>Ga0187881_10000760_pt1 | contig 37267 bp, 29 predicted proteins | sample June2016WEW_19_1_2_FD_133017 | JGI IMG/M metagenome (GOLD analysis project Ga0187881, IMG submission 133017) | Peatland microbial communities from SPRUCE experiment site at the Marcell Experimental Forest, Minnesota, USA - June2016WEW_19_100 | ecosystem: Environmental > Terrestrial > Soil >... | reverse complement strand
TTAATCGAGACCGGATAGCGCCGCAAAGTGAATCCAGCATTCGCTCGTAATTGTCCCTGTCCTTCATCCCCTTGCCGCCGCTTACGATTACATCCGCGTCGAAATTGACCTTGCCCGCCCCAATCTCCGTTTTGATAATTTCCAGCGATATATCGTCTTTTGTAACGTTGACTTTGTGAATAATAACGTTGCCTTTTCTGGTCGCGTCGGCGGGAAGACGTTTCATAACGCCGGGCCTCGCGGTTGCCATTTGCGACTTAGAGTTTTTCGTGCAAATCGTCGCCATAACGTTGCCGCCAAGAGCTGGTCTCGTCTGGAACAGCGTCGCAATCTGCTCTTTGCGGGAACTGTCCTTAATATCAAGCCCCGTGCAGTCGGCGGTCAATCCGCACCCGACACGATATGATATCAGCGGCGCAAGTACCCTCCCCTGCGGCGTCGCCCCGTATAAAACAATCTGAGGCCAGTATTTGCTCACCGCGTCTGCTATCACCTTGCGATGCGCAATCGGGTCAAACTCCGCCAGCAGCGGGTCGTCGATTACGTAAACATTATCCGCCCCGCCCGCAATTAATTCCCCGGTCATCGCCTGCAGATTATGCCCCGCGATTACCACACCCATCTTCGTCTCTAACGAGCCGGCCAAATCCCTGGCCTTACCTACAAGTTCGAAAGTCGCCGGGTGAATCACGCCGCCGCGATGCTCCGCGACAACCCAAACCTCTCCCTTGTAACTCGGCTCAACGGTGCGCAGTCCCAGCAGCATATCATCCAGCGCGTTCTTGTGAAAATGCTCGCCCGCCGCCGCCACAATTTTTTCCTTCGTCTGTTCATCTATGTTCGCCGCGTCACTTATCCCAAGCTCACGCAGTTTATCGGTCAAAATCCTGTAGTCCTCGTTCTCCTTGGCTGTCCCCTCGAAGCTCCTGTCCAGCACGCTTTTTCTCTTCGTCGGCAAAACGTATTTCGACGTCTGTTTATCCGCCCCCGCCGCACCAGCCGACGACTTCACGCTTTCAACGATTATTCCCGCTAATTGTTTTGCGTCTGCCAGCTGTTTGCACTTCCTGCTGCTCTTGCCGGGCGGAAATACGCGTATCACAGTCGTCTTGGAACCCTTCGCCCCAATCAGCGTCGCCGTGCTGATTTCCGAAGCGCCCCACGTAATGACCTTCGTCTTGTTCGCACGCCTCGTTGCCGTAAACGACGCGAAAAGCGGATACTCATATTTAGCAACCGTTATTACCACCGGCGGCCTTTTCGGAGCGACCGTCTGGCTTCCGCCGCTTATAATTCGCGTAAATTCGAACCGTCCGTTTTTAAATGCGCAATCTGTCGCGTATGCGATGCATGAAATCCCCAGTTCCTCTGCTATCTGCGGCGGCACCTGCGCCGTATCGCCATCCACGGACTGCATTCCCGAAACAATGAAATAATCATCGCTGCCGTTAAACATCTCTTCGGCGATTTTCCTGATTGAACAGGCAAGCGGGTTGGCCGTCGCAACCGTATCGGCCCCGCCCAAAGCACGGTCGGTAAGCAGAACCACCGTATCGGCACACCTGCTCAGTGAATATCGCAGCACCTCTTCGGCCATCGGCGGCCCCATCGTCAAAGCGACAATTTTCGCTTCCTTCTCGCCCGAAAGCTGCCGCATCCGATTTGCAAACGCAATCGCCTGCGTGTCAAGCTCGTTAATGACGCTTGCCAGACGGGTCCGTATCAGCGTCCCTGTATTGGGGTCGAACGCGTTATCCGTGATTTGCGATACGTCCGGAACCTGTTTTACTAACACTATATAATTGCTCATAATCCTTACACTCGAAGCTCTATGCAAAACACCCAAACCTCAAAAACTTTCCTGCCCTTGCCTCGCTAAGCAGGTCTCAAATATCAAAGATTTGCTATGATAAATATAAAACCTTTCGCAGTCAATGAAAACACTTGGGGCTGGATTTGAAAAGGCAAAATAGTATAATGTGCCCATCGGCTTATAGCCGGGAAAGGAAAGGTTGATATGCGTAATGCTATCGTACTAACAACTGTTTTATTAATCTTGGCGCCAGCCTTCGTAAAGGCCGTTGAACCCATCGGTTGGTGGAAGTTCGAGGAAAAAGACGGAAACACAGCAAAGGATTCGAGCGGCAACGGTTTTAACGCGACAGTGAACTTAGGCGGGGGCTCTCCAATATGGTGCCCCGGCGAGGGATTCGACTCCAACGGCTGTGCCAAATTCACAGCCCAGCAGTCCGTCGTTATACCAAACGCTATATGGAGCCGCGTAAAAGACCAGGTGAGTATCGCCTTCTGGGTCAACCAGGATGCCGCCACTCCACCTGACGAAAAATGGCCCGGCCCCTGGGGAATCGCGCCAACCGAGGGAGTATCATTCCCTGACCCCAACTGGCTCAAACTCCGGGCTTTTGTGCCCTCGCCGAATAAGACAATTGATATTGGTAACGACGCGGAGCATGTCTACTGGCAGCCAATAAGTGACAGCGACTACGCCGGAAACTGGAATCTCTACGTCTTCGTCAAGGACGCCAACGAGTATTCGCTCCGCCTCTATCACAACGGCGACAAGGTCTCCGAAACATTCGGCACTATGCAGCCGATACCCAAAATCAGTAACTTTATGATTGGCGGCAGAATGTATCCCACTGCCGACTGGTCGGGCAAAATCGATGACTTCAGGATTTACAACTGCGCCCTGTCAGCCGACGATGTGCTGAAACTGTACATGGCAAAACCTCAGCCAAAAACTGGAAAATAAAAACCGAAAAGCGGGGAAAATACACCACGGAAGGTGTGCTATGACCGCGGTAATAAGCGTCCCTGATACCCGGCAGAAGCTGGAAATACTCAGTGCCGACGCACAATACGATTTGGCGTGCGCCTGCGGATGCAAAAACGACGAGCGCCGCAGGCGAGGGGCCCAAGGCAGGTGGATTTATCCCGTCACCCTGCCCAATGGCGGAACCAGCGTCCTTTTCAAAACCCTCGTCTCCAACGTTTGCTCCAACGACTGCAAATACTGCCCCCTCCGTGCCAACCAGGACGTCCGCCGATGCACCCTTAACGAGGAAGAAACCGTAAACACCTTTCTCGATTACCACAAGCGAGGCGAAGTCTTCGGCCTGTTCCTCAGCTCAGGAGTCCTCGGCACCCCCGACGCCACTATGGAACGCCTCAATCGAATCGCCAAAATCCTCCGTTATCGCCGCAACTACCGCGGCTACATCCACCTCAAGGTCATCCCCGGCGCAAGCGCAAACGCTATCGAGGAAGCCGTAAAACTCTCCTCCGCCGTCTCGCTCAATATCGAAACACCCGGCGCAAAATACCTCGCCCAGCTTTCCGACAAAAAACGCTTCATCGAGGATATCGTTGAACCGATTAAGCTCATCAGCCGGCTTACGGGCAGGGGCAATAAATACCATAGAGTCAAGCAAACCACGCAGTTTATCGTCGGTGCCGCCGACGAAACCGACTCCGAGATTGTCAAATATATGTGGGGACTTTACGACCGCCTAAACCTCCGCAGAATCTATTTCAGCGCATATCAAAAAATCGGCGAGGACAATTCGGACAACCTCTTTAACCGCCGCTCCCATTCACTTCAGGACCTGTCCTCCATAGCGATAGCGAAGGAGGATGAACAATCCGCAATCCGCAATCCGCAATCCGCAATAAATACCCACTTCGTCCGCGAACACCGCCTTTATCAGGTCGATTTCCTTCTGCGCAAATATGGCTTCTCCGAATCCGACATCATTTTCGACCAGCAGGGCAACCTCCCTCTCGATACCGACCCGAAAGAATCCTGGGCCAAACGCAACCCGCAATATTTCCCCGTCAATATAAACAAGGCCTCAAAAGATGAACTCCTGCGTGTCCCCGGCCTCGGCCAAATCACCGTTGAACGTATCCTCGAACAAAGAAAAACCTCCAAAATCAAAACAATCGACGATATTGGCAAATCCACGATGCGATTAAAAAAGGCAAACGAATATTTGGCCTTCTGATACAAAGAATGCTAATACCATTATAAGGAATTTTGGGAATTGTACACTTGACAAACGACCGCTTCATGCTTAAATTTGTAACTGTATCAAACATTTAATAACTCCTTATTTAAAGGAAAATATTATGAAAGACCCTGACCCAAAACCAGAAAACGAGCTACCTCCCATAGAACAGACAGAAATAGTCGAAAAGGAAGATAAGTAGCCCAATCAGGATTGCTACGCCTAAATATGCGACTATAAAAATAAAACATCTACGGATATTTTCAGCCATTTGAGTATTACTCTTTTTGTTTTTGTCTATTCTATCCTGATATAAAAACAACTGTTTGAGTAATATCTGTCTATATCCATATTTTATAACTGATTTTAATGCTATTTCTTTCGGTTGAGTGCCTACAGGTAAACACTTCTGAGGTAATTGATACCGAATTAAAATATAAAAATCATAAGATAAAACCAAAAATAATCCTACCCAAAAACTTATTTGCCAGAAATGATTAATATAATACTCACTCTTGACTATAAACTCTGCTATTATATATCCTAATCCCCCTACAACTAAAGTTAAAAGGGTAGATGCTTTACCGGCTATGCTATTAGCGTTTTCACTTAAAAATTGTAAATACGTTCTACTTTCTTCAATGAAATATTCAACTTTACCTTCTGTTAAACCTTCCATATCTTCAGCAGTAAGACTAATTCCGAGATAATCACTCTTTACTTGGTTTGTTGTTTTATCATCCTTTTTCTTACAAAACCACATAACATACCTGTCTTTCTATGCTTATCAGCATATAGCTTTCTTATATGTCAACCGTTTGCCGTCCGCTCCCATTATAGCAGTTTCGGCCCGTATGCCATCAGTTACCTTGCGGTGATTCCAGCGGAACGCAAATTCATCGCAGTACCTTCCCAAGTGATGTTTTGAAACGTGGTGGAATGTACCGTGAACGCCTCTTTTGAGTAAAGCAAAATAGGATTCTGCGGTGTTGGTTGTTACATTACCTCTGACATATTCTTTGTCTTTGTGCCTTATAACCTTATGACCGCCTTTGAAACTTTTGCCGATTCCCCTGTATGAATAATTATCATCGGTCATTATAGTAGAATTTTCATTGACGTTTTCTATAATCGCAGATTTTAAATTAAATGCGTCCACCCTTTCAACCGGATGTGATATTGCTCCGCCGCCTCTTTGAACAAGAACCATTACTGGGGTTTTCAGCGTACCGCGTCCTCGGAATTGTTTGGGGTCGTAATACTGTTTCATTGTGCTGCGTCTCGGTTTGCCGCCGACGTATGTTTCGTCCACTTCTACCGTCCCTTTAAGAGTAGGAGCTAAAGATTTCTCGTCCATTGCTGCTCTTATTCTGTGGGCAAGATGCCAAGCCGACCTATAAGAACCTAATCCCAAATTCCTTTGTAGTTGCAAAGCGGACACGCCTTTTTTGTGAGAACACATCGAATAGAACGCCTGTACCCACTGCCTCAAAGTGATATGTGAGCGGTGCATAACCGTTCCGACAGTTACCGTAAACTGTTGACGGCAATCATTGCATCGGATTACGCCGTCTCGAACCTTATCTGATTTGGCCTGAATCCTTACTACCCGCATACTGCCACAGTGGGGGCATACAGGGCCTTTAGGCCAACGTATTCCCTCAAGGATAGCTCTTGCCTCATCCTCGGTTAATCTGCCTACATCTATGGCGGCCATATCTTTTAGCTTACTGAATTTTGGTGGCACGAATTTCATTACTATTATCCTTCAAAAACCTTATTATTTGAGATATTCTTTTACACTCAATAATGCTTTTTGTGTTCGTTTAACAATATCTGTTGGGTCTAATCTCCCTTCACCGACCTTAGCTAACGCATCTTCGAGTGAATAATACCTAAAGAAATATTCAAACGATTTTGAACCAAAAAGTTTTTCATTGTTCACTGTTATTGCAGAAGTTGTTACTTTTACATCCGTCTTGACGTTTGTAGCTTTGCACATTTCTTCTATGCCGCCTTTAAAAAAGTCACGGGTGTTTCTGTAAAACAAATCCAAGTGAGTATCGCTAATCCAATCTTCAATATAAAGCAATACATAGCAATCTCTGACCAAATCAAATTCACCATCATAATAAATATAGTCAGAAAAATACGCAATTTGACTGTCTTGTGATATTTTCGCTTCATCAAGCCATCTTTGAATAATGTACCTTGAGGCCATATCAGATATTGTACTTTTAGCAATATCACTTTTAAGATTTTGTTTTATTGTGATGAATTCTTCAAGTATATGCTCCAATCTTTGCTTTAATTTTTCATTTTCCATTTCATCGATAGTAATTATATCGCCCCTTATCCAAGCATATATTCCGCAAAGAAGGCCAAAAACAAATAATACTATACCGAAAGGAACGCCATAATTTAAACTTAAATAATTAGCAATGATACCTATGGCGGCTAACATAAGCCCCCCCGACAAAGTTGCAAACCACGTCCAGTACCATTTAGTAATTTTTTGCATACCCTCATTTTACCGCATACCCCTTTCGTTTGTCAAGTGCATAATTCCCGGAATTTTTTAGTTGCCCCTTGTTGCCCCTTGTTGCCCCACCTTTTTGTGTATTGGGAGAGAGGGGCAAGTTGCGTTTTTGAGCGAAAAATGAGGGGGGAAAGTTAGTTTTTAATTTTGAGTGTTTAGTTTTTAGTTGGGAAGAGGGAATTTAAAAATAGGTCGCTCATCCCAAAATTCGGACCCGTCCTGCTTTTTGCCCTTTAAAATCTTCATATTTGGCCTTGCTATTAGCAGAAATTAAGTACCTCTACTATTGTACTCATCATAATAGCTTTGGATGTACTCTATAAGGCAATACACATCACTCGTGCTTACTATCGCTTTCCCACCTAAATTGGGTTTACCTTTTTTGTCCGTCGGGTAGCGCGTTTTTTGTCCATCACTATCGAATGCATCAACGTGATTGATTATGCCCTCAAAATCATTTAACCATTTTTCGTGGGAGAAAGCCACCATGTAGTGTTCGGTCTCTAAAAACATCCTGATGAGGTCTTTGTATTTGTTAAAAGTATCTTTAATTCGATGGTCTTCCGCTGTAATTTTATGCCCAGATTTTTCGGATATTTCAAATAACACAAATTTCAGAAAAAGCTCTACTGAGTGCCTGATATTATATAATATCGCAGGCATTATGGTGTCAATTGCACATTTATTTTCAATTGCTTTCTCAGATGCAATAGAAGCTATTTCTAAAAAACCATTAGCGTAACCACGCATACTCCAACCGCCCATACATGTAATCTCTGCAATGTTGTCATTTGGCCAGATAGCTTTTGACCAGAAAACCTTCTTATTCATCTTACGCTCCAAACACAGTGGGGATTACTTTAATGGATCAACACGAACACTTTTTAACAAATCCAGCCGAGCTTTGTTCTTTGCTGTAAATGTTTCTGGGAATAATTCTTTATTGTCTTTATCAAACAAACGAAGCACTTCAACGGTAAATTTTGCGTTCTGATGTTCCATTGCAAGCTCATCAAGGTCCATACTTCCCCCATGGAAGTCACCAGTGAACTCTTTACCGGATTGCAGTTCGTCAATCTTGATGTCAAATTTGCCTCTTCCCATCCATGAATTGCCGGGAAGCCTCCACCCACGAAGTAATTCAATCGCGTAAATTGTAGCATTCGTTTCATTTTTTAGTTTTAACGTAATAATTGATTGGCGGTTCTCATTGATTGAATAAGAAGCCGTCTTGACAACCAATAATTTCTTTTGGCGCTCTGCTTCAATGCTCTCTTTTTGCAACTGCTCTAACTCTGCTATCTCATTTTTGATCTGACATTGCAACAGTGCTTTTGTGTCAAATTTTTGTAGTTCTCTGTAACGTTTTAAAACCTCTAACGATTCAATGGCTATATTAGCTTCACTGTACTTTTCTGCTAAGCTTTCCAATTGCCTCTCTTCATCGATAGAAGGCGTAGGCGTAAATATGGGATTGCCATTAGAGTCGTAAACTTGTTTTGGTCGAGCAATAAGAAAGGTATCCAGAGAAGACATGATTTGCTTCGTATAAATAGTTTTCTGTACGCCAGGGTCCAAAACATCAGAAAGATTAAGCTTTATTGTTTCGACTCCACTACTTCTGGATGAATTAATAGTTTGGTAATCAATATCTACACCGGATATGGTTTTATTGGTGTTGTTCTTAAAACACAATTTTGCACAAAGAGAAGGGGAACCATCTTCTTTGGAAATAGCGATATAGAATTGTGCTGTTTTTATTTCAAAGGCTTTCTGAAGTAATTCGTAATTTTCAGTGGCTAATTTAAAAATTGTTTTGAGTTTAGCCAACTGCTCCATTTGCTCTTTTTGTTCCTTTTTTTGCTGGATAACCGTCATGGTGTTTCTTGCTTCTTCCATCTGTTTGTTACAGTTTAATTTATAGCAATTTTCTATGATTGTATTGAGGGATGTTACCGCCGTAGATTCATCGCCTTCTTTAATGCGTTGTTTAACTGCTTCAATTTCGCTATCTATCTGAGCACAAACTTCCTGATGTTTGCTTTCCTCGATTTGTTGCTTCTTAATTTCAATGAGGTCAAATTTATGAAGAACATCTTTTCGGAGAACGCTGGCTTCTTTTATTTTGTCTGGGTATTTTTCCTGCCATTTGCTAATTATGTTATCTAAGATGCTTGTGGCTTTCGAATAGTCCCCCTCTATCGAAGCTTTCTTTGCGTCCTGTATCTCATTGTTAATCCTTTGGAGTTCTTGAATTGACTGATCGTCCAGATACATTATATCTGTGACTTCAATTACAACCTTCATATTATTCAATTGTGTAGATCGCAACCAAGCGTGTGAATCATCGAATTGGTTATATTCAATCCGAACTTTTTGAATATATTCTTGTTCAGGATACAGGGGTGTGTCCACGGTAAATTTAGAGCTGACTCTGGGTTCGCCGAAAATATCTGTTATATACAATATCCCCTTTATTGCCCTTGTTGGTTTTTTCAATTTGGAAGTGTCCCACTTGATATCCAACAATATAGCGGCTCTATAGTCATTAGATCTGAACGTCTTATTAATCAAGCTCGGAGTAATTAGTGTATTCTGGGGGAAGGTCAGGCCAAGAGCAGCATCAGAAAGAGATATTGCAAGCAGTATCCCAATAACGCAAGCAATTCCTTGGGTAATCCAGTATAACTGGCGAGGTTTGACAAAGGCAAGATGACGAATAAATATGTAACCAAGTGTTCCAGTAATTATCAATCCGCCTAACAAGCCGAGATAAAGGCCAACTCCAGGCCCAATTTGTGAAACTAGTAGAAAAGCAAATGGGTTATCATCCAATTCTTTTGTCGACAGAAGTGTACTGGTTTTCCATAGAAGCGTGCCCATCCAAAATGCCGCAATAATTCCCCAGCCTTGAATAGCCATTAAAATGTGCAATGCCCATTTGTTTTTACTAAGTGCAAAAATGTATCCCGCAATAGCAAGTATAGTCAGAGCAAGTAGGATTTTCCCATCGCCAGCAATGCCAGTTACTCCACCAGCCCCAAAATTGATCCATTTAAAAAATGGAGACAGCCCTAGAGTGATAAGGCCTCCACCCGCAATATAAATTAAAATCTGACTTTGCTTCTCAAAATCCCAAAAAGACAATTGCTCACGGCCAACATACTTATTGTAAGATTCATCATGATTTTCATTTAGACTATTCATAATTCTACTTCAAGAACGCTATGCTTATTTCCTTATTATTTATAAAGTCGTTTTCCAATAGGCAAAGTTGACGGTCAAAGGTGCGAAATCCTCATTCCTAATTATAAATCCGAAATCTACAATCTGCAATCCGAAATCGCTTATTCCGCATCCCAAATCAAAAATCAGCAATCATAAATGATAGGGTTACTATTTCGGCTTGAATCCCTTCACCTTGCCGCTTGTGTATTTCTCGCACGCCTTTTCCAAATCCACGTCGCTGATATTGGCCAGCGTACAAAGCCACGCGAAAACGTCCGCGAACTCCTCGCGTTTGTTCTTCATATCGTTGCCCGCAAGCGCGGTCGCCAGTTCCCCCACCTCTTCTATAAACCACAAAAACGTCTTCGGCACGCCCCGCTGCCTGTCCCGTTTCTCGTACTTCTCGGATATGAACTGCTGAAATTCTTTAACGTGCATTTTATCGTACCCTTATAAGAGCATCTAAAAAAACAGTTTTAGCCACAGAGTTATTATAGCCACAGAGCACACAGAGGACACAGAGAAAACAAAATAAAAAGGGAAAAGTAAAAAGCAAAAAACCAGTGCCCTGAGAAATTCCTTTGGAATTTCCATGACTAAGTCCCGGAAATCTTTCAGATTTCTCGGGGTAAATCCGTGTGGTCGCCGCGACCATCCGTGTCTAATATTTACTGTGTTAATCTGTGTCTTTTTCGTTATGTTCTAAAAAAATAACCGGCCGGAAGAAGCCATCTGCAATATACCCATCAGGGTCGTCTGTGCAAATATCTTCTCCGGCCGGCTTATGTTCCTGTCTTCAAACCGCTGTTACCCAAGCAGGCTGGACAACGAAACCTTCTGATATACTGTCCTTGCCGCCGTGAGATCGTTCTCGTATGCCTTCTCTGCCTTGTTGCTGAACTTGCCTTTCGAATGCTCTTCCAGATTCAACTGGCTCATCATCGGACCATCAACCGCTTCGATGATTTCGAGCATCGTGATTTTGTTTGCGGGCTTCGCAAGAACAAAGCCGCCGCGCGGGCCGCGCTTGCTGCGGAGAAGATTGGCTCTCACCAACTGCTGCAGTATCTTCAGCAGATATTCCAGCGGTATGTTGTATTCCTTTGAAATTGTTTGCGAAAGCACAATACCGTCTTTCTCATTCTTGGCGATATACCCGGCCGCCAGCAACCCATAGCCCGTTGACCTACTGATTTTCATTGCACACTCCTTAATTTAAAAAAACCATACATAATGTTCAATTGCACACCGTGCCCACATGCACGCCAATAGTTTCCTCTGTCCAGGGGTGTGGACATTTACCCGCTATTTAGCGGATTTTGGTGTGGTGTATCTAAAACCGCTCCGAAATTATTCTCTCATTATTCATTTTCTATTGCCAAACGCAACAACTTTTTCCGCAAAAAACATCGGATTTGGAAGTTTCTACCAATTCCCCTGTTATATTTCAAGTGTTTTTTTAAAATATTTTTCACCCCCCGGAGCGACCTGTAGTGAGCGCCGTCGAACCAAGCGAAGACCCCAGACTACGATCTAGGGTCCAGTTCCTCACCCCCCGGCTCTCCCCGAGTGCTGCTTACTTGACTTGAAACAGGGAACCCAGAATTAACTCAACACTAAACACTCAAAACTTCTCGCTCCCTTCTCCCGAACAGGGATGGTCAAGCCATAACTTCTCCCTTGCTTCTTAACTGTCCGCTACACGCTGTACGCTGCACGCTGATTTCCCCTTGTCTTGCCCCGCGGGCGGAGATATACTTCCCCGAAGAAAGCGGCTCAAAATAGCGAGATTGAAATAATGTCTGTTTTTGGAGGTCTATCGAAATGAAAGTATTACCTTACATCCTGTTAGTGGTGCTGGCGGTAATCTGCCCAAATTATGTCCGTGCCGCCATCAAAACCCAGACCGTCGAATACAAAGACGGCAATACCGTCCTCGAAGGTTACCTTGCCTACGATGACGCCCTCAAAGGAAAACTGCCCGCCGTCTTAATCGTGCACGAATGGACAGGCGTCGGCTCCTATGTCAAAAACAGGGCCGAGCAGTTGGCCACCCTCGGCTACGTCGCCTTCGCCATCGATATTTACGGCAAAGGCATCCGCCCCGCCGACACAACCGAAGCGGCAAAACAGGCGGCCATTTACCGCGCCGACAGACAGCTTATGCGCCGACGCGCCCTCGCAGGCCTTGAACAGGTCAAAAAATACCCCTTCGTTGACCCCGGCAAAATCGCCGCTATCGGCTATTGTTTCGGCGGAGGCGTCGTCCTTGAAATGGCTCGCAGCGGTGCCGACCTCAAAGGCGTCGTCAGTTTTCACGGCAATCTCGATACGCCGAACCCCGCTGACGCCAACAATATCAAGGCCAAAGTCCTCGTTTGCCACGGCGCTGATGACCCTTATGTTTCGCAGGAACAGGTTACCGCCTTCTGGACCCAGATGCGTAATACGAAAGTTGACTGGCAATTAATAATCTTCGCCAACGCCGTCCACGGCTTTACAAACCCCGATAATGGCAGCGACCCCTCCAAAGGAGCCGCCTATAACAAACTGGCCGATATGCGCTCCTGGCTCGCTATGAAAGATTTCTTCAAAGAAATTTTTTGATTTTCCACGAATCCGGCAATCCGCAATTGTCGTAGGGGGCAGACCTGCCTGCCCGGAGCGCAGCAGAGACCCCAGCGTCTCGTTTTGCTTCGCAAAACGGCGAGGGTGGCCTATTAAAAAACCGAAAAACCTTTGCCTTGCTCCTCAAAATTTGTTATTTTGCCCATCTGGCCTAAGTTTTTGGGTGGGAACCGTTGTTTTATGGAGATTGTGTTATGGCGTCATTAAAACCAAGAGTCAATGTCGAATATGGCGAAAAGGCAACCATAGTAACCTTCACCGACGAAAAAATCCTCGAAGAGCGTGATATCGCCGAGCTTCAGCAGTCGCTGATGGGGGTTATTGAACAGTCCGAAAAAATAAATCTCATCCTTGATTTTGCAAATGTCAAATTCCTCTCTTCAGCCGTTTTGGGCCTCCTGATTCGTGTCAGCAAAAAGATTTACGAACAGGATGGCCAGCTTCGTCTTTGCAATATAAGCCCGAGAATTTACGAAATTTTCAAAATCACACGCCTGACCAAAATTTTCGATATATTACCTGACAGGGCAGAGGCCGCCGAGAGTTTCACAAAAGAGCAGTAGAGTATCGGCCATGCGGAACTGCCTATCGTCGGTATTTTGGGCTGTTTACAGTACCATAGGTTTGAAGGGTGGTTTTATACGTATGAGCAGGTGTTAAAGATATGCCGATTAGTCGCTCCGTTGTTGTAGCGAGCACACCATCCGCTGTGGTCGACGTCTTTAATCAAATTCAGCCCGGCCTGCAGGCCAACAACTACAGCGAAGAGGATATTTTTGCCATCCATCTTTCCCTCGAAGAGGCCTTTACAAACGCGGTGAAGCACGGCAACAAAATGGAGCCGAGCAAGGCCGTAAAGGTCGATTTCTCGATTGAGCCGGATAAAGTCGAAATATGTATGACCGACGAGGGAGATGGTTTCGACCCGGAAGTAATCCCCGACCCGCGCTACGGCGACAACCTCTACAAGCCGGCTGGCAGAGGAATGCTCCTGATGAGGTCGTTTATGGACGTCCTCGAATACAGCAAAAAAGGCAACAGCTTACGAATGATAAGATACAGAGAAAAACGCAACCCTAAAAGTGCAGGCAAAAGCCGCTAATAGCCGATAATATCCTGTCTCTAATCTTTTTAGAAAGGCGTAAACGGTATAATATACATGCGTCGATTAGTTTGGCTTCTTTCAGGGGTATTCATATTCAGCTTAAGCGGTTGCGGCCAGCCGGAACGAGGCCCGGAAATCGTGTATGAAACTCCCCCCACCCCGCCGACATATGTTCCGCCCAAAAAAACATTGCCGTCTCAGCCAAGACCGACTATGCCCCTGCCCGGAGTTCCGGGCGGATGGATGCCGACACATACGGAAAGGGCCTGGTCAGCTATAATAATTCACCATTCCGCAACAACAGAGGGCAACGCGACCATAATCGATAAATGGCACCGCGAGAACAACGGCTGGAACGGCGTCGGTTACGATTTCGTAATCGGCAACGGCACAAACAGCGGCGACGGCGAGGTCGAGCCGACCTACCGCTGGAGAGGACAATTGACCGGCGCCCACTGCGGCGGCACGCCGGGAAACTGGGCAAACGAGGAAGGCATCGGAATCTGCTTAATCGGCGACTTCGACCACTCCGCCCCAACCTCCCGACAAATGGAATCCCTCGCCAAATTAGTTCGATTCCTCCAGCAGCGATACCATATCCCCAAAAGCCGGGTCTTTGGCCACGGCTCGGTTCCAGGCGGACACGTTACCGACTGTCCGGGCAAACGCTTCCCGTGGAACTGGCTCAGGGCAAATATCTCCTATTAAAACGTATAGCGTGCAGCGGACAGATAAAAGGCAGAGGACTGAATTGAATGTCCAATATTGAATATCCAATGTTCAACACTCAATCTGCCTTCGGCTGAGAGCATTTCTACCGTCCTATAAAAACACAACCAATCATCAGCAGGGCATTTTTTATACTGGTATCGCACTGATAATCGCCCATCCATAAGTCGCCTTAAACTAATGCCGAAGTTGCTCCTGATATTGGGGAACTTTATTAAAGGAGCTATCGGCAATGGATATGTTCGGCTCATCATATTCGCATACTTGCGTCCTAAACGAACAGATTGCACGCCAGATATTCGATTTGCTGCCTGAAGAAGGGGCAATGATGGTAATTATCAGCAAAGAGGGCAACTGCTGGCCGAGCAACGCCGAAGGATTTACAAAATTAGGCATAACCGACGGCTACATCAAAGAACTCTGCGCCAAAATCAACGACGGCGAAGAACCAATAATCACAAACGTCAACGACTTCAGTTTGGTCATAACAGGCCTCGCCACCGAGCGCAGCGACTGCGGCTACATAATGATTGTCCTGCCCAACTACAGTCCCGAATCCACTATGGCAAATATGGGCCTCATCGAAATCATGCTCAGCCAGGTCGGCCTCATCGCGCATCTCATCGAGCAGAACAATATGCTTTATGAACGACAGATGAAGCGATTGGTCCCCTGCGGACAGGCCGATGGCGATTCAATCCTCAACTAAAAATCAGCGGACAGCGTATAGTAAAGGCACGGATTTTACCGTGCCTTTTTTATTTTCCCACAGAGTTTTTTTGACACGGATTTGGGTTGCTAAATCTGTCTTCGCATCCAATTAAAGCAAAAGGTTATTGAAAAATGTGAACAGGTAGGGTTAGAATCAATTATTGCGAGATAAAAAACAGGCAAAAAATCGGGCAAAAAAGGAGAAAAACAAATGGTTACGAAAAAAACGGTTTTGCAAAGCGTGTTTTCGATAACGGCGATGGTCTGCGTGGCAGCATTTTGCGGCATCGCATCGGGCGAAGAGTCAGGTTACAAGCTGATTAAGCGGGTGCCAATAGGCGGCGAGGGCGGCTGGGATTATCTTGCCGTCGATAGCGCGGCAAATCGATGTTATATATCGCACGCCAGTCACATCGTTGTTTTCGATACGGAGAAAGAAAAAGTAATCGGCGACATAAACAACACCCCCGGCGTGCACGGGATAGCAATCGCCACCGGGCTTAATAAAGGTTACATAAGCAACGGCGGCGACAACTCGGTAACGGTTTTCGATACGGCGACGCTGAAAGAGACCGCCAGGATTAAGGTGGGCAACAGGCCCGACGCCATTTTATTCGACCCGGCGACAAAACGCATCTTCACATTCAATGCAGGCGGCAAAGACAGCACAGTCATCGACGCCGTTAAAGACACCAATATCGGCACCATACCTTTGGGCGGAAAGCCGGAATTCGCGCAATCCGATGAGAAAGGGCAGGTATTTGTCAATATGGAGGACAAAAACGAAATCGCCGTGATAGACGCCAATAAGCTGACCGTTACGAACCGCTGGTCGATTGCGCCCTGCGAATCACCCAGCGGATTGACCATTGACCTCAAAAACAAGCGGCTATTTTCGGTCTGCTCGAACGGCAAAATGGCGATAACGGATTACACAACCGGCAAGGTCATCGCGACGCCGGCTATCGGCAGAGGTCCTGACGCGGCGGCTTTCGACCCCGAAACAGGTTTTGCGTTCAGCTCCAATGGAATGGATGGGACGTTGACGGTGATAAAGGAGGAGCCGGCCGGCCAATTCAAGGTCGTCGAAACCGTGGCGACTGCGCCGATGGCTCGCACTATGGCGCTGGACACAAAAACGCACCGGATATACCTTGTTACGGCGAAACTCAAACCGCCCGTACCGGGAGAGCAACAGCAACAAGGCGGACGCCGAAGGAACTTTGAGCCCGACTCATTTGAACTGCTGATTGTCGGGCCGGCCGCAAAATAAAAAACGCTTACGCCGGACTCTTGGCCGGCAAGCCGACCGTCTGGGCATACAGAACGCGTTGCGTGGGGCGGAGTGTCAATTCCGCGGCGAGCGCGGGCTTATTACAGTTGTGGAACCACGCGGCCAGGTCCTGCGAGGCGGCGAACAAGTAAACATTTCCCGCGATGAGGCCCGTCGCGACGTTGTAATAAGATTTCTGTATCTCCGCGTCTCTCATGCCGGGCTCCTGAAGACGGGATTTGCTGTATTTGGCGATATCAACGACATAGATGAGAATTACCGGGGCTATCGTCATTGAGCCGCTGCGGCCGTGGGCGCTGACCTTTGGACGCAGGTCGCCCGCGACGACCGGATTAAGATGATGGGCAACCGCATCGTAGATGTATGTTCCTTCGGGCAAAACGACGTAAAGGTCGATTTCCTGAGAATTGCTTGCTGACGCGGCGGTCCTGCCAATCTGCCCAAACGGCCCGCTCTTGCGATTGACGCCCCAGGCAGCCCAGAGGAGATTAGAAAGCATCTGGGGCGAGAGCTTCTCATCGCGAATGTCGCGTGTGGTCTTCCTTTCTTTGAGGGCAGCAAGAACGCTTTTTCCGCCATCCATTTGGGGAGGTAAAAGCACAATTGGCTGCAGGTCTGGGGAGGGAATTGCCTTTGTAACTGCGTCGTTGTAGGAATCGGATTTTTCTTTAACGGCTTCAGTTAAATTGGGCGTTGCCGCGGCCAGCAGCGTCAGGGCGGGCACACTTTTCAAAAATGTTCTGCGATTCATATTTGCCTCCAATCTTTAATTATTTCCCTAATTCTATCCATATCTGCCTTGAGCTTTCAATAAATAATAAAGAAAATTTTTCGCATTGCCCCCTAAGCAATCGCCTAACTTGTAATAAGCAAATTCCCAATAGAGGTTTCATGCACTGGTAGTGTATAAAGAGCATCAGAGTTAGAAAAACTGTTTTTCACTAGGATGAACAGCCGGCGTTCCTTGAACATCGGCTGTTTTATTATAGACAAGAGCTTAATCCTGCCGGCCGTCGCTGTCTTTGCGGGTAAGGCGCTCAGCGGCGCGGTGGCGAGCCAAGACGCTGTGATGGCGGCCATACAGGAAATAAATAATAACGCCTATGGACATCCAGATAAACAATCGGAGCCAGTTGGCAGAGGGAAGAGAGAACATCAAAACGAGGCAAAACAATACGCCCAACAGGGGAATTACCGGCACGAACGGACAACGGAACGGGCGATGTGCCTGCGGATTTATATAGCGCATTACGAGAACAGCGGTGCAGACGATGACAAAGGCAAGAAGAGTGCCGATATTGACCAGCTCGGCGAGTATGCCGAGGGGGATAAGCGAAGCCATTGAGCCGACCGCGATACCTGTAAGAATGGTTGATTTCCAGGGAGTGCGGAAGCGGGGATGTACGGCGGCGAAAAACGAGGGAGGAAGCAAACCATCCCGGGACATAGCGAGAAGGACGCGGGGCTGACTGAGCATCAGCACCAGCATAACGGAAGTGATACCGGCGACGGCGCCAAGGGAGATGATGAACTGCCCCCAGTGCAGGCCGACGCGCTGGAACGCCGCGGCGACAGGGGCATCGGTATCAATCTGGTCGTAGGGAACCATTCCGGTGAGCACGATTGTTACAAGGATATACAGCACTGTGCATATAATAAGCGAGGTAATGATTCCGATGGGGACATCACGCTGAGGATTGCGCGCCTCTTCGGCGTGAGTCGAAACTGAATCAAACCCGATGTAGGCGAAGAAAATCATTGCGGCGCCGGCGAGCATTCCAACGGGTGCGCCGTCCGCGCCGGTTTGTCCCCAGACGGTCTTGCCGAAAATACTCAATCCTGCCCATCCAAACGGAGCGAAAGGATGCCAGTTAGCGGCCTTAACATAAAACGCCCCTACAACAATGACGAGAACCACCACAGATACCTTGATTGCCACCATCACGTTATTAAAGCGAGAGCTTTCGTGTATGCCAATTACCAGGACGATAGTAACGATGGTGACGATAACGAGGGCCGGGAGGTCGAAGAAGCTTCCCGTCTGCATAAAAATTCCATTAGAGGGATTGTAGTCGAAGGGGGCACCGGAAAAGATTAACGGAACTTTGATATGAAACATCCCGATAAAATTCTGAAAGTATTTCGACCAGCCGTGGGCCACGGAGGCCGAAGCCACGGTGTATTCGAGGATAAGGTCCCATCCGATTATCCAGGCGAGTAATTCGCCGAGAGTAGCATAGGCATAGGTATAAGCAGAACCGGCCACCGGGGCCATCGAGGCAAATTCAGCGTAACACAACGCGGAAAATATACAGGCCATCCCCGCCACGACGAAGGAGAGCAGCAGAGCGGGGCCGGTTTTGAAATGAGCGACGTAGCCAGTGATAACAAATATGCCTGCACCTATGATACAGCCAACCCCCAAACTTGTCAGCGACCATGGGCCAAGGACGCGTCTGAGGCGATTGTCACCCTTCATTTCCTCATGCAGCAACCCCAGCGACTTTCTTTTGAACAAATGATGAACCATAGTTCCAAGTTCTATTTTTCAATGCCGAGGAGTTTAAGGGTTTCGCGTTCGATAATACTCTGGATGGCCGAGCGGGGGACGACAGGAAGAGCTGCGCCTGCCAAAAGCTTATTGAAGCCAAAAAGCGATTCCATACAATCCTGTGCCTTTGCGGCTGGGTATGCGCTGCCGAAGAGGAGCTTATCCATCACGCCCTGCTCATAAGCGGAGGCAACGACATTATAAATCTGCCAGACGTTGCCGGGTTTTACGGAGAGGTCAGCGAAGACGTTTTTGTGTTTGGCAACAAGGCAGAGGGTTTGTTCATAAAATGGGAAGCCCATATTGCCCACGATGATTTTGAGTTCCGGGAAGGTGCGGGCAACCTCGTCGAGGAGGAATGGGTAGGCATATTCGAGGATGCCCCCCTGGCCGACGGAAGTATTGTGAAAAAAGACGGGCAGGTGCAAATCCTGGGCGGATTCGTAAAGCTGCATCGCCCTGGTGTGGGCGGGATGAAATGCGGATTGTGAGCAATAGAGGACGAGGCCTTTGAGGCCGAGTTTTTCGGTGGACGCCTTGAGGTTTTTAACGCCGACGCCGTCGGTGAGAGGGTCGATAAAGGCGAAGCCAACCATTTTGTTTTCGTATCGAGCGACGTACTGACTCAAGTGCTTGTTGATTTGCTCGGAGGAACTGTCCACCGTAAGGTGTCCCTGACGGGACTGCTCACCACCCCCGACAACATCATTTGGCAGGCATGATGCTAAAACAATGCACTTACCAACCACATCGGCTGCGGCGAGATGTTCCGAGGCGTCAAGATTCTGCATACTTGCGCTTCGAATATGCGTATGGCAGTCAACAACCATAAGAAATCCTTCAAATAGTTAATATACGCTAACGGGTTGGGGGAAAAGCGTCAAGGGGAAAAATTTAGCCACAGATTTCACAGATTACACGGTTTTTTTAGCCACAGAGAGCACAGGGAACACAGAGGACGGAAGACAGAAGACGGAAGACAGAAGACAGTTTTGAGTTTTTAGTGTTGAGTTGTGAGTTGGGGGATGCAGATTAAAGGATTGCCGAAGCGGGCCCTTCGCTGCGCTACGGGAGGCTGACGGATTCGATGGAATTATTATCGTGGGGAGCGGATTTGGGGGGATTCTCGATATATGCCAACATACTCTTGGCGGCCTGGTTGTTTGGCTCTTTGCTCAGACAAAAACGAATATGCGAGAGGGCTTCCTGCATGCGGCCCTGGCGGTAAAGGGCAAGGCCGAGGTTGTAGCGAGCGGTGACAGAATCGGGTGAGAGACGCACAGCGTTAAGAAGGTAGTTTTCGGCCTGTGGGAGAAGATTGGCGTTTATACAAATAGCGCCGAGCGAGTTGAGAGCATTGACATTTTTGGGGTCGAGCTTCAAAATCCGCTGATATATAGGTGCGACGGCCTGGAAACCGTCGGGGCCTGAGATACGGAGAAGCGCGAGTAATCCGAGGACTTTGGGATTATCGCTAAAGAGGTCCACGAGGACATTGATGTATTGGGGCCCTTTTTCGTAGAGACGTTTCATTTGCCGATAACGAATATCATCGGGGAGAACGGAGTAGGCCTTATCGAGGTGGCCCGTGAGGGCAAGACGATTAACATTAACGCGGAGCGCAAGGACATCTCGCAACTGCTTTGCGTCTTCTTCTGAGCCGGTGTTGAAAAGGAATGGCCAGATATCTTCCATTGGTTCAAGGAGATCAGCGTTACGGAACATCGGGCCCCTGGAATATCGCGTCATATACTGAGTGAAGGGGAGGTCATCGGTATTGACGGGGCCGGCACCGGTCCATCGCCGCAGTGAATCCTCGGCACAGAGGAAAGTGTCAAGAAAGCCGGCGGGAGTATGAAGGCCGTAGGGTTCGAGGTCGCGGCGGACGGGTTCGGCGCTGAGGCGTGCCTGGAGTTTGGCCACGTCTATTTTCAAAGATTGGGGTGTTGCGGCAAAAAGAACATAAGAGCCCAACTTTGCCTGCTCATCAAAGCCGTGAACGACCCACAAGCTGGCGTGAGGAAAGACGGACTGGAATGTTCGTGCGATGATTTTGAACTCGTCGAGAGACAAGTTATGAATGGGGACCCACTCGACGAAGACGCCGTCGTCGGTGAGGTGGTCGCGGACCTGCCGGTAAAATTCCTGAGTGTAGAGGACCCAACTGTCGCCGGATTTGGGATGGGTAGAATCGGAGACAATGACGGGCCATTTGCGCTGCGAGGTCATTATGTAATTGCGGCCGTCATCTATGACGACGTGTGCTTTGGGGTTTTGGAGGAGATTGTTATTTTCCCGGGAGAGGAGCGATGCAGCTTTGACGACGCTTTGTTCGAGGTCAACAATAGTGAGCGATTTGACATCGGGCAAAACCGAGGTAGCGCCGGCGGCCACACCTCCGCCAAAACATATCATCAGGACATCATCGGGGGTGGGATGGAGCATTGGGGCGAGGTCGCCAATCATTTTGAAGCATAGCAGATGGGGGTAGAGGAGAGGGACTTCAGATACGCCGTTGATATAAACTGTTCTGCAATTATTGATGCGGTCCTGGGTTACGACGGCGGTTCCGGTGCGGCCCTCGCGGTAGAAGAGAATATCTGTGTGCTTAGCCAAATCAAAATCGGTGGCGAGGAATACCTGCTTACAGAGGTCAGATGGAACGACGGTAAAAAACAGGAATAAAGCGACGGCATATACGCCCGCTGCCGGCAACGTAACAGTGAGCATTGAGAGGCGATTCTTCACGCAGGTGAATACCAGGAGAACCAGACCCATAGCGCCATAAAGCACAGATACGAGCAACAAACTCAATTGTATGCCGAGGAACGGTATAAAGAGAAACATCGGCAAAAGGGCTCCCAGGATGGTTCCTATGGTATTGACGGCGAAGAGCAGGCCTGTGCGGCTGCCGAGTGTTTGCAAGCCCCTGCCATAAACGGTGCATAAAAGCGGGAAAGCAAAACCCATCAGTACAGTGGGAACAAAGACAGCGAGCATCGCTATGCCTTTCTGGTCGAGCGTCGGCGGAGAGCCGTTAATAAAAACAAAGGCGCTTGTAATGAAGGCAACAGGAACAAATATCGCCATCAACAACTCTACTATGCCGAGCGTTTGCACCGGGCGACGTATTCGCCCCGCCAGTAAGCCATATACAAGGGAGCCCAGTCCCGCACCGAGGAGATAAATGCAGAGGATAGTGGGGAAGACATAAGTCGAATTAACCATAAATGACATATATCGAATCCAGAAGACCTCGCAGGCGAGCGCTGCCAGGCCATTGAGAAACCCGATGGCTAAAAGTAGTGATGAGGATATCCGCGGCTCGTGATAATCTTGGGGCCTTTGTGTTTGATGTTTTGGGACGGCAGCCGGAACGGGGGCTTTATGCCTGGAAATCGCCAGGGCAGCGACGGCAATCACAAAGTTAATAATGACAGCGAAGAGGTTAGTCGCTTGCAGACCAAAGGTGCCTATGAGCCAGAACCCCCCTGCCAGGCAGCCGAGTGCGGCACCAAGGGTATTGACGCAATACAGGAGGCCTAACGAAGAGCCGATAATTTTGTCGGAATCTGTAACCGCCCGGACGAGCAGAGGCAGGGTTGTGCCCATAAGGAAACAGGGCACTACGAGGATGGCGAAAGATAAACTGAATCGGGCGAGGGTGCTAATCAACAATGAATGAGGCGACAAGACAGAGATTGTGGGAACGAGCAATCTCATCCAGTCGAGCATAGGCGGAATTGCCAGGGCGCAAAGAGCGATAACCGCCTGAACAACGGCAAAGGCGAAGATTCGCCGGGTAAGACGGTCTGCGAGCCGACCACCGAGAAGTCCGCCGAGGCCGATACCCGTCATATAAGCGCAGAGAACGATACTAATGGCGTAAGAGCTGTTGCCAAAGACGGTTACGAACTGACAACTCCAAATGACCTCAAAAAGCAGCGAGGTAAGGCCTGAGAGGAAAAAGGAGACATAGACGCCAAAACGAAACAAAGACACCCTCTGTGGCCGCACAGGCGGGTCAGAAAAATTTGTGGTCATACGGCCAAATACTCCATATCAACCTAAAGGACAACCACTTTTCGAGGCATCCTTCCTAACCTTGTAACATTTCGGTTAACCGATACTACAGTTTTGAGTATACGTTTACACCGTTGATATGTCAAGTTAAGGGGATTAATTTCCGGATTCCTGCTTTCGCAATAACAAAAAAGGTGGTAATCTGTTTAATAAATAATGCTATTGATGGGAGTGTAATTATGGATTGTCCGGTATGTAAAAGTGCGATGATAACGCTGGAACTGGCGAAGGTGGAGATTGACTACTGCACGAGCTGCAAAGGGGTGTGGTTAGACGCCGGCGAGCTCGAAATGCTTCTGGATGACAAGGGGAAGGCGAAGAAGCTTATCCACTCATTTACCAAAGACAGGAACAGCAGGGAAAAGGCAAGGCGATGCCCGATATGCGACAAAAAGATGGAAAAAATTGACGTGGGGCACGAAAAGCCGACGCTGCTGATAGACAGGTGCGCCAAGGGAGACGGGCTGTGGTTTGACAGGGGCGAGCTGAACGGCATCATTGCCAGGGCAAAGCTCGATGAGGGCAACAAGATAAAAAAAGTGCTGGCGGATATGTTTGGCCATCAAAGATAGTTTTTAGTTTTGAGTTAAGGAAAAAGAGCAGCGAGAAGGGGTTACCGCTTTTTGCGCCACCATCGAGACAGTCGCCTGATTTCACGCGGGGATTTCACCAAGGTAAATTATTTTTTTTATTCCGAAGAAAAAGGGTTGCCCTGTCGCAGGTTTTCGTCTTAAAATGCAGCGATTCTTGCCGAGCGGGCAAGCTGCAAACAAAAAGCTCAGGACAAAACCGTGTTTTTGGGAACACTTGCGTGGTTATGGTTCAGCTTGTCCGGCGAGAGCGAAGTAATTTATGAATGTTTTATAGAGCCGTTTGAATGCAAAACAACAATAAAAAAACGCCAGATATTGACTTTGTGAGCTGCACGCAGGAATCCGTTCTGCAATTTTTCGATACATCTCTCAAAGGGCTGTCCGAAAAAGAGGCGATAAAACGACTTGAGGAATACGGGTACAACGAGCCAGCCAAGAAGAAAAAGCGGACGGTTATTTTTCAGATTTTCTCCAAGTTTTTAAACCCGCTGGTGGTGGTTCTTCTGATTATCGCGGGCTTTTCGCTGTTCTTCGGGGAAAAAATAAGCGCCATCCTGGTGATACTGATGGCTTTTATCAGCGTATTTTTGTCATTCATCCAAGAATATCGAGCGGGAAAAGAGGCGGAACGGCTCAGCGAAATGGTAAGGGCCACGGCCACGGTGATTCGCAACGGCAAGGCAAGGGAAGTAAAGATACGAGAGATTGTTCCCGGTGACATCATCGACCTTTTTGCGGGTGATATGGTTCCTGCGGACCTGCGGATTATTTCCTGCAAGGACCTGTTTATCAATCAGGCATCTCTGACGGGCGAATCATTTCCCGTTGAAAAAACCGCCGAGCCGCTGACTCCCAAGAGCAGCTCTCCTTCCGACTTAACAAATATGGCTTTTATGGGTTCAAGCGTCATAAGCGGAACGGCGATTGGGGTTGTCGCTAAAACGGGGCTTGAAACGAGGTTCGGCGCGTTGTCCAAACGCCTGGCAGCAATATCCGTAGAGAGCAGCTTTGATAAAGGTATTCGCAGCTTTACCTGGCTGATGATAAGGGTTATGGTCGTGCTGGTCCTCGTGATTTTCGCCATTAATGCCTTTTTGAAGGGCGATATCATCCAATCGCTTTTGTTTTCGTTGTCCGTTGCCGTAGGTCTGACGCCCGAAATGCTCCCGATGCTGGTAGCGATAAACCTCTCCAAGGGGGCAATCGCAATGTCGAAAAAGGACGTGATAGTGAAACGGCTCAACGCGACCCAGAACTTCGGTGCGATGGACGTGCTGTGCACCGACAAGACGGGGACGCTGACCCTCGACAAGATTGTAGTGGAAAAACATTGCGACGTGGTGCGAAAAGAGGACGACGACGTCCTGCGTATGGCATATATCAACAGTTTCTACCAGACGGGGCTTAAAAACATTCTCGACCGGGCAATACTGTCTTATGAGAAACTTTTAGTCAAGCAATACAAAAAGGTCGATGAGGTGCCGTTCGATTTTTCGCGCAAGGTAATGTCTGTGGTGGTCGAGGCCGACGGCAAACACCAGATTATTGTCAAAGGCGCCCCGGAAGAGATTTACAGAAGATGCACCAAATTCGAGCTTGACGGCGAAATACTGGATTTGGACGAGGCCAAACTGGTGCTTGTCGAGCTGGAAAATGAGTACAACGACCTCAGCGCAGAGGGCTTCAGGGTACTTGCGGTTGCATACAAGAATTTTGACCAACCCAAAAATGTTTACACCAAGGACGACGAACAGAATCTCATTCTGAAAGGTTATATTGCCTTTTTGGACCCGCCGAAATCATCTGCAAAAAAGACCATCGAAACTTTGAATAACCTCGGTATCGAGTTTAAGGTTCTCACCGGCGATAACGAGCTTGTTACGAAAAAGATTTGCAGCGAAGTTGGTTTGAATATCAGGGGTTTTGCGACCGGCGAACAGGTGGAAAAGATAGATGACGCTGCGCTGGGAGAAATGGTTAAAACCACTACCGTGTTTGCCCGGCTTTCCCCGCTGCAGAAAGAAAGAGTGATTCATGCCCTGCACAAAAACGGACATATCGTGGGATATCTGGGCGACGGTATTAACGACGCGCCAGCTCTCAAGGCCGCCGACGTGGGCATTTCCGTCGATAACGCAGTGGATATCGCCAAAGAAACGGCTGATATCATCCTCCTGAAAAAAAGTTTGCTGGTTCTCATCGACGGGGTAATCGAGGGACGAAAAACCTTCGGCAACATCATCAAATACATCAAGATGGGCTCAAGCTCCAACTTCGGCAATATGTTCAGTATGACGGGGGCAAGCTTGTTTCTGCCTTTTCTGCCGATGCTGCCAATTCAGATTCTTCTCAATAATTTTCTTTACGACATGTCCCAGATTGCCATTCCTTCGGACGGCATCGACGAAGAATATCTTCTCAAATCCCGGCCGTGGAACGTGGCTTATATCAAAAAATTTATGATTTTCATCGGTCCCGTCAGCTCAATCTTTGACTTTATTACTTTCGGTGTTTTGTGGTTTATTTTTCACGCGTCGGCGCCGTTGTTCCAGACGGGCTGGTTTTTGGAATCCCTGTGCACCCAGACGCTGGTCATTCATGTCATTCGCACGGGAAAGGTGCCTTTTATTGAAAGCAAACCCAGTCAGTTTATGCTTTTCACTTCGATTTATATCGTTAGTATTGCCCTTGTGCTGCCGTTTCTTCCGCTTGGCAAATACCTTGGTTTTGTTGAGCCGCCTCCATCATATTTCATAGCGTTGACGCTCATAGTGCTGGCCTATTTATGCCTGGTGCAGGTTGTTAAGAGCTGGTTCATAAAACGATACGGCTACGAATAAACAACAAATCGATACCGGCGGCTATATGGCAGATATCCATGCTCACGGTTGACAAGTCCCTGTTTTGCTTTATAATCTGTCTCTGTATTGAAGTTTGAGGCAATCTCAAACCCGCGGGAAGGGAAAAGATAAAGCGATTATTGAAGGAGAAGAAAAATGGGTATAGGAATGATTGCACTGATTGTTTTACTGGTGATTGCGGCGGTATTGCTGCTGGTGATACTGTATGTAATCGGAACTTACAACGTTTTTGTGGGGCTTCGCAACCAGGTTGACAACGCGTGGTCGCAGATTGACGTGCAGTTGAAGCGGCGTCATGACCTGATTCCCAACCTCGTGGAAACAGCGAGAGGTTATATGCAGCACGAGCGAGGAACATTCGAAGCGGTAACAAACGCACGGGCACAGGCAATGGGGGCAAAGACGGTCGCGGAGTCGGCAAAGGCGGAAGGTGCGCTGGGCGACGCTCTTAGCAAATTTATGCTGGTTGTCGAAAATTATCCCGACCTGAAGGCAAACCAGAACTTCCTGGCGTTACAGGAAGAGCTTTCGAGCACGGAGAACAAGATTGCATTCGCCAGGCAGGCGTATAACGACCAGACGATGTTCTTCAACAACAGGATACAGATGTTCCCGTCGAATATCGTGGCGGGCGTATTCAGCTTTACCAAGCGGGATTTCTTCGAGGTTTCAGAAGCAGCGGAACGTGAAGTGCCGAAAGTTAGTTTTTAGTTTTCGAAGCGGGCCCGTCGCTTCGCTCCGTGTTAAGTGTTGTTGAGTTTTTAGTTTAACTCCCCCGCCCAGCACCGGGCGGGGTCGCTTGAAATGACATAGTTATGTGGGAACTGATACGGATAAATAAGAGGAATTCGATAATTCTCTTAGTCCTGATGGCGGTGTGCTTAGTCGGGCTGGGGGCGGTTATCGGGATGGCAATCAATGGGCCTGACGGCGGGATGCTCGGCCTGATGATAGCAACGGGAATCTGGGTGATACTTACGCTAATCAGCTTTTCGTCGGGCGACCAGATTATGCTCGCGGCAAGCAACGCTGTGCCTGTTACGCACGACGTTAATCCGCAGTTGTTTAACGTAGTCGAAGAAATGTCGATTGCGTCTGGACTGCCTATGCCCAAGGTTTATATAATTAACGACCCGGCACCAAACGCATTCGCGACAGGACGCAACCCCAAATCAGCATCTGTTGCGGTAACAGCAGGGTTACTCGCGAAACTCAACCGCGATGAGCTGCAGGGAGTCGTTGGACACGAGATGAGCCATATCCTGCACCGGGATATTTTGTTCGTAACGCTGGCGGGTGTTATGCTGGGGTCGGTAGCTCTTCTTTCGCAGGTTTTTCTGCGCGGGATGATGTACGGCGGAGGGTCAAGGAGAAGATATTCGTCCGGCGAGGGCAAAGGCGGTGGCGGAGCAATGGCGATATTGCTTATAATCGCGATTGTGGCGGCGATTTTGGCGCCAATTGTAACGCAGTTATTGTATTTCGCGTTGTCGAGGCGGCGGGAATACTTAGCCGACGCAGGGTCGGCTCGCTTGACACGATACCCGGAAGGGCTTGCGAACGCGTTGGAGAAAATCGCAAACGACCACGCCCCGCAACTGGCGTCCGCCAACAAGGTTACGGCGCCGATGTTCATAGTCAACCCGTTCAAGAAAATGGGAGAATGGAACTTGTCGGACATGACGAGCACGCACCCGCCTACATCCGAAAGGATACGGATTTTGCGGAATATGTCGCAGGGGGCGTCATTGAAGGATTATTCGGACGCATTTGTAAATGTTACGAAAAGCAAAACCGTTATGCCGGCGTCGGCGCTAACGAAGGAAGATATAGCCCTTAGAGAAGCAAGCACTGAAGCCAAGGAGGAACAGAAAGAAAAGCAGCTTCGCCAGGTGGGGGATATTATGCGGAAGGTAAACGGTTTTATCTTCCTGACATGCGCGTGCGGTATGACGCTGAAAATACCGCCGAATTATGCCGCAGCGACGGTGGAATGCCCTCGGTGCCACACGGTGCATAACGTAAATAAGGCGTAATTACAACAAAACGCTAAAAGGATTTATAAAAAAGAAGCCGAGCTGCCATTGAAGGGAGGTTTGGTAGCTAGGCAGCCCGGACTTTTTACGGTGTTGCTGGTTTCCCCCCAGCCGTCCCGTTCATTAATATCTACGTTTGCCAAACCGGATATGTTTTTCGTCTTTTAATCAAAGTCGTTATCAGTTATCCAGTAATCGTAATTATACAGCATAAAAGGCGAGTTACCGGCAAAGTAAGGCATTTAGAACGGGAAAATCAGGGTTACCCCGACCACACCCAGGTAAACGGGGGTTAAATACACATAGATTCCTGTTTATGCAGGAATTACTATGACAATTCAATCGATTGCGATTGATTCACCGGGTTTGAGGACGGTAACTTTACAGCCAGCCAGTTTTTTGAAATTGTCGGCGTCGGCCTGACTGCCAACAATATCACCCCAGTGATAAGGTATTGCCTGCTTTGGTTTGAATTGTTTTGTCGCATCGGCGGCCTCGGCGGCGTTCATAGTATATGTGCCCCCTGCCGGCAACAAGGCAAGGTCGATATTTTTTAGGGCCTTCATTTCGTCGGTGGCGTCTGTATCGCCAGCGTAATATATGCGTTTACCGGCGATTTCGATTACGAAACCGAGCCAGTTATTGGACCTTGGGTGGAATTCTTTGACTATGTTGTAGGCAGGAACGCCGGTAATTTTGATGCCATTGACGTCGATTGACTGGCCGGGTTTAAGCGCCTGGCCTTTTCCCTGTTTTTGGATAACATCCCCTGAAGCAACAAGTTTCGTGGTCATACCGGAGACCTTTGCGATATCTTCAGCGGAATAATGGTCGTAGTGGCTGTGGCTGACGAGAATGATGGTCGCATCGTGTGGGGCGCTTTTGAGTTTCCATGGGTCGATATAAATTACATCGTTGCCACTTGAGATTTTGAAGCTGGCGTGGCCAAACCATTGTAATTGAACAGGCATAGCTTTCTCCTTTCCTTTTTGCACGGCGGTATCCTCAGCGAAAATACGCTGGTTTGCGCAAACAATGCCGATAATAACTGTTAATGCAATTAATGAAATTTGCGTTCTCATAACAATCTCCTTAAAAATATTTTTCTCAATCAAAGCCCCTCGATATTACGAGCAAAATACCTCAATACGCTCCCTGCGTCAAATCTAATTAAAGGCCTTTAGCCGCCTTCAAAACAGGCGAGAACAGCTTGCAATTAAGGGATAAATTGAGTATAATAAAGAAGTTGTAACCCGGGGGCAAACCATCAGACAGCGGGATTTATCCGTTTGAGGAAACGGCCGAAAAATGGGCGAAGAATTCGATGTATTGAGCTATCAGCAGCGAGAACCAAGGATTCATATCCTGACTTTGGACAGGGTCCTGGGCTGGGACATTTACGACCGGCTGCATAACGATAGCAAGACGAGATTCTACGAATTAGTTGTTCCCAAGCAAGCAGATTGGAAGCATCGGCTCGAAGAAATAGAGGCGATAGTTGACCGGACGGTTTACGCGCGTATGCTGATAATGGACGTGCGGAGAGCGACGATGCCCAAGATTCAGCAGGCATACAACAAAATTGCCGGGTACAACCGCAAAGATTTGAATCGGTTCTGTTTTACGGTGCTTATCGGGGATGGGCCTTTGAATTTATTCCAGCCGGGGAAATCGCCGGATGTTTTTGTGCCTTATCTTGCCCGTCTGAGGGTGGATTATAATCCGGCGGTATTTTTCTTTGACCCGTTCATTCATTATGAGCCGGAAGAGACGGAATCATCTATAGATGAAGAGTTTATGCTGCCGAGCAAGCCGCCTCAACGACTGGCGTCTTATTTCCCCGAGGCAGGCGTAACAGTTGATTCGGTAAGGCGGTTCTTCAGAGCCAACGAGCAAAATGAAGCGGTTAAAAAACAGCGGCTTAAAACTCTCGCTGCTTTATATCTGAAACGTATCAGCGAACAATTCCCCCGGCACAAAGACCTTCTGCGCGGACTTTTATCCAAAAACGGGGCACAACTGGGAAGCGAAAAGATGAACCTGTACCCGGTGTTTTTCGAGGAGTGGGTTCACGAGCTGATGCAGAAGGCGGCAAATCCCCAGCAGGAATAAAAAACCTAATCTCCAGGCGAACCCCTCGAGAAATCGGCGGACAGGCGGTCAGCCAAATCAGCGCATTACCCAGGTTTTGTTTTCGAATTTGAGCTTCTGGTCGGGACGGAATTTGGGGTCGCCGGCGATTGAGTAGTTCAGCCCAAGGGTTTTGCGGAGGTAAACTTTTACAGGATTGCCATCCTTGTCCTTGTCGGTGGGATGGTCAAGAGCGACAGTTTCGTTGCTGAGGCCCGTAATGAATATATTAACGGTCTTGGCATTGGGGTCAAAATCAGGCCAGCAGATTGCGACGTCAACGGTGTTGTCCTGGCCCTGGAGGATTTTATTGCCGGCGTTTTCCATAAGCTGAAGGAACTGGTATTTGCCCTGGTGGCGAGTTTTAATTTTATCAAAGAGAACGGCGGACGTTCCCTTTATGGCAGGAACAACCTGAAGGGTATCAGTAACAAGCTCGGCGGCGGGATAAAAATCGACGTCTTTACCTGACTTATTGGTAAGGGTAAGAATTGTGTACCAGTAACGCTGTGGGACAGAGCCCTCAAGGGTAATTTGCTGGGGGTTTTCAAAACGGACATCGAGCGTCCAGTCGCCGGGTTTCTGGACAACAGCCGGGGTCGGCGCCGCCCAACAAACGCCAAACATCGCAAGAGCCAAAACGCCGATTACCAAACCTCTCATCGTTAAACCCTCATCAATACGGTTAAATATGGGTGCAACCCATTTTCGCTGCCCATATATTATATCGTCAAACAGGCCTAAAACCAAGCAAAATCCAGGGTAGGCCTTTTGGTGTAATTGGCGTTTATTAAGAACACGTGCGATGCCGGTTTTCGCGGAACCAGTCGATGATTCTTTTGAGGCCTTCGTCGAAAGTCATTTGGGCCTCGAAGCCGAAAAGGTTTTTGGCACGCGAGACGTCGAGCCGGCGTCGCGGCTGGCCATCCGGTTTCGAGGAATCCCAGCGGATTTGGCCTTTGAAGCCGGTTAGTTTTACAATTTTTTCGGTAAGGTCTTTGATTGTTATTTCGAAACCGGCACCGATATTGACGGGTTCGGGGCCGTTGTAGCGTTCAGCGGCAAGCAAAATACCTTCCGCAGCATCGCTCACGTAAATGAACTCACGCGAGGCCTTTCCGGTTCCCCAGCAGACGATATGGTCATCGCCCGCATCGATGGCATCAACGCATTTCTTTATAAGAGCCGGAATAACATGGGAACTGGCAGGGTTGAAATTGTCCCGCGGGCCATAGAGATTGACGGGAACAAGAAATATGCTGTTGAAACCATATTCTGCACGATAGGACTGGGACTGAACGAGGAGCATTTTCTTGGCCAGGCCATAAGGAGCGTTTGTTTCTTCGGGGTAGCCATTCCAGATATCGTCTTCTTTAAACGGAACGGGGGTAAATTTGGGATACGAGCAAACGGTGCCGATGGCGACGAATTTTTCGATTTTGCGAAGGCGTGCCTGGTCGATGAGCTGGACGCCCATCATAAGGTTTTCGTAGAAGAATTTCCCGGGGTGCTGACGATTGACGCCGATACCCCCTACTACCGCGGCAAGGTGGATTACGATATCGGGTTTCATATCATCATACATCCGGATAACATCCGGGAGATTGACGAAATTATAGTCCTCTATTTTGGGAATCAGGATATTTTTGCAGCCGCGTTTCTGCAGACCTTCAATGATATAACTACCAAGAAACCCGGCGCCGCCAGTAATAACAATTCGTTTGTTTTTGAAGAATTCGCTCATTATTTTCCATCGTGCTCCGCGATGATTTTTTCCTGCCTGGCAATTCTCAAATCGGCCTCGGTCATCATTTTAGCAAGCTCTTTGAAAGAGACCCTTGGTTTCCAGCCGAGGACTTTTGCTGCTTTTGTCGCATCGCCCTGAAGCATGTCCACTTCGGCAGGCCTGAAATACGCGGGGTCAATCTCGACGTATTTATGCCAGTCCATATCGAGACAGCCGAAGACCTCTTCGACGAACTCGCGGACAGAATGGGTTTCACCAGTAGCGATGACGAAATCATCGGGTTTATCCTGCTGGAGGATAAGCCACATCGCCTCGACGTAATCTCCCGCATAGCCCCAGTCGCGTTTCGCGTCGAGATTGCCGAGGTAAAGCTTGTCCTGAAGGCCGAGTTTTATGCGGGTAGCGGCACGGGTGATTTTGCGAGTGACAAACGTCTCGCCGCGACGAGGTGATTCGTGATTGAAGAGAACGCCGTTGCAGGCGAAAAGGCCATAAGCTTCGCGGTAGTTGACCGTCTGCCAGAAACTATATACCTTGGCACAACCGTAAGGACTTCTGGGGTAAAAGGGAGTTTTCTCGCTTTGTGGGGTTTCGACTACCTTGCCATACATTTCGCTGCTGGACGCCTGGTAGAACCTGGGAGGATTTTTCATCAAACGCAATGCTTCGAGAAGGCGGAGTGTCCCGAGAGCATCCGTATTGACAGTGTAAACCGGCGTTTCAAAGCTTACCTTGACATGGCTTTGTGCGCCGAGGTTATAAATTTCGTCGGGCTGAAGCTCATTGACAATAGTGAAAAGGTTGCCGCCATCGGTAAGGTCTCCGTAAACAAGGCGAAGGTTTGGTTTTTCGTGGGGGTCTTTATACAAATGGTCGATTCTGCCCGTGTGGAATGACGAACTTCTTCGGATGATACCCCAGACCTCGTAGCCCTTTTTAAGGAGAAGCTCGGTGATATAAGAGCCATCCTGGCCGGTAATACCTGTAACTAAAGCTTTCTTCATATCATCATACCCTTTCTGAGACAGGTCTATATCACCACATATTAAGCGAAGACAGCAGAAAAGACAATAAATAATGGTTGGTACGATTTTGGGTTAATATGGCTATATAATTTTCGGGGCCTGCACACCCAATCAGGCGTGCAGGCCCCGGTTACTTCTGTTCAACAGGATAACATGCCGCAGCAATGCAATCCCATATCATCAGCTTGTCACATCAAAATGACCACTGTGCTCCTGCTTGTAATGTGCTGGAATCGAGCGAGCTTGACCCCTGCCAGCCGTAATCGATAAACAACCGCGTGCTCTTACTTAAGAAGACATTCAACCCTGCGCCAAGATTATACGAGTCACGAACGGGGTCCATGCTTTTTGTTGTGAAACTGCCGCCGTTAACAAACTCGCTGTCAAACGTCGCGCCATCCGCAAAATCATGAATCCAGAACACATTTGCCTTTGGAACAAATACCATATCCGGATTCTGCTCGGAACGGAATTCCTTGGCCCACCTAAGTCCAAGTTTGCTGTAAATGCCGTCCGTCGTCTCGGAATCGACACGCAAATCCAGAGAATTTGCTCCTTTCTCCCTATAGCTGCCCTGCTGAACTGCTGTGTACCCAAGGCCAACAACCGGTTCCAGGAGCATTGACGTGCCGCCAAAGTTATTGCCAAATTCTGTTGCGATGTTATACGCATTGCCTTGATAGCTTGATTTGGCCTCACGGTTAATGGAGTCAAAATTAATACTTCTTTTTGCGTCATACCAGTTATGGCTGTACCCTAAGCTCAGGCCAACATGCCAGTTATCCTGGAAATACGACCCATACAGCGAAACAAGCATGGAACTAATATCTGCATTCGTACTATCCTGTTTGTAGTCAACATTTGTTGCGGCGCCGCCCATGCTGAAACCAAGAAGAGTACTATCAGATATCATCTTATCCAAACCGCCCATCATTCCATAGGTACTGTAGTTATAGCCGGAAATGTCGCTTTCCCCGGTATGGGTGCCCCATGTCCCGAATCCTTTGGCATATGGCATCCATTTGTCAACCTGAGGAGTCGCTGCCGGTGAATCGCTCGCGCTGGCCATGAGGTTACTGCTGTCACCCATCATCGCATATTGCCTGCTGTTGTGAACGGAACCGATATGGTCAAACACGCCTTCACTGAACTGATTCATCATATTTCTTACTACTTCCGGCAGGCCGAGAACATCCTGCGGCATCATCTGGTCGTAGGCCTTATTGGCCGCCTTGCCGTCAGGCAGGTTCTCAATCGCAGAAAGAACCGTGTTCATATCGCCTGTATCTCTGCCGTGAGCAACTATGTGGTCAAACGCATGACCGATAGAGCGCTCATTACCTGTCCTGGCGTAGTATGCATAGCTCAGCCTGTCAACGTCCAGAATAACATCTCCATTTGAATAATCGTAGTCAGCTGTAAGCTTCAAGAATAAGTTCCCGCCGATAACTGGCGTATCAAACTCGCCGATTAAGCAGGGGTCTCCTTCTCCCTGAGCAGGAGCATCAATAATAGTCGCGAAGAACTCATGCGGAGTGCGAATACGTCCATAATCATCAAGAACGACAACGCTTATCTTGCTACCCTCCTCCAGCGTAGCCATACCGGAGACATCAACCTTATCGGCATTATCACTATTATCTATCTCAACCTGGTAAGTACTGCCCGAACTGAACGTCAAATTATTAACGTGTATCGTCCCGATACTGTTGCCGGGGTTAAGGGTGCCGCCATCCATTATAAACAAATTGCCCAGATTGCCGGTACCTTTAAGGACACCTGCGTCGTAAACCTTGGTGCCATTGGCATTGTTGATAATGTTGCCGTTGACATGCCATACTCCGCCTGTAATGTTTATATCCTCGACGTTGTTGATATCATAGTTGAGAACAGTGCTATTCCAAGAGTTGCCATACAGCGTGAGAACGTCATGGTCTGTACCATTCATGCCAAGGTCAATATTTGCATCGATCACGGAGCCAGCGGCTATATTAACTATGTCATCAGCGTTTTGTACTTCCAGGCTACCGCCTGACAGTCTTCCCGACTGAATAGCAGCAACATGCGTTCCCGTTTCGCCGACAGTGGCACCGACATAGCCGCCATCAATGGTAACATTCATAGGATCGTATGACAAAATGCCATACGCGTAATCGCCGCCGGCGTGGGCGCTGATGGTTCCGCTAATTGCGCCGGTCGTAAGTGTGCCGCTACTGCCGCCACTGCCCAAAGCAACAGCATTATTCTGCCCGGCTGTGGCTGTAATGTCTCCACTAATCGCACCGGTGGTGATTGAACCATGCTTACTGTATAAGCCATAGGCATTGTTACCGGTCGTCGCGTTGGCATCTATCGTCCCATTAATCGCACCGATGTATATATCGCCATGCTTGGCGTATAAACCATAAGCCCCGTTTTGCCCAGCCGTGGCGGTAATCGTACCGTTAATAGCGCCGACTACGTTTATATCACCACGCTTGCTATACAAACCATAGGCACCGCTATAACCAGCCACAACGTTAATATCGTCGGGGCCGCCAATATCACCCTTTACCGTTAAATCATCATGAGCATATATGCCATACGCACCATAATGGTTCGCCGTGGCATCAATCGTGCCGTTAATCGTCCCGGTAATAACATTGCCATCGCTATACAAACCATAGGCCCCGTTTGTGCCGGCTGTGGCTGTAATACGGGCATCGCTGCCAATACTGGCAACCGTCAAAAGATTGCCAGCATACAAACCATAGGCATCCTTAGCACCCGCCGTAGCGGTAATCGTGCCATTAATCGCACCGGTAGTAATATTGCTATCGGCGTACAATCCATAGGCCCCTTCACCTGAACCACCATTAATTGCGGTAATCGTGCCGTTAATCGCACCGGTGTTTATAGAGTCAGCTGCTTTCAAACCATAGGCACCAAGGGAAGTGCTACCGCCGTTCACATCTGCGGTAATCGTTCCATCAATCTCGCCAATGGTGAGCACACCACCGCTGTACAAACCAATGGCATCAAGTGACTGGGCCGTTGCGGTAATAGTGCCGGTGCCGCCAATACTGTCAACGTTCATATCCCCACTGGACCACAGGCCATATGCACAGTAGTTGGTCGTAGCGGTAATCGTGCCGGTAATAGCGCCGGTTTCTATCGAGCCGTTCGTAGCGTATAAACCAACGGCTCCGGCATCCAAGGCCGTGGCGGTAATCTTCCCGGTAATATCGCCAGTTTTGATATCGCCGCCCGCGCTGTACAGACCATAAGCATGGTCCACTCCAGCCGTGGCGTTAATGTCTCCGCTAATTGCGCCGGTGTATATTGAGCCGTTCGAACTGTACAAACCAACGGCGTAAGAGCCACCGGTCGCTGTGGCGGTAATATTACCGTTAATCGCTCCAGTAGTGAGATTGCCATCGGCGTACAAACCATAGGCCCTGTCGCCGGTGGTCGCCGTGGCTGTAATCGTACCATTAATATTACCAATGGTCATATTGCCATAGCTATACAAACCATAAGCATCTGAATTACCCGCCGTGGCGGAAATCGTCCCATTAATATCACTTATGGTCATATTGCCGAAACTATACAGACCAATGGCATCATTTATCCCGGCCGTGGCGGTAATCGTAGCGTTGTTGCCAATATTGCCAACAATCATACCGCTGTCACTATACAGACCATAGGCAAAATTCCCGTCGGTCGCCGTGGCGGTAATAGTCCCATTAATATTACCAGTGGTCATATTGCCGTCGCTATACAGACCAGAGGCCCAGTTTGTCCCGGCCGTGGCGGTAATCGCCCCATTAATATCACCAATAGTCATATCGCCGTAGCTATACAGACCAGTGGCATCATTTATCCCGGCCGTGGCGGTAATAGTACCATTAATATTACCAATGGTCATATCGCCGTCGCTATACAGACCATAGGCAAAATTCCCGTCGGTCGCCGTGGCGGTAATCGTCCCATTAATATT
>Ga0187881_10000758_pt1 | contig 37308 bp, 30 predicted proteins | sample June2016WEW_19_1_2_FD_133017 | JGI IMG/M metagenome (GOLD analysis project Ga0187881, IMG submission 133017) | Peatland microbial communities from SPRUCE experiment site at the Marcell Experimental Forest, Minnesota, USA - June2016WEW_19_100 | ecosystem: Environmental > Terrestrial > Soil >... | reverse complement strand
GGAGATCGGGTCACGGGGCCTCACAGGTGTGCGGGGAGCAGCAAAGAAAGATAAGGGGCTACACCCTTATCCTTTGGAGCGGTTTTGCGCCAATCATCCGCGATAAGAACCGTGTGCGCTAATAAGCGCCCGCACGGGTCCGTGCGGGGGGTGCCGGGCAACCGGCATCCCTACCGCGACCCCGTGCTCTCACTTGGTACGCTGGAGGTCTGTGTGGTGACCGGGTTATGAAACTTCGCGAAATTGCCGATCGGCTGGGGTGCCGCCTGGAAGGCGACGGGGAACTGGAAATCGCCGGCGTGGCCGGAATCGAGAACGCCGGACCCGGGCACCTCACGTTTCTGGCCAACCCCAAGTACGCGCCCAAGGTGAAGCGCACCAAGGCGGGCGCCATCCTGGTTTCGGAGGCGCTCGAGGGCGTTCCCATCGCCTGTCTGATCTCCGCGAACCCGTACCTCGATTTTGCGCGCGCCCTGGCGTTCTTCTATCAGCCGCCGCGGCCCGCGCCGGGAATCCATCCCCTGGCTTCGGTGGCCGCCAGCGCGGTGGTGGGCGAGAACTGCTCGATTGGCCCGTTCGCGGTGGTGGGGGAGCGCGTGCGGATTGGCCGCAATGCGGTGCTCCATCCCCACGTGGCGATCTACGAAGGCGCTGAAATCGGCGACGATTTCCTGGCGCATTCCCACGCCACGGTCCGGGAATTCTGCCGCATCGGCCATCGCGTGATTTTGCAGAACGGCGTGGTGGTGGGCGGAGACGGCTTCGGTTTCGCCAAGCGCGCCGACGGCACGCACTCCAAGATCGTGCAGTCCGGCCGCACGGTGATCGAGGACGACGTCGAGATCCAAAGCCTCACCTCGGTGGACCGCGCCACGGTGGGAGAAACCCGCGTGAAACGCGGCGCCAAGATCGACAGCCTGGTGCAAGTGGGGCACGCCTGCACGGTGGGCGAAGACAACATCGTCTGCGCGCAGACCGGCCTGGCGGGGAGCACGGTGCTGGAGCGCAACGTGCTCCTGGCGGGACAGGTGGGATCTTCCGGTCACCTGACGGTGCACGAGGGAGCCATCGTCTACGCGCAAAGCGGGATTGGCGGCGACGTGGCGCCGGGCGCGCGCATTTCGGGATCGCCGGCCTTTGCCGCCAACCAGTGGCTGCGCGCGGCGACCGCCTACCAAAAGCTGCCGGAAATACTGAAGACCCTGCGGGAATTGAAGAAGAAAGTCGATGCATTAGAGAAGCATGCCAAATCAGACGCCAAACCATAGCGACCGGCGCCCGGTCGCGTACATGAATGAGAAGTTCCTGAACAGCCCCGATGCGCGGGCGTTGCGCATCCTGTCCGAGTTTCTGGAGCCTCTGGCCCACTTCCGCCGGGAGAAAGTGCGGGACACCGTGGTGTTCTTCGGCTCGGCGCGGCTGCGGGAGGAAGGCCCGCTGTCGGAGTATTACCAGGATGCCCGCACGCTGGCCAGACTGCTGACGGAATGGGCGGCCCAGTTCGCCAACAATTCCTACCGCTTCGTGGTCTGTTCCGGCGGAGGGCCGGGGATCATGGAAGCCGCCAACCGCGGGGCTTACGAGGCCAACGGGAAGACCGTGGGGCTGAACATCGGCCTGCCGTTCGAGCAATTCCCCAACCCGTATATCACGCCCGAGCTGAGCTTCGAGTTCCACTACTTTTTCATGCGGAAATTCTGGTTCGCCTACCTGGCCAAAGCGCTGGTGGTGTTTCCGGGCGGCTTCGGCACCATGGACGAGATGATGGAGCTGTTGACGCTGACGCAGACCCAGAAGCTGGCGAAGAAAATCACCATCGTGGTTTACGGGTCGAAGTACTGGAAGGAGATTATCAACTTCGACGCGCTGGTGCGCTACGGCACGATCTCGCGCGAGGACCTGAACCTGTTCCAATATGCGGACGACCCGCAGACGGCCTTCGAACTGCTCAAAGCCGGCCTGACGACTTACGCCATCGAGGCCGGGACGCCCGAAACGCCCGCGATTTCGAAATCCAGGAACCCGCTGAAACCGGGCGGCACGGAGTGATGGAGAGCCGCGTGACTCGGATGTTCCGTCGCACGGTGGCGCCCGGGATCGAGATGCGTCAGTTCGAGCCGCGCGACGCGGAAACCGTGTTCGCCGTGGTGGAGCGTAACCGGGAGCATCTGCGGCAGTGGCTGCCGTGGGTGGACGGCACGCACTCGCCCGAGGATATCCGGCAGTTCATTCTGCGTGTGCAGGCGCAATTCGAGGCCGATCAAGGGCCCAACGCGGGAGTCTGGGTGGACGGCGTTTTCGCCGGCAATGTAGGGTGCCACCCGATTGATCGGGCGAACCGGAGCAGTAGCCTGGGCTACTGGATCGACGCCGCACAGCAAGGCAAGGGCGTGATCACGCGTTGCTGCGCCGCGATGCTGGATTACCTCTTCGACGAGTTGCGGCTGCACCGCGTGGAGATCCGCTGCGCGACCGGCAACACGCGAAGCTGCGCGATTCCCGAGCGCCTGGGCTTCACGCGGGAGGGTTCGCTCCGCGAGGGCGAGTGGGTCAACGACCGGTGGGTGGACCTGGTGGTGTGGGGGATGCTGGAGGAACAATGGCGGGCCGCGGCCCCTTCACATCCTATTTACTCAGCACCATGATGAAGCCGTCGCTCAAGCCTCCGCCGAAGCCCTGGAGCGCATTGGCGGTACTCGGCAGGCCGACGGTACCCCGGCCAACCACATAGATGGTTCCATCTCGTCCCAGCACGAGGCCACTGGGTGAATAAACGCCCCTCTGGCCGATGTAAGTCGAGGATTGCAGGCCGCCCGGCCCCGGAATGCCGGGCTTCAGTTTGGTGAGGAACAAGTCGATGCCGTTACCCCATTGCGGCTCGAACCCGTCGGCGGTGGTCGGAAAGTCCGGCGAAAGAGTGTAGCCGGTGACGTAGATGTTGCCCGCGCTATCGCCCGCGATGCCATATGCCACCTCTCCTTGCGAACCGCCAAGATAGGTCGAGTACATCAGAAAATGCGACCAATCCAAGGGATTGACCACTGACACAAACGCGTCGCCATTGCCGCCCGGTTTGGGCTGGAAGGCATCGGGCGTGACCGGAAAGTCCTTGGCGAGGGTATAGCCCGTCACCAGCAGGTTGCCGGCGGAGTCGAAGGCAATCCCGCGCACTTCTTGTAGGTCCGAACCACCGAAGTAGGTGGCGTACACCAGCGAATTCGCTCCCACTTGGGTCATGTCCATAACGCCAATGACTATGCCGAAGGGCGAGGTCAGGTTGTAGTTGTAGGCATAGCCCGCCATCGGGAACTCGGTGGATTCCGTGGCAACCGCAAAGTAGACCAGGCCGTTCGGGGCGACCGCGATGGCGCGGCCTTGATCGGCAAGTTCGCCGCCGAGGTACGTGGAATAGTCCAATGTGCCGGCGTTTGGATCGATCTGGCACAGGAAAGCGTCCTGCAGTCCCCAGGTCACGCTTTGGTAGGCGCTATCGGTGAGCGGGAAGTCCGTGGCCTTGGTGCTGCCGATGACATAAATCAATCCATTCCGATCCACGGCAATGCCGTTGCCGGAACTGTCTCCGGTGGTGCCGCCCAGAAAAGTGGAATAGACCAGGGAAACGCCGCCGGACAAGCCAAACGGATTCAGCTCCAACACGAAGGCGGCTACCACGCCGCCGGCCCCCGTGGTTTGCACGGCATTGACGGTCATGGGGAAACTGGTGGAGGTGGTCGTGCCGGTTAGATAGACGTTTTCCTCCGCGTCCACAGCCATCGACAGCGGAATGTCCGAGCCCCCTCCACCGATATAAGTGAAATAGAGGATGGGGTAACCGCTGCCTGGAACGATGTCGATGATCGCCACAAAAATGCTGGTCGCACTGCTAAAGGTGGTCGAATATGCGCCATTGGTGGCCAGCAGGTCTCCGGTAGTAGTGGAGCCGGCTACATAGAGATGGCCCTGCGAATCCACCGCCACGGCGTTGATCTGGTCGCTACCGGAGCCGCCCAGGTAACTGCAATACACCAGGGTCGGATCGATCACCAGCGGCCGCTTGCGATCGTAGCCATCCACGCGAAGCCCGAGGGCGTTCCGCGCCACGAGCACGTAGCCGCCTCGAATTTCGCGGCGGGTCGAAGTCGCCGGGTCTTCCTGGTAAATCAGCGGCTTCTTTTGAAGCATGCGCCCGTTACCGAGTTCGAACGCCAGATCGCCCTCGGATGTGATGCTGAGGTGCTTGGCCCCCCGGAATCGCAGGCGAATCGCGCGCGGATCGGCGCCCGGCTGAAGCACGAAGTCGAACTCCAACTGGTTCTGCCGTCCGTAGTAGACCACATCCACCCCAGGGTAGACCGCGCCATAACGGATCCGCGAGTAGTTGGCGATGTTGGTGTGCCAGTGTTCCCGGGCCCCTACGAAATAGTCGGTGCGCGTGGGAAGCTTGCCGATGGCTTCGATGGTGGGCGCGGGATTGGAATTCGGCAGCGAGATATCGACCCGGTGGGAGCCTGCGAGCGTCAGGGCGGGCCCATGCGCGGTCAACATCAGATCGAAGCCGCCCGACCGCGCGGCGTAAAGCACTGCCGGATCCCACTGGCCCTGGTTCGCCTCGAAACGCAGCGGCGTCTGGGCCAGGGTGGCCTTGGCCTGCGTCATGGCCGCTTCGCGCGGCGCCGCGGCCAGGGTCACAGCGGCCGAGAGAGATAGGGCCAAGCGAAGATACCCAAGCATCGGTGAAGTGGACCTCGAGAAACGGTGAATTTCCATTAGAACACGCCTAGGGCTGCGACATGACCAGGATGAAACCATCGCTATAACCGCCGTCGAACGCGCCCTGGGTCGCGCCCGAGCTCGCCGGAAACTGGCTTCCCGCATAACCGGCCACGTAAACGGTTCCGTCCGGCCCCACCACCAGAGCCAAACCCGAGTTGGCGACACCGCTGCTAAAATAGGTCGACCATTGCAGGCCGGCAAGTCCCGCCACGCCCCGCTGCAGCTTGGTAACAAAGATGTCGATGCTGGGCCCCCATACCGGTTGGGGCGCGTTCACCGTGGTCGGAAAATTCGGCGATATGGTGTAGCCGGTGACGTACAGGAAGCCGGCGCTATCCGCCGCGATATCGGAACCCACCTCGGCATCGGCTCCGCCCAGATAGCTGGAGTACAGCAGGAAGGCCGGGTTGGCGGGGTTGACCACCAGGACGAAGGCATCGCTGTTCCCGCCGTAGGCCGGCTGGATGGCATCCCGCGTAACCGGGAAATCGGACGAGAGGGTATACCCCGTCAACAGCAGGTTGCCGTTGGCGTCGAGCGCCAGCTTGCGCACTTCGTCGTTGTCCGAACCGCCGAAGTAGGTGGCGTACACCAGCGACCCGCTTCCCGACTGAGTCAGGTCCATGGCGCCGATTACGATGTCATAGTTGCCGATCAGGCTGCTCCGGTAGGAAGCGCCGGCGAGTGGAAACTGCGTGGAGCTGGTATTGGCCGCGAAGTACACCAGGCCGTTCGGCGCTATGACAATGCCCCGGCCATCGTCTTCGAGCTCGCCACCCAAATACGTGGAATAGGCTAGCGTGCTGGAGGCCGGATTGATCTCGCACACAAAGGCGTCCTGCAGTCCGTTCAGTGCCGACTGATAGGCGCTCGACGTCACCGGAAAGTCGGTGGATTTGGTGGTGCCGACGACGTAGATGTTCCCGCCCGGATCTAGGGCGATGCCATTGGCACTTTGATTTCCGGTGGTGCCGCCCAGGTAGGTGGAGTACACCAGACTGCTGGTGCCGGAGGAAAGCCCGGGATTCAGCTCAAACACGAAGCCCGAGACGATATTGGATCCCGCCCCGGCCGTTTGCACGGCGCTGCCGGCGGTCGGGAAATCAGTCGAATTGGTGGTTCCGGTAAGGTAAATGTTCTGTGACGAGTCGAGAACCATCGCCAGCGGAATGTCTGTGCCCGACCCGCCGGCATAGCTGAAATAGAGGATCGGGAAACCATTGCCTGGGGTGGTGTCGATGATGGCGATGAAGATATCGGTCAGGCCGGCGTTGGCGCTCTGGTAGGTATTGGTGGTGGCCACGAGGTCGCTGGTGCCGGTGGAACCCGCCACGTACAGATGACCGAGGGAATCCAACTGCGCCGCCGTGATCTGGTCGCTCCGCGAGCCTCCCATGTAAGTGGAATAGACCAATGTGGGATCGATCACCAGCGGCTGGGCGCGGTCATAGTGCTCGAGGCGGATCCCCACCAGGTTCCGCGCCAGCAGCACGTAGCGCCCCTGGACCTCGCGGCGCGTCGCGGCCGGCCCGTCCTCCTGGTAGATCACCGGTTTCTCTTGCACCATGCGGGTACCGGCCGATTCGAACGCCAAGTCGCCTTCCGGCGTGATTCTGAGATGGCCGGCGCCGTGAAACTTCAAGCGGATGGCGCGAGGGTCTGCGCCGGGCTGGAGCACGAAGTCATATTCCAGGCGGCTGGGGTTCCCGTAGTAGACCACGTCAATGCCCGGATAGACCGCGCGATAGCGCACGCGCGAGTAGTTGGGGATGGCCGTGTGCCAGTGTTCCCGGCTGCCCACGAAATAGTCCGTGTGCGCGGGAAGCTGGTCGAGCGCTTCGATGGGGGCCGCCCGGTTGGAATCGAGCAGGTTGATCGCCACGCGCCCGGAACCGGGAAAGGCGACGACCGGACCGCCCGCCGTCAGCAGCACGGCATGACCATTGGCGCGCGCGGCGTAGCGCACAGCGGGGTCCCATTGGCCGCGGTTGGCTTCGAAGCGCAGCGGCAGCCCCGCCAGCGCCGCCTTGGCCAGCGAGAGCGCGGCGTCGGGGCGGGAAGCCCCACCCGTGGCGGCCAGCACCGAAGCGGCGCACACGGATAACCCCAAGCGAGACAGACGAAGCATATGGATAGCGAGCATGGAAGAGCGTTAAGCTCTATTAAAACATGAACCGCCAGCCCATAGTAGTGGGCGCTTTCTTCACAGGAGTGATGGCGCATCACCAACGTTAGCGGGCCGCCCGCTTGCCCCTTCGCCACGGTCCGGCCATCGCGTCGTTCGCGCCCCGAGCGCCGGAAACGAGGATCGCGCGATTTGATCTCAACGGGAACCTGCCAATGTCAACGCCGCTCGAAGCGCCCCATGTACTCCGCTTCGGCCAGCACGTGCCCTTTGAGCGCACGATCCAGGCGGGCGCGCCTCACGCCCGCCGGCAGTCCCAGCGTGGCCACATCGAGCGCGTACAGCCTGAAGAAATAACGGTGCGGCCCATGGCCCTTGGGCGGGCACGGGCCGCCATATCCCGACTTTCCGAAATCGTTCTCGCCGCTCATGGCGGGGGATCCGGGCCGGTATCCCTGCGGCAGGTTGTGCATGTTGGCCGGGATGTCGTAGAGCAGCCAATGATTCCAGGTGCCCCCCGGGGCATCCGGATCTTCTACGATCAGCGCAAAGCTGCGCGCATCCGGCGGCGCTGCGCTCCATTCGAGCGCCGGGGAGATATCCGCTCCCTGGCAGGAGTGCAGGCTGGGTATCCACCCGCCATTCGCAAATGCGTTGGTGAACAATTGCAATGCCATAACAGTTCGATCGTAGCGCGGGACGGGCGCCACTGTCCCGAAACCTCCGCGAGCCAAGCAGCAGTCCAGCAGCACGGCTCGGGGTAGAATAGAAGCGCATATCCAAAATATGAAGACCCTTGCTGTGATTCTCATGCCAATGCTGTGCGCGGCGGCGGACGCGCCGGCGGGGATCGATGCGCTGCTGGATGCGGCGCGCGCGGCGCCGGCGGAGTTCGCCGCCGATGCCATGATCCGGATCGCCGCTCTAGACCAACTGGAAAAGGCTCGCAGAATCGAGCTGCTCGAGCAGGCGTTCCGGAGGGCCTCCGGCGCCCAGCAGCCCTACAAACGCCACGCCACCTTCTTGCGGCCGGGCAGCCCATCCGGTTTGTTGAACCGCGCCTACGGGCAGGACCTGGATGCCATGTCGCTTCGCTTGCGGGCCATCGAGGCGCTGCTTCCACTGAATGGCCAAAAGGCCAGGGAACTGTTGCTCGAGACGCCGCCTCCCAAGACTCCGCGGCTGAAGTGCGAAGACTTTCTGATGTACGACGTGGGGAGGTTCTACGACACGCTCGAAAGCATCGCGCGCCAGTCGTTCACGGCCCAGGAGATTCAGGCAGGCGGCCCATTCCGGTGGCTCGAACGATTCACCGGCGCCATCACGTCCCCGGTGCAGGTGGCGCCGGTGGCGCGGATGCTGGCGGCGGCCAGCGTGAAGGACGCCGATTTCCGGACGCTGGTGAACTCGTTCGCGGAGGCGCTGGGCAAGGTTTCGGGCGATGACCGCTCGTTTGCCTATTCGATACCGGCGGGCAAGCAGATCCTGGCGCTGGTCGAAGAGTTGAAGCGCCGGCAATCGTCGCCACTGCCGCTGCTGGAGGCCTACCGCCTGTACCTGGTAAACAACCTCTCCGCGGCGCGGTGCGCCGACGACGATGCCATGCTGGGCAACCCGGGATCTTTCGGCTTGGTCACCGGGCAGGCCATCGATCAGGAGGCCCAGGACGCCGTTGCGTTCTTCAATCAAAGCCTCCGCATGGCGCCGCTACAACCGATTCAAGAGCAGGAATCGACGCCTTCCCGGTTGGAAGGGGTGGCCACCGGCCTGCGCACGTGCGAGGACGCGGAATGCCGCGCCATCGCGGAACAGTACCGGGGGCTGGTCTTCGGTGAAAACGGCTCCGCCTACAGGCCCGACCAGATATACACGCCGGCATGGCGCGGGAAGGTTCGGGACTTTCTCGCGGCCTTGTCCAAGTGGCAGGAGAGCGCCCCCGGAGCGCAGCCCGCCGCCGAGCACTTCCGCATGAAATCCGCGGCTTATAGCGACCTGTTGAACCTGGTCTTCAATGGCCCGGATCGCGAACTGGTCCTGCGCGCCACGCTCGACTACCTGAAGCGGAACCGGTTTCAACAGGAGAACCGCATGGAGTGGTTTCTGCCGGTGAACGCGCTCATCGGCCGAGTGGCCATGGACCCGGTGGCGATGGGACGCCTGGCGGACGAACTGGGCAAGGTGGATGACCCGACCATAGCGCTCTACGTGAAGCTGGAGATCGTGGCGCCGCGCACACCCGACCGCATCCTGCCGCTGCTATAGAACGTCGGCGAAGCCGCGCTTCATGTGCCGAAAGAAGAGTCCTCCGGCGACGAACATGGCGACGCCGTACGCCGTGGCGATGGCGAGATCTTCCAGGTCGGGCATGCCGGAGCCGAGCAGAATGCTCCGGTACCCGCGAACCACGTAGTACAACGGGTTGCCCACCAGCAGAAAGCGCGCCCATGGCGGAAACTGCTTCTCGGTAATAAAAATGGGCGTCAGCCAAAACCAGAATATCAGCACCACGCTCACCACTTGCGCGGTATCCCGCAGAAATACGTGAAGACTGGCGACAATCCATCCCCAGCCCACCGCGAGCAGTCCCAGCACCACGAAATAGAGCGGCAGCAGGATTAGAAAGACGCTGATCTGGTTGATCCAAACCATGGTAACGGCGATCATCAGCAGCAGCGCCAGCAAGTGACTCACCAGGGTGGAAAGAAAAACGGAGACGGGAATCATCTCGGAGGGAAAGACGGTTTTGGTGATGAGGTTGGCGGAATCGAGCAGGCTCGAGGCGGAGCGCTGCACGGTCTCGCTGAACAGCAGCCAGGGAAGCATGCCCGCGAATATATACAGCGGGTAGTTTCTGACGCCCGGAGGCGGCGGCACTCGCATGCAGATCTGGAACACGAACATCCAACTGATGAGCAGCGCCAGCGGATGGATGAGCCCCCAGATCCACCCGATGGCCGAACCGACGAAGCGCTGCTCGAAATCGCGGCGCACCAGTTGGAAGAGCAGGCTGCGCCGCTCCACCAGATTGCGCACAAAAAACGCTCCGGGAATTCGCCTGGGCACAGTAAAACTGAACAATACCAATTTTTTCAATAACTTGCAACGGAAAATCAGGGGTTGACATCCGCATGTCCGAATTGGTACAGTTTGAGATTCGCCAATTCGGTAGTTCAAATAGCCCCACCGGGTCTCGGAAGCGGAAGTTCGTTCCGAATCTCAACTGATCCGGCCGGAGAAGACTATGAAGCAGGAATATTTTGTTGTGGTGCTGGCGCACTCGCTGCGCGGCAGGCTCCGGCGCGTCCACATCCCGCAGCAGGCGGTATACGCCATTCTGGCTTTGGCCCTCCTGGGATGTTTCTCCGTGTTCGGTTTCGTCGCCAGTTATGCCCGCATGGCGTGGAAAGTGGCCAACTACAATGCGCTGAAGCGAGAGGCGGATGGCCTTCGCGTGCGTTACCAGAGTTTGCAGAAGGTGGTCAGCCAGACCAACGAGCAACTCGCCAGCCTGCAGCTTTACGCCAAAGAAGTTTCCGTGGCTTACGGCATCAAGCAGAAGCTGGAAGGGCCGGCGGATATATCGGCCGAAGGCAAGCTGGTGCCGACGTTCGCCGAGAGCGTGCAGGATTACGACTTTCTGCGCACCACCAACCTGCTGGCGCTGCCCTCGCGCAATTCCGGCCGGCTCCGGCCGCCGGGCGCACAGCCCAGCATGTGGCCGGTGCAGGGCCTCATTACGGGACCGTACGGCAAGCGCTCCGACCCGTTCTCGGATGAAGGAGCGTTCCACAAGGGAGTGGACATCAGCGTGCCCAGCGGCACGGCGGTGCACGTCACCGCGGACGGCATGGTCATTCAGGCCGAGATGGTGACCGGCGGTTACGGCCGGCTGGTGGTAGTGGACCACGGCGGCGGCATCCAGACCTACTACGCGCACCTCTCCCGCATTTACGTGCATGCCGGGCAGGAAGTGCGGCGGGGCGACCTGGTGGGCGCCGCGGGCACCACGGGGCGCGTCACCGCGCCGCATCTGCACTACGAAGTCCGCGTCGGCGGCACTCCCATGAATCCGCGCCGGTATCTATCGACCGCCGCGATATACCAGCAGACTTCCCGGAAGGACTTTCCGTTCTAAGCGGGCCCGTCGGCCATGTGGCGCAGGCACTCGTGTGGGGCAGGCTTTTTAGCCTGCGGACCCGCTTTCCAGCGGGTCCAGCCGGCCGGAAGGCCGGCTTGCGGGCAGGATTGCCCGCCCCACAATCCATGCAGAATGTCGATTTCACAAAAACTAAGTGGCATTGGGCACTCGTGCCTGCCGCGTCCCGACTCATCGGGACGCCTGCCCTGCCCCCGCCGTTTGCGGTACCCTGTACCTAGTCATGCGAATTCTGATTGCGGCGGTGCTGTTCGCGGGCTGCGCCTGCGGCCCGGCTTCGCAGGCCGGAGGGATTCCCGAATATGGCTATGAAGTGGTGCACACGTATCCTCACGATCCGGGGGCCTTCACGCAGGGCCTGTTCTACCTCAACGGGTTTCTGTACGAGGGCACCGGGCTACCCGGCGAGTCGTCCATTCGCAAGGTGCGGCTGGAAACCGGGGAGGTGCTCCAGAAGCGCGACGTACCCGACCCGTATTTCGGCGAAGGCATCATTGCCTGGAAAGACCGGCTGCTGGAGCTGACCTGGCAAGCGCAGGCTGGCTTCATCTACGACCTTGGCAGTTTCGCGCCGCGGGGTGAATTCAAGTATCCCGGCCAGGGGTGGGGGCTGACCCAGGACGGCAAGCGGATCATCATGAGCGATGGCACGCCGGAGCTGCGGTTCTGGGACCCGGAGACGCTGAAGGAACTCGGCCGCATTACGGTGACCGACGAAGGGCGTCCCGTGAAAGACTTGAACGAACTGGAGTGGGTGAAGGGCGAGGTTTACGCCAACATCTGGTGCCAGGACCGGATCGCGCGCATCGACCCCGCCACCGGCAAAGTGACCGGGTGGATCAGCCTGGCGGGATTGGCTACTCCCGACGGACGCTTCGTGGAAGGCCAGGGCGACGTGCTCAACGGAATCGCCTACGATGCCAAGGGCGACCGGCTGTTCGTCACCGGAAAGAAGTGGCCCAAGCTATTTGAGATCAAGCTAGTGAAGAAGACGGGTGTGCAGTAGCGGGACAACCGTAGAATTCCCTTGACCAAAGCCTACCCAGTGGTGTAGAATTCAACAAATGTTGTATACCGGGGTCCCGTGGTGTCTATTGTCGTCGTGCACCACGTTCAACAGACGTGCAGTGCCGACTGCATTCGGTCCCCCCTTGGTTTCCGCGCGCTGAAGGTGTGCGGTGATTGCTGAGTCATTAGAAGAGGAGAGAATCTCGATGTCGATTCGAAAGTTCTTTGTTTTTGTCGTAGCGGTTTTTGCGCTGGCCGCTATGGCGCTCGCGCAAACCCAGACTTGCCGTTTGGATGGGACGGTCCAGGACGCGACGGGCGCGGTGGTGCCCGGCGCCTCTGTGCATGCCGTCAACGTCAAGACGCAACTAAGCGTGCAGACCGCTTCCAACGCGGAAGGCATTTTCGTTCTGGCCGCGCTGCAGCCCGGCGTCTACAACCTCACGGTGGAGACCGCCGGTTTCCGCAAATTCGACCTCAACGATATCCAACTGGACGCCGGCGCCACGGTTTCCGAGATTGTCAAACTCGAGGTGGGCCCGGCCACGGAAGCCATTTCGGTGGAAGCCAAGACCGTGGTGATACAGACCGGCGAATCGCAGGTCTCCCGCGCGGTGACGCTGCGCGATATCGACACGCTGCCGGCTTTGGGCCGCACGGCCCTTTTGCTTGCGCCGTATACGGCGCCGGGCACCGCGGTCTACGCCAGTGACGCCAGTTACTCGCGAATCAACGGCGCGCGCCAGGGCAGCAACAACACCACCCTGGACGGAATCGACGCCAACGATGCGGTGGCCCCGCGTTTTGGCCTTTCCATGACCGCCACCAACACCGACTCCCTGGGCGAGGTGCGCATCACAACGTCGGGCGGCAAAGCCGAATACGGACGCAATGCCGGCGGCCAGGTGGAGATGATCACGCGCACGGGCACCAATTTATTTCACGGCAACGGGTTCGACTACATGCGGAACCGGGACTTCAACGCCAACGATTTTTTCAGCAACCTGGCAAACGTGGCGCGGCCGGAGTTTACGCAGAACATTTTCGGGGGCTCCTTCGGCGGGCCGATCAAGCACGACAAGCTGTTCATTTTCGGCAACTACCAGGGCCGGCGCACGTATCAACAGGTTCTCCGGACTCGCACCGTGCCGACCGCTAATGCCAAGGCGGGTCTTTTCACATGGCTGCAGGCCGGGACCACCACCCCTCAGACTTACAGCATCGTTGCCAATGACCCGTTGCACCTGGGAATCGACCCGGCCATAGCGAAGCTGCTGGCGATTTTCCCCGCGCCCAACACCACCAGCGTGGGAGACGGATACAACTCCTCGGGGTACAGCTTCAACCAGCCGAACAACAGCTATGAAGACCAGTTCACCATCCGGGGCGACTACAACCTGAACTCCAATAACCACATCTTCTACCGGCATAGCTGGCAGCGGAACTACGCCATCGACTCGCTGAATTCCGCCGACGCGCCGTTCCCGGGCGGAGCGCAGGGCGCGCAGGGCGGCCACCGCTGGGGCGTAGCCGGAGGATGGGATTGGACCATCAACGCCTCGCTGATTAATGAATTCCGCTATGGCCACCAGAGCGCCACGGCCGACTTCTGGCGTCCCGAGCGCCTGCCCGGCATCATGTACAGCTTCTACAGCTTCACCAACCCCATCCTGACGGCCTTGGCGCAAGGCCGCAATTCGCCGATCAACGAATACACCGACAACCTGACGTGGATCCACGGCAGGCACACGGCGAAGGCGGGGATCACCGCTCGCTACACGCTGCAATACGGCTACAACTACGCGGGCGTCTACCCGACCGCTACGCTGGCGACCACCTATGCCCCGGTTCCGACCACGGTTGGCCCGAGCGGCCTCTCTTCGGCGAACCTGCAAATCTTCCAGGGTCTCTATAACGACCTGCTGGGCCGCATCAGCTCGGTGGCGCAGACATTCTACACGGACCTCTCCAGTTTCCAGGCGGCCGGTACACCGTCGGTGAGGAACTATAACTTCCACGACTACGGCAGTTTCATCCAGGACGACTGGAAGCTGCTGCCCAACCTGACCTTGAATATCGGTCTGCGGTGGGAGATTTTCGGCACGCCGACCGAGGAGAACGGCCTGCAGGGGACCGTCTCCAGCATCAAGACTCTGGCCGCCACCAATCCCCAGAACAATCTGAGCGTGGCGAAGATGGCGACCTGGTATAACACCGACAAGCACGACTTCGCCCCGCGATTCGGGCTTTCCTGGGATCCCTCCCACGAGGGGAAGATGGCGATCCGCGCCAACTACGGTATTTTCTACGACCGCATCGTCGGCGCCACCACGTCCCTGGTGGACAGCAACAGTCCGGGCTTCGCGGATGGCGAGACGTCCTTCCCGAATCAAGTAGTTCCGGACGTGCGCGCCAGCCAGAACCCGGCCATGCCGACGCACGCCGCCGCTCCGCTCATCACGCCGCTGGACAACCGCAATACCAGCATTGTGGTGTTCAATCCCAACCTGCGCTCCGGCTACGTGCACCAGTATAGTCTCACGTTGCAGCGGGAGCTTCTGCGCGGCACCATCCTGGAAGCCGGCTTCGTCGGGAACCACAGCGTCAAACTGTTCACCGACCGCGACATCAACCAGCCCATGGTCTATCAGAACTTCCTGGGCTCGGTGCAGCAACTCCAGACCTACATCGCCAACGGCACGGCTCCGCCGGCCACCAACACGTTGGTGAAGATCTTCGGCACGCCGGCAGCCGCCGTCAGCGGGCTGGGCAGCACGGCCATCAGCCAGGGCCAGTTGGGCACCCTCGCCAACACTCTGGACCGCACCAACTACACCAAGTACGCCGCGGCAGGCGTCTCGGACTACTATCTGCGTCCCTTCCCACAGTTCAACCAGTTGATCTACGGGAGCAACGACGGCAAGTCGTTCTACGACTCGCTTCAAGTGAGCCTGCGGCGCAACCTCGGCGCTCTGAAGTACACATTCAACTTCACCTGGAGCAAATCGCTGGACAACGGATCGGTGGATGGCAACGGGTTCACCGTCCCGCTGGACAACAACAACCTCAACCTCAACTATGGCCGCAGCGATTATGAGCGTCCGAAGGTGCTCACCTACCAGATCATGTACACCCTTCCCATAGGTAACGGAAAGGCGCTGGGGGGCAGTATGCCGCACTGGGCCGATTCCATTCTGGGCGGATGGGACCTGGGCGCCATGGGCGTGTGGGAGAGCGGCCCTCCGATGACCATCTCCTCCGGTCGAGCCACGGGGCCGGGGACCGCAACCGCCACGGCGGACTACAACGGCGACCGCAACATCGGGAGCATCTCGCGGCAAGGCAGCGGGGTGTTCTTCCTGGATTCCACGCTGGCGACCACCACCATGACGTTCCCACTCGCGGGTGGAGTTGGCACGTCGGGCCGCAACGCGTTCCGCGGGCCGCGCTTCTTCGACACGGACGTCTCGCTGGTGAAGCGGTTCAAGATCACCGAGCGCAAATCAGTGACGTACCGGGCCGAAGCCTACAACCTGTGGAACAACGTGAACTTCAGCACCCCGGCGGTGAGCATCGCCACGCCGACCACGTTCGGTAAGATCTCCAGTTCGGTGAACGGCGCGCGCGTCATGCAGATGGCGCTGCGCTTCGATTTCTAAGGCCGCCCGGCCGGCAGACGGAAGCGTCTGTCCCACATTGGCCCGCCAGGGCTTACGTGTTTGTGGGGCAGGCGCTTTCGCCTGCCAACCCGTCTTCCGCCCCCTGCCCTGTCATTTCGGGGTGGCCAGTTACCAACCCCGAATCCCCCGAATTCCGATTCGCCCACCGCGCCAGGCAGGGGCCAAGACCACCCCAAAAAAATAATTCGCCTCCCTGTCATAAACGAAGGCGGTTGGATGTATACTGTACACTACCCGGGAGTGCAAAACGGAAACTCCGGTCAAACAGTAAGGGAGGTTCACATGAAGACGCTCTCCGTGGCACTAATGCTTTGCCTTTGTGCCACCCTCGCTTTCTCACAAGGCAGCAGTACGGCGTCCCTGAATGGGACCGTCACCGACCCCAGCGGCGCCTCCGTGCCTGGGGCCGACGTCCAACTGATCGACACGGCCACCAACGCGGTGCTCAAAACCAGCACCAATGAAAAGGGCGAATTCACCTTTTCAGGGGTTCCCGGCGGAATATACCGGGTGCATGTCGCCAAAGCGGGGTTCAGTGCCACCACCGTCGAGGACATTCGCATGGAAGCGGGTGTGCCGGCGACCGTGCCCGTGAAGCTGGAAATTGGGCAGGCCACCGAAACCGTCGTGGTTACCGCCGGTGCGGAAGTGGTGCAGGAGACGACCGCCGAAGTGAGCACTACGCTCACGGACAGGCAACTCAGGGATCTCCCCTTTCACACCCGCAACGCGGTCGAACTGCTGGTGGATGTGCCCGGCACGTCCACGCCGACCACGCCCCGCAGTTCCACCATCAACGGGCTTCCCAAGGGCGCGCTCAACGTCACCATCGACGGCATGAACACGCAGGACAACATGTTGAAGTCGAGTGACGGATACTTCAGCTACATCATGCCTTCGGTGGATGCTTTGGAAGAAGTCACGCTCAGCACTTCCGCGGCGGGCGTGGACAGCACGGGCCAAGGTGGCGCACAGATCAAGTTTGTGACCAGATCGGGCACCAACAGCTTTCATGGCGGCGCATTCTACCAGGTGCGAAACACCGCGCTGGATGCCAACTACTTTTTTAATAACCAGGTGGGTCTGCCGCGCGATATCGTACACTTGCGCCAGTACGGCGGCCACGTCGGCGGGCCGATTAAGAAGAACAAACTGTTCTTCTTCGCCAACCTGGAACTGTACCGGTACCCGGGCACCAACAGTTACTCCCGCAGCGTCTTCACGCCCGGGGCGGAGAACGGCGTTTACACCTACCAGGACGCTTCCGGCGCCATGCACAACATCAACCTGCTGGCGCTGGCAGCCGCCGCCAATCCCTCTCTGCCGGCGGGAACGCGGGCATACCCCACCACGCTGGACCCGATTCTGGCCAAGACTTTCGCGCAACAGACCTCGCTGGCCTCGGGCGGGGTCATCAAGCCCAACACCAGCAATGGCGACTACAACACCGAGCAGGTCAGCTATTCGACCGCCGGCGTGGATTCGCGCGACTTCTTTACCACCCGGCTGGACTACAACCTCAACTCCAATAACCAGATCTCGTTGGTCTACAACTACGACAAGTATTCGTCGATCCCCGATTTTCTGAACAACATCGTCCCCGTGCTGCCGGGCGCGGGTACCGTGCTCTTCACCAACCTCAACACCGGCCAGCGCAGCAACCGTTTTGACGGCACCATCTCGCTCCGATCAGCCATCACACCGCGCATGACCAACGAGCTGCGCGCTGGTCTGAACGGCGGAACGGTTCTGTTCTTCGACGCGGTCAACCCGGGAGATTTTAATACCTGGCGCGGCTACGGCCCCTTGTTCGCGGCCCCAGGACCGAATGCCCTGGCGGCCGTCAGCACCACATTCGCACCGCAGCGCCGCAACGCTCCGGTCAAGAACTTCGGCGATACCGTGTCCCTGGTCCGGGGTTCGCACCAGATCACTTTCGGAGGCACCTTCGATCAGATCAACGTGTTTCAGCAGATCTTCAACAGCGGCGAGATTCCGCGCATCAGCTTTGGTGTCGCCGCCAACGACCCGATCTTCACGGGATCCACGTCCATCTTCACCGCCGGCAACCTCCCCGGCGCCAGCAGCACGCAGTTGAGCTATGCGGCGGCGATGTATGCGGACCTGGTGGGCCGCGTCTCCTCCACCACGGTGACCCAGGCGCTGAGCGAGAGCTCGCACCAGTACCAGAACGACACTGCCAACATCGACCGCGACCGGGTTCGCGAGCTCGGTTTCTTCTTGCAGGATCAGTGGAAAGTCTCGTCGAAACTGACGGTGACGGCGGGGCTGCGGCTGGAAAAGGAGTTTTCCTTTGCCAACCTCGACGGCCTGTATTCCAACGTGACCTATCAGTCCCTGTGGGGCATCTCCGGCGTGGGCAATATGTACAAGCCAGGGACTACCACGGGCATCGTGCCAACCTATTCGCAACTCACCGGAGCCAACACCTACTCGATGCCGCCGGTATGGGCTCCTTCGGCCGGCTTGGCTTACCAGTTGCCCGCGCACGACGGGCTGCTGGGAGTGTTCACGGGGCATCACGTGGGTGCGGCTGTTCTGCGGGCCGGCTATAGCATTGCCAGCATCCGTGAAGGGATGAACGTCTACACCGGCATTTATGGGGCAAACCAGGGGGTCACGCAGGATGCCTCGGTGTCGCCTTCGACGTATCCCCAGTATTTCGGCGCCCCGGGCAGCGTGGAATTCAGCGACGCGATCATTCCCACCCGTCCCGTGGCAAACTCCCCGACATACCCGCTGGCGGCCTGCTTCACCTGCAGCCTGAACGGGTTCGACCCCAATCTCAAGCTGGGGTACGTGCAGAGCTGGAACGTAGGATACCAACGGGAACTTGACCGGAACACCGTGATGGAGATCCGCTACAACGGCAACCACGGTTTGAAGGAATGGCGCCAAGTTGCGCTCAATGAGGTGAATATTGTTGAGAACGGCTTCCTCAACGAGTTCAATATCGCAGCCAATAACCTGCGGATCTTCCGGGGCGGCAATATCTACAACAGCGCCGCCGGCAACAACTTCGGCAATACCGGTCTCCCAGGGCAGCAGAATGTTCCCATCCTCTCCACTGCCATCGGCACCACCAACGACTCCACCTCCGCTACTTACCTGATGATGGGGCAGGCTGGAACATTGGCCGGCTCGATCTCCACCAACGCCTCCCGCATGACGAACCTGACCAACGCCGGCTACCCCGCGAATTTCTTTGTGGTAAACCCCACGGTAGGCAGCGGCAACTCGTATTTGTTGAACAACATGGGGTCCTCCTACTACGATGCCGGCACGGTGGAATTCCGGCGCCGCATGGCTGCCGGTCTGCAGTTGATGGGCAGTTATACTTGGGCCAAACAGTTGTCGGACGGAGCCGTGAACAGTGGGGTTGTCTACAGCAATCCCACGACCTTCCGGAATACAAAACTCGACAAGGTGCCGAACCTTTTCGACATCCGGAACGCCATCAAGCTCAACTGGATTTACACCCTGCCCTTCGGTGGCGGCCAAAAACTCGACCTGCATAATCGGGTGGTCAACAAGGTCCTGGAGGGTTGGGACCTGGCGGGTGTGGTTCGGCTTCAGTCCGGCACTCCGCTGTTCCTGAACGGTTTGGCGACCTTCAGCTATGCCAGTGCCAGTCCGAACGGCGTGGTTCTGCACAACATCACGTCGCAGCAACTCCAATCGATGGTGGGCATCTACAAGACCGGGTACGCGGGGCCCAGTGGCGGCATCGTCTACTATCTGCCGCCGCCTTCAAGCACTTCCGTTGCCGGCTTGAACAGTACCAACAATACGAACCTTATCTTCAACACCATGGCCGCCTATAACGTGGGTGGCCTGACTCCGGCGCAAATCGACCCCAATGCGCCCTATATCAGTCCGGCAGCACCCGGCCAACTCGGATGGGAAGGCTATATCTACCTCCCCTGGCAGCGCCATTTCGACCTGAGCCTGACCAAACGGATCCAGATTCGGGAGAAGGTGGAGATGGTGATCAGCGCCCGCGCGCTGGACGTCCTGAACATAACGAACTTCCTGCCAGGCGCCAATACAAACAGCGCGACTTTCGGCCAGGTCACGTCAGCTTACCGGGACATTTCGGGCACCATCGATCCTGGATCGCGCATCCTGGAGTTCCAGGCGCGTATCAACTTCTAGGCGCATCCGGCAGCAGAAAGCGGGCGGGAACGCCCGCTTTCTGCGCCACCGCTTCGGCGGCTAGGTAACCGCTGCGGACCGCGCCCTCCATGGTGGCGGGCCAGCCGGTGCGGGTCCAATCGCCGGCCAGAAAGACGTTGGGAGGGCCGGATTGAGCGGTCGGCCGAAGCGATTCGGTTCCCGGGGCCGCGGAGAACGTGGCGTGCTGCTCCTTCACCACGTGGGCCTTCACCAGGTTGGCCTCCTGGACGCGTGGAAAGTACAGGCGCAGGTCGCCGATGGCGATATCGACAATCTCGTTGCGTGGAACGTTGGTCAGGTCGCGCGAGGCGCTGACCACCAGTTGCAAGTAACGGCCGCGGTCCTTATTGAACATCCACTGCATGGTGCGGCCCAGCAGAGTGGCATGCGGCAGCGTGGTGACCTCGCGGTCGAACCACAGGTGCACGCCGGTGATGGGCGAGTGGCCGAGGGCGGGGGCCGGCAGCCCGACGGATTCCAGACGCTCGAAAGGCAGGGCGCAGATGTAGTGATCGGCGGCACGGCGCTCGCCGGCTACCATGAATCCGGAGCCATCGATGCGCTCCACGGGGGAGCGCAGGTGTAGGCGCACGCTGGCCAGGCGCTGCCAGGCCCCGGCGGAATAGAGTTGGGCCAGGGGAACGCTGGGAATTCCCAACTCGTAGGAATCGGCGCGCGCCAGAAAGCCCAGCCGGAAGACCTGGAACCCGTGCACGGCAGCCATGCGGTCCAGGTCCTCATTGACGGCGCCGACCAGGACCTGGCGCCAAAAGCGGTCGATGGCGCGCGGCGTCTGGCGTTTCTGGAGGAGCCAGTCGAGCATGCTGATGCGGTCGAGATCCTTGCGGCGGGCATGTTCACGGCGGATGGCGAAGAGAGCGCGCGCGATGGCGAACTTGTCGGCCCGGTTGAGGCAGCGCATCCGCAGAAACGAGCCGGTGAAGTGAAAGGGCGCGGGCAGCCGGCCACGGCGCAGGACGGAGAGGCGGCCTCCAGGTTCGAGGAAGTAGACCTCGCGATAGAAGCGGATGCGGTCGCGAACGCCCAGGCGCTCATAGAAATCCAGGAGGTTGACGCAGCAACGCAGCAGGAGGTGCTGGCAGTTATCGATGGTCTCCGCGGAATCTTCCTCCGAACCGGGAATAGGGTACGACGTGGCGCGTCCGCCCAGGAAGGGGCGCGCCTCGAAAAGGTCCACGTCGAAACCAGCGCCGCCCAAAGCGGCCGCCGCCGAGAGGCCGGCCAAGCCGCCACCGGCTATGAGAACCGAGGGCATCAGGAGTCAGTATGGCACGTGGGACAGACGATCGGTTTTTGTCGTCTGTCAAGCGCCCTGCTTTGGCGAGGCCTGACAGACCACGAAAGGCGATCGTCTGTCCCACCCGGAGTTCGTGATAGAATTCAAGAGTCCCCTCCCAGTCATTCTCAGAGACACACTTCTATGCAGCAGCAGGAACCTAAGAGAGTCCTAGCAGTAGTCAGCGATCTGTTCTTCTCGGTCAAGCTGGCCGATGCGGCCAAGCGCGCGGGGCTGGCGCTGGAATTCGTCAAAGAGTCCAAAGAAGTCCTGGCCAAGGCGAAACAGCGGCCGTCACTCATCATTTTCGATCTGAACTTCGAGGCGGCACAGCCGCTGAAGGTGATTGCGAAGCTGAAGGGAGATTCGGAAACCAAGGGGATCAGCTTGCTCGGGTACCTGTCCCACGCGCAGGGTGAACTCAAGCAGCAGGCCCATGAGGCCGGATGCAACATGGTGCTGGCGCGGTCGCAGTTCTCGCAGAGCATTCCCCAGATTTTCAGGCGCCACTCGGGGTGAAGCGGGCCAGGGCTTCGACCTTGCCGCGGGCCGCGCCGGCGTCGATGGAAACGGCGGCCACGGCGACCCCTTCCAGGAACGTGGACACGCGTCCGGCGGCCACCACGGCGGCAGCGGCGTTGGCCAGGACGATGTCGCGGTGAGGGCCGCGCTGGCCGGATAGAACGGCATTGGCGATGGCCGCGTTGCGCGCAGGGTCGCCGCCCTTCAGGTCCTCGGGGACGGAGGTGGGGACCGCGAAATCCGCCGGCTCGAGCGTGCTGCGCTCCACTTTGCCGTCGCGGATCTCAAACACCAGCGTGGGGCCGGTAGTGGTAATTTCATCCAGACCGTCCGAGCCGTGAACCACGAAACCGCGCCGCAGTCCCAAAGCGGCCAAGGCGCCGGCGATCAGCTCGGCGGCCCGGGGCGAGGCCGCGCCGGCCAACTGGGCGGTGGCCCCGGCGGGATTGGTGAGCGGCCCGAGCAGGTTGAAAATGGTGCGCATCTTGAGCTCGACGCGCACGGGCTGGGCGTGCTTCATGGCGGTGTGGACGGCTGGGGCGAACAGAAAACCGATGCCGATCTCGCGGATGGCGCGAGCCGCCTCGCGGGGCGAAAAGGCGATGCCGATGCCCAAAGATTCCAGCAGATCGGCGCTGCCGCACTCGCTCGTTATGGAGCGGTTGCCGTGTTTCGCCACGCGGACGCCCGCGCCGGCCACGACAAACGCGGCGATGGTCGAGATGTTGAATGTGCCGGCACAGTCGCCGCCGGTGCCGCAGGTATCGAGCAGGGGCACGTCGCCGAGCTGGTGATCGATGGGCTCGGCCATCTGGCGCATGGCGCGCGCGAAACCGACCAGCTCGTCCACGGTCTCGCCCTTCATCCGCAAGGCCATCAGGAAAGCCGCGATCTGGGCATGGGTGGCCTGGCCGGTGAGGATGGTTTGCATGGCCGCCAGCGCATCCGCCGGCGACAGGTTCTCCCGCTCGGCGACGCGCTCGAGGTACGGCAGAAGGGACATGATAATATGTTGAATGGTTTGGCTTTCTCGCCATACTAACACAAGCGGACTTCCATGAAAATTCATGAGTATCAGGCCAAGGCCATCCTCGCCCAGTACCACGTACCCGTGCCGCGCGGCGAGGTGGCGTACACGGCCGACGAGGCGGAAGCGGCGGCCAAGCACATCGGCGGCAGCGTGGTGGTGAAGGCCCAGATCCACGCCGGCGGACGGGGCAAGGGCGGCGGGGTCAAAGTGGCCAAGAACTCCACCGAGGCCGCCGAATTCGCGCGCCAACTGATCGGCATGCGGCTGATCACGCGCCAGACGGGGCCGGAAGGGCGCATCGTGCATCGGCTGCTGGTGGAAGAGACGCTGCCCATCGAGCGCGAGTTGTATCTGGGGATCGTGCTCGACCGCGTGCAGGGCAAGCCGGTGTTCATGGCTTCGGCGGCCGGCGGCATGGAGATCGAAGAGGTGGCCGCCAGGACGCCGGAGCTGATTCTGAAGGAGACCTTGCAGCCGGGCCTGGGCCTGGCGCCCTACCAGGCGCGCAAGCTGGCGTTCGGAATCGGGATTCCCGCGGCCAGCGCGAACGGCGCCGCGGCGGCCATGGTGGCGCTCGCCAAGGCGTACCTGGCGATGGATGCGTCGCTGACCGAAATCAATCCGTTCATCCTCACCAAGGACGGCAAAGTCTACGCGCTCGACGCCAAGATCACCTTCGACGACAACGCGCTCTACCGGCACAAGGAGCTGTTCGACCTGCGCGACCTGAATGAGGAAGACCCGCTGGAAGTGGAGGCCTCGCGGTTCGGGCTGAACTACATCAAGCTCGAGGGCACGGTGGGCTGCATGGTGAACGGCGCCGGCCTGGCCATGTCCACCATGGACATCATCAAGCACGCCGGCGGAGAGCCGGCGAACTTTCTCGACGTGGGCGGCGGCGCCAGCGCCGAGCAGGTCAAAAACGCCTTCCGCATCCTGCTCACGGACAAGAACGTGAAGGCCGTGCTGATCAATATTTTCGGCGGCATCCTGCGCTGCGACACGCTGGCCACGGGGGTGGTGGCGGCGGCCCGCGATCTCCACATCGAGGTGCCCATCGTGGTGCGCATGGAAGGCACCAACGTCGAGATGGGCCGGCAGATCCTGATGGAATCGGGGCTGAACTTTACGGTGGGGCTGGATATTCGCGACGCGGCGCAAAAAGTGGTCAAGCTGGCGGCGTAAAATGAGCGTACTCGTAGACCGGAATACTCGACTGATCGTGCAAGGATTCACGGGCAAGGAAGGCACCTTCCACACCCAGCAAGCCATGGCTTATGGCACGAAGGTGGTGGGCGGCGTAGTGCCCGGCAAAGGCGGCACGAAGCACCTGGATCTGCCGGTTTTCGACACGGTGGAGCAGGCGGTCAAAGACACCGGTGCCAACGCATCGGTGATTTTTGTGCCGCCGCCCTTCGCCGCGGATGCCATCATGGAAGCGGCCGACGCGGGGCTGCCGCTGGTGGTATGCATCACGGAAGGGATTCCCACGCTGGACATGGTGAAGGTGTGGCAGTTCCTGCAGGGCCGGCGGACGCGCCTGATCGGGCCCAACTGCCCGGGCATCATTTCGCCCGGCAAGTGCAAGATCGGGATCATGCCGGGGCACATCCACAAAGAGGGAAGCGTCGGCGTGGTATCGCGCTCGGGCACCTTGACCTACGAGGCGGTGGGCCAGTTGACCAGGCTGGGGATCGGGCAATCGACGTGCATCGGGATCGGCGGCGATCCCATCATCGGGACGAATTTCGTGGACGCGTTGAAGCTGTTCAACGAGGACCCGGAGACCGGGGCAATCGTCATGATCGGCGAGATCGGCGGTAACGCCGAGGAGACCGCCGCGGCTTACGTCAAGGCCAATGTGCGCAAGCCTGTGATCGGCTTCGTGGCGGGCCAGACGGCGCCGCCGGGACGCCGCATGGGCCACGCCGGCGCCATCATCGCGGGCGGCTCGGGCAAGGCGTCCGATAAGATCGAGGCCATGCGGGAGGCGGGCATTACGGTCTGCTCCACGCCGGCCGAAATAGGAGAGAAAGTTCAGAGCCGTTTATGAGTTTGGAACGCACGTTGGCCGTCATCAAGCCCGACGCGCTGGCCGCGCGGCAGGCGGGCGAGATTCTCGCCATCGTCGAAAAAGCCGGCTTCCGGATTCTCTCGCTGCGCATGGCGCGTCTCACCGAACCGCAGGCCAAGGGATTCTACGAGGTGCATCGCGAGAAGCCGTTTTTCGCGGGGCTGGTGAAGTTCATGACCGAAGGCCCCATCATCGTGATGGCGCTCGAGCGGGAGGACGCCGTCCGCAAGTGGCGCCAAGTGATGGGCGCCACCAACCCCGCCAACGCGGCCGAGGGTACCATCCGCCAGCGGTTCGCGACGAGTATCGAGCGCAACTCGGTGCATGGCTCGGACGCGCCGGAAACCGCGGAGACCGAACTGCGGTTCTTCTTCAGCACGGCGGAATTGTTGTAGCCGGCTCAGCGGATTCCGCGGCGCATCTATGGTTCTGGAACTGTGAGCGCCGGAACGCCACGCGAACCCCGCAACCTGCAGGAGGGGTTTCTTGCACTGCTATGGTTGCATAGCACGCTGAAAATGAGTTCAGCTCGGCCTCCGAACGTCTCCGCAGCTTCACCCCGCCAACCTGGAAGATTCTGGCATGTGAAAGCCCCGCATCGCCGCCGCGGAATTTCAGGGAGTCGCGCCACCCTCGGGGAATTAACCCGAACAGTATCAGGGCCAGCCCTAATAATGTTAACGTCTCCAATCGCGTCTCGACCTGGTACGGAGATCCTATCTGTGCCGGCCTCGGCCAGTAGTTTTGAATAGCCCCTCCGCCCAGCACACCCCGCGCCTCGGATGAGTCATCGTAATCGTCTGTAAGTTGTAACCAGGCTTCGATCGTGAATGGGGCGTTCAATTTCGGAACTCTCAATGTCGAGATCTCTTCATATACCGGATCACGCGCATTTGTCGATGAATCGATCGCCATGGGGGAGTCAGGCGCTTCGCCAAGCAGGTAGTACGCCATCGGAGGATCAGCCAGAACCGTTGATCGATAAACGGTACCGGCAGAGAGTTCGGCAACTGCGAAGCCAGCCGTGACTGTGAACAAGACAGGGATCGAGTTCTTCATTTTCTCTTGAAGCCCAGTTTGATTAAGAGCCGATCGGCTCTCTTAATCTGGATAGTGGGCCGCCAGTGTTCTATTTCTCATCGGAAAACGTCGAAACTGCGGGGATCGGCCAGACCCCAGTGGGGTGACCCACTACGAAACGAGCTCTCCAATTTCCGGTGCTCCGCGCGCGATAATGCGGATCTATGGTTCTGGAACTGGCGGGCGCGGCGGCGCTGGCTATCTGGATTTACCTGCTGCTCGGGCGCGGCGGATTCTGGCGCATGCGCGACGCTCCGCCGGAAGGCGCGCTGCCTGCCGTGGCGCCCGCGGCTGTGGCGGTGATTCCAGCGCGCAACGAGGCGCTGGTGGTGGCGCGCGCGATTGGCTCGCTTGCCCGGCAGCGGTATCCGGGTGAGTTCCACATGGTGCTGGTGGACGACGCCAGCGCCGATGGCACGGCCGATGCCGCGCGCGGCGCGGCTCCGGCCGGGCTTCTCGAGGTGGTCCGGGCTGGCCGCGTGCCCGCAGGCTGGACCGGCAAACTGTGGGCTGCCGCGGAAGGCATTCGCGCCGCCCAGCCTTTCCAGGCCGAGTACCTGCTCTTCACCGACGCCGATATCGTGCATCCGCCGGAGAACCTGTCGGCGCTGGCGGCGCGCGCCGGGTCTTGCGGTTACGACCTGGTCTCTTTGATGGCGACGCTGGAATGCCGGACATTGGCCGAGCGGGCGCTGATTCCCGCGTTCGTGTTCTTTTTTCTCATGCTTTATCCGCCGGCCTGGATTCGGAGCCCGCGGCGGGGGACGGCCGCCGCCGCCGGCGGCTGCATCCTGATCCGCCGTGAAATGCTCGAGCGAGTGGGCGGCATAGCTGCCATACGCGGCGAAATGATCGACGATTGCGCCCTGGCCCGCGCGGTCCGGCGACAGGGCGGCCGCGTATGGCTGGGCCTGAGCGCCGCCACCCGCAGCGTCCGCGGATACGCCACCTGGGGTGAAATCGGCCGCATGATTTCGCGCAGCGCGTTCGCGCAGCTCCATCATTCCGTTCTGCTGTTGATTGGCACCGTGCTGGGGCTGGCGCTGACATGCATGCTCCCGCCGGCGCTGGCAATTGCCGCGCGCGGGCCGGCAGCCGCGCTGGGCGCTTGCGGATGGTTACTGATGAGCATCGCCTACTTCCCCGCCCTGCGGTTTTACCGCCGCTCGCCTCTGTGGGCGCCGCTGCTGCCGGCCATTGCGGCCTTCTATCTGGGCGCTACCATCCATTCCGCCGTGTGCTATTGGCGTGGCGCGGGCGGTATGTGGAAGGGGCGTGTGCAGGACGGAGCGTAGGCCTTATCATGAAGACATGGTGCGGACGCAGGTTCGATTGACCGAGCAGCAACTCGATGCACTGCGCGAATTGTCAACTGCAACCGGGAGGCCGGTGGCCGAGCTGATGCGCCTGGGCGTGGAACTCAACCTGAGTTCACAGCACCTCCCCAGCCGGAAAGAGCAGATCGACCGCGCCCTCAGGGCGATCGGTAGATTCTCTTCGGGCCGTAACGATGTCAGCGTTCATCACGACCGTTACCTGGCCGAACCAGACGTGAGGTAGACGTACTTCTGCACTTTCAAGCCTTCGCAGCCTGCGCCGATTTCGTGGGGCGGGCTCCCTGGGGACGAACCCCTGGTCGGCCTGCCGGAACATAAGAAGAGCCGGACCAGGGGGTCCGGCGCGGACGGGGGCGTCCGCCCCACAATTGGTTGCGGCTGTGCTGCTCCGTGGGACAGGCCATCGTTTTCCGTGGCCTGTCTGCTCACAAACAACGCAGACGACCAAGAGCGATCGTCTGCGCCACCGAACCTCCTGTGATAAACTCGGTGTTCCGTATCTGAAACTTCGGAGAATGGAGAGGCTCTTCGCTTGAAACTCGCTCCGGTTGATTACACCATTCTGGCCGTTTATTTTGCCTTTGTTCTAGGCATCGGGTGGATGCTTCGGAAGAAGATGTCCACCAGCGGCGATTTCCTTCTTTCCGGGCGGTCAGTCCCCGTGTGGATCACCAGCCTGGCATTCATCGCGGCCAACCTGGGCGCGCAGGAACTGGTCGGCATGTCCGCCTCGGGCGCCAAGTATGGCATCATGACCGCTCACTTCTATTGGATCGGCGCCATTCCGGCCATCCTGTTCGTGGGAATTTTCATGATGCCGTTCTACTACGGCAGCAAAGCCCGCTCCGTTCCCGAGTATCTGAAGATGCGCTACGACGAAAAGACGCGCACGTACAACGCCTTCTCCTTCGCCGTCATGACCATCTTTTCCTCGGGAATCTCCATGTATGCCCTGGGCAAGCTGCTGCAATTGGTCCTGGGGTGGGACTTCAGTGCCTCGATCCTGGTCTCGGCCGCCATCGTTTTGGTCTATACCTTCCTCGGCGGGCTAACCAGCGCCATATACAATGAGGTTCTCCAATTCCTGTTGATCGTCGCCGGTTTCTCTCCCTTGGCGATTCTCGCCGTCGCCAAGGCCGGAGGCTGGCAGGGCATCCAGACGCGACTGGGCGCCATGACCCTTGCCGGCGGCATGTCCGGGAAGGTAATGACGCATGCCTGGACTTACATGGGAAGCCCGCACTCCAATCCCATGGGCGTGGAGCTTTTCGGGTTGGTGGCGGGCCTCGGGTTCGTGCTCTCGTTCGGCTACTGGTGCACGAACTTCCTGGTGGTGCAGCGCGCCATGGCGGCCGATTCCATGAACTCCGCCCGCCGCACGCCGCTCATCGGCGCCTTCCCCAAGATGTTCCTCCCGTTCATCGTCATCGTCCCCGGCATCGCCGCCGTGGCGCTGGCCAGGATGGGCGTCGGCTACAGCATCCCGCTTGACGCCAACACCCATCTTCCCAATTACAACCTGGTGATCACGACGCTCATGGCCAAGTTTTATCCGGCCGGTATGCTGGGCGTCGGGCTGACGGGCCTGGTGGCGTCGTTCATGTCGGGCATGGCGGGGAACGTCACCGCCTTCAACACGGTCTGGACTTACGACATCTACCAGACCTATATCCGGAAGAACGCGCCCGACCGCCACTATCTCCACGTCGGACGCGCCACCACCATCGTCGGCGTGCTGCTCTCCATCGGCGCCGCCTACGTCGCCACACGCTACGACAACATCATGGACCTGCTGCAGTTGGTCTTCGGGTTTGTCAACGCGCCGCTCTTTGCGACCTTCCTGCTGGGCATGTTCTGGAAGCGCGGCACGGGCCACGCCGCGTTCTCCGGGCTGGTCACCGGCACGGTGGCTGCTTCCCTCACCTGGTGCCTGACGGTGGCCGAGGGCAAGGGCGGCATCCTGGGCAACCTTCACACTTTCCCCTCCGCCATGGCCCAAAGTTTCTGGATCGCCCTGATGGCCTTCACCAGTTGCTTCCTGGTGACGCTTCTCGTCAGTCTGGCGACCAAGCCGCGCCCCGAGAAGGATCTCGAGGGGCTGGTCTATGGCCTGACCAAGATCCCCGAGGACCGCGGCAGTTGGTATCAGCGCCCCGCTCCCCTGGCCGTGACCGTCATAGCGATCCTGTTGGTATTGAATATTTGGTTTGCCTGACATGCTGGACTTAAGAGTGCCTTCGGGCTGGTTTTTCACTGTACTCGGTCTCATCCTGCTGGGGATGGGTATCTTCGCGCCGGACACGCGCGCCGCACTGAGCGATGCCAACGTCAACCTGTACAGCGGTCTCTCCATGCTGGTGTTCGGCCTGATCATGCTGTTGCTGGCATGGCGGGCCTCGCGGAGAGCCTCTTGAAAGCGGACTTCCGCAAGCTGTATGGCTCGGCGGAAGGGGTGCGCGTCTTTCGCGCGCCGGGCCGCGTCAACCTGATCGGCGAGCACACCGACTACAACCTCGGGTTCGTGCTGCCAGTGGCGCTGGATCTGGCCACCTATATCGCCGCGGCGCCATCGGGGGTGCCCTCTGGGCCCGGCAAGCTGCGCATTTATTCCGAATTCCGGAAAGAGATGCGCGAGTGGAACGCGGCCGATCTCGCCGCGCTCAAGCCCGCGCGGCATTGGACCGATTACCCCATCGGTGTCGCCCAGGAACTGCTTTGCGCGGGCTTCGCCATTGAGCCCGCCAACCTGCTCATCCGCAGCACCGTGCCGGAAGGGTCGGGGCTGAGCTCCTCGGCCGCGCTGGAGGTCTCCGCCGCGCTCGCCTTGCTGGCTGGCCGCTCGCTCGACCCGCTGTCGCTCGCCCGCCTCTGCCAGCGCGCGGAGCGGAACTTCGTGGGCATGCCCTGCGGCATCATGGACCAGTACATTTCGGTCTTCGGCCGCGAGCACTCGGCCGTCGAGATCGATTGCCGCAGCCTGGGTCGCCGTTTTGTCGAGCTTCCGGCGGGCATTACCTTCGTCGCCGTAAACACCATGGTGAAGCACGCGCTGGCCGGTTCGGCTTACAAGGAGCGCGTGGCGGAGTGCGCCGCCGCCGTGGCCGGCATCCAGCAGAAGTTTCCGGGCGTCGAGAGCCTGCGCGACGTCTCGCCCGAACAGCTCGAATCGGCCGCGCCTTCCCTGCCCGCGGTGGTGGCGCGCCGCGCCCGCCACGTGGTGACGGAAGACGCGCGCGTGGGCCGATACGTCGAAGCCAGCGCTCGCGGCGATCTGGCGCTCATGGGAAAGCTGCTGGTGGAATCGCACCGCAGCCTGCAACACGATTACGAAGTGAGCTGCGCCGAGCTGGATTTCCTGGTGGATACGGCGCTGGCCATCGATGGCGTCTACGGATCGCGCATGACCGGCGGCGGCTTCGGCGGCTGCACCGTGACCATGCTTCGCCCCGATGCGGTGGCGCGCTTCGGCGAAGGGATGGCGCGCGCCTACCAGCGGCAGTTCCAGGCGACGCCCCAAATCTATGCCTGCCGCCCCTCGGCCGGCGCCGGCGAAGTGAAAGACGGCGAAGAATTCTGAGAGGATTCCGGCGGCCATCCGACTACATGACAAAGACAAGAGAATGTCCTCCATGGCGGGGCAAGCTCCTCTCCGATGCCCCGCCCTGTAGGACCCGCGGCTCCCGCGCTACACTCGTTTCAGATGACGCGCTGGCTCAACGCCGCTAATCTGCTCACGTTGCTTCGGCTGGTCCTGGTTCCCTTCGTCATCCTTGCCATCCTGGACGGCCGCCACATTCTGGCGCTGGCGCTGTTTGCCGGCGCAGCCCTCACTGACGTGCTGGATGGCGCCGTGGCCCGCCGCTTTCACCTGGCCACGCCGGCGGGCGCTTGGCTGGACCCCGTTGCGGACAAGTGCCTGTTGAGCGGGGTCTTTTTGGCCCTGGCCGCCGCCGGCACGGCGCCATGGTGGCTGGTGGGCATCATCTTCGGCCGCGATTTCTACATGCTTGCGGGGGCTGCAACTGTAATGTCGCTCACACCCGTCAGGAAATTCCCTCCCAGTATCTGGGGGAAGATATCCACCTTTGTCCAGATTGTCACGGCGGTGGCCTGGATGTCCGGGAACGTAGGCGCAGCTCGAGCCATGCTTTGGCCCTGCGCGGCTTTGACCATCTGGAGCGGAATCCACTACACCTGGCGCACCCTTCAACTCCTGCGCGATCTGTAGCGCGAGGAGTGCGCCGCAAACTGGGGCCAGACATGAATTTCCGGCGCAGTTTGCCGGAAATTCGCTGTCTGTCCCCCGTTTGCCCGACAGGATGCGCCCCATTGGTTTTGTTCGCATTGACGGCCTGCCCGCGGGGGAGTAGTCTAAAAATGGACGGGGTTTCCGATGACTCGCTACATGCCGGCACGACACTACCTCTGGCTGGGAATCACAGCCGTGGTGCTGGCCGTCTTCTCCGGGTGGGTAGGATGGCAATCGCCGCTGGCGTTCATACCCATGGCTCTGTTCCTGATGACCGCCGCGTTCCTGTTCCTCATGGCATTTCGCCCCGCCGTCGAGATTCACGAAGGCTACCTTTCGATTGGCAGGCGCATGATCCCCTGGATGGATATCCGGCGCCTCGACCGCACCGGTTGGATCTCGCCGCTGATTGTCCGCATTACCCTGTTCGACGATTCGCGCCTGGTGCTGGTGTATCCCGGCGATCTGGATTCCTGCACCAGCCTGCTGCGGCATCTGCGCCGCCTCTCGCGCGATGCCCTCATCGACGGCATCCCATACCGCCAGTATTGGGGTGAGGTGCTGGCCGCCGGCGCGGAACGCAAACCGGCGCCGCCGCCTCGCTATCGCATCCTCAAGCCCGAGGATGAGGCGGAGGTCGAGCGCCTTTACCAGCGGCTGAAAACGGTCGGTAATCTCGATCAGAAAAAGAACTCCACGGACGAGAAATAGTCCGTGGCCCGCCCTCATTTCTTCCGCCTCAAGCTGTTGGCCGCGTGCCTGGTTCTGGCGGCCGCTGCCATCCTCAGCCGGTCGCTATGGCTCCCCGTGCTGGGTTACGCGCTGGTCCACGACGACGGCCCGGCCAAGGCCGACATCGCCGTGGTGCTGGCCGGCGACCAGGTGGGACATCGCATCGAGAAAGCCGCCGAGTTGATCCGCGAGGGTTATGTCCCCGCCGCGCTGATCAGCGGTTCCCCCGGTTTCTACGGCTTGCACGAGTGCGATTTCGAGATCGCGTACGCCATCCGCCAGGGCTTCCCGGCCCAATGGTTCATTGCGTTGCCGCATTCGGCGCTCAGCACCCGGGACGAAGCCCCTGTCGTGCTGGCCGAGCTGCGGCGCCGCAACGTGCGGAGCTTCCTGCTGGTCACCAGCGACTACCACACCGCCCGCGCGCGGCGCATCTTCCTGGCCGCCGAGCGCGCCATGGCGGGCGGTCCCGCCATGCGCACGGTGGCGGCGCCCGACCAATTCTTCCGCCCCGATTCCTGGTGGCGCAACCGCGAAGGGCGGAAGACCGCCTTTTTCGAGTGGTCGAAGACCGTCGCCTCCGCTCTCGGCATTTGACCACGCTGGTCCGGTTGGGCTATGGATTTTCGGAGCCGATCGGGTGAAACTAAGGACGATGAAGGCGGTGTTCGTGCTCGGCCCAGCATTGCTGTGCGCGGCAGTTTCGGTCGCACAGGAGGGCCCGGCGACGTTTCGGGCGGCCGTGCGGGTGGTGAACGTCCCGTGCACCGTGCGCGACCCGCAACGGAACTACGTCTCAAACCTGACGAAAGAGGATTTCACGATCCGCGAAGACGGCGTGGAGCAGAAGGTTTCCTACTTCGCCGCGCCGGGAGAGGATCGGCTCAGCATAACCCTGCTGCTGGACACGAATCCGCCAATGCTCGACTATCTCCGCACGGAAAAGAATGCGGTTATTGAATTTTTTAAGCGCCCTCTGGGCAGCTCCGAATCGGCGGCGTTGACGCGGTTCGACCACGACTTTTGGATAGTGGCGGATTTTACCGAATCGGCGGAACGATTGCGCGCGGCGGCCGGGAGGCTGCCGGAGCGCGGTGCCGCAGCCGACGCGAAGTTGGAGAAGCGCATGCCCCTCAAGGGGGTGGCTGGCTCCCGAGTGGTTCAAACCGGGCGCAACGCACAACTCTACGAGGCGATATACCTGGCAGCGCACCACATGCAAGAACGAACGGGGCGCAAGGCCCTGATCGTGGTGAGCGACTGGAGCGACCTGGGGACGCGCCTGGGGCTCGAGAGCGTTCTCGAAGCAGCCGAGAAAAGCTCCACGATTCTCTATCCGGTTCGGCTTTCCGAGCACATGACATTAGCGCAAGGGGGGCGGATCGAAGCGGCCACCAACGCCATGCTGCGGAAACTGGCGGACGACACGGGCGGACGAAACCTGGAGGTGAATGCCGATCACCCGCTGGAGGCGCTGTTGGAGCAGATCCGGCAGGAACTCCGCGCACAGTACCTGCTGGGTTACACGCCACTGGGGACGGCGGGCGCCAATGCGTACCGGCGGATCGAAGTGGCCGTACACACCGCCGGCCTGCAAGTGCGGGCACGGGCGGGTTACGACAGCGGCGCCAAGCCCGAGAAGGCAGCGGAAAAAACCGCCGCGTTTTCGGCAACCGGAACGGCTGAGGCGCCACCGCCTAAGGTTCCCCAAACTTTGGAGACGGTCAACGGGCAGACACCTCCGCGCCCGGGTTGCACTTTGTTTACCGCCTCTGGTCCGCGCGTCGGCCTGTTGGGCGGCATGGAGAGCCTGGTATCATTCGCCGAAACAGATGCGGCGGGCCCGGAGGACGCCGAGGCCGCGCGGATTGTCGAGGAAGTAGCGGAGACCTACCGAAAGGCCCAATCCATCGACATGCGAGGCGTCTGGGAGACCGAGCAGAGGGCAAGGTTCGCGGAGCGGGAATTCGATCGCCTGGATGCGCGGTTTCTATCGGAGCGGAGCAAGGCCACCATCTCACTGACGATGGAGCGTCCAGGCGCGGTACGGCTGGACCTGGATGCGACGTGGATTCGTCTGCCGACTCCCACGGCCGAACCGTTTGCTTCCCGGTACCGCTTCGTGACCGATGGCAGCTCCGAATGGATGTACTGGCCGGCGAGCGGGGTGTATTCGCGGTCCCCGGCGAGCGGGCGGGCGCGGAAAGTTTTCGGAGTGGTGTTGGACCGGTACTCCCATCCCGCTAATTATCCGGCGGATCTGCGCGTCGTACGCCGGGCCGCGAACGGGGAAGGGCCTGCCAACGCTCCGCCTTACGTTGTGCTGCGCGGCCGGGGACCGTTAGCGGGCTTGACGCACGAGTATTGGGTGGAGGAGAAACACCACGTGGTGTTCTTCGAGCGCATCAGCGACTGGGCGGGTCATTTCACAGCCAGCTTGACATGGACAGATCAGAGCCTGAATTTGACATTGGCGCGGGAATCGTTCGTCTTCGCGCCGCCACCGGGCACGATACAGGCGGCAGACCCCTTGGGACTTCCGGAACCGCATTGTGGGGCCGAGTTTCCCTTTATCGCGTTGCCCAGCGAGACCACACCGGCGGACTTCACGCTGCCGGATCAGGCCGGGCAGGCGGTGCGATTTGCGGAGTTGAAGGGCACGCCGCTGGTGCTCACGTTCTGGCATACGTGGTCGCCGCTGGCAGCCGTGCAGTTACTGGAACTGGAGAAGTTTCAGAAGGAACGCGGCGCGCGGGGAGTGGTTGTGCTGGGGTACACGGACGAGCCCCCGGAAGTGGTGAGGGCGTTTCTACAAAAGAACGGCCTGACGATTAGGACGATGATCGATCGGGATCAGAGCGTCAAATGGCTTTACCCGCGGACGCCGGGTTGGCGCGCAATGCGATACGAGCCCACAACGGTGGTGGTGGCGCGGGACGGAAGGAGCGCCATGGCGTGGCCGGGTGGGCTTTCGGCGGAAGGTTTAAGGCAGGCGATGCAGGCGAGCCGGAAGTGAGCCGGGACACCCTCCGGTCTTGCAGCGCACCGGCAGCGGCCCGCCGCCGTATGGGTGGGTGGTTGCCTTCATTCACTATTGTGGGTTATGGCGCTGTTCCATTGGGTCTCTCGATGCGTTTCGCTGTTGTTTGCAACAACCGCTGCATACCGGGGTAGTTGGAGCGATTCGGTCCTTCGATTGCTCTAACGGGGCAACAATCCTGCTATCACCGCCCCAGGAGGTGGTTATGGGCAAAACGGAACGTCAGCCGTCTACTTACGAGGTCCTTCGAGCGCACGGCATCGATCGAAGGGACTTCCTCAAATTCTGCACCGCGGCCGCGGCGGCCATGGGCCTCGAAGCTTCCATGGTTCCCCGAGTCGTGGCCGCCATGGAAACCAAACCCCGCATCCCGGTGATTTGGCTGCACGGGCTGGAATGCACCTGTTGCAGCGAATCCTTCATCCGGTCGTCGCACCCGGTGGCCCAGGATGTGGTGCTCAACATGATCTCCCTGGATTACGACGACACGCTGCAAGCCGCCGCCGGATTCCAGGTGGAGGAGATCCGCAAGAAGCTAATCAAGGACCACCCCGGGGAGTACCTTCTGGCGGTGGAAGGCAACGCCCCCACCAAGGATGGAGGCGTCTACTGCACGGTGGGCGGCGAGACGTTTCTCAGCATCCTGATGGAGACCGCCGCGCACGCTAAAGCCGTGATTGCCTGGGGTTCGTGCGCCTCCAATGGATGCGTGCAAGCCGCCCACCCCAATCCCACCGGCGCCAAACCCATCTCGGAACTGATTCCGCATGGCAGCGTCATCAATGTGCCTGGATGCCCGCCGATTGCCGAGGTGATGACCGGCGTGCTCACCTACATCCTCACTTTCGGAACGCTTCCCGACCTCGACCGCTACGGCCGGCCCAAGATGTTCTATGGCCAGCGCATCCACGACAAGTGCTATCGGCGGGCCTTCTTCGACGCCGGCCAGTTCGTGGAGGCGTGGGACGACGACGGGGCGCGCAAGGGCTGGTGCCTCTATAAGATGGGCTGCCGCGGCCCGACGACCTACAATTCCTGCCCCACCTTCAAGTGGAATAATGGCGTGTCATTCCCCATCGGCTCGGGACATGGCTGCATCGGGTGCAGCGAGGCCAACTTCTGGGACAACAGCCCGTTCTACCAGCGGCTGACATCCATACCGGTGCCCGGCATCGAATCGACGCCCGATCAGATCGGCAAGACGCTCACCGCCATCGCGGGCGTGGGCGTGGCGGCTCACCTGGGTTCCTACCTGGTGCGCAAGGGCGGCCAAAAACTCAAGCACTCCGCGCCCAGCGAGGAGAAAGGAGAATAATCCATGGCGAGACGAGTGGTAGTGGACCCAATTACGCGCATCGAAGGCCATCTTCGCATCGAAGCCATGCTCGACGACCGCGGCGTCATCCACGACGCCATGTCGTCCGGGACCATGTGGCGCGGCATTGAAGTCATTCTGCAGGGCCGCGACCCGCGCGACGCCTGGGCCTTTTGCGAGCGCATCTGCGGCGTCTGCACCACGGTGCACGCGCTGGCCTCGGTTCGCGCCGTCGAGAATGCGCTCAACATCCGCGTTCCGCAGAACGCCGATATCATCCGCAACATCATGTTCCTGACGCAGATGGTGCAGGACCACGTGATTCACTTCTACCATCTGCACGCGCTCGACTGGGTGGACGTGGTGTCGGCGCTCAAGGCCGATCCGGCCGGCACGGCGGCTCTGGCGCAAAAAGTGTCGCCCGGTTGGCCCACTTCCTCGCCCGGGTAGTTCCGCGACATCCAGGCCACCGTCAAGAAACTCGTGGACTCCGGCCAGCTCGGCATCTTCGCCAACGCCTACTGGGGTCACCCCGCTTACAAACTGCCGCCGGAGGCCAACCTCATGGCGGTGGCGCATTTTCTGGAAGCGCTCCAGTGGCAGAAGGAAATCATCAAGATCCACACCATTTTCGGCGGCAAGAACCCGCACCCCAACTACCTGGTGGGCGGCATGGCTTGCGCCATCAACATG
>Ga0187881_10000753_pt1 | contig 37413 bp, 31 predicted proteins | sample June2016WEW_19_1_2_FD_133017 | JGI IMG/M metagenome (GOLD analysis project Ga0187881, IMG submission 133017) | Peatland microbial communities from SPRUCE experiment site at the Marcell Experimental Forest, Minnesota, USA - June2016WEW_19_100 | ecosystem: Environmental > Terrestrial > Soil >... | reverse complement strand
TTCATCTCGTTCGCTTGACGGGCGGGTCGCTCGAAGTCGGCTGCCCGGATGAGGCGTGCGCCCAGTTTTTGCAGAGTAAATGCAGAAGCGCCTTTACTCGCGCCGCACAGCAGATAACGGGGCATCTTGTCAGTGTGCAGTTTTCCACAAATGGCCAGGTCAAACAGGAACCCACCGAACAAGAACAAAAAGACAGGCCCACCCTTCACCCCGATTATACCTTTGAGAATTTTGTCGTCGGGCCATGCAATCGGCTCGCCCACGCAAGCTGCATAGCCGTAAGCCAGTCGCCGGGCGATACGTATAATCCCTTGTTTATCTATGGCAATTCCGGATTAGGCAAAACCCACCTGCTTCAGGCGGTCTGCCACGAAGTGAAGCGAAAATCCGCCTCGGCGGTCATTCAATTGTTAAGCTGCGAAGAATTTGTGAATCGTTTCATCCAGGCAATCGAAAAGGGCGATTTGCCTGGCTTTCAGAGCCGCTTCCGCACTGTCGATACCCTTATTATTGATGATGTGCAGTTTTTACGGGAACGCGAGCAGAGCCAGGAGGAATTTTTCCACACTTTCAACGCCCTGTACAGCAACGGCAAACAAATCATCCTCAGCGCCGACAGCCCGCCCGGCGAAATACCATCTCTCGAAGAACGACTCATCAGCAGGTTCAACTGGGGCTTAGTTACGCGAATAGACCCGCCGAGTTACGAGACGCGAATCGCCATCGTGCAGAAAAAAGCGCATCTTCGCGGCCTTGACGTCAGCGAGGACGTCGCCGGCTACATCGCCCAAAAGGTGCACGCCAATATCAGGGAGCTTGAAGGCGCATTGACGACGATATACGCGGTATCAATGACGACGGGCGAGAAAATCACCCTCGATATGGCGCAAACCGCGCTGGATGGCCAGGTTGACCTCGGCACAAGGCACATAAGAATCAGCGATATCATCGATACCGTCTCACGCCATTTTAATGTTCGCTTAGCCGACCTTCAGAGCCAGAAGCGCAGCCAGAGTATCGCCGAACCCAGACAGATTTGTATGTATCTTGCCAGGCAGCTCACAAAGCACAGCTTGGAGGAAATCGGCGGCCACCTCGGAGGCCGGGACCATACCACAGTTATGCACGCCTATGCCAAAATCGAGGAACTCCGCAAAAACGACCCCAAAGTCCACGCCACCCTCGACCAGTTAGCCGGACAAATCACCCAGACCGCCCGCGCGTAAAATTTATTAGACGCAGATTACGCAGAAACCGCAGAGAATATTTTTTCAGACACTGACCTGTCCTCCGTAGTCCCTTAGGGACGAAGGAGGATTAACACTGATTTAATTGCTGATTTAGGATATGGATTTCTGGGATATTATACAGGCGTTGATACAGCAGCCGGACTATCAAACGACCAGAAAGTACTGGAATAAGTTGAAAGAACAGTTAGGAAAAGAAGGCAGTGAGTCGGTGACAAATTGTCACCGACTGAAATTAGAAGCGGCTGACGGGAAGAAATACCTGACCGATGTTGCCAATCCCGAAACCCTGTTGCGGCTAATTCAATCCGTCCCAAGCCCAAAAGCTGGTAGTATAACGCCCTCTTATGCGAAATTCAAAGGAATTCGTATGCCCTTTAACCACCCGCCCCCAAAGGGGGTGAGGTCTCGCCAAAGGCGGACGGATTTATTCGTAGACGCCAGCCGTGGTAACCCCCTTAATCACGATAAATGCCCTAATGTGCCATTGCTTTATTTGCCAGCCAGCCAGTTGTCGAACAGAACAGCGAAATCCTTTAAATCAACAATGCCGTCGCCAGCCGGCGGCGGCGCGATATCCAGTGCAGGGTTGTTTTGCAGCCATGACGCCGCAAGGATTGCAAAGTCCGCAAAATCCACGTCGGCATCACCATCGAAGTCGCCGGCAAAAACCCATGAAAACTCATAAGCACCCATATCAACAACCACGGCGCTGTTAGGGTCGCCATCAACGAATCTTGAATGAAGGTCGATGTCTAACGGCGTTTGTTCCACTGTGTTAGCGTCGTTATCGAGATCTGCGGTATCTGCCGGCACGCTGTTGTTGTCACCTTTATCAATGCATGGTGAACCTGCTGCAAGGCGCAAATTGCCGTAATCATCGTTGGCGTCACCCCATCTGTTGTCACCGCCGTCGTAGGGATCTCGTATAAACATGGGATTATCGTCGATATTGTGATTAGCATCCCCGCCGAATGGTATATAGCCGTCATTTGCGTTGTTATCTTGGATACAACTATAGACGACGTTGACGTCGAAGCAGTAATAGTTACTTTTGATTTGAGCTGTTTCGGTAGTGCCGCTGGCATCTCTATTGCCCCAGAAGATGCAGTTGGCGATGTAATTCGGAGCGTAATTGACGCTGTAGTTATATATGCCGCCTCCGCCGTAGTCGAGCCAGCCGTTTAATTCGCCCAAGTTGCTGCTGAAGGTGCAATTGATTAACTTGACACCACTATCGGCCTCGTTGAACATACCGCCGCCGTATTGACCAGCGGTGTTGCATAAAAACGTGCAGTTGGTTATAGTCGGGTAGGAATTTTGGACATTGCTCATGCCTCCGCCAGCTCCCGACCAGTAATTCACGCCGCCTAACCCCCAAAAGGCGGCCCAGTTGCCGTAGAAGGTGCAGTTGGTTATTTTCGAGTAGCCGTTTACAGGTATCCAATCATCTCCAACAAAAACTGCGTCGCCATAATTACCCATCCCGCCTCCCGACATCGCCGAATTTCTGAAAAAGACGCAGTTACTAACATTGACATCGCTTCGCCAGTTGAACATTCCTCCGCCGTTGAAATACGCATAATTTTTGAGAAAAGTACAGTTTCTAACCGTGCAATTGGCATCAGCATTAATCATTCCGCCGCCCATGTCATATACATCAGAAAGGACTTCCATATCACCATTGGCATCGCCTGCGGTAATGGTAAAGCCATCGAGAACTGCCGTTGCGGCAGTATTATTCCCATCGACTACGTGAAAACTGTTTTCCGCTCTTGTCGGCTCATCTTTAAACTGGCACGGGTAATCTACATCGACATCATTGCCTGCAAGGTCACCGCTGAGGATTGACGGATGGGCCTGCGGGTTTCGGTCCGCCCATGAATTGCAGCCGCCCGAGGGGAATCCGCCGTAGATTGCCACGCCGCTTTGCAGCTTAAAGCTTTTGAATCTGTCACCGTCGCCGCTCGGGTTGACCGAGTCAGCATCGGGCTTGTAGGTTCCTGCGGCCACAAGAATTATCTTGCCGCTCGAGGCCGCGCTAATTGCATCCTGAAGATATTTATAAGCATTGGTCCAGCTCGAGCCATCGTTGCTGCCAGTTGCATTTGCATCCACGAAAATTGCGTCTGCTCCGAACGGTTTGAAATCTACCGCCCACAAATCTCCGATAGTCCCAGCATCCGCTGATGTACCATTACTGACAACCTGGCTGGCGAAATCATAACCCGGCTTGGTGACGCTGATGGTATATGTCGATGCGCTCGGGACGTGTGCCAAGGCATAAATACCTCTATTGTTGGTGGTCGCCTGATATGTTCCTCCGCCGGTCCTGACGGCAGTCACCGTTTCGCCTGCGAGAGCATTACCGGAAGCATCTGTGACCCGGCCGCTGATTATCTCATTGGTACCCGTTACAAAGATGTTATACACACAGCAGTCTATGTAGGTAGAGCCGGTTGGCATATCACTATAGAAGTTGTACCATGCATCCTGGTCGCCAGCCCAGCCCATATTGATATGATGGTACATAGTCCAGTTGGGGTCAACCCATGTGTAACCGTAGCCGTCAACAACAACAGCATGGCCTTCTTCCATAGGCATAATGCTTACAAGCACAGAGTGCTCATAGTCCAGATTCGGGTTAATCATCTTGATCAAGTCCGGGACCGGCAGGGGAATGCCGGGGTTGATGCTGTTTTTATAAAAGGCGTTGCTGTAAGTAAAAGTGTTTTTCAGGGCGGTCTTGGTGCTAGCCATAGGGGCTCTCGAACCGGCCGCTGCGTAATCCATACCGACCGTAACACCGGCATCGTAACAAAGCGCCCCGATGGCCTTACGCTGCGTCAAGGTTGTGTTGCAGTTAGGCTCATAGACCATAGAGTTCAAGTCATACGGGCCGCCATTGCCATTTCCGCCTCGAGTCCATGCCGTTTGCGGAATACCGTTGACCTGAATCTGAAATTGGTGCTTACCTATTCCTGCTGTCGGATACGCATGATACCGCATTAACTGTGCCATCGCGGTAGCGACACAGCCGCAAGGAAAATTATTCGGATTGCCGTAGTTATTGGGAGATCCGTGTAAACTTTCAATGAGATTGTCGCAGGGGTCACATGGGTCGCTGGGAGGCGTGTAATAGTTATAGCAGGAGCGAGCAGGAGTGTTACAGCAGGTCGTCTGAGACCATTTCGTTTTTAACAACGGGTCAACTCGCGGGTCGGAAACGGTTATTAGGCTCTCGGTAACGGGCCCTTGAGACGGCGGACTGTCGGCGGTGAGGCGGTTCCATTTAGACGTTGTCTTTTGAAGTGCCTCGGCCCCTTGAACAGTCAATACATCCCTGCCGGCGGATATGCGTTTTTTTACATCCCCATTCACCAGCACCCAGAGAGGATTATCCGGCGAGGGGTCATAAGTACCGGCCTCGGCAAAACCAAGAATCGGCTCTACCATATCATCTGCAGGAACGATAACAAAGCCGGACGGCTGCAAATAAACGACATAGTAAATTACCTGGCCCTGCTCATCACTGAAAGCATCTATTTTTTCGGGCTTCTGGCCGAGAACTGCACCGAGCGGCTGGGAATCCGCCTTCAACCAGCCCTTTACGGCCTGTTGGGCCTTTTCCGCCGACACAGGTTTTGCTGACAACCGACCGCAATAGACCAACAGAAGCAGAACCAGCACACAGATTAATTCCCTGGACCTCATATTCCTGCCCTCTCACAAAATATCCACCTTTATGTCCTCCTAATTATTGGCCGACACCCCCTTTCGGCCAAACAGCATATCTTATATGCGATATCAGACACTTTTGTCAAGCGCAAATATCGCAAAAATCGACCCACGGGAAGCGGGAATAATTGTCAGCATTATTTCCCATTCAGCCAATTATCGCAAAGAGTGGTAAAATCCTTGATATCGACGATGCCATCACCGGCTGGTGCGGGGGCGATATCTATCAGCGGATTATTTTGGCGCCAGGAATCAGCGAGGATAGCAAAGTCGTTGAAATCCACATCAGAATCACCGTCGAAATCGCCGGTCACAGCGTCGTTTTCGTTAAAGATATATGCTGAGCCGGTTGATTTGCCGTTGTTAGAATTGTTAGGTGCGCCAATGATGATATTGCGGCCCGATAATGCGAGCGAGGAGCCAAACCTGTCGTTTGTATTGGCGTAGCCTGCCGCGAGCCGGTCGCTTTGAATCCAGTTTGTGTCCGTACGGACAAACTCGAAAACCGAGCCGGCCATATTGCCATCAACGAAATCATCGGGACAGCCCACAAGTATTGTGTCATTTTTTATGGCGACCGCCCAGCCGAAGTCGTCGCCGCTGTTGGGATCATTGGCGTCGAATAGTTTCTGCTGCTGAACCCAATCAGAGCCGGTATTGGAAAAAACATAAGCTGCACCTGCCTTGGAAACGCCCTCAATATCACCCTCATACGCACCAATGACAGCCCAGTTTGCGTCGAGAGCAACGGAAAATCCGAAGTGATGAGACAGGCCGCTATCGGATGCCCGAAGAATATTTTGTTCGAGCCACATTGTGTCCCGCCACTCATACAGATAGGCAGAACCAGCATCGCTGAGATTGGAATAATCATCACTTGGCGCACCGATAATAATGATGTTGTTGTCGATTGCGACACTATAGCCGAAGAAATCAGCCGGTTCGGCATCTGAAACGGTAAGTTTCTGCTGGAAAACCCAGTTTGAGTCGTTGCGGACGAAAACCGAGGCGCTGCCGGCCTGGCTGTCATCTCCGTAAGCGCCTATGACAATGGTGTTATTATCGATTGCGACGGAGCAGCCGAATCTGTCGCCGGAGGCAGCGTCGGGGGCGACAAGTTTTTGACGCTCGACCCAGTTAGCGTCGATTTGAGAGAAGACATAAGCGGAACCGGTATCCGGCTTATTGCTGTCGCCGTAGTAGCTGCCTACCACAATAGTATCACCTTCGACGGCGACTGACCGGCCGAATTTATCGCCGGCCGAACCGTCCGAAGGAACGAGCTTTTGTTTTTCAATCCACTGCGAGCCGAAAAGCTCATAAACATAAGCCGCGCCACAGTCGCTGCCATTCGAGTCATTCTGATATGCCCCGACCACCGCGATATTGCCGTCGATAGCAACCGCAACGCCGAAACTGTCGCTGGCGTTGGCGTCGGAAGGGAAAAATTTGGTCTTTTCGAGATGAGCGAGAACTGAGCAGCTAAATACAATCTGAAGTAAAAACGCTGACACTATGAGATACCTGGTTTGGGGTGCGGTAATCATTTTTTCCTCCTTATTAAATAATATTTTTCTACATATTCAGACCTCGACTTCGCAGCCGGGCCTCAGGAAACAGAGCCATTTACTCTTTACCTCCTGGCCAAGTATTATGCTTGCGGCCTGGGCGTAAAGGTCTAATTGTCCGCGATATAATTCAGCACGCTTTTGCGCGCCTTCGGCGGACACATCATCAGTTTTGAAATCTATAATTACGAGTCCTTCAGGCGTTTCGACAAGCAAATCTATTATGCCCTGGACGATAATGAAGTCCTGAGTTTTGAGTTTTGAGTTTTGAGTTTCCTGAAACACCTCGCTCCATTGCGAAGCGGGGACGGCAAAGGTGAAGGGCCATTCCTGCCGGACGACAGTTTTTTTGCTGAGGACTATTTGGCCGAGGTTGCTCCTGAAGAATTTCGCAATTGATTCGACATTTATTTGCGACGCTATTTCCCGAATAATTGCGCCGTCTTTTACGAGTTTTTCAATAAGTCGATTTACGGTTTCCGTCGTTACGGGTTTCGCCAAATCAAGCCGCGATATGACAAGATGTGTGGCCGTGCCGATGGTTCTGCCGTCGATTTGCTTAGTTGGGAAAACGGCTTTAGGTTTTCGGTCGAAGGCAAGCGAATAATCAATTTTCGTGAATTCATCGTTGCGATGTGTCCACTGGGTAACGGTTCTTTTGGCGGGCAGAGCCGGCGCGTTGCCGAATGGGTATTGCCAGTTAAGAGAGCGTTTAAGGTCAACCAGGTCACGTTTAACGACTGGAGTTTTGAGTGTTGAGTGTTGAGTGTTTAGTTTATAGTTTTGGATGAGAGCAGACAGATTGTTCAGTTGCGGCTGGTCGTAAAAATGAACGCTGAAGAGATTATCCTGTGTGGTTTGCGTCGGCAGTTCGGTTTGAAATGCCTGATACAGGAGCGGCTCGCTGCCCAGCGCGGACAAAATCCAGTCGAGGTGGTTTTGGTAAGTTTCGAGATGCCAGGACGGGATTGATTGACCTGCAAATGAATTGGCCGCGGTGAGAATGTTTCGACAGCTATCCCGGTCTTTGCAGCCGACGAGGATGAGGCGATTCATCGCCCTTGTCATCGCGACGTAGAGGATTCGCATTTCCTCGGCCAGCGACTTTCGGCGGTTTCGCTCCTCGATTACCTGGTATGCGAGCGAATCGAGGCGGGAGTTGCTTTCGGTATCGATAATTTTCAGGCCGAGGGTCAATTGTTCGTCGGTTACGCAATCTTTGCTGAAGTCCTTTTTGCTGAACCGGCTGTCGAGGTCGGCGACAAATACGACAGGAAATTCGAGGCCTTTGCTTTTGTGGATGCTCATAACGGCAACGGTGTTGCCTGTGCCGGCTTCGGGTTGGGGTTTCGACCAGTCCTCGCCGGCAGCGATGAGCTTTTCGATAAAATCAATGAAACGGGTAAGCGAAGGGACACCAGAATTGCCCGCGAAACCCTCGAACTGGATGGCCCGGTCGTGAAGTTTCAGCAGATTGGCCCTGCGGGCGGGACCATCGGGCAAAGCGCAGACAAATGACAAGAAACCGGTCCGGCGATAAATGTGCCAAATCAATTCCGCGAGCCGGCCCCGATGAGCAACAGTTCGCCACTCGTCGAGCGTAGAGAGCAATTTGGCAAGTTTGTCGGCAAGTCCGGGCTCGTCTATTGATTCACAAAAAGACACTGCGCAATCATAAAAACTGAGATTACGATTAGTTTTTTTGCCGTGCAGGCGAATCTTCGCAAGCTCCGTGTCGGTGAACCGGAAAAACGGGCAACGCAGCGTCGCGGCAAATTCTATGTCGCGTCGCGGGTTATCGAGGACCTTCAGCAGGCACAGCATATCGGTGATTTCGGTCGCCTCGAAGTAACCGGCGGCAGCGTCGCAGCTTACGGGAATGCCGGCGAGACGCAGCGATTCGATAAAATCGCTTTTGCCCGCAAGCGAACGCATCAGGACAACAATGTCACGGTATTCGATGGGTCGCAGTTTTTTTGTTTCTTTGTCGATGATTTGCTCATTCGAATCGGCGCCGACGAGTTGCTTTATTCGCCTGGCAATCATCGCCGCCTGCAACTGCCTGTCGCTGAAAGGCGACGCATCGGAATTGTCCTGTGTCTCGTCGAGTATGTGCAATTCAACGGCGGGAGAAATCACGGCTTGGGCGGCATCTTGTGAATGTGGTACAAGTTGTGCCGACTCATCGTAATCGATGCCGGTAAACGAGGCGGTCATTATCCGGCCGAATACCTTATTGGCAAAATCAAGTATTGGTTTGACGGAGCGGAAATTGACGTTGAGGTCAACCCGCAGGCCTGCGTTACCTGATTCCGGCTTTACTCCTCGACCCTGCTCGGGAGAGGCCGACGCTCGGCCAAGATGCTCGATAAAGATTTCGGGCCTGGCCCCGCGCCAGCGGTAAATGCTTTGCTTCGGGTCGCCTACTGCGAAGACGTTGCCAGGCGAGCCGACCATATCGATGATTGCCTGCTGAACGTCATTGATATCCTGGTATTCATCAACAAAAACGTATTTGTATTTTTTACGCAGTTTCAACGCTGTTTGCGACGGCTGGGATTTTTCCGTGGTCAACAGACGCATCGCGTAGTGTTCGAGGTCTGCGAAATCCAGGCAGTTGATTGTCTTTTTGGCCTGGCGGTATGAATCATCGAAACGCCTGACCAACTCGACAAGGACCTTTGTCTGTGTGCCGATTGCTCCGGCGAATTTGTTAAGGTATTCGGGATTTAAAATCGCCAGGTTTTTAAGCTCCCTGACGGAATCAAGCGTGTCGCCGACAATCCCACCGATAAAATCCGCCTGCGGAACATCCGTTGGTTTATAAACTTTAGGTCTTTCAAATTCCCACCGGCCTGCGTTGAATTGCTCGATACATTGCTGAACAGGTTTTATGTATTCATTTCTGCATTTCGCGGCCCACTTGCCTGACGGATTCTGGTCATTATAAACTTTCAGCGCAAATTCAAGCCGTCCAATCGCGTCCTGAAGTTTATCAGTCACTATTTGCTTTTGGGCCTGTGCGATATCGGTGGCGAACGGGTCAACTGCCTCGGCCAAAACGTTTGCCCGCTCAAGCCAGTCATCGCGTGACACGACACCGTCTAAAAAGTCGCTTATCTCGATTATGGTCGCTGGAAAACCATCCGTTATTTGCAGTTTTCTTCGCGTCAAAAGCTGCCTGAGCGCTTCGGCGATATTGTCTTGTTTCCAGGCCCAGTCGATTGTTTTTTCGAGTATCTCGGTCTTTAGCAGTTTCGCCTCGTCAGCATCAATTATGCTGAAGGTCGGGTCAAGCCCGATTTCGTAAAAATGTTCGGTGATAATGCGTTTGCAGAATGAGTGAATGGTGCTTATGTCGGCGGCGCCGAGCAGAATCAACTGTCTGCGAAGATGCCTGCGAAGAACAGTGTCCGCAGTCGTTTCCATCGCGGAGTTTAACTGCTTTGCGATTCGGGAACGCATTTCCTCGGCGGCCATTTCGGTAAAGGTAACAACGAGTATGCTCCAGACGTCGGGACAGGCGGACGGGTTGGTTACGACGTTGACGCAACTGCCCGAAAGCACAGCGGTCTTACCTGTTCCGGCTGAAGCGGAGACAAAGACATTCCTGCCGTGCTCTTCGATTGCCCGGCTCTGCTGTGTCGTCCATTTAACTTTACTTTGGCTCATCTGCGTTTTTAATCAAGTCAAGAACCTGCTCCTTATTGACGCGGGTAAGCAGGTTGTAATTATTTATCTGCCAGTCGAATCGGCAGACGGGTTTATATTCACATTGTTTACACGGCGAATCTGTGCCGAGGCGATTGGGCAAAGCGGTGATTTTGCCCGACGTGATTTGCCCGGCAATGTCGGTTATCTTGCGCGAGCCGAAATTCATAAATGCCTCGAAATCCGCCGGTCGAAGGGAGCCAAGTCGATTATAGTTTCCGTATGGGTCGCCCTCTTTGGTAACAAAGAAATTATAATAATGACTGTCCTTTGCGGCTGTGCCGTCGAGCAAGGATGCGTAATCGCCGTTGAATATGCCTCTTGCTTTACGGGCAAATTTGGGAGTGTTGTCGATGGATTTGCCAAGCTCGACATTTTCCGGGCCGACCTCGATTGGCATATAAAAAGCACCCGCTAAACAATCCGCAAATTTCCCGCCGGCGTTGCGGACAGCGAGCATATAAACCGCGAGCTGAATATCGAGACCGTAGTAAAATTCCGTCCAGCTAAAGGAATCTTTGGAACGTTTTTTGTAATCGAAGACAATCGCGATTTTTCGCCCGTCAATTTTTGCGATATCCAGCCGGTCGATTCGGCCATTGAGGGTGAGTCGTCTGCCATCAGGAAGCGTTAACGTCAATTCGCCGATTGAGTCGCCAACAGATTTAGATTTACCGAATGAAATCTCGGACATCGCCGGGCGAAAGCCACCCGCACGAATCATCTGAGATATGGCCATCACGCAATCACGCAGATATTGGCGTGCGGAGCTAATCATAAAGGCGTTGTGCGGGCTATGGGCGGCGAATTTCGATATAAATGAATCCTCGCAGCATATTCGCTCGGTTTCATCATCGAGGATTTTAATCAGGGCATCATCGGCGATTGTCGCGAAATTGATTTTGTCGGCGACGGTCCTTTTGGTAAACCTGTCGAGGACGCGGTGATAAAACTCGCCGAGATCGGGCGGCTCAAGTTTAAACTCCTCGCGTTTATTCAGGCCGAGAATATATCTTGAGAAGTGCCTGTAGGGACATTCGGCGAAGGTACTCAGTCGGGACGCTGAACTGGATAACTGCTTGTCGAAAAGCTCTCCGATAACAGTTTTATCCAGCGTCGCTTCATTTTTATAACCGAGCGCATTAGCCGCTCTCGAACCAATCGCCGCGAGATGGTCATCGCAGATAATTTCATCCAATAACACGTTTGGCTGTGGCGAAGAACAAAGGATATCCTCAAGCTCGTATGCAGTGCAGATATCTTCAATGGAAACCGGCGAGGATTCGACCGATTCCTCTTTGAGGTCGTCAAACAATCGGCACAGGTTATCGACAAAAGGTGAACGGGTAACCTCGTTCGATTTCTGGTCGGCAGCAGGATAAGTGATACAGAGAAATTCCGAAGGCCTTGTGAACGCGATATAGGCAAGATATGGTCTGGTGGCAAGCTCCTGTCGGACGCCTGGCGCAAGGTCAACGCCGCAGGATTGAGCGGCGAGACGGTCTTCTTCGCTTAAGATGCTGTCGAAAGCCACGGGCGAGGGAAATTGCCTTTCGGTTGTGCCGATTAAAAAGACCGCCTTCAAATCAGGATGCCGGCTGCGCTCAATCGAGCCGACGAGCACCTGGTCAAGATTGGGAGGAATAAACGCCAGTGTTATCTGCGAAAACGCGCTTCGAAGAATCGCAAGATAATCCTCACAGCCAAGGGATACGCCCTCAAATGCCTCGACCATTTCGTCGAATATGTCGATTAGACGGTCATAAAACTGGCGATGTTCGTCCGCAGCCGCGTAGTCGCCCTTCTGTATCGCCTGCTCAACCCAGCTCGACAACTGTTTACGAACTTCTACTGCTTCAAGAAAGTCGAAAATTATCTTTGTAAACTGTTCCGGCCCAATTGTCCCTTTATCACCAGAGGCGTTATCAAGTTGCTTTTTCAATTCCCGCAGCGGGGTAATCGCTTTTTTGCGGATTCGGTTTACGCGCTCTTCACCGAACTGCTCAGCATTCCGGGCAGCGTATTGCCAGGGCCTGTCGCTTTTCCAGTCGTTGGCGGTAACGCCAAAAGCGAGACAATAATTTTCCAGCAGGTTAATTTCGTCCCGTTTGACGTAGGGGAGGTCGGTTTTGAGATACGCAAATATCTCGCCCGCGGGAAAATCATTTGTTACTGCGTTCATCGCCGAGCAAATCAGCTCGATTACGGGATGCTGATTGAGAGGTCTTCGCTTGTCTATAAAGACGGGGATAGCATAATCTTCGAAACAGGTCTTGATGTAATTTTCGTAAGAATCAAGGTCGGATGCGATAACAGCGATGTCGCGATACCTGAGGCCGGAGCGCCTGACTAAGTTTGTTATCTGCCGGGCGACAAACTGCACCTCGGCGCGGGTATTTTGCGCTGATACGACGCGGATTTTGCCGCCTGCCGATATTGCCGCGTAATCCTGATTAAAAATGCCCTGCTCGATATGAGCGAGCGGCGGACTGTCCGAAAAACGAATCGGCTTATTCAAAATCAACGGCGGTGAAAGTTTTAGTTTGCACTTTTTTATCCGCTCGACAAGCTCGGCGTATGTTTCAGCGGTATGACCGAATAAATCCGTCGGGTCGATTTTGTTTTTGTCCGGGTTGGCTATATCGGTAGTCGCGGGGTCGAGGCAAAGGGCAATCTGGGCGTCTTCGACTACCTTGAGCAATTCGGTAAGCAGGGCAAGCTCGGCTGTGGTGAAACCAGCGAAACCATCGACCCACAACTTCGCCCCTCGCACCAAATCCGCGCCCGCGACGGCTTTGCAGGCCGAGGCCAACTGGATATCAGGGTCAAGAAATTTACCTTCGATAAACTTCTGGTATTCCTCGAAAACGATTCCCAAATCGGCGAACTTCGCCGCCACCAAGGCGTCGCCCTGCTGTTTTCGCAGATTGCTCACGAGATTTTTAATGTCATCAGGGGTATTGGCGTATTGCTGCAACTGGTTAATCGTGTCAGCCAAACGCTGCCCAAGGCCGGGGAGTTTCGCGGAATCGGCGAATACGCTTAGTTTGTCCGCGCATTCACGGAGTATCCTCTGGATTACCATCGACCTGCCTAAGCGAGAAATCGCGGGCCTGGCGATATTTTTGCCGAAGACAAGATAAACCAGCCGGTCGAAAGACAGGATGTGCAGCCGATTATACCCGGTTACCCGCAGGTCGCTCAGGATTGCCTCGCTCGCCTGATAGGTCGCCTGCTCGGGAACAAGAAGCACCAACGGTTGATTATTTGCCCCCTCGGCCCCACTCGGGGCGGGCTGCGACAATGCCTCCACTATTGCCTTTACGCAATGGTGTGTCTTGCCCGTGCCGCTCCGTCCAAGTATAAACCTAACCGCCATACCTGATTCCTGTGTAAAAGATAAATCGAGGCAATGAATCTTTTACCACAGTAACGGTTTTTTGCAAGCCCCTGTGTGCAGCGCCGAAGCGTATATTTATTTTGGATTGCTTATGATATAATGACGGCGTTATAAAATGGCAGGGTATTATGATGAAAAATCTAAAAACGGTAATTGCTTTGACGGCGACACTGATAATGCTGTTTGCCGGCGCTTGTCCGGCTGACACATTTACCAATCGCCAGACAAACGAAACGTTCCACGGCTATATCACGTCTCGGCTGCCCGGCTCCGCCCAAAGCGCCCGCCAAGATGACAGTTCCCAGAAAGCCGCCGAAACTGAAGATGGGCCGACAAGCGTCTTTACACAGGAAAAAGGCCTGCTCAAGCTGAATCCCAAAGAATGGGAAATAAAACGAGACAATCTCGGCAGGAACAACAAGGTAATCGTTGTGCCGGTGGATGATGTGATACTGTATGAGATAGAAACCGACGCCTTCGAGAAAGCGATAGCCGAAAGCTCGCAAGAAGGCCCTTTGTTCATACTTGTTGAAATCGATACGCCCGGCGGGCGGGTTGACTTGGCCCAGCGGATGTGCACGGCCATTATAAAAAACGCCGACTGCAACGTAATCGCCTTTGTCAAAGGCGGCAAATACGGCGGCGCAATATCCGCCGGCGCCGCGGTTGCGCTATCCTGCAGCAAAATCTATATGACCGACAGTACAATCATAGGGGCGGCTACACTGGTGACCATGGCAAAAACCAAAGAGCAAATCAAAGACAGAAAATACGAAGACGTAATCAACGAAAAGCACAGTTCCGCCTGGCGGGCTTATCTCGCCTCGCTGGCACAGCAAAATGACCGCCCCGGATTGCTCGCAAGAGCGATGGTTGACAGCAGTATCGAGGTTGTCGAAGTAAACCAGGGGGCAAAACGGCTGTTTATCGACCCGGTAAACAAAAGGCCCGGCCAGCAGGTCGCGCGAACATGGAACAAATCCGGGTCGCTTTTGACCCTGACCGCCAGGGAGGCCGTCGATTGCACAATAGCCGACGGGCTTGTCGGCTCACGGGAACAGCTTCTTCAGCAATTACAGGCCGGCGACGCAAATGTTGTTACAGACAAGAAAGTCGCAAACGCCAGAAAAGACCTGCTCATAGCTCAGCGAAAAACGGAAGAAACACTAAAGGACTTTGACCTTAAGGTCGAACAATCGAAATATCAGCAGCCGGCGCCAAAATTCATGGGTATGCTGCGGGGCGCCAGAACCGACGTCGAAACCCTCAAGGCGCTTGCGCAAAAATATCCCGACCTGCACATGGATACCGAATCCATTGAGAAGGAATTGAATTCGATAAACGCCGCCTACGAAAACGCGGTAAGGGAAACAAAACGGCGAAATTAATCCTGTTTTAAGCTAACGATTATGAAAGTACTCGGAATATCAACAAGCCCGCGGGAAAACAGCAACAGCGATATGCTTTTGCGCCAGGTATTATCCGGCGCCAGTTCGGCAGGCGCCGAGGCCGAATACCTGCGACTTTGCAAATTCAATATCTCGCCCTGCTCAGCGTGCGGTGCATGCTACGCGACGGGCGAATGTCCCATCCAGGACGATTTCGCGGTCGTACTTGCGAAAATACTCGCCGCTGACCGCATCGTTTTTGCGACGCCGATATTTTTTATGAGCGTCTGCTCGCAGGCGAAAATACTCATCGACCGCTGCCAGTGCCTTTGGGCAACCAAATATATTCTTAAACGTCCCATCGTTGGGCCGCGAGAAATAAGCCGGCTCGCTATGGTCATTGCCGTAGGAGGAAAAAAGGGAGGCAAAGCATTTGATTGTATCCGGCTGATGATGAAATATTACTTAGACACAATTGATACGGGTTATTTTGCCAATCTCTTTATCAGCAACGCCGACGAGGCAGGCAAAATCGCCGACAATCCCGAGGCAATGCAGGAGGCGCTCCAGCTTGGAAAAGATCTCGCCCTCGCCACAGGCCCTGTGCCGCAAAAACCCATTGACCTTGAACTTGTTGGATAAAAAAATTTTGAGCAAACAGGAAAAAACCGGCTATTCAAGGAGACAAAAAGATGAGAACGGAACAACCAAAGGCAATCATTTATATTTTAATGGTATTTATTGGTTTACTGCTAAGTGTGCCGGCATTCGCTGAGCCGAACGAACCAAACAAAGCCCCAAAAATCACCAAACCATCGAAAAAATCGCAAATCGAAGAGCTAAAGACAGGCAAAAATTACATCGCGACAAGGGTTTACAGCGCACAGGAAGATGAAGAGATGCTGAATCTGTATAAAGGATTGCGCGTAGCAGACGTCGTGGATGGGATGGATAAAGTCGGCTTGAAGAACATAGGAACGATGTCGCCCGATATCCACCCCTTGTGGAAAGACACGGAGCATTATACGCATCGCATCCAAGGTATCGCGCTTACAGTAAGATACGTCCCGACGAACAAACCTCAGGCGCCCGCGATGGAGGCTAAGCCATACGACGCATGGAGAGACAATTGGTACACTAATTTTTCCGGTGAGCCGTTTATACCTCTTATCCGCAAGGGGACCGTTCTGGTCATCGAAGAAGACGGCGACGGCGACACCGGCTCCATCGGCTCCAACAACATAATGGTCTGGAAAATGGCCGGATGCATCGGCGTGGTTACCAGCAACACATCACGTGATACCGATGAAATCACAACTGAAAAAATGCCGCTGTATCTCAAAAAAGTGGGCAGGGGAATCAGGCCGGGCAGAAACGAACTGGAATCGGTGAACCGTCCCGTAGTTTGCGGCGGCGCACTGGTCGAACCGGGTGACATCATCGTCGCCGACGGTGAAGGCGTTGTGGTTGTCCCAAGGGCAAAGGCAAAAGATGTTGCCGAGTACGCAAGAGTAATACTGGAAAAAGACAAGGCCGCAAGACAGGGCATCTACAAACAGCTCGGTATGCCGATGGATGACTCGGTAAAATAAAATTAAAGATAATAATAGGTGGCTGTCCCTATTTGTTAAACAGCAGATGTTCTGATTAAGTATTTTGGTATGGGACTTACAGTAAAAAAACAAAGGAAAAAAGGAGTAAGATTATGAAGTCAAAAACCCAAATTAATATTGGAATAGCAACATCAATATTCTCAATAATTCTCTTTTCCTCGATTGTTTTTATCGTTTTAAACAAAAAGTTAGACTTTGAGCGATACACTTTCGCAATGAATGCTCAATTAGAAGCAGAGCGTCAAAAAATACAAAGGGAAAATGAAGAAGCAGAAAAAAAATATAAGGAGTCATTGAAAAACTCAAAAGAAATAATGGCCCAACCTATGCCTATAACGCCTCAGACCGTAACAACAAATGAGAAGATAGATGAAAAATTCAAGCAAGAAGCAATAGAAAAGGTTTCTTATTTTTCTGTTGTGTTTAAAAAGTCTAATATTATGGGGATTATAATAGTAGCTTTAATTTTTGTAATACATATTGCTTATGTATATACTGCATATCGAAGGTATTTATGGCCTAATTTTATCTCATTTATTCTGATATTTTTATTTTACGGTTTATGGGCGCGTTCTATTGGTTATTTTGAGGGCTTACGAGGAGCGCCTTTGCGAAATGTAATAGCTACCCTTATTTTTATGTTATTACTCATACTATTACTTGCTCAATCTATATTTGGCATATTAAATACACATAAAAAACAGGAAGATTTAGAGCTTAAGTTATAAAGACAAGGTAGAGAATAAATAGGAATAAAAGGAATAAATAGGGACAGTCACCTATTATTATGAACCGTTTAGTCAAAAGCGACGGGTTTTCTCAATTGTTTAATTTCACTTCGGCGGCGTTTGCGGAGCAGGCGTTTTCGCTTTTCGCCGTGCGGGACGCCGGTTTCTTTTCTTACAGGTATATCTCTCAGGGCAAATTTAAGCAGCTCAACGAGGCGGTTTTGTGCGGACTTGCGGTTTGCGCTTTGGGTCCTGTGACGTTGAGAGACAATCATCAAAAAGCCATCATCTGAAATCCGCGATGAAAGCCGGTCAAATAACAGCTCTTTTTGCTCAGCCGTCAGGCCGCGACTTTTGTTTATATCGAAAAGAAGCGTAACGCGGGTATTGAGCTTGTTGACGTTCTGCCCGCCGGGACCGGCACTTCGGGAAAACCGATAAACGATATCACCCTCGCTGATGACCGTGCTGCCCGTTATCCGAATCATAACTCACTTTCCGAATTACTTAGAGTATCTAACATAATGAAAAAGACACAGATAGACACTGTAAATATTAGACACGGATTAACACAGATCTACACAGTTTATAATTCAATTCCGAAGCGGGCTCGTCGCTTCGCTCCGTGTCTCTGTGTCCTCTGTGCCCTCTGTGGCCAAAAAGCTCTGTGGCTAAACCTCTTTTTGTTAGAGGCTTCTATGCTAATTTGGCCACCGCGTCCGCGATGAGCTTACCTATCTGCATACGATTCGGGCAGACGTGTTCCGCGACGCTGTAATCGACGCTAAGCAGACGCTGTTTTACGTCAGCCGGAATCTCCGCGAACACCCCTTTTGCCTGAGCAATATCGCCGTAGCTGTCGTGATACATCAATGCCCGCATAATATCACCTACCGGCACGCCCGAGACAAGCGGCTCGCAAATGTGCGCGCAGCCCGCGCAATATCCGCTGCAGGTATCTAACGCGTATTGCCTGAGCACGTCCATATCCTCGGCGGCAAGTTTGGTTTTATCGAGTGCGACAGCAATATTGGTCATCAGCATTGTAGTGCTGGTCATCGAAGAGCAAACCGTGCTGATGCGCTGGTCATCCATTACGGCCTTTATTTTCGCCTGTCCTTCGGTGAAGCCCTTTTCGAGGAAATGAGCGAGCATTTTTTTGTCGGCTTCGGCTTCGGCATTGACATCCGCCGTGGCGCTGCGTTGCCGCATTGCCTGCGTCTTCATTGCGATAAGGCCGATACCCGCCTTATTGCAGGCGTCGATTGCGTCCTGCATCTGCTTATCCTGCATTAGTCGGAAGTCATATTTCATCATTATGGCGTCAATCCAGTCGAGCTTTGAGGCGGCCATAAGACACTGAGGCATATTCTCGTGGGTGGTGAATCCGAAGTGTTTTATCACGCCTCGCTTCTTGGCGTTTTCGGCCCACTTTTTTACGTCATCAGTCAATCTGACCATATCATTTACCATATACACGCCGAAATACAGGTCTATGTAACTGGCATTAAGCTGCTTTAAAGATGTTTGCAGGCATTTTTCCACGTCATCGGTTGTTTTCGACTTATTTTCCTTGGTAACAAGAAATATGTCTTTCCTGCGGTCGGGATTTTTTGCGATAAAATCGCCTATGCTCTGTTCGCTTGCTCCGTTTGCCGCCGCCAGCGACGTATCCCAGTGATTTACACCCCAGTCGAGCGACTGCCTCAAAACCGCCTGTTCGCCGGGCCTGCCAAAGCCAAGCGATAGTATTGGGACTTCGACTCCCGTTTTGCCGAGTTTTCGTTTCGGCACTTTTTGAATTGGGGGCTGCGCCGACGGCACATTCAGCCCATTGGCATCAGCCGCGTTGACTTTTGCCGCCGTGATTACGCTGCCCACTCCGACCAGTCCCGCTGTTTTCAGAAAATTCCTGCGATTGATTCTTTTATCATCTTGTCTCGACATGTCTTCATACCTCCAAATCGATAACAACTGTTTTGTCTGACCACGCGGTTACTGCCGCGTAATCCGGTCATCCTGCCCTAAGTTAATATATTCGGGCGGTATTGTCAAATCGGGCGGCCTTTGAGCAAGCATCGTCAGGTAGATTGCCTGCCGCTTCTCGCTTTCCGCGCCTGCCAGGCAGAAAAAGCCGATCAACGCCAGCACGTAATTATGTATGTAAAAACCGACGATTATAAAAATAACCGCGATTACCTTGCCCACAGTTACTGCCCATAAGGTGGCGCGCAAATAATCAAACTTCATCGCAAGAAGACTTCTCAGTATCCGCCCGCCGTCCATCGGCAGCGCAGGTACGAGATTGAATATCGCCAGCGCTATATTAACCCAGATAAGATTTACGATAAATAGCTGAGACGTTGTAAGCTTGGCATTCTCATCCAAAGCAGCGGCAACCGACGACCTGCAAATCAAGCCAATAACTATCGCTATCACGATATTCGTAACAGGCCCCACGATTGATATCGCTATTTCCTGCGACGGTTTAGTCGGCATCATATCGATTGTCGCCACGCCCCCGATGGGCAGCAGCATGATGCTCTTCGGCTCTCTGCCAAAACGGCGGGCGACCAAACTGTGAGACAACTCATGAATGACAACGCAGGCGAATATCGCGCACACAAACAGCACCGACAATCCGGCCTGCCCAAAGCCCTCCTTTATATCCGACAAGAAAACATACAACAGCAGCAAAAAGAATGTAACATGAATGCTGAATTTTATGCCGAATATCCGGCCTGCGTTTATCGACCATTTCATAAAGCAACGGTTTCCATATAAATAAAATTTTACCGATTATACGAGCGATTGCCGCGACGGGTGCTAAAGTTTGTGGCCCACATCGATTAATCCGCCAGTCGTTTGCCCAGCTCATACGCCTCGTTCAGCCGGTCCGGCTTTTTGAGAATATCGCCCTTCTCGCCCACCCCGCCCACAATAACGCTGCCGACTAATCGCATTTCAAGGTAATCGAACGATTTTTCAAAAAGCTCGACGAGAGGTCTTGCGGTGTCGAGGTCGTCGTCTTCGAAAGGTATTATTGTGGCCGCGTTTTTGCCTTTGATTTTCGCTTTGTTTTCGGGGCAGTTGAAATATACGAACCGGTCGATAAACGCCTTCATAATCGCCGTAGGCCCAAACCAGTAAACGGGCGTGCCGAATACAATCGCGTCGCTTTCGCTTATTTTCTGATACAGCCCGAGCATATCGTCTTTTTTGCAGCAGGATTTGCCCTTCCAGCAGACGTGACAGCCGTCGCACTCGCGGATATTCAGGTCGGCAAGAAAAATCGTATCGACCTGTGCACCTTTCGACACAGCCCCTTCGGCCAGTTTACGGACCAGCAAATCAGTATTGCCTCCCTTGCGCGGACTGCCGATGACTGCAAGAATCTTTTTCATCTTTTGGTCCTATACCGAACCGTCGCCTTCACGGGTGATTTTTGCGCCGACGGGGTTGAGCCGCTCCTCGATTTTTTCGTAGCCGCGGTCAATGTGATAAACCCTGTTGATTATGGTCGTGCCCTCGGCTGCCAGCGCCGCTATGACAAGGGCTGCTGATGCGCGCAGGTCCGACGCCATAACAGGCGCAGCGACAAGTTTCTTGACCCCCGATACGATTACAGCCGCGCCTTCTTTCCTCAGGTCGGCTGCCATTCTCGCAAGCTCCGCGACATGCATAAACCTGTCCGGGAAAATCTTTTCGATTATGATGCTGTTTCCCTCCGCCAACGCGAGCAACGCCATAAACTGCGCCTGAAGGTCGGTGGGAAAACCGGGATAGGGCTGGGTTGTAATATCCGTCGGCCTGACGTGCCCTGAGCAGGCAACGATACAACCGGAATTTTCGGCCTCGACGGTAACGCCTATATTGCGAAGCTTATCAACAACCGCCATCAGGTCTCCGAGCCGGCAGTTTTGTATGTGCAGACAACCTTTGGTAATCGCTGCTGCCGCCATAAATGTCCCCGCCTCAATGCGGTCAGGAATAACGCTGTACTCGAATGGCTTAAGCTGTTTGACTCCTTCGATTATCAAACGAGGCGAGCCGATACCGGTTATTTTTGCGCCCATTTTGTTTAGACAGTTCGCCAAATCGGTAACTTCCGGCTCACAGGCCGCGGATTCAATTACCGTCGTGCCTTTGGCCAGCGTCGCCGCCATCATCACGTTTGCCGTACCCAGAACAGTCGAGCCGAAAGGCCCGCCCAGAAATATCTCCCTGCCCCGTAAGCCCTTGGTGGCGTCCGCGACAATATAGCCGTTTTCGAGGTCAATTTGGACCCCAAGCTCGCGCAGTCCGCGAATGTGAATATCGACGGGGCGATAACCGATTGCGCATCCGCCGGGCATCGAGACCTGTGCCTTGCCGCATCGCGCCAAGAGCGGGCCGAGGATACAGATTCCCGCGCGCATCTTGCGGACAATGTCGTATTCGCCCACGGGTTTGCCTATTGATGTTGAGTCGATAGTTATATCACCATTGGCTGCTGTTGTGACCTTGCAGCCGATGTCTTCGAGCAGTTGTGCAAAGACCGAAATATCCGAAAGCCGGGGAGCGCCTTTCAGGATTGATTTGCCCGGAGCAAGTATCGCCGCGGCCATAATCGGCAGCGCCGCGTTCTTCGACCCGTTGACGGATATCGTGCCCGAAAGCCGAACCGGTCCTTCGATTCGAAATATGTCCATATCTATTTTCCTTGAAAAGCCAAATCGAGTTCGTATATGGTAATACAAATGACTGCTTTTATCAAGTGAGGCAATGGCAATTGTAGGTATCGCAAATGTAACAAGTATTCTCGAAGAGCTTGGCGGCCAGACCACCACAGCCGACTTAGTTGTATGCATAGGCGGCGTACTGGTGCTATTGGTCTGGGCACTCAGAACATCTCTGGGCACAAAATCGCTCGACAACGCGCCGGCACGGGAAAATATTATGCCCCCCCTTTGGGCGCTTATACCGTTTTTCCTGTGGTTTGGGACGGTATCGGTATTATATTTCATCAAGGAAAAATTACTGGCAGGCCTGCCCGACTGGCAGGATGCTATAGCGGACAACCTGGCGCTTTGTCTCGGCGTAATCCCCGCAATCGTAACAAGCGTAATGATAGCACGGATAACTTTTGCCCGCGGCCTAAAGGGTCTGGGGCTTAATCCTAAAACAATTCCACGCGATTTTGTCGCCGCGTTCCTCAATCTGTTCGCCGTTATGCCGGTTGTCCTCGGTGCGATTGTCCTGACGACCATCATTGGTAAATTAATTTTCGGCGACAAATTTCAAATGCCGCAGCACGAGGAATTAAAACAGATAATCGCTTATTCCCAGTGGCAGGTGCGAGCCCTGATTGTTTTCACCGCGATTGTGGTCGTGCCGTTTGTGGAGGAGCTTATTTTCCGCGGGATGATTCAAACTGCGCTGCGGTCATATATCGTCAGGCCCTGGCCCGCGATTTTCATTGCTTCGCTTGTCTTCATTGTTTTCCACGCAAATCCGGAGCACTGGCTTGCCCTGTTCGCCCTGTCGCTTTGCCTCGGCTATACTTATGAAAAAAGCGGCTCACTTTTCCGCTCCATTTTCGTCCACGCGCTTTTCAACGCGATGAGCGTCCTCGCTGCTTTGAATCAGTAAACCACCGATTACACAAATTCCACGGATTTATTTTAGACGCAGATTGCGCGGGGTGACGCTGTTTTTAAAAAGTTAAGTTTATGCGACGGTCAGCCTTTTGTGTGAATGAGCACACTGACGCAGGTAAAGATTGACCAGGTTTTGATAGGGGATTCCTGTTTCTTCTGCCATTTGCTTGAAATACTCAATCACATCAACCCCAAGACGCAACGTAACCTGCTTTTTAAGGGTATTGGCGTAAGGATTCCGCCGGCCTTTCAGTTTCGAAAAATCGTATTCTTTTCTCATAGTTCACCTCTGGCAAATTTGCTTTTTTCCTTCGTTGTCGCTTTCCTTGCGGAAATAATCCTAATTTGGCTTCTCTGGCTGTCAAAACAATATGAAACAACCAGCAATCGCAATCGGCAGTCAAACCCCAGCATCAGGAACCTGTCTTCATTAGCCGAATGGTCGGGGTCGAAGAACTCTTTGGCATTCTCATCAAAGAATACCGTCGAGGTATCTTCAAACGAAACCCCGTGCTTTTTGAGGTTCTGTGCCGCCTTTCTGTCGTCCCAGGAAAATGTTATCTTTCCCATAATTATACTATATTGCTTTCGGCATTATAGTTCAAGTAAATTAATATTTTCTCGTTGTGCCTTTTCGTGGCATTAAATCAGAATACAAGCCGTTTTTTGAGGCGTTTGACCGCGAAAAAACCGATAACCAGAATAAAGGTGATGATGTAAAGCATATCAAGCAGAAGATACCAGTGGTATTGACCTGCGCAGACGGCGCGGGTAAGCCGGACGGAATGCGTCAGGGGTATAATCTCGGCGAACGGGCGAATATAGGCGGGCAGATTGGAAATCGGGAAGACCACGCCCGAAAAGAAAAACATCGGCGAGATAAAACCCGTGAAGTAAAAATTGAAATGGTTAATCGTCCTGACAAATGAAGTAACCAATAACGCCATAACGGAAAACATCAGCCCCGTGAAAAACCCCATAAACGGCGCAAGCAAACCGCGAGGCAAAGATATGATGCCGAAACAGGTCAGCACGCACAGTACGGCAAACGAAAAGAAAAATCCCTTTGTCCCAGCCCAGATAATTTCGCCGATAATCAGGTTATTGGCGGTAATCGGCGCAGCCAGCATGCCGTCATAGACCTTCTCGAACTCCATCCTGATAAACGTGCCGAAGGTGCATTCGAACGATGCGGTGAACATCGCCGCCGTCATAAGAAGTCCGGTCCCGAGAAACTCTATATAAGTCAGGCCTTCCATCGACTGGGTGATGTATTTGCCTAAGCCCAGCCCGACGCCCGCCAAAAACAATAACGGCTCAAGAAACGGCGGCAGGCCGTTGCTGAAAATATTTTTCGTATAGACCCGCGTATGGCGGAACCACACGCTGAACAATCGGCTAACAAGCGGTGGATAAAGATATGGTCTATTGTCTTTCATTTAGTGCCCTGCCTGTCGCCTTCAAAAATACGTCTTCCAAGTTTGCCTGCCTCAAAAAGTAATGTGCGTCCTTCAGCCCGCCAGATAATTGCCGCAGAAGCTGGTCGTCATCGCAATACACCCGCGTTGTCTCCTGTGTGCTGTCTATTCGCATCTTTTGCAGTAACGCAGCGTCCACTATCGTTTCGAGTTTTTGGCTTCCCGTAATCTCAAGGACGTGCTTTTCAATATTTTTCGTAAGCAGCTCCGCGGGCGACCCGCGCATTATGCCCGCCCCTTTATCCATAATCAAAATCGTATCACACAGAGCAAACGCCTCTTCCATATAATGCGTCGTCAGCAGAATCGTCGTGCCATGCCTTTTTAACTGGCGCAATTTGTCCCATATCAGGTGCCGCACTTGCGGGTCAAGACCTGTCGTCGGCTCATCGAGTATCAATAACTTAGGGTTATTCATCAGCGCACGTGCTATGACTAATCGCCGCTGCATACCGCCCGAAAGCTCCCTGATTCTTGCGGCTCGCTTGTCTGATAATTCCATAAACCCAAGTAAATAATCGATCCTGCTCGTCGCCGCCTTGCGCGGCAGCGCGTAAAACCGCGAATAAACCATCAGGTTGCTTATTACGTCAAGCTCTTCGTCAAGATTGTTATCCTGCGGCACTACGCCAGAAAGATATTTTATTGCAAGCTCATTGTTCGCGGGGTCATAACCTAAGACGTTTATCGAGCCGTCGCCGTTTTTCCCCATTGTGCATTTGCCGTAGAGCATCTTCATCATCGTTGTCTTGCCTGCGCCGTTCGGGCCAAGAAAACCATAGCAGGTATCGGCCTCAACCTCGAAACTCAGGTCGCGGACGGCGTTAACTTTGCCGAAGCTCTTGCTTATATTTTTGACTGTAATCGCAAATTGTGCCATAGTTATTATCCGGAGGGGATTTTATCACGCCGAGGCAGTTTTGGAAACCTCAAACGCCCTGCAATCAGCTACGCAAACGAGCTAATATCTTCTTGTTTGTCAGTTCCCGAATCGCGTCAGCAGCTATCCAGCGGGCGGCTGGTGAATCCGTCTTCCGGATTTCCTTTGCGACCGCCACCGCTTTTTTATTGAGCATCTTGTTTCGCTTGCCTATCTGTCGCAGCGCCCAGTTTACGGCCTTTTTGACGAAGTTACGCTCGTCGTCGGCATAGCGTTTGATAATATTGAAGAACGGGAGGAATTTTTTATCCGGCGCTCTTTTATCGTGGACAGCCAAAGCAGCCATAAGAACAAAACCTGCCCGTCTGACAAATTCCTCTTTGCGTTGGGGCCATTCGATTGCCTTATCCCAGGCAAACGGCGTCTTATCGAACAGCATACCGCAGCAGACATCGCAAACGGCCCAGTTATCGAATTGACGCACCCAGTTATTCATCTGGGATTTAGTTACCCGCTTCAGGTCATCTATAAGAGCAGCTATAACCATCGCTTCGTGGATACCGCTTTCCCAAAGCTCCAGCGCAAGTTTATGGTTGGTCCCGATTTCTTTGGCGAGTTTGCGCATACGCGGCGCCGATACACCTAATGCACGGTCCGTATGAATCGCAAAATTGGTCATACCTGCCAGGTAGTCCGGATCCGCTAAAGATTTGAGCGCATTGATAACCTGATTACAGTTCATCTCGCGACAATGGGGCAATTCGCTGCCGTCTCCCGCGTTTTCATCCGATTATTTGGATATGAGAAAATATACTCCTAAAACGACCACAACAGGGCCTAAAATTTTGGCTATCTTGCCGAATTTTTTGTGCCAGGCCTCTGCCTCATCGGGGCTTATAAACTTATCCAACTGCACCTTTTTGTATGCAATCAGCGACAACAGTCCGCCCCCAATTATCGCTATCAATGAAAATACAATATTCATATCCTACTTCCTTTCTTATGTTTGATACCAAACTTTGGGGCATCCATGCCGTCTTGTTATTTTAATCCTAATACGTCGGCCATCGAATACAGGCCGGGTTTTTTATTTATTAGCCAGCCGGCTGCGCGAAGAGCGCCGCGAACAAATGTGTCCCTGCTGTGGGCGGTATGATTTAATGTTACCGTCTCGCCGAGCGTAGAGAAAATCACTGAATGAATCCCGACAATATCGCCTGCGCGAACCGCGTGCATGCCGATTGTGCCTTTATCGCGCAGTGCATCTTTGCCGCTCCTGCCATTAGTGAGACAGTCAGGAAATTTTTTGCCTGTCGCCTTTGCGATATTTTCCGCAAGCGTCAAAGCAGAGCCGCTTGGTGCGTCTTTTTTGAAACGATGGTGCTGCTCAACAATTTCGACATCGTAATCAGGTCCCAGCATCGAAGCTACTTTACTGACAAGGGCAAACAGGGTATTCATCCCCACGCTCATATTGGTCGCGCAGACAATCGGAATTTTCGAGGATGCCGCTTCGATTTTCTTTCGCTGGCTGTCGCTCAGGCCCGTAGTGCCCAGGACCAAACTTGTTTTATTGCCCGAGCAATAATCAATCGATCTGTCCGCCGCTTCAGGCAGCGAAAAATCGATGACAACATCTGCCTTTGCGGGAAAACCATCCGCCACCTTAACATTCAGTTGGGCAACACCGGCAAGAACGCCCGCGTCTTTGCCTAAGTCGGGATGGCCCGTTTTTTCAACCGCTCCCGCGATTTCAAACACGCCTTCTTCCGCCGCCAGGGCCACAATACGTCTGCCCATTCGACCCGCAGCGCCGCAAATTATCAGTTTTGGTTTCATTTCGCCAACCTCTTATCATTCCCTAATATGCTGTCCATCAATGATAACCGTTTTCAGCGTCATTAGCAAGAGCCGCAAATTATTCACTTGATGTTAAAAGGGGCAATTGGTAAAAATGGGCAATGGTCTGAACCGATAATTTTTAGGAGGCATCGCAATGGACCGAAGAGCGTTTGTGGCAGCAGGTCTCGCCGCCGGGGTGGCGGCAATATCAAGTTCTCACGCGGAAGACAAACCGGCAGCAAAACCAACAGGTAAATTCAAGCTCAAATACGCCCCGGAGTTCGGGATGTTTGAGGCAAGCGCAGGCAAAGACCCCATCGACCAGTTGAAATTTATGGCTGACCAGGGGTTCTCTGCAATGTTCGATAACAATCTCAGCCAAAAACCGCCCGAATTACAGGAAGCAATCGCAAAACAATGCCAGCAGCTTAATCTTGCTATGGGCCCCTTTATCGCCTGCACGGAATTCAGCAGGCCGTCATTAGTCCTGAAGGATAATAAAGTCCGCGAATCGGCTATCGCTAAAATCAAGGCGGCAATCGAGGTTTCAAAACGCACCGGCAATAAAATGGGTATCGTAGTGCCGGGGCAATATGCCAACAACCTGGAATTGGCTTATCAGACCACTAACGTTATCGACAATCTCAAGGCCTGTGCCGAGGTCTGCGAAAAAGACGGCTTCATTATGGTTATCGAGTCGCTAAATAACTGGAAAGACCATCCCGGGATGTTCCTCTCCAAAATCCCGCAGGCCTACCAGATTTGCAAAGCGGTCAACAGCCCATCCTGTAAAATTGTGGATGACCTGTACCATCAGCAGATTACCGAGGGCAACCTCATCCCCAATATGGACCACGCCTGGGAGGAAATAGCCGCATTTCATTTAGGCGACACGCCCGGACGAAACGAGCCGACAACAGGTGAAATCAACTATCGAAACATCTTCAAGCACATTCACGAAAAAGGATACCAGGGCGTTCTTTGTATGGAGCACGGCAAAAGCAAACCCGGCAAAGAAGGTGAACAGGCGGTAATAGACGCATATCGCTGGTGCGATAACTATTGAAACAATCCTTAACCAAAAGCTGAAAGGGTGATACTTATGCAGGAAATGGACAGAAGGTCATTTATGAAAACCACAGCCGCGGTTTCGCTCGGAGCAATCGCCTCGCAAATCGGAACAAGGGCCTTCGCCGCGGGCAGCGATAAAATCCGTATCGGGGTCATCGGCTGCGGCGGACGCGGAACTGACGCCGTACGAGATTGCATCGAGTCATCGGAATCTGTTGAGCTGGTAGCGATGGCGGACCTCTTTAAGGACCGTCTCGATGGCGCACTCAAGGTACTGAAAGATGGCATTCCCGACAGGAAAGTCGCTCCTTTGAAAGGATTCAACGTGTCGCCCGACCAGTGTTTCGTCGGCTTCGACGCGTACCAGAAACTGCTCGCCTGCAAACTCGATATGGTCCTGCTGACCGCCCCGCCATATACAAGGCCGATACACCTCAAGGCCGCGGTCGAAGCGGGCAAACATGTCTTTATGGAAAAGCCGGCAGGTGTTGACCCAATCGGCATCAGGTCGGTAATTCAGACGGCTGAACTGGCGGCCCAGAAGAAACTATCAATCGTCGCAGGCACCCAGCGCAGACACCAGAAACACTACCTCGACCTGATTAAAAAAGTGCAGGATGGCGCAATAGGCGAAATAATGACCGCGCAGTGTTACTGGTGCGGCGGCGATATGCTCGGCTATTGGAAATGGTTCGAAAAAGATAAAATGCCAAATGATATGGAATGGCAGTGCAGGAACTGGCCCTGGTTTCTCTGGACTTCCGGCGACCACATCGTCGAACAGCACGTTCACAATATAGACGTTATTAACTGGGCGCTCGACGCGCACCCAGTCAAGGCATACGGTATGGGCGGCAGAGCCGTGAGAAAATACGGCAACATATATGACCACTTCGCCGTCGAATTCGAATATCCAAAAGGAATAAAAGCTACCAGTATGTGCCGACAAATGCCCGCTGGCAGTGAACGCATATCGGAAAACGTCAAGGGAACCAAAGGATTCTGCTACACCGACGGTGCAACCGGCTACATCAAGGGCGAAAACGCATACAGATACGAAGGTCCCAACCCGAATCCATACGTCCTTGAGCATGCCGACCTGATACAAAGTATCAAAGACGGCAAGCCGCTCAATGAGGCCAAACGCGTCGCCGAAAGCACCCTCACCGGAATTATGGGCAGGATGAGCACATATACCGGAAGGGAAATTTCCTGGGACTGGGTTATGAACGCCTCAAAACTTGACCTGATGCCGGCCAAGCTGGATTTCGCAGGCGAACTGCCCGCTGAACCAGTCGCAGTACCCGGCAAAACACAGCTTATCTGACAAAATGGTTTTGAGATTTATCAACTGAACCACCAGGGCGCTGCCCAACAGCGCCCTTTTTTACGCAGCCGGGCTGCAACCATTAAATCGGGATTACCAGATACATGGTATGAGGCGGAAGCGGACTTGCTTTGTGTAGTCAGTATAGCCGGGAAGCTCTTTTTGAAGGGTGAGGTCTTCGAGGTATGTGCGAATGATAAGCAGGAAAATATCTATCGCGACCGGGATAAGAGCATAAATTGAGCCGAGAAGCAAAGCCAATGCAGGCATGAAAATGATTAATCCGACGTAGCCGGGATGACGAACGTAACGGTATGGCCCTTCGGTAATAACATAGTGGCCTCGGTCGATTTGAATGCGGACCCCGCTGGAAAAAAAGTTATTTGTCCACATCGCCCAACAGATAATACAAGAGCCGGTCAGAATCAAAACAAACATCACCGGATACAGGACAATGGGTAACTGGGGCGACCAGTGAAACCGGCCCGCGTCGAGAGCGGCAAGTAAACCGACGGAAAAAGACAAGGGAACGTGGATAGCTAAAAAGATTTTGTCCCACCATTTGACGCCGGGGCCGGGCCTGATGCGTTCCTGCATAAGGTCCTGTTTTTTGGTGAAGAAAACGCCGAACGCGATCATAAAAATCAGGAGAATCGAAAAGAAAAGCCAGCCCTGCCAGTAATCCAGCCGGCCCGCCAATGCAAAGATTGCGACCCCCATCGCAATAATACTAATAAAGGAGCGTATCATTATCCTTCGGTATGAGAACTTTTTCTTTACGTCAGTTTGTGCGTCTTGCATTTTATTTTCTCAGGGCTTCCCAAACAGCCGCCAAACAGGTAAACTCATTGTCGAAAGTATATCCTTTAACGAAATTTATTGAAAGGAGAAGATATGTACTGCAACAATATGCCCCATGACGGTATGCTGCCTGTTTTTATTGTTACTATTGTGGCCCTGGCGATACTTCTTTCCCTGGTTGTGCTCCTGGTAAAAACCTGGATTAACTGCATGATTTTCCGCAAGGCGGGTTATTGCTGGGCGTGGGGATTACTGACTTTAGTGCCGATTGCAAACATAATTCTGCCGTTTGTTCTTGCGCTGGGCGACTGGCCCGTACGCAAAGAGCTTCGCCGGCTGAAAGACGCCGCCAAGACACAGGCAACCTAACTCCGTCTCTTAAAAAAATAGTTAAAGGAGTTACCTTATGGGATTAGAAAATCCTCAACGCGTCAGCGTAATCGACCCCATCAGCCCGGCCATTGAGCACGTCCGGCTGATGCTTTTCAAACCGTTTGATCTATCAAAATGGCTGACAATCGGTTTTTGCGCCTGGCTGGCGCAACTCGGCCATGGAGGCGGTGGCGGCGGGGGCAACGGATGGAAAGAGTACGGCCACGGCGGCCCGATAATGGAGACTATCAAAAGCAACGTAATCGCTCATCTGGCCGTCATAATATTAGTGGGGGCGATTGTAATCCCGATAATCATAATTATAGCGGTGGTTCTTTGCTGGCTGCGAAGCAGAGGCCAGTTTATGTTTGTCCATTGCGTCGCGGGCAACAAAGCCGAAGTCGTCGTTCCCTGGAACAAGTTCGCCCGACACGGCAATTCGCTCTTTTTGTTCCGCATTGTACTCGGGTTTATTGGATTCCTTGTAATAGGACTTCCAGTTGCGGCCGCTATCTTCACCGGTTTTGTTATGTGCGCAACAGGATTTAATCCGGCAGCTATAATGGGTTTGACCGGGGCCATTTTTGTTGCCGTTGTTGTCGCGGTCTTATTTGGCCTAATCGCCAAATTCACCACGGATTTTGTCGTGCCGATTATGTTTTTGAATACCGACAGCTGCATCGCCGGCTGGAAACAATGCCTCGCACTTATTAGCGGCAACAAAGCACGAATGCTTCTGTATATCCTGTTTCAGATTGTGATATGTTTGGTTATAGCATTTATCGCTTTGACCGTTTGCTTAGTCACCTGCTGCTGTTGTTGCTGCCTTCTCGTGCTTTTTGTTTTACCGTATGTGGGGACAGTGATTCTGCTGCCCCTTTTCGCTTTCAAACGGGCGTATTCGCTCTTTTACCTTCGCCAGTTCGGACCACAATTTGACGTTTTCAGCGTGCAGCCGGCATAGGCGGTTATGACCGACCGTAACAATAAACAGACGATTTTTATAAGCGCTGCCGAACCCAGCGCCGACAGACACTGCGCAGCCCTTATACGCATTATGCGACAGGCAAATCGGGATTTGGAATTTGTCGGCGTAGGCGGCCCCAAAATGGCCCAGGCCGGCTGTACCCTTATCGAAAACACCGTCGGCCGGGCCGCGATGACTTATAATGCCTTTGCGCATGTCTCTCATTATTACCGGCTCATAAAACAAGTAGCGAATTTCATAACAACCAATAAGCCGAATCTCGTAATTGTCTGCGATTCGCCCGCCTTCAACTTTCATATCGCAAAGGCCGCCAAAAAATCAGGAATAAAAACGCTGTTCTATGTTGCGCCTCAGCTCTGGGCCTGGGCCCCCTGGCGAATCCGCAAGTTGCGAAAATGTTGCGACAAACTTTGCTGCCTTTTGCCCTTCGAGCAGGAATGGTTCACAAGCCGTGGTGTCGCAACGGAATTCGTCGGCAACCCCCTGCTTGACGAGCTGACCCAGTCGGATTTGAACAGGGCAAAACGTGATTACCGCAAGTTCAATCCCGCCAACGCTAAAATCGCGATTATCCCCGGCTCAAGAACCGCCGAAGTCGGAACGCTTTGGCGGCCGATGCAGCAAATCGCAATTGCCCTGCGAAAAATATATCCCCGCGCGACTTTTACGACGGTGGCCGTCGATGAAGCAACCAGGGGCGCACTGGATTCGACCCGCCTGATGGGATTTCGAACCGATTACTCGATCGACTCCGTATATCAGACTACAAGAAATTCCGATTTCGCTCTCGTCGCAAGCGGCAGCGCAACTTTGCAGGTGGCTTCCGCCGGATGCCCGATGGTTATTATGTATCAGACCAGCCCGATGCTGTGGCATCTCGTCGGCCGATGGTTAGTTACCACTAAATATCTGTCTCTGGTCAATATCCTCGCGGGCCGCGAACTTGTGCCGGAGTATATGCCCTATTTCCGTTCGATTGAACCGATTATCGAAACAGTCCGTAACCTGCTCGAAGATAAAACCCGGCTGGCGCAAATTAATGCCGACCTGCTTGCGCTCGTCGGGCCGTTGACCTCCAAAAAAGCGGGCAGCGCCGTCGCCCAAATCGCCGCATCGATGCTGGCGTTCGATAATTACAATAAAACTGCCGAAGCCGGCTTATAACCTAGGGCCGGAATTACAAATCTACAGCAAAATACGACAATTTTGCACGGCGCAAAGTCGATAGCCATAACATCTTCACAGGAAAGCACTTAGGATATGTAAAATTATTAAAAAACTTGCTGTAATCTATTGCAATAAACCTGCCCAAAGGTGTATAATGAATGTGACTTAGTGAAAAGTAAATAGTTCTTTTCTTCCAATTAAGGTTTTGGTTTCTGTAGGGCAGCGGAAATCTAAATAATTGTGTAATATTTTACCACTGTCTTACAATAGCCGGAGTGACGAACTCCGGCTTTTTTATTTGATAAAATACCACATGGCCAATAATTTATTGCAATGGTGGCCAGAGTATTTCGGTCCTCCATTCATTCCCAAGGACAGCGAAATCTTTAAAATCTATGAATGAATCAGGAAATATATCTACCTGCAGCGGACATGGCCCAGACGTACATGGTGGAAATGAAGTGACCCATTGGAGCCAATATTCTGCCAGTATGGCAAGGTCTTCTAAGTCCACATCGCAATCACCATTAAAATCTGCCGTCAAACCGTGCGTGTGGGCATAATCCGGGTCACATGCCTGAGCATACAGCCGGATGTTGTCAAACATCACGTTGCCGGTGCCGCCGGTGTTCTGAGAGCCGTTCGGGAGACAACGCTCACCAAAGCCGAGGTAGAAAGCGCTCACTGCTGCAAGTTGCACCACGTTTGGCGTCCCCGCGGAGTTGATGTCCTTGAGTGAGACATACCATTGTGTCCAGGAAGTTACCTGTGCGGCATTGCCGTCCGGGTTATCGAACACACCGACGTTGCCCGCTGAATCTTCAAGAGCTACATACATCCTGTCGTAAACCGTGTCAACCGCGTTAGTCGCGACCCCGATATAATCTACTCTTAAAGCCACGGGCTGCAAAGCAAGCACGCTGGTGTCCGAGAATACCGTGCCGCCGCTGCCGTAATAGCGTTTTACTTCTGAGAATTGTTTTGTAGCAGTTGACTCGTCATAAGAAAAATTGCCATGTTTCCCGTCGGCATCAAGTACAAAACTCAAAGTCCCACTCGGTGTTATTGGGGGGCCGCCGCCGCAAGTGGCGGCATAACCCATCATCCAGTTGGCGTTTATATCCGCCGTATTGTTGTAATCTTCAAAGTCCTCGATAGTGATATACGACGCAGGAGTAAAGCTCCAAACGGTACCGTTGCTGAGGCCTCCTCCCCATATCGTTGTGCCGTTAACTTCCGCTATCTTCCAGTAGTAGGTTGTGCCCGGCACTAAAGGTCCGTACCAGTTAGTTGCTAAGCTCGAAAGTGAATATGAGGTGCCGGTCACGGTGGCTCTGTAAATCTTGGTTGCGGTGTTGGTGCCGGTGGCACTAAGTACCGACGCGTTGTCCGTGCCAACGTATACCCGGTGCCCATCGGTGCTGGATGCCCAGTCGCCTGCCGTCCAAGTTAATGCCAACGGTTCGTTTAAGCCGACCTGTCCGTCTCGAGGTCTTGGATTGTATGCCTTACCATCGTGGGTCCTGAAATTCCAGACGAGGCCTTGCGCTAACACATTGCTGTTGTTTGTCTCGTCTATTCTCCAGTAGTAATTGGTATTCAGTTTGAAATTAAAATCGGCAATAGTCCAGTTGCACGGGTCGCCGTTCGCGTCATATCTCGAACCCTTATAAAGCGCCGATGCGGTTGTCGCAGAATTGACGTCCGCAAAAGATGTCCCGAAATACACGTCGTGCTGTTTTGCCAAATCACCTGGCTGCCAGCTAAGCGTGATGCCGACATTAACATCGTTGACTCTATAATGAACGTTCGTCGCAAGGTTAGCCGGCGAAGGCCCCCAGGCATTGACCATATCGTTGTAGTTGCTTATTAATGTTGTCCATGTGCCGTCATAAAAAGGTGTTGCGAGGATGCCGCGTGAGGAATAAATACGGCCGTTCACGATGAGGGCGGAAAGAGTGCTGGTGGCGTCGCCGTGAATGTGCAACGTACCGCCGCTAATATCGATTTTGTTTTGAGGTCTGACCTGGGAGAAAACAAAATTGCTGTCTCCTGTGCACTCCAGTGTTCCGCCATACAGGGCGATATCGCCGTAATAGAGCGTAACTGCGGGGACGCTAATGCTTCCGCCATACATAATCGCCCTGCCGTAGGTGAGGCCAAATTGACTGCCGATAACCATACCAAAAGCGCCTGCGAACTGCGCAACAGTTACTGTGCCGCCAAGTACCTTCAGTATGCCCTTTCCACTTGTGTTGCTATCAAAGGTGCCCCAAGTAGCGATTTCGACTCCGTATCCGAAGTTGACATTTCCTGAATACACATCTACTTCGCAGTCAGGAGCGCCTACCCATGACCATGGCATCATCATCAAGTGGCAACAGGCCGCATCGCCGGTGATACACGGCCCGATCGGCCCTGTGGGAATAACAGCGTCGCCGCAAGGCTCTGATTGTGCGAAACAACTCCAGTTGTCAGGATTATTCCAGTTGCAGTCGCTGCCAACTGGATTCCATTGAGAGAGCCAATCCCAACAGTCACCATATGAAAAATCGCTTATTGCCAGAAGGCATACAAAAACAGCGATTAAACAAATTGCCCGTGTGGTTGACATTGGCAACCTCCTCAAAATCTTCATATAAAGCCTCTCCAAAGCAAACCAGGCAACGCCAGATGCCCCCTCGCATCCGGCACCAATTGTCTTACTATATACTTTATAAACATGGGCTGAATTTGTCAAGAAAATTGTGTTTTTCCCGATTTGAGATTGGATTTGCCTAACTATCTGCAAATGCAGAAGTTGTGAGTGATAAAATGTTAGAAAAATGACGGGTGTCCTGGCGGATTTTAGCAGGGGCCGCTTGCGCTGATGTGAGCGGCCAGAAGAATGTGCCTTAGCCGGTCGATGTTGAGCTGATTGAGATAGTCCTCCGTAAAATCCAGTTTGAAACGTCCGTGGAAATTTTTGATGCGTCTTTTAAGCTCATCCCTGTCGAGGGCGGCTATCGAGGTCGCTGTTTGTTCAAAAAATTCTTTTGACGTCATTGCATCACCTCTTGTCATATACGACGCTTTTGCGAAACCGGGCCAACGATTTCTGTATCGACGTGGCAATTGTGCGGCTTTTACAGGAATTTGTTTTTTACGCAGAATGCGTTAAAATCATACTGAGATTGCGAAAAAAATTATTATGCGATTTGCGTATGGTCTGATAAGTTTCTTGTATGAAAACAAAAGAGCTGGATTATCACCTGCCGGCGGAGCTGATTGCACAGCGGCCGGCGAAAAACCGCGAGCAGTCACGACTGTTGGTCTTGGAGCGGCAAAACGGGCTGTTAACCGACACCCGCTTTGACAAAATAGGGGAATTTCTGCGCAAGGGCGATTGCCTCGTTCTCAACGACACAAAGGTCCTGCCCGCGAAGTTTTTTGCAAAACGCCGAACAGGGGGCTCGCTCGAAGGATTGTTTTTGCATCAGCAGGATAACGCCTTCTGGGAGGTAATGCTCAAAGGCCTCGGCAAAATCAAAACGGGGGAACGTATCCAGTTGATAGATATCGCAGGCGAGAACTTTTGTTGCGCAGAGCTTATAGAGAAAAAATCTGATGGCAAGTGCCTCCTGAAAGTGGAAGCCGAAGAACCGGCTCAAAACATTCTTGAAAAGATTGGTTTCCCGCCGTTGCCGCCTTATATAAAGAGAGATGCCGATTTAGACCAGGCCGTTGAGGATAGATTAAGATACCAGACGGTTTACGCACGTAATCCTGGCGCAGTTGCAGCGCCCACAGCCGGCCTGCATTTCACAAAAAAAATGATTGAAAAGCTTAAACATAAGGGGATTGAGTTTGCCTATGTCACGCTTGCCGTTGGCGAGGGAACTTTTAAGCCCATAACCACTGAAACGCTCGAAGAACATCAAATACACCAGGAACACTTCAGCCTCGACAAAAAAAACGCGGAATTGATAAATCGCGCCAAAAAAACCGGCGGCAGAATTATCGCCGTCGGAACCACTTCTGTTCGTGTCCTGGAAACCGCGGGAGCACAAGGGCGATTGTCGGCAACTGACGACTCAACCCGCCTGTTTATCAGGCCGGGCTACAAATTCAAAATGGCCGATGCGATGATTACCAATTTTCATCTCCCGCAATCCACACTAATTGCGCTTGTCGGGGCATTTACAGGCCTTGATGCGATACTGGCTGCCTACCGATACGCCATCGAGAATCGCTACCGCTTTTACTCCTACGGCGACGCCATGCTAATAATTTGACATTCGATGCTGATGAGGTTATATATTCCGGGCAAGGGAATATCGAATAATGGATTATTGTATAAGCAGGAGTTTAAAAATGAACAAGCGAATTCTGGTTGGCGTGGTTTTGACGGCAGTTGTGGTTTATGTGAGCAGTTGTTGCGAAATGAAATGCTGTGCTAAAAAGTGTAAGGAGCCG
>Ga0187881_10000751_pt1 | contig 37441 bp, 48 predicted proteins | sample June2016WEW_19_1_2_FD_133017 | JGI IMG/M metagenome (GOLD analysis project Ga0187881, IMG submission 133017) | Peatland microbial communities from SPRUCE experiment site at the Marcell Experimental Forest, Minnesota, USA - June2016WEW_19_100 | ecosystem: Environmental > Terrestrial > Soil >... | reverse complement strand
TCCGACACTAGCGACCAATTGCCGGAAGAGGGAACCCACGTCCATCTTCTGTGCCAGGCCGAACTAGCTCCAGCGATTAGGCACATCTTCGAATCGTATAGGCAAAACTGTAATTTTTCCGCATAGTCTCCGAACTCCCGGAACTAGACCGCGATTGCTGCCTGCATTTTCGGATGTCATCCGAGGTCCATCTGACAACGGACATATAGTCCGCCAGATACTGATATCTGCGAACGTGGACCGTATTGGCAATCTTGAAACATGCTGAGTGGCTGGCTGGAGCTTACGAAGTGGACGATGTGGATAAGCTGGTCTTGGCAGGTTACATGAAGGACGCGTCTCTCTCGTATAAGGAACTGGGCGAAGTCACGGGGTTGCCACCATCGACGGTATTCGACCGGGTCAAAAGACTCAGGAAGGAGGGCATCATCGTCAGCGTCGTGCCCATTTTGGACACCCAGAAGCTGGGTTTGAACACCATCGCGTTCCTGCAGATCAAGATGAGCACGGTCGGAGACTGCTGTGAAGTGGCCGACAGGATTGCGGCCCTGCCAGAGGTTCTGGAGGTGCACGAAATCGCCGGGCCCCTTGACATCCTAGCCAAAGTGAAGGTCAGGGACAACCTTGACCTCCACAACGTGGGGAGCGTCATATCCAAGATAACCGGCATCGAAGACGTGAACTCCACCGTGACGGTCAGGACTATAAAGGAGGACATCCCTCCCAAGCTCTAGACCGCAGTCCTTCCTGTTTCGGCTTTAGGGCTGGGTCGAATCCGGCTGTTCGGCTCCTAGACCGTCGCTCGAGCCAAGGAGTTCCATGAGGGCGGGAACAGCATATTCTGGCGTTCCATATGAGATGCTAGCAGCGGCAGGGAGCAGGGGCCTCCTAGGCGGTGCCAGCCTTCACTACTTCGTCCGACGGCAGCGTCAGATGATATCCGGCTGCCACGCTGTCCGCTTGGACGAACTTGAGATACTCCTGCCACCCCCTCTTCGGCTTCACATAAAGAGTCCAATAGTGTAGAGTGCATACTTTCTGGTCGAAGTAGTGATGCACTCCCACGGGGAACTCCATATATTGACATTCAGTGGTGGCACCCACCTTGCCGCATTCAACGCAGTTTTCCACCAATCACGCTCGCTCACCATGCGACGGACGCACGATTACATTAGCGTTGTGCGAATGCTTCAAGGCCTGCGATGATACTCCTCTGCACGTGGCCATCGTCCGACAGGGGGCCACATTATGGAAACCGGCCCGATGGAATCCGCGCGCTACTTGGTCTTGGATGTGGCCATTCTGAACTCGCCTTCAAGGACGCCGAAGGTGAGGCCGTCATGGAACTTCCCGTCGAAGTAGATGGCCTCTCTATCCGTCCCCTCCAGTCGGAAGCCGCAGTTCTTCGCGACCTTTTGTGCCGCCTTGTTGTCGGCCCTGGTCCAGAGTTCGACCTTGTGCATATGAAGCTGGGAAAAGGCCTCGGACGTAAGTAGCCTCGTCGCCTCCGACCCGATTCCCTTTCCCCTCATCCCCTTCTCCGCTATCACTAGCCCTATATCCACGGTGGTGCTGAAGGGCCTCCACCAGCGCATCGAGGCCCATCCTATGGGCCTGTCGGTGCCGGCCTGGGCGAGGATGAAGGTCCGCCGATGTGGGTTCTCCCCCTTCAGGTCGAGCTCGAACTCCTTCTCCACCGATTCCATGGAGGCAATGTTGTCAGGCTGCGACCTCGCCCATTGCATGATTTCGCTGTCATTGAGCCATTTGTGCATGAGCTTGAGGTCGTCACGTTCTAGACCACGAAGATACACTCCCTTCCCCGCTATTACCATTCTCGCTCCTCTGGGGTCTCGTCGCTCGCCCTTTAATCTTGTTCGGACCGAGGCCACAAGACTGAGGCAGTCGCTGGATACGAGATGTCTAAGACATAGGTCCTTCTGTCCTCAAGTAGGCCATGAAATTGGCCTCCATCATTGCATCCATAGGGGAGGTTGCGGCCCAAATTGAATGGGCAACCGCTTCCGCCGGAACGGTCATAGTGAAGTGGGACACCCTCTCCAACTTGGTCCGTTGTCCAAGATGAAGATTACACAGACGACTGGATCGACCCTGACGCCCACCCGAACTCCTCTCATCGCCCAATAGGCGTATCTGTCTCATCTCAATAGGAATAAGCTTCCAAGGGGTCCAGCGCTTCGCCCTCGAGGAACTTCATGAGAGGACCCACCTCCAAATATTCCTTCAGCATCAGCCGGCGATCGGGGACCTCCATGCCTGAAGCACCCTTCTTCCCCGAGTAGAGCGCTACAATGAAGCTGCCGCTAGGCCTGGTGATGAAGATGAAACATGGTTCCCCACCATATCTCCCTTGGACCCTTACCCCGCCGTCGAAGTCCAAGGTGCGGAGCTCTTTAGCCAGCTCGGAGAGCGTGTTGAGCCTCTTTTCGTAGACCAACCGTGACAGCCTAGTAGGAACCTCTCCCTATATCTGTTCGCCCCTTGCCTTTCGGGGCGGATGAGTTCCATCCTCAGGCTCTTCCTTGGACAGCGATAGTCGTTCGGAGAGAAGCGTGAGCCCCTCCGTAAGCCCAGATTGGGGCATGCTTTTAATGCTCATCGACGACCACCCTGACCTGAGGCGTCGTTTCGGCATTGCCTTCCGGGTTGCGCATTTTCGACACGCTCAGAGGCCGAATCGAGCCCTTCGAAAGCTTCACCAAGGGGAGAGTGAAGATGCTCGTCTGCGGCCCCACCGTCCAGAACTACATGCACGTCGGCCACGCTAGGACCGACATCTTCTTCGACACCGTGGCCCGCTATTTGGGCTATCTGGGTTACAAAGTCACCTTCCTCATGAACATAACCGACATCGACGACAGCATCGTGAAGGGCGCCCAGGCGGAGAACATGACACCCGACGCTTACTCCCACAAGTTCGCCAACGCGTTCATCCATGACATAGCCAGGCTAAACGTAACGACCATCACTAAGTATCCCAGGGTATCCGACTACATCCCGAATATGATTAAGGAGGTCGAGGGGCTCATCGCCAAAGGCCACGCCTACGTGGTGGGAGGAGATGTCTACTTGGACACCACCACCGTCCCCGACTTCGGAGGGCTTTCACATCTTTCGGCCGAGGAATTGACGCTTAGGCCGATCGAGATAACCCCCAAGAAGAGGCATCTGACCGATTTCACATTATGGAGGTCCGCTCCTGACGCAATTCAGCGCTGGGAGAGCCCCTGGGGGGTGGGGAAGCCCGGATGGCACATCCAGGACACCGGAGTCTCCCTGACGGAGCTGGGCCCGCAGTACGACATCCATGGCGGCGCCCGGGAGCTGGTGTACCCTCATCACGAATCTCTGATCGCGGAAGCTGAGTCACTCACCGGCGAGAAACCCTACGTAAAGTTCTGGATGCACACCGGCCTGCTGACCCTCGCCGAAAGGAAGATGTCCAAGTCGGAGGGCAACTCGGTCCTGGTCAGGGAGGCCCTGTCGAAGTTCGGCGCCAGCCAGCTTCGGCTTTACTTCCTCCTTTCACATTACAGGGAGGACATGGAGTATGATGAAACGAAGCTCGGACACCTCGACGAAGAGTTCTGGAGGCTGAAGGAGAAGGCGAAGAAAATCAAGGAAGGCTCTTCGGCCTACCCCGTCCTAGATGGCCATAATCTACTGCTGGATCCCTTCACCGAAGCTATGGACGACGATTTCAACACGCCGCAGGCCATAGCGCGACTAATCAGGCTGGTCGAGGAAGGCGCGGCGCAAACGCTCGTCAAGAGGCTGGATGCCTACTGTGACTCCATCAGCAAAGCCAGCGCCATCCTGGGCGTGAGCGTCTTTGACTGACATCAGAATCGAAGAGCAAGAGCTCAACGAGGCCCGCTGGTGGTCGCACTGGGGAGAGTTGAGGTGGCTGGGCAGAGGCGCATACTATATCATGTCGGCGGACTTTCCGGAGCCGCTGTTCAACCATGCCACCGTCTTCGGGGCCGACCTGGACGCCAAAGCAGTGATGAAGTTCGCCCTAGAAGGGTTCCGGAAGGCTAGAGTGCCACCTTCGTTCTTCGTCATAGACGACCCTCACTTCGCAGTCCTACGCTCCAAGCTCGACCGCGCTGGCTTCCTTCCCCTAGACAGGATGGAGGTAATGACGGCGAAGGCCAGAAGGCCAGAGCAAGGATGCTCGGTTGAGGTCTTGCAGGTCGGATCGAACACCCATGAATGGGCCGAGGCATACGTTCGTTCATTCTACGGAGACGGCGGCCCCCTTTCCCAGGTGGAGGCTACAGTGGAGAACGCCATTAAGGACAAAGCGGTCTCCCTGATGTTAGCCAAGCGGAGGGGGAAGGTCGTGGGTGAGATGGCCCTCTGCCGCTCCGGAGAACTCCTGGGTGCATACTGCGTCGGGACCCTCCCCGAGCATCGCAGGTCCGGCGTCGCCAGTGGGATGCTCAACCACGCTCTGCGAACGGCCGAAGAGCAAGGGCTTTCACTCGTCCTACAGACCTTTGCGGCGGACGACCTGGAGGCCTTCTATGTCAGCCGCGGCTTCATAAGGGTCTACGAGAAGTTGGTTCTCTCGAAGACCGGAGGATCACGGTGAGGCTCATGGACTTGAGAGTCGAGATCAACAGGAACTTGGATTTGGGTTCCTACGCCTTCCCCGACGTCTTCTGCGGCTTTGAAGGCGTGGCCGCGGTGAAAGCCATCTTCGGGGGCAAAACGAAGGAGGTCCTTTCCAAGATCAAAGTCATCTTGGTCTCCCGGCGCGGCTACATGCACGTTGACGGAGAGACGGGCGATCTTCACGTCAGCCGGTCCTACTTGGAGACGGCCGACGCGAGGTACCTCTATCTAGACGTCATACACGAGCTGGTCCACATTCGGCAGTTCCACGAAGGCAAGGAGCTCTTTGACGAAAGATACGAGTACGTGGACCGACCCACGGAAATCCAGGCGTACAGGGTTGCCCTGAAGGAAGCGCGGAGGATAGGCTACGCGGGGGACGAACTCATAGAATATCTCAAGGTCGATTGGGTCAGCGAAGAAGACTTCCGGAGGTTCCTCAGGCTTCTGGGCGTCGGGCCCTGAAGTATAGCATTAGGTCTCTCTGGTCCCTGCAGCAACGCCTTCTAGCCAAAAACCTAGGAATTGTCGACCGCTACAGTAATACCTTAACATGGAGACCGGAAACCGAAGGGGAGGCGGAAGCTTGCTCGCTGAGGTCGAAGAACTTGGAGAACTAGAGCTTCAAATCGAGAAACTCCGACGGAAGTACAATCGACCAATTTCGAAGGCTACAACAGACAGGTACGGGAGAAAGGTCCTCGCCTATCCTGCCGCATTGGACAGAGTTGGCATTAGCGCGTATTCCCTGCAGCACGTTCCGGTTAAGTCTGAAGATGACATCAAAATGTGGTCCCTTCTGACCCGAGAAGAGGATCTCCTCAGGAAACACACAAGCTACTTCGAAGAGATCGAGCAACGATAGTCGGCATCATCCGTTTCCCCTTACCGATTTCTTCAGCCAAGCGTCGACGCCCTTCCTCCACGACCGTTCAGAACCCGTTAGCGACCTCTTGTTTATCTGCCGGACCGTCGTAACGACGGCGAGGTTCTTGGCTTCTTGGGGGAACAGCCTGAAGACAACTCTCTGTCCGGAGCGCTCGAGTGGGCACTCGAGCGGATGCGGAAGGCCGGCTACCCCATTAAGTCTAAGGTAACCGTAGAAGTCGATCCCGACCTGAAGATCATGGGCTACGCGAGAAGCGGTAAGGGTTCCCACGACATCATCATAGCCGAATGGGCTCTAGATTCGGAGATGCTCGGAGGGTTGATACTCCACGAGCTCGCTCACATTTATCATACCGAAAGGAGCTCACCTTCCCATGCGTCTGGGGCCGTCGACGACGTCCTCAGGGAAGTCGAGGAGAGGGAAGGGCTCAACGAGAAAGAGTCGACCGCCCTCCTCGACGCCTACAGCCACTTTCAGAACATCATCGTAGACGACCTCGTCTTCGCTTCCTTGTCGGGCCGGGAACTGAGGCAGGCCCAGAAGTTTTTCGCCGAGTGGCTGTCAGGGAAGCCGTCGGGGGACTCAGTCGTCGATGCCGTCATGCTGGTGAGGAACGCCTTCGCTATAGCCTCTCTCAAACGCAGGGGCCTCACCGAGGGGTTGGAGAGCATAGAAGCAGTGAACGCGAAGTTCCTCTCCTTCTACGGAGAGCAGGGACAGGAGCATTTCGACCGTATCGAATCATTCTTGGAGAGCGCCAAGCCCGACTGGAACGAGGTGGAGTTCCGACACGCGCTATCTGCATACGTCGAGATGGTGGTGGGCCTCATGAAGGAGCGGAAGGGCCTCCAAGATCTTCGGTAGCTTCCTGGTTACCCTCAAACACTCTTTAAGCCGGTGACTGTTAAGACGGAGAGCCATGGTTCCAGAACCAAAGGAGAAGAGAAACCGGCTCAACCCTGGAGAGAAGGCCAACCTGTCCTCGCTGGTCGAATACCAACCCGGCTCGGTTGTGAGTCGCACCATCGTCGAGAGCAAGGCAGGGACCGTGAGGATCTTCGCATTCGGCGAAGGGGAAGGCCTCAGTGAGCATACCTCCCCTCAGGATGCCCTCGTATTCATCCTGGACGGCGAGGCGGCGGTCACCATCGCCGGGAAAGAGAGCCTCCTCATGCAAAGCGAGGGCATCATCCTGCCTGCCGGCAAGCCGCATTCGCTTTACGCCCCAAAGCGGTTCAAAATGCTTCTCACCATGATTCGTCCGTCATGATTTCCTACCGGACGGCGTAGGTCCATGGCTTCAGCTCGGGATAGCTGGACGTATGGAGTGCCGCAAGGACCGCCCCGAGCAGGACTGCGTCTTCGCCCATCTCGGTGAGCTCAACAGGGGGAACCCGATTCCGGGCGAAGTCGCCCATCATCTCCCTGATTGGTCCCAACACCTCATCCGCATTGAACAGCGCAACGGCCCCGCCTACGACGATGAGCTCCGGGTCGTACACGTCAACTATGTTGGCGAAGCCCATGGCGTTAAGGAGTCCAACTTCGCGGACCACCCTGGCACAAGCCTCGTCGCCTTTCTTGGATAATTTGAAAATCCGCGGTGAATCGAGCATGCCCACCCTGCGCGCATCCGCCGCGTCGTCAAGGACTAGGCCCGCCAGCCGAGGGATGTTCCTGCCTGAGCAATAGGCCTCCCAATGTCCCGCCTTCCCGCAACCGCATACCAGCCTCCGCTCCATGTCAATGACCAAATGCCCGACCTCGTGCGCATTCCCGTCCTTCCCCATCAAGAGATGGCGGTCGACGAACACTCCGGCGCCTATGCCCGTGCTCAAAGTCACATAAGCGAGGTTGTCGAACTCCCTCCTCCTATCTCTTTCGGCGATGACCGCAGCCGTGCAGTCGTTCATTAGAACCAAGGGCCTCCCGAAGGCCTTGAGCAGCGGCTCGGCGAGGGGAACGAACCCAAGCTTCTGGAGGTTAGCTGGGTTCACTATGCCGCCTCTCCTGTCCAGCGGCCCGGTCGTTGCTACGCCGATGCACCTTGGCCGTGCCACTTCATTCTCTTCGAGCAACCGAGAAATACACTTGGTGACTTGGGCTCCCAGCGCGGTTTTCGAAACCCTCTGCGTGATGGATTCCGACTCTCTTGCCACAATCTTCCCACTGTCATCCGCTAGGGCCACCCTCAAACGCGTCGCTCCAATGTCGACCCCTGCTGCGACGTCCATGGACAACTAGGCTCCTCCGTGTCGGCATATCACTGTTGCCATGGAGCTTCATGTCACGACGCCCCAGAGGAAACCGGGCTATCGCAGCGCCCTGCAGCAACCCAGGCTCCTGCGGCGCCTGCCCTATCAATACAAGGAGCGTTCGTTTGTCATTCTTGTAGGGCCTTGAGGGAAAGGGATCTTCTAGGTCACGCCTGCTAGGCCCGGCTCCTTCCGCTGGGCCCCGGCCTTTTCACGCGAATTCTGCCACTCCCTGTCGAGCATCGCGAAGACAAGGGAGTCCCTTCATCTCCCTCTGATCCAAATGTTCTCGCGGAGCTGCCCCTCGTGTCTCATCCCGACCTTTTCCAGAACCTTCACCGACGCCAGGTTCTCGGGGTCGCATGTAGCCCAAATCCTGTGGAACCCCAACTGCTCGAATCCGAACAGCACAAGCGCTTCAGCAGCTTCCGTAGCGAAACCAGCGTGCCAGTAGATGTTGTTGAAGCAATAGCCGAGGACACCTTCGCGATTCTGGGCGCTCGACAGGCCTAGCCCGCACCCTCCGATGAGCGAGTCGTCGGCTCTCAATATCACCGCCAGCTCGAAGTGTTGCCTGGGTTGGTCTTGCTGGTGCTTCATGGCTTGCCTGACGAAACTCTTCGTTTCCTCTTCAGTGTTCGGACCCCAGGGCATGTATTTCACGACCTCGGGGTCTGAGGCATATACGTGAACGGACTCCCAGTCATCTTCTTTGAAATCTCCAAGGAGAAGGCGTTTGGTTCCTAAGGTCAGTCCTGTGTCCAAACGACTCTGAGAACTTCTCGTCTTCTCAAGCTATTAAGGATGTCCGCCGGGGGGTTGGTGAGAAGCCTTCGGTTGAAGACGAACACGTCCCGCGCCCAATTGGCCGCCAACTTCCCGAAACCCGCCGCAATAAAGATTAAAGCGTCGGAGGCGTCGCCATCTTCAGGATGAAAGGGCCAGGAAAGGGAAGTGTGAATTCCTTTGGCCACGTCGTAAGATCGAAGCTGGAGGACAGGGTTTGCGAGGACCTATCCAGGAGGGGAGTGCCACACGACCATGACCTACCTCCCTTGACGGTAACGCTGGATAGTGGAAGGAGGACCTCCTATGTGCCTGACATCATGGTGGCGTATGAGGGGAATACGATTCTTATCAGCTGCATCACCAGCTATCGTCGCGGCGACCCTCGGATTAGGAGGATAAGATGCTTCAGAAGGGACAACAAGAAGCTCTACCATACGATAATCGCCGCTCCTCCTGAAGTGGCCAAGCGACTGCCCGCGGACCCTTGCGATGACCTGTTGACCCTCTGAGCCCTTTTGCCCGCTGGCGAAGTGACCTCGTAGGAAAGGTTCATCTGCCTACCGCCCGGAAAGGTCGCTGGATGAAACCTAGAGTCAGGGTGGCCGTAGGGAGCACTAACAAGGTCAAGTTGGAGGCGGTTAGGCTGGCGCTAGAGCCTTTCTTCGAAGGCGAGGTCGTCGGCGTCAAGGCCGGCTCCGGCGTCAGCGATCAACCGCTAGGGGAGGAGGCCTTCAAGGGGGCCCGGAACAGGGCCCTCAACGCCCTGAAATCGGCCCGCTGCGACCTTTCGGTGGGGATCGAAGGCGGCATCATGGAACTCAATGGTCGCCGATATGCGTTCGCTGCCGTTTCGGTCGCGGACACGAGAGGCCGCGAATCGAGTGCCACCACCGGGCTCTTCCCGCTCCCGCAGGAATCTTTGAGGCTAGTGGATGAGGGCCTGGAACTGGGTGAGGCCATGGATGAGATAACGGGCATCCCCGACGTCAAGCATGGGCCTGGCGCGGTGGGGATTCTAACCAAGGGGGTGATAGATCGGACGACCCTCTACAGTCACGGGGTGACCTTGGCCCTCATACCCTTCCTGAACGACCGGTTCAGCTGGTGATGCCGGTCCGATGGCAACGTCAGGCCCTAGCGAGAGGGCCTTTCTATGAAGCCCAAGGGTAATAAGAAGGAGCGCTACAACGGGAACTGGGTTGCGCAGGCGCTACCTGTCCTATGGTGCCGACTTGGAACTTCTGTTCCGAAAGGTCAGCGCGTTCCTCGTCCTCGGCGGTTTTGAAGTCCATTCCGATCGCGAGCACTTGACGCTAGTAGCCGTCCAGATGAAGGCGCTGACCGTCATCAAGGTGACGCTCGCCCTACGCATCGTCGGCGACCCCGACGACTTCAGCTTGGAGGTCGACAGGAATGTGCCTCAGATGGTCAAGGACACCGCTCCCGCGGGGATGGCGACCTGGGCGCTCGCGCCCTTCACGCTGGGGCTATCTGTGGCCGGGACGGCCGGAGGAGGGGAGGCCTTGTACCTGAAGGCGGAGTCGGACATAGCCGCCTTCGTCGCCGGGGAAATGGAGAAGTTGATGACGTCCCGCGGAGGTCCTCGCTCCGTCAAAGGAGGTCGCGAGGATTGAGACAAGCCCGAGCGGAGCGCTGAGGCGTTGAACGACAACTCTCGTGCAATCCTGGCAGCCATAGGAGCCTCCTTGGTGGTGTTCATAGTCTGTGCCCTTGGGTATGCCATCATAGTGGTCCCGGGGCTCCCGCAGAACTTCGGGGGGTCCGTCCTATACTGGATGGTGGGGGCCTTCCTGATGGCGTTGGGCCTTCTATGGGCCTGCTGGGTCTTCGTCTACCGTAGGCCGAAGGAGTTCTTCGTCTCCACGTTCTACACCTTCAAGAAGGCTCTCACACGCACCAAACCATCTGTTCCGCTGGGACGTTCAGAGCCCTTCATCGTGGACGGGCCATACCTCTACGTCAGGAATCCTACATACTTCGGGGCCTTCGTTGCGCTGGCGGGATTCGCCTTCCTTCTCGGCCGCACCTTCCTATTGGCCGCCGCCCTCGGGCTTCTCATATGGTTCAATCTCGTCGTCATTCCATACGAAGAGAAAGAGATGAAGGCGCTGTTCGGCCAGGACTACATAACGTATACCAGGATGGTCCCCGCCTTCATTCCCTCTGCCAAGGTAGCTCGGAAGAATCCCAAGCCTACGAGGAGCGGCTCGCGCCGATGAGGCTTCTCTTTCAACGATGAGCCCGCTTGCGTCGTCTTGGGCCAGATGGATGGCCGGTGAAGCCTGACATCTCCCTGATTATGAGCTCGGCTGCCGAATCCGGGTCCATTTCCCTCCTAGCCACCTTCTCGAGCAACTCAGTCCAACCTGCCTCGGCGGCGCCCTCCGTGAAGGTCCTGTCGACCATCGAACCCAGGGCCTCTCTTAGGTCGTCAAGGGCGCCATCGCCAGCCCAAGACTTCTTGGCTGCCCTCGCTCCGGCAGCCAGCTTGTCGATGGCGTCGACCAGCTCGGGCACGCCGTCACAGGTTCTGGCTGACGTCTTCAAGACGACGGGTTTTGAGCCGTCCTTCGACCTCGCGAACTGGGCTATCTCCAGGGCGGCCCTATCTGCCCCTTCAAGGTCAGCCTTGTTCACGACGAAGATGTCGCCAATCTCCATCAGCCCCGCCTTCATTGCCTGCACCGAATCGCCCGTTTCCGGCATGACGACGATTAAGGTGACCTGGGCGACCCTAATGATGTCTACCTCGGTCTGGCCTATGCCCACGCTTTCGAGCAGGATTACGTCGAACTTTGCGGCATCGAGGACATCGATCGCCTTCTTTGTGCCGCGGGAGAGGCCGCCCTTGCTGCCCCTCGTTGCCATGCTCCTGATGTATACTCCTTCGTCCAAGCTATGATCCACCATCCTGATTCTGTCTCCTAGCAGCGCTCCGCCCGTGAAGGGGCTGGTGGGGTCGACCGCGACCACGCCCACCTTCCGTCCTCTTGATCTGAACTCTCTGATGAGACAGTTAATCAGCGAGCTTTTGCCGGCGCCCGGAGGCCCCGCGACGCCCAAGACGAAGGCGTTCCCTCCCCTCCTGTATATCTCCGCGTAGAACTGCCGCGAGCCCGGGAGGTCGTCTTCGAGGATGGTAATGGCCCTGGAGATGTCCTTCCTGTTTCCTCTCTGCACTCCGTCGAGCAGCTCGCCTATCTTCAACGTTCGCTTCATTGGCGCCGCGTCCTTATTTCGCTTTTGCCCATTCTTGCCCTGCCCGCCTCAAGCGGCCGTGCATTTGTAACAACCTAGAAATAATCCGCCATGGTGCTTCACACCTGTCCATGTCGAAATCTAATAGCTCCGGTTACTGGCTCTCGAAGGTCCGGGAGCTGCATTCTTCCTCCCGGCCCAGGGCGCAGCATAAGTATGCTGAAGCCATGGACGAATGGGAGGCCAAGACCCTCGGGCCGTGGCTAAAGCACTCTACTGAGCGCAGACGGTCGTTCACCACCTCCTCAAACTTCAAGTTGAAGGCGCTCTACGGCCCTTCGGATGTCGAAGGGATCGACCCCATCAAAGACATCGGGTTCCCCGGTGCCTATCCATTCACGCGGGGCATCTACCCCAGCATGTACCGTGGTCGCCAGTGGACTATGAGGATGTTCTCCGGCTACGGGACCCCCAAGGATACCAACCGCCGCCTGAAGTACCTTCTGTCCAAGGGCGAGACCGGTCTCAGTATCGCCTTCGACATGCCCACCCTTTACGGTTACGACGCCGATGACGTCAGAGCCTTGGGAGAGGTAGGGAGGTGCGGCGTCAACGTCAGCTCCTTAGACGACGTGGAGAGGCTCTTCTCGGGGATACCTCTGGGGAGGGTGAGCACCTCCATGACCATCAACGCCCCGGCAGCTGTATTGATGGCGATGTACCTCGCCACGGCCAAGGAGCAGGAGGTCCCCTTCAAGAGGTTGCGCGGAACGACGCAGACAGACATCCTCAAGGAGTACATCGCGCAGAAGGAGTGGGCCTTCCCTCCCGAGGCACATATGCGCCTGATTAGGGACATGATGGTCTATTGCACCAAGAACGTCCCCCAGTGGAACTACATCAGCGTGAGCGGTTATCATATCAGAGAGGCCGGTGCTAGCGCTCTCCAGGAGCTGGCTTTTACCTTGGCCGACGGGTTCTCCTATGTGGACCTCGGCCTCTCGGCAGGCCTGCCCGTCGACTCGTTCGCCCCAAGGCTCTCCTTCTTCTTCAACTCGACCATGAACTTCTTAGAAGAGGTGGCCAAGTTCAGGGCCGCCCGCCGGATATGGGCTACAGTCCTCAAGGAGAAGTACAGGGCCAAGGATCCTAGGTCCCTCCTTCTCCGGTTCCACACTCAGACGTCGGGGGCCTCCCTTACATGGCAGCAGCCACTGAACAACATAGTTAGAACTGCCATCGAGGCTCTTGCCGCGACCCTCGGAGGGACACAATCTCTTCACACCAACGCCTATGACGAAGCTTGGGCGCTCCCTACGGAGGGGTCGGCGGAAGTGGCTCTCCGCACGCAGCAGATCCTCGCGGAGGAGACAGGCATCGCTGACGTCGTAGATCCAATGGGAGGCTCGTACTACCTCGAATGGCTCACCAGGGAGCTGGAGGAAGGTGCGTACATCTACTTCGACAAGATAGATAAGCTGGGAGGCGTGATCGGGGCTATCAAGACGGGCTATTTGCAAAGGGAGATAGCCGACACGGCTTACGAGACCCAAAAGCGGATAGAGGAGAAGCAGAACGTCATCGTCGGCGTCAATGACTTTAAAGTCGAAGAGACGCAGCCCATCAGTACTCTTAAGATCGACGAGAGGGCGCAGAAGGCCCAGAGGGAAGCGCTGGCCGACCTCCGCAAAACGAGGGATGCCGCCTCCGTCCGGTTCAGCCTGGCGCGGTTCCGCCACTCGCTGCAAGACGAGAAGGATAACTGCATGCCTTCTTTGATACGGGCCGTGATAGCCCGGTCGACCCTCGGGGAGATAATGCAGGTGGGTAGAGAGGTGTATGGGTCGTGGAAGGAGCCTATGGTGATTTGAGGGAGACTCCATCGACTTCGAAACGCAGGATAAAGATAATCGTCGCCAAGCCCGCCCTGGACGGACATGACAGGGGCGCGCTGGTGCTCTGCAGGGCCTTCAGGGACGCGGGCATGGAGGTCATCTACGCGGGGCTCCTTACCACTCCCGAACAGGTAGCCCAGATGGCCATCGACGAAGGCGTCGACGTAGTGGCCCTGAGCCTCCTGAACGGTGCTCACATGACCGTCTTCCCCAAGGTCTTGCGTTTGCTGAAGGAGAAGGGAGGAGAGGACATACTCGTCGTGGGCGGCGGCATCATCCCAGAAGGTGACAAGGCCAAACTGGAGAGGATGGGGATTACGGGAAACTTCGGGCCCGGAACCCCACTGAAGGAAGCGGTGGAACACATCATCAGCCGCGTCAGGAAGGAGAGGTGGGCGACTAGGGAGGCGGCACGAGGTGGACGACCACTATCTTCGACGAAGCCACGCCAGTCTCCCGGACCGTAAATGTAACATAGTAGTCTCCTAGCAGCGGGCTCCCGACGATCGTCACAGTGGCGTTGAAGCTAAAGGCCGACGCATTGGCGTTCAACAGGTAGGTCGGCGAGCTGAAGCTCACCGTGAAGCTCTGGAGAAGGCCGCTGGGCAGCTCCGAATCGGTGGCCTCGAAGCTCAAGCCTCCCGAATACTTGCCGGCCGAGGTAAGGTTGAACATCAGGGCGGAGCTGAAAGAGACGTTCCAGGAGGCGGGGCCAGAGACGGACAGGTCCGGCGTCATGGAGGCGTTGACCACGCCAATCTTGGAGGTCGAAAGCTCGGTGAACCAGAGGTTGCCTCCGGTCCCGAGGGCTATCGTCAACGCGTTGGAGATGTTCCCGTAGGAAGGCACCCTGGATGGGATGTCATACTCGGTGAGCGTCAGCGTGATGGGGTCGAGGTGTGCGATCCTGTTCGCCTCGTGCTCGTTGAACCAGATGTCTCCAGAAGAGTCCTCCACCAGCCAGTAGGGGAGGCTAGTGGAGGCTCCAGCCCTTCTGGAAGTGGCTACTTCGATGAGCTGTCCTGTGGTCGGGTCGTATCTGCCAAGGAGGCTGGGTCCGTGCTCGGCGAACCACACATTCCCCGATCTGTCCACGACGATACCAGTGGGCTGGGCTATCGCGGTGGGCACTTCATAATACCGGAACACGCCGTTGGACGGGTCCAAGGTAGCTAGAGAGTTGGGGACGGACTGGTTGAAGCTGACTAAGGAGATCCACAGCGTGTCGTTGAGACCGAAAGTGATGCCCGACGGCCCGGTGCCATTGCTGGACAAGGGGTATTGTGTGAGAAGACCGTTGTCCGGCTGGATCCTGCCGATCGCATGACCATAGAGCTCAGAGAACCATAAGGCCCCGTCGGGCCCCGTGATAATCTCCAAGGGGAATGAGCCCGAGTTGACGGCGTACTGCGTGAACTTGGACGTTACCGCGTCGAAGCGGATTATCGAGCTGGAGTTGGCGTCGGTCATCCAGATGTCACCGTCCACCGTAGTGGTCATTCCCCATGTAATCGGCTGGGTAACCGGAAGCTGGTACTCAGTGAAGTTCTGAGTGCTCGGGTCAAACATGGCTAGCTTACTGATGTTCTGTTCGACAAACCAGACCCTGCCCTGGGCGTCCACGGTGATTCCATTGGGGGAAGCGCATTTTTCGGGAGTCCGGTACTCGGTGATATAGCCGGCGTAGGTGTCGGTGACTTCCGACGGTCCGCACGAGCTCTGAGCCGGAACCTGCGGCTTGCCGCTGGCCACGCTTAGTATGCCCCACGCGAAGCCGCCGCCGATGAGAACGATGCCCAGAATGGCGAGAAGCAGTTTTGATCTCTTCATGGTCTAAGCCTACGCCTCCAATGCACGAAAGTGCTCTCCGAGAACCCCGCACGGAGGGCTTGGATGAACCTGTCGTCCAGGCCGTCGGAATCCGGCACGAAGGTTAGAGGCGGCAGAGGTGTCAAGACACCAGACGCAGCTGGATTGTAGGTTCTCCGCAAAGCCGCCGCTCCTATCAGTCTCGACCCCAAGCTGGATGGAGGGGGCTCCTTCATTCCTATATGCCTCCGGAGTTGGGGCCATATAAGGACAAGGTGAACCTACCTCTGCCGTCCTCCGGCAAGGTGCGTTACTCCTTCAAGTACATCTTCGAAAGCCTCCTCACTCGACGGCCGAAGTCCTCCCTCGTCTGGGGGCTTTCGGCCCCGATCAAGGCGAACCTCTCCAGGACTTCCTTCTGCTGACTGGCTGAAAGCAGCTTACCATCGACGAGATTGAACCATTCGTCCTCCTTTGCTGTGTGGACCTTCAGGGAATCGGCGTAGGTCAAGATGAAGCGTGCAAGCGGTTCCACGGCAGCCTCCTCTCCCTTCACCCAGAGCGCGTACTCCTGCTCGATCCTATGAGCGGCCCTCCTGCCGAACTCGTGTTCCACCAGGAATCCGTAGATTACCTTCTGTTGCTCCTTGCCCACCCCTTGGACCTTGGGGAAGAGGCTTCTCTCCTCCTTGGCGTGATGATACGAATCGACGAATTCGACCATGAGAGAGATGGCCTCGCCCAGATCCTCGCCGGAAGGCCTCTCTTTCATCATGATCTTGGCCGCCATCACCCTGAGCACAGACTCGAGTTTCCTTGCCACGCGGTGGTCGATTTTGAGATCAGAGCCTGCCTTCACGGGATACCTGTAGGAGGACTCCTCGATTAATGCGTTCCCCCTACTCAGCCGGCTCGCTAAAAAAAGAAACGTTCTATGACAGTCTCGGTCAGCAATATCATGACTCATTTGAAAAGGAGGTTCCAATGACGAACGAGCTTCCCAGGAGCCGAGAGCCCTCAATCGTGTCCTACTGCCATATGAGTGCTTGGAAACCCCAGCGCCGGCTCGGGCGCTTTACACGAGCGAGCTCCCGCGCTTCATTCGTTATCCCTTCGGCCCTGCTTGTGCCATCAACGTTCTACGACATTGCAACTATCTCACCGATGACTTATCCGGCTTCTCGTGACCGAATGAAAAGACCTTCTTCAGCTCCGTCCAGAACGAGGCTCTTATGAGGCTCATCTCGAGCCTAAGGGACCTGATAGGACAGCACCCGATGCGCCGTTAGTTCCTTTCTACGATGACGCTGCCTTGAAGTCATCGTTGGACCGGATACTGGGGGGAACAGACGACGTTCTCCGACGTCAAATCAACCAAGCAGATGTCGGCGGAGCCCGCGCCCCTGCAGTCCATCTTTCCTGTCCGTCATCAGCCTGTTTTGAGCCTCTAACGGGCTCGCCGCAAGCAGATGGCTGGGAAGATCGCTACTATGCCAAAAGAACGTGGAAAACGTTGCAGTACGCTGGAGAACGAGTGGAACTGGGTATGGAACGCCCCCAGAACGTGGACAGAACGTGGGTAGAACACGATGGGAACGTGGAAGAACGCTTGCAGATTCCGGGGTCACCGTGCGAACGCATGCACGGCTATTCGGTCGAGCTATGAATGTGGACGTGAGGCTCTCCATAGAAGTGGGCGATCATTACAGGAGCGCGTCACAGAAGGCCAGGGTCACCACAGAGGCCTGGGTCAAGGACAACTTGTACTCCCTGGGCCGGCGTGGCGAGCTCCCCCTTATGGCTAACACGAAGGTCTATGACTTCCATAGCGGGAAGTGCAGGAGCGAAGTTCCAGTCGAAGGGGTAGAGTGGCAAGTTCGAGCGAAGGCTCGGAAGGGGAGTACAAAGCATACGTGAGGAGGCTTCTGGAGGGGAAGCAGCTCTCCTTCATCCAAGTCAGCTGCAACGAAGGGACGGCAGTGGTCAGGAAGGTGTTCCTAGTCCACAGGTACGCCACCACCCCCGAATGCTCTTTGCCAGGGCATGGGTTGAAAGGGAGGGGGGATCGTACGTATCCATGCCATAAGAGAAAAGGAGATATATTGGCCGAAAACGCTCTTCAAATCTGCGCCGCGGTAGCTCAGCCTGGGAGAGCAATCGGCTGAAGTCCACCGGCATCAGTCACCGATGTGTCGCAGGTTCAAATCCTGCCCGCGGCATCCAGTGTTTAGCCAAGCGAATCGCCTGGCCCGCTCAAAGCCGGAAACGCCCCAGGTGTGTCGCAAAGGGTTATTAGAACGGTCTAATGGCGCCTCACTAAAAAGTGAAGCAGGGACTTGACCGTCACGATTGCCAGCCTACTGGGTTCCGATGCAACTTCCCGGCGCGCGGCCGCTTCAACACTGGGCAGTCCGAGCGAAGAGGAAGGACTCCTCCTTTACTACTGTGCCAACAGCGACAGAGGCTTCGTACTCCTAGACGAGAGCGCTTATCCCGGGAGGATTCAGGATGTCCTGAAGATCGCCTCCATTTCGGACGCCGCTGTCTACGTCCTGCCCAAGGACGGCAAGCTGAGCTGGATTGATGGCGAGCTCGCGCTTATGTTAGAATTCATGGAAGTGACTCGCGGCAAGGTGGTGGCCACGGGGGACATCGACTCCGCTCGTTCCGTAGCCGAGAGAGTCTTCAGGGGTCTCACTCTCTCCTCCTTCCCCGTATGCTCCTCGGGCGACGCCTCCCTCTTCTCCGATTTGGGCCAAGGTAGGTCCAGGAGCAAGGAAAACGGAGGTTTGACATATGTCTCCGTCGACCGGGCATTCAACGTCAAGGGCGTCGGCCTCATCGTCTTGGGCTTCGTCGTGTCAGACTCAGTGGCAGTCCACGATGTCATGAAGATCCTGCCGCAGGGAAAGGAGGCGGAGGTCCGAAGCATTCAGATTATGGACGTAGATGTCACCTCCGCGTCGGAAGGCTCCAGGGTCGGACTCTGCCTCAAGGGGGCGTCCGTGGAGGACTTCCAGAAGGGCGTCGGCGTGGGTAGCGAAGGCGTAAAGGTCTCCCGTCAGGCGACCGTCCACTTCAGAGCCTCTCCCTACTTCCGCCAGGGCATACACAAGCCCGTCGATCTCCACATTCAGACGATCTCCGGTCTGAACCTCGGCCATGTCTCCCCCCAGCCTGATGGACGCGTCGTGGTCACATACCAGAAGGAGGTGCCTATCTGGGACGGCCAACGCGCTGTATTCGTGGACCTGAACATCAGGCCCGGAGCCTCGAGGGTCATCGGCGGCGGCATCGTCTCCTCCTTCGCATAGACGCTGCACCTGCCCAGGACGCTGCCTTGAGGTGACGCGCCCGTTGTCAAGCTCATGAGGGTGTCGCCCAGGCTAGACGAGCAAGTCACCCGATCTTGGTTTACGCGTTGGCGTGTGCGGGGGTCTGCCCGTCGAATCGGTTATCCGACTGCGCCAGGACGGTCAGCCCGCCCCCTTGGGCCTCGTCAATGCTTGCAGGACAAGGGCGGCCCCTGCCACCAAGAGCTCAAGCCCGAAGGCCTCATCGACGACGTGAACGAGGGCGTACGCCATCCCGGTCATGATAAAAATGCCCCCCGCAACTTCTAGGAGAAGGCTTTAGTGAACTTCACGACTATCCGAGGAGTGACAGGATTTTCCCATGCTTAAGGCAAAGCGGTGGTGCAAGCGCTCCTCCATCGCTAGGGGGCCGTCAACCGTCGTCGGATTCCCAGGATGATGTCCGCGACCTCGTCCAAGTCGTGGGCTATCCGGAAGGGCCCGCCAGATTTCACCTTCTGTTCGGTCCCGTAGCTGCCCTTTTGCACTATCGAGATGACTTGCACCCCCGCGCTCTTCCCGGCCACGATGTCCTCGACCATGTCTCCTGTGAAAACAGCTCCTCCCGCGTCCACTCCCAACCTCTCGAGGGCGGCGAGCACCGGCTTCGGAGAAGGCTTGAGCTCGTCGGCGTCCTCCGCACCCACCGTCGCGTCGATCAGCTTGGCCAGCCCGAACCTCTCTATCTGTTCCAGCAGCGGCCCACGCTTCGTCTGGGTCACTATTCCTGTCTTGATGCCTTTGGACTTCAGTCTGGTCAGCATAGGGACGGTGCCTGGGAAAGGCCTTATCTCCAGGGACAGGGGACCGTAAATCTTCCAGAATCTAGAGTCCACCTCCTTCAGGGCCTCCGCGCTCCTCAGACCATAAAGCCCGTAGAAGGACTGCCACGGAAGTATGAACTTCTCTCTGAAGGTCTCAACGTCCTGGTGGGGAACTCCGAAGGACATGAGAGTCTGGTCGTTGGTCCTCCAGACGGCGTCGAGGTCGTCGACCAATGTTCCGCTCCAGTCAAACAGCGCGGCGTCGACGGCACCAGCCAAATGTACGGCCCCTCCTCGGATATGCACGACGTTCGAGCCGGGCATTCAAAAGCTTTTGGCGACCTGGACATCGCTACGTCCGTTTTCTTGTATTCCAACGCCGTGCAATTTACGGTGGCATGAAAGTGGCCGATCTAGTCAGGGCGGCGGCCGTCACCATTGAACCGGAGGCGAGCATCGAGGACGCGACCAAGCTCATGAGCGCCTACAGGACAGGCCTCTTGGTGGTCTTGGACCCGCTGGACAGGGCCAGGATAGTGGGAGTCCTCTCCGAGCACGACATGGTGACGGCCGTGGCCAAGGGAGAGAACATCTACTCGCCCGTGGCGAACCTCATGACCAGGCAGTGACTTCGATTCCGAAGACCGCCCACCTAGACGAGGCGGCCATGGCCATGTCGAAGTTCAGCATCAGGCATCTCGTTGTCTTGGACGAGTCAGGGGAAGCTCTTCGGCGTCGTATCGATTCGTGACATCATCTCCGAAGAGAAAACCATTAAGACACTCAGCACATCCGTCTTATAATTGACTCCAAGGGACGACGAAGCGGCATATCACCTGATTTTGACCCCTGAGTTTACCGTTACCATTTCTTCAGGCCGACCGTCCCCACCGGCGGCATGGGCGTCCACTGCGTAGGCTGCCTCCGGCCCAACTACCCTGCGATGAAGGGCACCTGAGGGAGATGTTGCAACTTAAATACCGCCCTTCCATTACCCCCGTCTTAGCGCGATGTCCTCCTTCATTCCAAAGAGGGTGTTCTTGACGAACGGCGTCGGCCGCCACAAAGAGAAGCTCAACAGCTTCGAGCTGGCGCTCAGGGACGCTGGCATTGCCCACTGCAATCTTGTGCCAGTCTCCAGCATCTTCCCGCCGCGGGCCCAAGTCATCAGCAAGGGGCAAGGGATGAAGCTTATCAGCCCTGGGCAAGTGGTCTTCGTCGTCTTGTCCAGGAACGAGACCGACGAGCCCAATCGACTCATATCGGCCGCCGTCGGCCTGGCCCTTCCCAGAGACAAGAACATGTACGGCTATCTGTCCGAGGTGCACGCCTTCGGCAAGACCGACTCCAAGACGGCTGACTACTCTGAAGACCTTGCGATCTACATGCTCGCTTCGACCATGGGGCTGCACTTCGACCCGGACAAGAGCTGGGACGAGCTTAAGCAGGAATGGAAGATTTCCGGCAAGATCTACCGGACAACCAGCGTTGTCCAGTCGGCCGAAGGAGACAAGAACGGCCTCTGGACCTCAGTCGTCGCCGCCTGCGTGCTGCTTCCCTAGCTCCTAGGGCTTCCTCGTCTCTGCGACCACGGAGACGGTCATCATTAGCAGTACTCCGGCCAGCATCCCCGCAATCAATTCGCTGGGGCGCACCAGGTAGCCGACCGCCAGGGCCACCGCCATCAATACCCCGATGACTATCGATAGCTCGGGGGCCAGCTTCGGATATATCTCGGGCTTCAGCCGGAAGAGCCTCCTGTTCATGAACCACCTCTCCACCATCATCTCTCTTTCATTGTCTCTAGGTGGTCCTGGACGGTCGCCTTGCTCTCGCCGATGTCGGCCGCCAGCGACGAGATGCTGCTCCAAGTGTTCTGGTTGCGAAGGTAGTGGAGCACAACCTTCCGGCGGATGGGGTTCTTCAGCAGGAGAGCGAACTCTTCGTTCCTTTCCAACCTCTCCAGCGACCAGAAGCTAGTCAGACGGACAGGGAGGACCCTGTTCAGAAACCTCTGGGCCAGCTCCCTGCTTACAGACCTTCCACCCCGACGGACTCCCGCTTATGGTATCTCTACTGCCGCCCTTATTACCAGCGCCGCCACGAAAGTCCAAAAGAGCTCCGCGGACGTCAGCGTCACCACCGCGAGGCCGAATATCACTAGCAGCAGCCAGAAGATGAACGCCAGCTCACCCACCCTTCCGAGTAGCCCCTTGAATATCCTACTCGGGCTCGGCGAACTCCAGCGCGGAGAGGCCATGCTTCCCGTCGGCGCAGCCGTCAAAGCCCTTGGCCAGGTCGTAGCTGTGACGGCCGAAGTCGAAGTCGGCGACGTAGCCGTGCCACTTCTTCCTGATTCGCCCAGACGCATACGAACCCAATGGTATTGTGGAGGCGATCAGGAGCGCTCCCACCCAGAACAGCTGGGTCTTGGTGGAGGAGGAGACCGCGGGGAACCCCAGCAGCGCCACGAGCGCAAGGGCAAAGCCAGAGATGCCCAATATGACTGTAGCCACAAGAGAGATTGGCATGGCGCCGAGAGTCCTGCCATAGTAGACGCCATAGCCAGCTATGGTCAGGACGATCATGCACGCGAAGGTGGCATCGAGGTATACGACCCCAGTAATCCCGACGTTGAAGGCCATCGCAAGGCGCACTAGCACTTCGACAACAAGGAGGGCCAGCGTCGCCTTCGCGATACCGTCTATCACGATTTTCCAGTCCATTTTTCCGCTTCCCGAATGACGCTGCGACTCCCGCGGTATATAATCGGGGATAAACGCAGGCCAGCGAGCGGCGACGTCGGGAATCGTCGGGCGTTCGATATTCCGGTGAGACACCATTATTAACTTGGCTTCACGATAAGCCGTTCCGATGGCCTTGTCTACAGGACCAGGGGCTTTGAGGCTCTTCGGGACGTCCGGCATCAGGGGCTTGATCAATCGGAACCTAACGCCCGACTTCGCGGCCAAGATGGGTCTCTGCTTCGCCCATTTTCTCGGAAGGGAGGGTGAGGTGGCCGTCGGCATGGACGTCCGCCTTCACGCCGGCATCATTCACCGGGCGGTGCTGTCCGGGTTGAACTCAGGGGGGATCGACGCCCGCGACTGCGGAGTCGTCCCCACGCCAGCGGCACTCCATTTTCTCAGGAGAGAGAAGCTAGACGGGGCCGTCCTGGTCACCGGTAGCCATACAATCCCTCCCGTGATCGGCCTTCTCTTCTTCCAGCGAGACGGGGGTGAAATCAGCCTTACACAGGAGAAGAAGCTGGAGTCAATCTACTTCGGGGGGCATGCCCTTCCCAACCCGTGGAACCGGATGGGACGTACGCGCTCCGGCGACGCCCTAAAGGCCTACCGGGAAGCGGTTCTCAGGGAGACCGACGCCGGCCGCACGGGAGGCCGTCGCGTGGTAGTTGATCCAGGCAACGGAGCGGCCTCGGGAGTACTGGGCTCGCTCTTCGAGGAGATGGGCTTCAAGGTAGTGGCTATCAACGACTCGGCCGACGGCACCTTCCCTTCCAGGTCGCCGTATCCCCGGCGAGAGGTAATGAAAGCGCTGAGGCGTGCGGTCGTGGAGACCTCTGCCGACATAGGAGTCGCCACCGACGGCGACGGGGACAGGGCCATGTTCGTCGACGAAAGGGGGGGCGTGGCTTGGGGAGATGTGGCCGGCTCTCTCTTCGCCCTGGACTGCCTCGAGCGGACGCACGGCGGAATCATCGTGGCGCCGGTGAACTCGTCCCAGCTGGTCAGAGACGTCTGCCACGGCCGCGGGAGGCTGGTGACGACCCGCGTCGGGCCGCCCTCCATCATCGACGCTCTCAGGAACCGCGACGGCGCCGTGTTCGGGTTCGAGGAGACGGGGAAGTACATCTGGCCTGAGACGCTCCTCTACAGCGACGCAGCCCTTTCCACTGTAAGGATGATGGAGCTGATGGAACGGCGGGGCAGGAGCTTGAGCGAACTGATGGCGACCCTCCCCAGATACCACATGGTGAAGAGGGCCTTCCGGTGTGCAGAATCAAGCAAGGGGGCCATCCTGGAGGGCGTGTTGAAGATCTCACGGCTAGAGAAAGCCAAGGTGGTCACAATAGACGGCGTTAAGATGGTCTACCCAGACCGTTCCTGGGTGCTCCTTCGCCCCAGCGGGACCGAGCCGTTCTTCCGCTGTTACGCGGAGGCCAAGACCGCCAAGAAGGCGAAGGAGCTCGCCCGAAGAGGCGTTGACATCTTCCGGGAGGCTTCGTCTGCCAGATGAACGACGGCACGTTAAAGAAACTCCCTTCTGCAGACTGAGACGGTAAGCGGGAATTGTCCTCCATGACCTACGACGTCGTCGTGGCTGGCGCCAGCGTAGCAGGGAGCTTGGCAGCCCGGCGGTTGGCCGAGGCTAGACATCGGGTCATCGTCTTCGAAGACGACCTCGAGGTGGGGACTCCTGAGAGGTGCGGCGGTTTAGTCTCTCTGCACAGCCTCCAACAGCTGGGCCTTCCGCCTTCGAACAGGATCATAGCCGACTCAATCCGGTCGGCTGCGTTCAAGTCGCCTGGGGGGGAGGTCCTGGAAGTGGACGCCCGCAAGGCAGGCGTCGTGGTCCTCAGAAGGCGGGAGCTGGACAAGGCGATATTCAAGGAGGCGGCCGCGGCCGGCGCCCGCTTCGAGCTCGGCGACAGGGTCGTAGGATTCGAGGAGAGGAGCGACTCCATAGAGGTTGTGACCGCGTCGGGCAAGTATCTAGCCAAGTATTTCATCGACGCTAGGGGGGTTTCGGTCTACACGGGATTCAATCCAAGGGGCCTTCTGCAGGCGGTGCAATACGAATGTGTCCTCCCCGATGTCCGGAGAGGTGTCGTCGAGGTCCTCTTGGACAAGGCGGTGAGCAGGGAGTACTTCGCTTGGCTCATCCCGCTCGACGAATCCACCGCCAGGGTAGGCGTCGCCGGCCACGGGCCTTCCCTTCAGCCATGGCTGGAAGGCTACATCTCTAAGCGCGGCGGCCAGGCCCTGAAGAAGACCTATGCCTCCATCATAGTGGGGGGACCCCTTCCTAGCTTCGTCTTGGGCAGGAGGATCCTGGCCGGGGACGCAGCCGGACAGACCAAGCCTACCACTGCAGGAGGGATTTTCACGGGAGGCGTGGGGGGGTTGATGGCCGGCGCCGCCGTTGCAAGGGCCCTTTCCGCCGGCGACCCCAGACTGCTGCAAGTCTATGAGCAGGAATGGAGGGGCCAGTTCAAGAGGGACTTCGACATACAGCTTTCCCTCCGCAGGCTGTTCGTGGACCTGAACAACGAGGAGCTCGATGCCCTGTTCAAGATTATGATTCGTAAAGACGTCGCCGAGGCACTGAAGGACGGCAGCTTCGACTACCACGCCTTGGACTTGGCAAGGATGCTAGGCGTGAAGGGGATGATGGATTCTCTCCTGCTGTTGGGCGGAAGCTACAGGCGACTCCGCTCATTGGTCGACCTAGCTCAGAGATAGAAGAAAAAAGGATTAGGACCAAGTCGACTGTCTATTTCTTGCCGAGTATCTTGAACACTTTTGTGCCGCACTTGGTGCAGGTGCCCGATAGAGCCTTCCGTCCGTTCTTCAGCTTGACTTCCTTCGGATTCTTTATTTCACGTTTGGCCCTGCACTTAACGCAGTACGCCGTTTCAGCCAACTTCTCAATTCACCGTTGTGCGTAGTATACGAAACGTGCATATTTAACTGTATGCGTTTCATGTGCCTAAATTGGCCTTTTTAGCCTACCGCAGGAGCCCTTAGACGGTATTCTTGATGGTTTGGGCAGGTCATGCCAACTTCTTCCTGCCTGAACTGGCGCATGGACGGAGGTTCAGTATGGGGAAGCGGCCCTCCTTCGCCTCCGCTTCACCGAGCAATTGTTATATAGACCACTTCTCAAGGGGGGGTGAGAAAGTTGTCGCCGCTGATCAAGCCCCCGATTTGTTCATCTTGCAACAAGCCCATCGACCCCAGGGAGAAGGCCGTCAAGTTCTACTGCCCCGAGTGCGGCAAGGTGTTGATCAGGCGCTGCGAACGCTGTAGGCTCCTCGCCCGGCCCTACAAGTGCGAGAACTGCGGCTTCGAAGGCCCTTAGAAGGGTGACCCTCCATGGCTGACCTAGTTGCGCGCATCAAGGTCCTTCCGGAGGACATAGAGTCCAAGCCAGAGCAGACCCTTGAGGACATCAAGGCCTCCACGAAGGCCGTTGCTTCGGTCATCAGATACAGGGTGGAGCCCATAGCCTTTGGCCTCAACGCCCTCATCATAGACTTCGGCATTGAAGATAAGGAGGGCGGGACAGATCCGCTGGAGATGGCACTCCTTGCGACCAAGGGCATCAGCCAGGTGGACGTGATGGGTGTCAGCAAGTCGTCTACCCACATGCGTTAGAGAGAGGCGAGCCCTACGATTCCTCATTTAGGCTTATCAGCGTGTGGCATAGCTTAATTCTATCTGCTAGCGAGGGGTTGATGTCGGCATGCCAACAAAGAGAGTACGCCTGAAGGTCCAAGAGGCGCTTCCCAGGGACATCGGGAAGGCCCGGGCCCGGCTCTCCATGGCGGCCATGATGAAGATGGGGGTCAAACCAGGCGACTTCTTGGAGCTGAGGGGCAAGCTGGTCGCTGCCGCCACCGCGTGGCCCAGCGACACCGATGAATCCGAAGTCAATTACGTCCGGATCGACGGCACTATCCGCCGCAACCTCGGCGTGACACTGAACGACTTTGTGGACATAGACAAGGCCAAGGTAAAACCGGCCACCGGCGTGGTCCTAGCCCCCCTGAGCAAGTCGGTTCAGTTGGACGAGGACTTCGAATCCTTCGTCAAGAACAGGATCAGGGGGATGCCACTCGTCGAGGGAAGCTCCCTCTCCATAGTCGTGCTGGGCAACCCTGTTAGCTTCAAGGTCCTCAAGGTCTCCCCAAGAGGCATCGTCGTGGCCGAAGAGACTACCCGCCTCAGGGTGGAGGCCAAACTCACCGAGTCGCTCATGGCCGAGCAGAGGGTGACATACGAAGACATCGGAGGCCTTCGCGAGCAGCTCCGTAGGCTGCGCGAAATCGTGGAGCTTCCTCTGCGGTTTCCCGAGCTCTTCGCTAGGCTCGGCATCGAACCCCCTCGCGGAGTGCTTCTCTACGGTCCACCCGGCTGTGGCAAAACCATGATAGCCAAGGCCCTGGCCAACGAATCCCAGGCCAAGTTCTACACAATCAACGGGCCGGAGATAATGAGCAAATACTATGGCGAGACAGAGGCCAAACTTCGCGAGATTTTCAAGGACGCGAAGGAGAATGCGCCCAGTGTGGTGTTCATCGACGAGATAGACGCCATCGCACCGAAGAGGGAGGACGTCTTCGGGGAGGTGGAGAAGAGAATGGTGGCCCAACTCCTCTCCCTTATGGACGGCCTCAGCGAAAGAGGGAACGTCGTGGTCATCGGGGCCACGAACAGGATCGACGATGTCGACCTTGCCCTCAGGAGGCCTGGCCGTTTCGACAGGGAGGTGGAGATAGGCGTGCCCAACACTGAGGGCAGGTTAGAGGTACTGCAGATTCACACTAGGGGGATGCCCTTGGCAGGGGACGTTGACCTGAACCGGCTCTCCTCCATAACGAACGGCTATACGGGCGCCGACCTCAAAGCCCTCTGCCGCGAAGCTGCCCTAGGGGCCCTGCGCGCCGTGATCCCTCAGTCCGACATCAACGTCCAGACGGTGCCGGCGTCGACGTTGGAGAAGATCGCCGTCGACAAGGACGATTTCCTTGCAGCATACAAGGGAATCGTGCCTACAGCCCTGCGGGAGTTCTACGTCGAAGTCCCCCAGACCTACTGGAGCGACGTCGGGGGTCTAGAGAAGATTAAGGAGGCGCTGAGCGAGAACATAATCCAAGCGGTCAAGCATCCGGAGGAGTTCAAGAAGAAGGGAATCGAACCCCCTCGCGGTGTGCTTCTCTACGGTCCGCCCGGCTGCGGCAAGACCCTGCTCGCGAAGGCCCTCGCCGCGGAGTCGCAGACGAACCTCATCGTCATCAGGGGACCAGAAATCCTTAGCAAGTGGCTGGGTGAGTCCGAGAAGGCGATAAGGGACATATTTCGGAAGGCAAGGTCGTCCAGCCCCTGCATCATCCTGTTCGACGAAATCGATTCAGTGGGGAAAGTGCGCTATGCCTCCGACGAAGCATGGAGCGGCGAGACCATCCTCAGCCAGCTCCTTACCCAGATCGACTCCCTCTACTCAGGCGAAGGGGTCTTCATCATAGGCTCCACCAACCGGCCCGACCTGCTGGACCCGTCCCTCCTGCGGCCGGGGAGGCTGGGACTGCTCTTCTACGTGGGCCCTCCCGACGAGGGAGGCCGCTTGTCGATACTCAAGATCTTGGTCTCTAGGATGCCCCTGGCGCCTGACGTCGACCTCGCGTCGGTGTCGAGGTCCGCCGTGAACTTCACCGGCGCCGACCTTGAATCCCTCTGCCGCGAGGCAGGCCTCTCCGCCATCCGCAGGAAGTCGGAGGCGGTATCCCGCGCTGACTTCGCGGAGGGGCTGGAGCATATTAAGCCCGGGTTCAGCAAGGAGATGGAGGACTGGTACGCCGAGCTGGACAAGAAGCTGCGGAGCCAGGTCATCAAGACGCAGAAGCAGAACCAGTACGGATGAAACCCCCCCATACGTTGTAGCCTAACTCCATTGCGGGTAGGGCGTCCGCTGGTTTCCCTTGGTTCTATGACCTTATCGACATGAACCTGTTGTACAGCATGACCTTCAGGGAGGCCTCGACCTTCTGAGAGAGGAACCTCTTCGCTCGGAGCGTCTCCCCCAGGACCCCCTTGAAGGCGGAGAAGACCACCTCCACCATCCACCTCCTGCCGTACCCCTTCAGCTCCTTCCAGCGGTCGTATCCCAGCCTCTGCACCAGGAGGACCTCCTCCTTCCTCAGGGGGGATCCGTGGGGCTTCGCGCTCGAGCTCCTCTTCACCTTGATGGCTGGCTCTATGGAGAGCTCGTCCAGGAGGTTGAAGTTGTATCTCGCGTCGTACGCACCGTCGGCGTACGCCTTCTTGACCCTGGCCTTCTTGGCCACCTCCCTGACCATGGGGGAGAACTTCTTCGAATCGCTCGTCTTCCCGGACGTGACCCTGAACCCCACTATCTTGCCGGTCTTCGGGTCGGCCAAGACGTGCAGCTTGACGAACTTCCTCTTCTCCTTCCTCCACATGGCCTCTATGTACGAGCCCTTCCTCGTGGTGGACAGCCCCGTCGAGTCCGCCACCACCGTGAGGGGCTCCTCTCCATCCTCGACCTTCACCATATCGGCAGGCTTCCTCCTCTTCACCATCCTGATGATCCTCCTCCTGGCGTGGGTGAAGTGCATCTCCTCCAGGGGCTTTATGTGTTCCGAGAGGGCCCTCGTGACACCCTGCACCTCGCGATCGATAGGTCATGTCGAAGCCCACCTTGAGGAAGGCCAGGAAGGAGACGTAGGACTCCGGGAACCTATATGGCCTCCCCTCCTTCCCCTCGTTCATGGAGTCCACTTCTTCGTTCCACGTCGTTATGAAGCCGAAGTCCATCAGGGAGCTCCCCCTCTCTATGAGAGCTTCGTTGTAGTCGTGCCAGTCCATCCCCAGGGGCATAGCGGGAGGCGAAGCCCTCCACCGCCTATCAGGGGGGTTAAACAACTCCCCCTGACACTTTGGCAAAGACGGTTAGGCTACAACGTAACCCCCCCAGCAACTTTAATAAGCCTGCGCCAGGTGCTCATAAAACGACGTTCTGTAAGGTGTGCTTTCATTATGGTAGATAGCGCCGCAACAGCAATCGATGAGAAGATACGGTCCATGAAGGTGACGACCGACGTGGACCTCCTTAATGAGCTGAGGAAGACGAAGGAAATGGACATGGATGAGCTCAACGACGTGCTACTCAGGTTGGAGATCCGGGGGCTCATCACCGTGAGTTGGATGGACAAGGAAAGGCGCCGGATTGAATACCGCGAGCCGAGGGCGGAGCCTGCTCGTCAGGAAAGCACATAAGAGACTTCCCGGCCTCTCAGATGGGCTGTGGCAGCTTGGGAGTAGACTTGGGTCCCCTCGTCAAGAGCAGATTCCCCATCAAGCTGGAAGACCTCTACCGGCGTGTGGTGGCCATCGACGCCTACAACGCCCTCTACCAGTTCCTAGCAGTGATCAGGGGCGAGACCGGCGACCCCCTGATGGACAGGGAGCAAAGGGTCACTTCTCACCTTAGTGGCCTCTTCTATCGCACCTGCAACCTCCTGGAGAAGGGCGTCCAGCCCCTCTACGTTTTCGACGGCAAGCCTCCACGGCTCAAGCATGAGGAGATCCTCAGAAGGGGGGAGGCGAAGAGGAAGGCCTACGAGCTCTATCAGGAGGCTCAAGTGAGGGGGGACGCCGAGGGGATGCGCAAGTACGGCTCGATGTCGGTCAGGCTCGATGAATCGATGGTCGCCGAATCGAAGGAGCTCCTGAAGCTGATGGGCCTCCCTTTGGTTCAAGCTCCCTCGGAGGGGGAATGTGAGGCTGCCTACCTTGCCGCCACTAGTGTAGCTTGGGCTTCCGTCTCCCAGGACTACGACTCCCTTCTCTTCGGCTCGCCCCACCTCATCCGCAACTTGACCATATCGGGGAGGAGGAAGCTCCCAGGGAAGGACATCTACGTGGAGGTCAACCCGGAGATGGTCAAGTTGGAGGACGTCTTCAGGGAGCTGTCCATTGACCGCGCGCAATTGGTCGACCTCGGCATCATGCTGGGAACTGACTTCAACCCTGACGGGTTCAGGGGGGTCGGCACAGCGACGGCGCTGAAGTACATACATACCTATGGTTCTCTCGACAAGGTAGAACCCCTGAAGGCGGAACTCGCCCAGTCCCAATACCAACAGATCCGCGACATCTTCCTGAAACCGTCGGTGGTGGACGTCCCGGAGCTGAAATGGGGGGTGATAGATTTCGAGGGCGTGAGGTCGATGCTCTGCGACGGGCATGACTTTTCACAGGACAGGGTCAAGGCCGCCGTGCAAAGGGTGAAAGAGAATTCGAAGGGGAAGAGCGAGACCCTGGAAAGGTGGTTCATCTAGCAGTTGAAACTGGGACTGGAGAGGCTGAGGCTAGCCGAAGCCCTTGCTGCCGAGGGCATAATGAAGACAGAAGCAGTGCGGCGGGCCTTTCTGACCGTTGAAAGGGAGGCCTTCGTTTGGCCCGGGTCCGAAGAGGAGGCCTACCTCGACATGCCGCTGGGCTTGGGAGTAACGGGCCAGACTATCTCTGCTCCGCACATGGTGGTCATTATGCTAGAAGCTCTCGACCCTAAGCCCGGCGACGTCATCCTGGAGGTCGGCACCGGGAGCGGGTATAACGCGGCGCTCCTCGCTGAGATGGTGGCGCCTGCGGGTGGTAAGCGAGGCAGGGTCGTTTCGCTGGAGCGGGTCCCCGAGCTCGTTGACTTCGCTCGGAAGAACCTAGCCAGGGCTGGCTATGCCGACAGGGTGGAAGTCCTCCACCATGACGGGACTCTCGGAGACCCTTCGAGACCCCGAGGCTTCTACGACGGCATAACGGTCACAGCGGCGGCCCCCCGCATCCCCGTAGCCCTCAAGGAGCAGCTCAAGGTGGGCGGCGTCCTGCTCATCCCTCTCGGACCCTAGGATATCAGAATCTAATCAGATTAGTTCGGGTCTCCGCCGACCGCTTTGTGGAAGAGGACCTTGGAGGATGCATCTTCGTGCCGCTAGTTGGAAAGGACAGCTATTGAGGGTGTCTAGGATTGGAACCGATTTTCACAGTGCATTTCAGCGGACACCCCAACATACTGGCCACCAATAGGATGACCCTCGAAGTCACGAAGGAGGACTTCCTCACCTTGAGGGGAGACTGCATCATGGGCATCATGGCCGACGCGTCAAGCGCAGAACTCTCGGGCCAAGCGAAGGCGTTCATCTGCAGGGACGGCTCCAGACTCAGGTTCGATATCAAGGTCGAGCGTGAACGCTTCAGTTTCTTCGCTTCCGGATCCAGGTCGCTGACCCTCACACATCCCATGAGCATGGTCATCAGGCGGAGCACCTACAGCTGCCCACGCACCCTCGCCGTGAAATCGACGGCGGCGGCCTGCGACCTCCCCAGGCCGCTGGTGGCTCGGCTAGCTTCCGGGGCCCAGGGAGAGCTGGCCGCATATGAAGCCTCACCGTGAGTTCTGAAGAGCACGGCCTTCCAGGCCCATGTTAAGGTCTCATAGAGACCTGCGCTCTAGGCGGAAGGAAAGGTTTTAATTCCGCAGTGACCGATTTCATAATGATATTGCATGGACGAAGTGGACAAGAAACTCCTCGAGCTCCTTAAGCACGACGCCCGTCTTTCCTTCGTCGATCTCGGTTCCAACGTTGGCCTCTCCGAAGCGGCGGTCAGAAGGCGTGTAAAAAGGCTCCAGGAGATCAATGTGATCAAGCGCTTCACGATCGATATCGAGGTGGGGCAGGCTGCGAGCGCCCTGACGCTGGTGGCGGTGGCACCCTCCACACCGACGAGCGATGTCTCCGCCAGGATCAAGGCCCTGCCGGCTGTCCAGCGAGTATACGAAATCACCGGCCAGTATGACATTGCCGTCCTAATCACCGGGACCAACATAGCCGAGGTTAACGCGAGCATCGATCAGATTCGCCGCGCCGAAGGAGTGGCCACAACCAACACCATCATCATCCTTCGTGAAATCAGTTAGGCACGGCCATCTTGTGACTAGGCGTATTACCTTGAAATGTAAGATATGTGCTAGCGACGGCCATTGAGGGTGCGAGTCAAGGTCTACGGAATGGTCCAGGGCGTAGGCTTCCGATACTACGTCGCGGAGGTGGCCCGATCTTCTCAGCTGAAAGGTTGGGTCCGCAACTTGGACGACGGCTCCATCGAAATCCTCCTCGACGGCGCTGAGGCGGACGTCAACTACGCCTTTGAAATGTGCAAGAAGGGCCCACCGGCAGCGTCCGTAAGGCGAGTCCAGGTGACGTTGGAGGACGACTCAGTGCCGCTATCTGGGTTCAGGATCGCCTTCTAAATTCAGCGGAAGTCGTCGTGACGTATCCCCATGTGCTAGGGAGCGCCTTCGGAGAGATCTTGGGTCAGTTCGTCGCGAGGTCTTCAAAGCCTTTTGGGCTCAGCCTGGGACGGCGATAACTTCATCCCGATTTTGAGCTGAACAGCCCGTCATCTTTAAGTTTTGTTCTCAGGGCTTTCAGCGTCCCCGAACAATGAAGCGGGCGGAGCCAGCCGCCGCCATTCTTCGTGAAACTCACGGCCACTACCACCTTCTCTGCGGAGCTGCCTTCGCGCATCAGGGCCCGCAGGACGAATCCCCATTCACGGGTCTCCACTACCTTCAGGGTCACTTCATGGGCCGACGTCACGCCGTAGAGCCGGGCGAGGTTCTCCCTGATATGCCCCGGCCCCTCGGCGCTCGATGACAGGACAGCGAAGTACCGCTTGACGAGCCTCAGTCGGCGCCCACCCTCTCTCGCGTCCGGACGGTCTGCTCGAGCCTCTTCAAGAACCTCCTTTCACGTGCGCCGCCAGAGCGCCCGCCCGTCTTGACTGTGACGGCAAATGCCTTTTTCGACAGGGGGGTGACAAGCCCTTCGGGGGTCGATGCGTGCGAGGACAGCAGTATGGGCATGCGTCTGGCTCCGGCTGCCCTGGCCAGACGGGAGGTCCACTCGAACGTCCCTCTCGCGTCCTTCTCATAGGAAGCCCTAACTTCACCCATGTTCAGCTCCAAAGCCTCCACCCTGTTGGGACGGGCGGCCAGAAAGGCCTCGAGGTCGTCAATTCTGTCCGCTATCCCTAGGGCCAACAGCGAAGGGGGCTTCCTCCTCTTTGACGCCTCGGCCATCGGACATGAATCTACCCAGGGGAGTCCGCCGTCTGAAGCGCCGCTCGCTGTCCTCAAGAAGCACAGGATTTCATGCCCGGCCTCAGCCTGAAACTCCGACGCTTCCGCTTCCGCAAGATCCAGGCCGACGGCCGCATAGCCCATGAGCTTCAGGGCTTTCACCCACTCACCGTAGGGTTTGGAAGGCTTGATGCACAACTCCACACAATTCAGGTCAAGCAACCCTTGATGAGCTCCTCGGCTCTTTCACCCTTGACGCTCAACTTGACACTAATCTTCACGGGATCCGACCCTCCCAACACTAGACGCCCAAGGAGGAGCTCCTGTTTGTCCAGCCTGACGAAGAAAATCCCCCTGTCGTCGACGTGGCCCCTAAGCTCCCTCAAGAGGAGGGCCCTGTCAGCTGAGCCGAGGCCGGTCAGAACCCTATCTAGGAGAGCTTCCGCCTCCTCTTGCTCCAGCGGAGTTCTGCTGTCAAAGATGATGTTCCCGTAGTGGCCGTGGAGCATCTCTGTAGCCTTGACCTCGACCCCCAGCATCTCCTTGATGACCTTCCTCACCTTCTCTCCGTCCTCCGTGGCATGGAGGTGGAAGGAGACAACAGCAGACCTCGCTTTCATGCCTTTGCGCAGCCAATTTGAGCCCCATCCAAGATAAAGGTTATCTTCGGCGCCACATGCTCGAAGCCCGATGTCGCATAGGCGGGGTACCAAAACCTTGGGCCTGGGTATTGAGAGCACAGCCCACACCTTCGGCGCCTCCATCGTAAACTCCGACGAGAAGGTGTTGGCCGATTGCCGGGAGGTCTACAAGGCCCCGCCTGGCTCGGGGATTCATCCGCGGGAAGCCTCCAGGCATCACGCCGACATGGCCCCTTCCGTCTTGGCGGAGTGCTTCGACAGGGCTAAGATCAGGGCACCGGAGTTGGACTTTATCGCGTATTCCGCCGGGCCTGGTCTGGGCCCCTGCCTGAGGGTAGGCGCCGTCGTTGCGCGGTCGCTCAGTTCCTTCTATGGTAAGCCGCTGGTCCCCGTCAACCACGCCGTAGGTCATCTGGAGCTGGGTTCGATGCTATGCTCAATGGATTCTCCAGTCTGCCTTTTAGTCTCGGGCGGTCACACGGCCGTCGTCCTTCCCGCCGGACACCGCTGGAGAATCTTCGGCGAGACCCTCGACATCACCATCGGGCAGCTCCTAGATCAATTCGGGCGTCACATCGGCCTGGGGAGCCCGTGCGGCCCTGCCATCGAAAAGATGGCCCTTGAGGGGACCAAGCTGGCGGAGCTTCCATACGTCGTGAAGGGTAACGACGTCTCCTTCTCTGGATTGCTGACTGCGGCGAAGAACCAGTTGGGCCATATGGGAAGGGAGGATTTAGCTTGCTCCCTTCAGGAATACGCCTACGCTATGCTCTGCGAAGTCACGGAGAGGGCCTTGGCCTTCTCCGAAAGCGAGGAGCTCCTTGTGGTGGGCGGCGTCTCAGCCAACAAGAGGCTCATGGAGATGATTGGCACCGTAGCGGAGAGGCAGGGCGCCCGGTCGGCGACCTCTCCCCCTGCGTTTTCGGGCGACTGCGGCGCGCAGATCGCTTGGGCGGGGCTCCGCCATTTCAGATCGGGGTTGTCCGTCCGTCCTGTTGAAGGTTTCGTTCGCCAGGCTTGGCGGCTGGACACGGTGGATGTTCCTTGGCGCGACTGATCAGGAGGGGAGCCGAGGCTGACATTTTCCTCGGCAGGTGGCTGGACGAGCCGGCGGTCTTCAAGGTAAGGACGAGGAGGCCGTACTTGCATGAGGAGCTGGACAAGCGCATGAGGGCGGCTAGGACAATCCATGAGGCCGAGCTCCTCTCCGCCTCCAAAAGCCTGGGCGTCACGACGCCGATCGTTCTTCATGTCGACCCCAAGGCTTCCACCATCGTAATGCAGTACCTTGAGGGACCCAGGTTGAAAGAGCTATTGTCGGGGACCCAACCCAGCGTAGAACTGTGTGGCGTCATGGGTTTCCATCTGGCGCGCCTTCACTTGAACAACGTAGTCCATGGGGATCCCACGACATCGAATTTCATCCTCTCCGGCGGCAGGCTGGCGGTGGTGGACTTTGGCCTTTCGCACCGGTCGGGCGCCGTCGAGGACCTCGCGGTGGACCTCCATCTCGTCAAGGAGGTTTTCCACAGCGCCCACAGCTCGCTGAGCAGGGCCGCCCTAGAAGCGTTCAGGGAGGGTTACTCCCAGGAGGGAGGAAGCGCCTTTGCGGAACGCATATGGAGGCGTGTTGTCGACATAGAACGTCGTGGAAGGTACGCCAGGTCCGACTGGAGTGAAGAGTAAATGGAGATAGTCATGGCCACCTCTAATGGCCACAAGGTCGCCGAGGCGAACTTCGTCCTGAAGGAGTTCGGGGTCGTCTTGGTGGGCCGGGATGTCAAGGGCGACGAATTGCAGAGCCTGGAGCCTGCGACGGTGGCGAAGGCTTCTCTCGAATCCATCCTCCCGTCATTCGGTAAGCCTCTGGTCGTCGAGGACACGGGGCTGTTCGTAAAGGCGCTTAACGACTTCCCCGGAGCCCTGGCCTCTCACGCCTTCAAGACCATCGGAAACCGGGGGATTCTGAAGCTTCTAGCAGGGGAGGGAGATCGGTCGGCCTACTTTGAGGCCGCCGTCGCCTACGGCCTCCCGCCCGACCGCGTCTGGATCTTCACAGGGAGTGTACATGGTACGATTTCGGAGGAGCCGGCTGGCACAGGGGGGTTCGGCTTTGACCCTATCTTCGTTCCCCAGGGGTTCGACAAGACCTTCTCCCAGATGACCCTTCAGGAGAAGAGCAAGGTCTCTCATCGCGCCCGCGCCTTCAGGAGGCTGGGAGCCTGGGTCACGCGCTGACTCGTCCCTCGCTTAAGAGGAATTGTTATATGCTGGAGTCAAGGGAGGTTTGAAGGATATGGCCAGGAGACACAGTCATCGTCATGGGAAGTCCCATTCGAGCAGGCCGCCTTCGATAATATCCACGCAGTGGATTAACTATAACGCCGAGTCCGTCGAGTCGATCATAGTCAAGCTCGCGAAGGAGGGTCATTCTCCCAGCGTCATCGGCGTGAAGCTTAGGGACGAGTATGGCATTCCGCTTTCCAAGAAGCTCATTGGCAAGACGGTCACCGAAGTCCTCGAGAAGGCCGGACTGGCCCCCCCAATCCCCGAGGACTTGGCGAACCTCATGACCAAGGCCAGGCGTCTCCAAGCTCACCTGAAGACGCACAAGACCGACAAGAAGAACATCCATTCGCTCGAACTCCTGGAAGCCTCCATCCACCGCCTGTCCTTATACTACAAGAGGACAGACGCACTGGCCAAGGACTGGAAGTACAGCGCTCAAGTGGCACAGCTAGCGTGATGCCGTCTCCATGCCTGATGTCGAAGCGTTGCGTCGAGCGGCGTCGGAGAAGGGTCTTAACCTTAAGGAGCTAGCGAAGCAGAAGGCCAGCATCCTCATGCTGGGCCATATCGACGCCGACGGCATAGCCTCCATGGGGGTCCTGGCAAGGGCGTTCGCGCAAGTTGACGGGGTATTCACGGCCCGGGCCATAGGCGACGTGAACCCGCGCCTCCTTGAGGAGATTTCAAAGGAGAGCTTCGACTTCTACGTATTCTGCGAGGTAGGCAGCGGCCATGTCAGGCTCATAGAGGAGCACCTAAATGACAAGTACCTCCTCGTCGACCACCATCAGCTCACCGACGAAGAAAAGGACAACCCCAAAGTCTTCAACGTCAACTCCTACGGGTTCGACGGCGCCCGCGAGCTGTCCGGGGCTGGAGTGAGTTACTACCTGGCCTCCAACATGGCGAGCGGCGCCCGCTCGATGGCTTGGCTCGGAGTAGTGGGTGCGTTGGGGGACAGGCAGGACCAGGGTACCAGGCGGTCTCTC
>Ga0187881_10000750_pt1 | contig 37445 bp, 26 predicted proteins | sample June2016WEW_19_1_2_FD_133017 | JGI IMG/M metagenome (GOLD analysis project Ga0187881, IMG submission 133017) | Peatland microbial communities from SPRUCE experiment site at the Marcell Experimental Forest, Minnesota, USA - June2016WEW_19_100 | ecosystem: Environmental > Terrestrial > Soil >... | reverse complement strand
TGCGAGTGAATGACCCTCGGAAAGCCGGATGCGGGAAAACCGCCTGTCCGGTTTGATGAGGGGCGGAGCGTGACGGTCTTTGGCCTCGTGCCTTTCAACCCGTCCGCTCCGCCTACTCTACTTCGGCCTTCATTGGGCCGGGTGTTCCAGATGGAAATCATTAGCGTGGCGGGTATCAGAGGCAAAGCCGCGAGCACCCAGAAGACCAACGCCCAGTTGCCGTGGGCATAATCTTTCAGGTAGCCGAAACCGGCGCCGGAGAAGATGGCGCCCAGCGCGCCCAGGCACATCGTGAAACCCGTCGCGATGGCCGCCGCCTTCGGATGGCTCAGATCGACCGTTGCGGCGCCGGCCATCAGCATGTCGGGGCCATAGATCATGAATCCGGCCAGACCCAGGAGGACGGTGGCTGTCCGCCAGCCCCCTTGCGGAACGAGAGCCATCGCACCGCAGGTCGCGGCCAAACCCAGCAGCATGACCACGCAGACCGGAGCCCGGCGTTTGCCGAAGATCACATCGGAGGCCCAGCCGGCCGAGATGGCTCCCAAAGAACCGGCAAGCGGAATCATGATGGCCGTCAGCACGCTGTTCTTGATGCTGCGCCCGTGGAAATCCGCCATGTATTGCACGCTCCAGTTCATGAAGCTGTAGCGGACGGCGTTCAGGACGAAAAAACCGCTGGCCAAAACCCAGAGAATCCGGTTGCCGAGCGTCAACCGCACGATCCGCCAGGTGGACTCCCACCTGGCCGACATCGGAGGTGACGGCTCCGGGCCCACGTCATCCCGGACCGGCGGGAAGTCCGCTTCCACCGGTGAATTGCGCAGAAAGACGAAGAATACCAACGCCACTGGGAGGAGAAAAAGACCTGGCACCAGGAAAGCCGCGCGCCAGCCAACGGAGTCGCACAAGGCTCCCGCCAGCAGCCATGAGAGCACGTTGCCCACCTGGTAACACGTCGAAAGCCGGCCAATCAGGGTGCCCCGGCGGGCCGACGTGTTCCAGTTGGCCACCGTCTGGACCATCAGCGACCAACCGGCGGACTGGCCCCACCCATTAATCGCCCACAGCACTCGCATCGCGTTCAACGAAGAGGCAAAGGCAAAGAACAAATTGCTGACCGCCGCAATCAGCAAGGCCCCCGTCATCAGCCGCCGGGTGCCATATCGCTCGCCCAGCATGCCGTTGACGATCTGGCCCGCGGCGTAGGTCACCGCGTAGGTTGAGGGAATGGTTCCAATCTGCGCGTTGGTCCACGCCGGAAATTCTCTCAGGATCAAGGGCTGAGCGACGGCAAAGTTGACGCGGCAGAGGTAGTAAGAAGCGTAGGCCCCCCAGAGCAGTCCAAAGATCCGGAGTTGCCAGGAGCGTAACCGCTCGTCAGATGCGATGACATTGGTCTCCATGGTCGCGGGGCCAGCCCAACTTCATGCCGGCTGGCGCGCAAAGCGATGGTGAGAGCAGCGGCATCATGGCTCCCGCACTTTTAATGGCGAATAAATTTCCGAAGAATCCCTTTGGGCGGTGCCATGGTTGCCGCAAGAGGAACGCACCACCAAACGCGTCGGTAGAACCAACTGGCGAACCAACCTGCGAGGATCGCTAAGTCTCTCCAATAGCATTTGCGCCGCAGTGCGCCCGACCTCCACCGCCGGTTGGGCAACCGCGCTCAAAGGCGGCCGCAACGAAATCGCCCAAGGCATGTCGTCAAAGCCAAATACCGCGATCTCGGAGGGAATTTTTATGCCTTTTTCATGAATCGCCTGGAAGACGCCCAGGGTCATCAGATTATTGCCCACCAGCACGGCCCTGGGCGGTTTGGGCAGTCTCAACAAGCGATGCATGGCGGTTCTTCCGCCCACCTGCCGGAAGTCGCCGTGAATGATCAATTGTTCTCGAATCGCAATTCCTGCCGCCCGGAGAGCATCGCAATATCCGGTCAAACGTTCCTGCGCCACACTAATCTCCCACGGCCCGTTGATTAATCCGATTTCTTTGTAGCCATGAGACAGGAGGTGCTCGGTGGCTTCTCGAGCTCCTTGATAGTTAGTGGTTGAAACAAAATCAATTTGGAGGCCCCTGGGCATTCGGTCCACGGCAACCACGGGAATATTCCAGGACGATAACTGTTGGTAATTGGCTCGAGGATCGTTGCTCGGGACAATAATGAGGCCTGCCGCCCCTTCCCCGCGCACCACCGCCAGATGAGTTTGCTCCCGGTCCGCCAGACCATCTGAGTTGCCCAACATCAAGCTGTAGCCGGCCTGATAAAGCACGGATTCCACGCCCTGCACCACTTCAGTCAAGAAGGGATTTTGAAGATCGGGAATGATGACGCCGATGACTTTTCGCAAGCCGGAGCGCAAATCTCTGGCGACCCGGTTTGGATGATAGTTGAGCTTTTGAATCGTCTGCAAGACCTTGTCACGCACAGACCGGCGCACAACCGAATGATTGGCCAACACCCGCGACACTGTCGCAGTCGAGACTCCTGCTGCGGCGGCGACATCTAGCATCGTTGCCACGCGGCTCGGGGGAGGCGACGCATCGCGGTCGGAGGGATTAGTCTTTTGTTTCATGCCGATGAATAAAAAGTGTAGACGATTACGTCATCCTGAATCAATCAAAGACTTGCAAAAGTACGCAGCGCTGCCCGTGGCGGCGAGCAATCGGTCGAGTTGGAGCGGATGGTTTCCGCCCATTCGGGTTGCGGGTATTGGCCCACGAACCCCAACACAACATCGCGACCACGTACATCACAACGGCCATCGTGTAGGATTCAACGATTACCGTGACTTGCTTTCTCGCTGTGGGAGCGCTTCTTCATTCTCCGAGTCCGGCCTGGTTTTTGTCTTTCCAGATAAGAGGAGCCATATAGACCCCACCACGACCCCAGCCAGCCCGGCTTACGTACCATTTGCCGTTATTGTCTTGCACGACTTCGGCGGCATGCGCAGCAATGTGGCCGACTTTGTTTGTAATGCTCCACGCAAACGGATCCCGGCTTCGAAAAACGTCGGTGCGATCGTAGTCCTCCCGCCCATTGTAGTCCTCCCGCGGGCCGATAAACAGGTAATAGGAGTCCCCGTGCCGCACAACAAATGGCGACTCAGTAGGCCCGCCAAACGTTCCAACCGAAGGGTCGGTAAAAGCGACGCCGCGATTCGTCCATGTCAACAAATCGTCACTGGTGACATAAGCGACGATATGGTTTCCTCCCTGCGGTTTGCTGGTGGCGGTGTAATACATGACCCATTTGTCCTTCACTCTAAGAACTTCGGGGTCGCGCGCGTCATATCCGTCCACAACCATTGGATTTTTAGGCGATCGCGTCCATGTGTTCAGGTCCGGGGACGTGGCGAGATGGATTTCATATTTCGCGTGATCCTTGGCGCCTGCACAATAGAACATGTAGTAGAGATTATTATTTGAAACCACACAAGGAGCCCATAGATGAACTTCATGCCACGGGGCTTCCGGGGCTGCCGTCAAGGCAAAGGGTTGTTTGTCCCACGGTTGCTGTAGAAGACGGCGGGCGGTCGCATGGGAAAAATTAGTTTCCTCCATGGGCTTCGCGGGCTCCTGTCGTGTAATCCCAAACATGTGCCAAATTCCATCCTTTCCCTGGATGAAGCAGTGGTCATTGATATACCAAGGCTGGCTTTCGCCGACGCTCGGGTCGTAGATTTTTACAAATGTGCCGCTTGCGACCAAATCGCCGGGTTGTTCAGCCGCGCTTGATCTGACTGTCATGATGAAGGCACAACAAGCGCCCATCAGATAACACGCTTTCATTCTACGATTCACCCTTTGCGCTGCGGCGCGCCAAGCCATTCGTCGACGCGAAGAAAATGAGTAAAGGAAACTATGCCTTCACAATTCACTTCCGTTGGAAGGGATCCCACCAGCGGCTGTTGACGAGGCTGCCGCTGACTGGCGGGTTGATCTCCGCATCCTTGCGTTCTTCACCATGGCCATCCGTGAAGACTACATTCCCGTAGGGCGCATGCCGGAAAATATCCACACCCTCGTTCCCGTCGCCCTGCTTCATGCCCGCGTTAGGCCACCAAACGTTCATGCTGTAGGCTCCACTTAAATCAGGGTAAGTTTTCTTCAAGGAATCGCCCACCAGCAAACACTCGGTGGGGTGCATGATCTCGGACCGCTTGAACCAAGGCGTGGAACTCAATCCATATAACGCTTGCGCAGGTTTTGGCGAAAGTCCAAGAAAGAAGGAGTTGTAGCCGTAGCCAATATTCAAGGCGGTGAAGTCCCAGTTGAATATTTTCCCATCGGCGGTTTCCGGTCCAATCAGCGCCGGGCAGTGGAACGTGCCTGCGTATTGTTGCGGAACCGTGGAGCTCCCGACAATGAAGCACGCCCAAAAATTGGAAGGGTTGTAGGTTGGGTCAATTTGGGCCGGGAAGATATCTCCATTGTCATCGGTGTACACCTGGAACAAGAATGAGATCTGCTTCAAGTTGTTGAGACAAGAGACGCGGTACGCCTTTTGCTTGGCGCGGTTGAGCGCGGGCAACAGGATCGCGGCCAAGATGGCGATTATCGCAATAACCACCAGTAGTTCAATCAAAGTAAACGCCGCGCGCCGGCGCAGAGCGGCGATCGGAAAGCCCGCTCTTGTTGATGTTCGCTCATTCCAGCGGACATCTTCGCAGACGTTTGGGTTATTCATGCAAAAGGCAAAGTTTTTTGTTGACGGCATCCGGGAGCGACCTGCATCACTCCCGGATGCGTTTCTAATTCATCACTTTCTCAGTCGGAAGAACTGGCTTCCCGGCGAGATAGTCACCGTAACGCTGTTAGACACCACGCCTCCGACCGGGGTCCAGCTAGGGACCGACAAGGAGGCTGTGGACTCCAGCGTGAAACCTGTCGCATAGCTCGGCCACGAAATGGTGATTTGATTTCCAGAAACCGAATAGCTGATCGTAGGCGCCGGCACCAGCCCCACCATCGCCAGGAAGTGGTTGTTAATAGCGTCGGCGCTCAACACACTGCCATAAAAGGCCACTTCGTCGATGTTGCCGATCCACCCTTCTTGCGGAAAGGTCGGGTCGGAGGCCCCGATTTGGGTTGTTTCACAACAGAAGAAGTTGATGGCTTGGTTAAATGTTCCAAGCGACTGTCCATCCCAATACATGGACACCAGACCGCTGCCAAACGTGATGGCAAAATGATGCCAGCCAGCCGCATTGGGGACGGCCAGACTGATGAAACGGTCGTTATTCCAATTCCCAATCGCATTCTGGGCCTGCACCATGTGGATGCTCCACACCGAGCCACCGTAGCGGTCGGAGAAGATGCACGGAGCATAGCTGAGAGAAGGGTCGGATGGAGTCCAACCTGGCTGTATCCAAGCTTCCGCCGTGCCGCCGGTGACGAAGTCGAAAGCGGACACATATCCTAAGTCGATCTGGCCGGAGCCAGCCAGTACCAGCGATTCGTTGGTCACCCCGCCGGGTCCGTTCGTGAAAGTGATGCTACCGGACTCCGTGCCGTTGTTCGTACCGTATGAATCCGTGGCATTGCCGGCATCGAATGTGTAGTAGGAGATAAGGCTGGGTTCGCTGCGCACGACCGCTTGATAAAGGGCGATGTCGTTCCCCACGTTCACCACCGCGTCAATGCTCTGGGCGACCGCGACAGAGTTGGACGCCGTGACGTAGTAAACGCCACCGTTCGTCAACGCCAAGCTCGCGGAGCCAATCGTCAGGCTGGTCGCCCCCGGGATTGGGGTGTTATTCATGTACCATTGGTACGCCAATTGCGCGCCTTGCGCTTGAGCGAACATCGTAAGCGGTGTGCCGACAAGGAAGTTCCCGCCTGTCGGCTGTACAGAAATCACCGGAGCGACTCCCTGATAAAAGGCATTGTAGTGGGCCTGGACCTGCGCCGCCGAAAGAGCGCCGGAGTAGAATGCAACGTCATCCAGCATACCGATCCAGCCTTCGGTGGTGGAGCCTGGTGACGACGACCCTATTTGAGTTGTGCTGGGACTGCCGCCGAACGGCTGGCCGATGGTTGTGAGGATCGCTGCACCATCCCAGTATACCGTATTTGTGGTTTGATTAAAAACGACTGCAACGTGATGCCAGTTCGTGCCGGCCCCGCCATTCGGGATGGCGTAAAGATAACTGCTTGAGCCATTATAAATAGCCAAAACCTGTTTGTCTGCAGTCATGTTAATGCTCCATTCGCACAGCCCGCTGTTCCTATCACGATTGGCAAACAGCGCCGGCGTGTAGGAGGAAAATATTGCGGGCCAGCTGGCACACACCCAAGCTTCAATCGAACCGGTTCCAGAATTCGTGAAGTCAAAACTTGGCACTGTGCCCAAATTAACCTGTCCACTGCCATCAAGCAGCAAGCCCTGGCTTGCGCCGCCGGCAAAGGCCGACCCGAAAGTCGCCGAGCCTTGGAGCGTCCCATTGTTCGTGCCAAAGACATCGTTAGCCGTCAGCCGGTCGAATGTGTAGAAGGAAATGAGACTCACTTCGTTGGAGACGGCTGTTTGATAGCGAGTTACTTGCGCCGGCAACGTGCCAAGGGCGACTGTGACATAAGTGCTGGGCACATCTCCAGCCGGATTGGACACAACAACGTGGTAGGTACCTGCGTCACCCGCAGACAGGTTCGTGAGACTGAGCGTGGCACTGATTTTTCCCGTCAAGTTGGTGGCTCCCTTAAACCACTGATAGGTCAGGCTGGGGCCTGTGGCGCTAACCGTCATTGTCAGCGTCACACCCTGCAGAAAAGTCCCGCCCACCGGTTGCTTGACAATCACCGGCGGAGTGCCAGCGAAGAGCGCCTGGTAATGCGACTGGATTGTGTTTGTGTCAAGAGCAATGGAGTAAATCGCCACTTCGTCCAGCATTCCTATCCACCCTTCACCGCCATATGATGCCGAAGACCCCAGTTGGAATGTGGACGGATTCGCCCCGAGGACTTTAAATTCCGTGGCAGCCAATTGGCCATCCCAGTACACGGTAAACGTGCCGTTGTCAAAAACAGTCACCAAATGATGCCAGTTGGTGCTTGCGAACGGGATGCCCAGAACGTCATAAGAAGACCCATTCCATATGCCGATTCCAGTTTTGTCACCATGCATATGGACACTATATTCCGTTGGATAGCCGGCCCCATCGGCCCACAGGGTCGGCTCATAGGCCGCGTAATTCCCGGACCAATCGGCGCGCACCCAAGCCTCGATCGTTCCCGACGTGGAGGGAAACTCGAAGTCGCTTACGACGCCAAAGTTGACCTGGTTGGTGCCGTAGCAGTCGAAACCCTGCCCGAAGCCGTATGCCCCTGGAGCGTAGGCCGGATTCACGGCCGTGCCGTTGTTTATTCCCACGCTGTCGTTTGCATTCGCTTGGTCGAACGTATAATACGAGATGATGCCCGGTGTGTTGGTGACGGCCGCCTGGTAATCCGCCAGTGTGGCGAAGACCGACGAACTCCCCATCAACGTAGCGACCAAAAGGAGCAAAGCACCGAACTTAAACAGGGGCAGCGTGATCTGGATGTGAATGGTTGGGATGGTGTTTTTCATAACTGTGTCTTTCAGGTTTGTTCAGATTTATTGCGTTGTTTTAGCTTAACGCTGCTCTTGTGGGGAAGCTTTCTCACAAAATCGCTCCCGAAATAAACACGCACAACACAACTAGCACAACTAGCAAACGTTTGCTAATTAAGTTTCACTGAAGTCAAATGTAATCGATTACATTGAATCCTGTCAATAGTTTTTTTCTGTTTTCTTGTATCTTCTTGATGCTCAATGAAAAAGAGTTGAAAATATTGGCTGTCCCCTGTTGGGTTTAGCCCGCAGCCTTCATCGCATCTTCAAAACCCAGCTTCCGCTGAATGCCGTTGAACGCGTTGGGCACGTCTTCGACAATAACGACCTTGTCGCCAGCCTTGAGCTTCTTTGCGAGAAAATCGCCCACGATTTTCGCGCCCTTGCAATTGCCCGGACCGACGAACGGAAATTTCACTCCACTCGACGCGAGCACTACATCGGCGAGGTCGGTCTCGTTTTTGATGCCGTTGGCCAGCCAATCGTATTCGTCCGCGTGCGCACGTTGATGCTCTTTGGCTCCGCTTTCCATGGTCATGAAAAATTCGTTCGCCAACGACTTCATGATGAGTGCGACGCGAGGTTTGGCCGGTGAGGCGGCTTTGCTTTCGCCTGCTGGTTTGCAGCCCGGCAGCAGGCAATTGGCGAGCACCAACAGAACTGCCATTGCAACAAGAGGGAACGTGCGCATGTTGTATTTCATATGAGTCGAGTTGAAGTTTCTGAGCTCCACAGCAGAGTGCCACGTGTAGGCTCAATTTTTCAAAAGGAAAAGGCGCATTTGAGATGATAAGTATTTCTAGCTTGGAAGTTGCCCCACACCCTTTATTCTCCGTGCCATGGATACCCGTTATTCCATGCACGTCCGCAAAACCACGCTGCCAATTCTGATGGCATGGGCGTCGTGTTGCGTTTGTTGTAATCACACTTTGGCTGCCGCAGCCGAAGCCCGACCTTCGCAGTCCGAATATCTGCAGCCAGCTGTCGAGTGCCTCGACACGTTGATGCGGGACGGCACTGACCGCTACGGTTCGGTGCACGCTCCGATCCTGGTGAGCATTCTCGACGTCGAATCGCATGAGTGTCCGACCAATCCCTTAGCGTTGGACGAGGCTTTTCGTGTGCTCCAGCGGCGCGGCGTGCGCAATCCTGCGGGTGCGAATCTCCACACCGATTTGCCCACGCTCAGAACAATGTATGCGCTGTCGCAGGCCACCGGGGATCCGAAGTACGCGCGGTTCGCAGACGAATACGTTCGCTGGTACACGGAGCATCTCGTGGATGGGCGCGGATTCTTCTGGTGGGGCTGGCACCGGCGTTATGACGTGTACACGGACACGATGAAGGGCCATCTCGGCAGTCCACATGAAATCCACTCCATTCGTGAAGTTCCGTGGGCGCAGCTTTGGCTGGTCAACTCGAACGCGGTGCAGCGCGAGATTGAAGCCATCTGGCAGTGGCACGTTATTGACAAAAAGACCGGCGAGGTGAATCGGCACGGGGACGGCCAGCGCGGATGCGATTTTGCGATGGCGGCAGGCGGATACGCGAACGCGTTCGCTTTCATGTATCGGCAAACGGGAGAACGCGTGTGGCTGGATCGCACGCGTCTGCTGGCGGATTATTTTTGGGAACGCCGCAACCCCAAGACGGATCTGATCGCAAACCGGCCCAACGCAGGTCCGAATCGTTTCGACGGATCGCATTTCGACACGAGCATCACGGGCTTTTATTGCCACGCCTTGTTGAAATGTTACGAACTCACCGGCGACACGCGATTCAAGGATCAAGCAGTGGGTTATCTCAAGGCGTATCGGCGATATGGCTACGACGAGAAAACTGGAAAATTCTGGGGCTCGCTGAAACTGGACGGCACGCCGGTGCCCGGGCCGCGGCTGATGATGACCAATACAACGGACAAATATGTCACCTCGTCGGAGGAGCAATACTGGATTTACGAACCGCGCGGATACCTGGACCTCTGGCAGCCTTACGTCGCCGGTTACGAACATCCCATTCCCACGGCGCAAGAATATGCCTACGCAGCCCTGATAACCGGCGACCCCGAACTGCGGGACACGGCGGAAAAGTTTGCACACTGGATTCGGCAGGAATTTCCGCCGCGCCATTGCGAGACGAACTCCTGGTATAGAGGTTACGCCGAGGATTACGCGCCGCAAGGCACGTACGCCGGCCTTTATGGCCAGACGATTTCGTTCTTCGTTCAAATGTATCTGCTGACTGGCAATGCGACCGATTTGAAATCGGCGCGCGACGTGGCGGATGAGGCTATCGCCCGGCTTTATCACAACGGGCTGTTTCGAGGCCATCCGGCAAAGCCGTATTACGAGGCGGTGGACGGGGTGGGCCAACTTCTTTACGCACTATTGGAACTCGACCGGGTGTTGGTAAATCCAAAGCAGGCGGTGGCACAAAAGGCAATTCCACTGCACAACAACCGAAAGGCCGCCACGATGCCGGCAGACAACTGGTGAGCGCAGTTCGACGCGGTCATTGATTACGGAATGCTCTGGTGATCGGTGTTGCGGATACGATACCAACACATCAATTCTTTTGCAGACGGAATGGCCGGGCTCTGGCCCTCGGGGTTGTCCAGGTACAGAAACGCGACGGACGAAAAGCAAAATGGTTTAAGGCGATCCGGCGACCACGGATTCGCGAAAGCGAATTTGAGTCGTTGCGTGAAGCGGATGGCGTCGTTTTCGTGAACGCGATACATCGCGACACTGGCGTTGAGCGTGTCTTTGATGGGCACGCCGTGATACGGTCCGGCGAGCGTTCCTTCGCGGAAATACCAGCCGCCGAGAAAATAGTCTTCAAGGCCCGTGCCCGTCATGCGCGGCGTTTCCCAGTCGTCATCAATGTAAACGTATTCCGGGGCTTCGAGAAAGCTAAGGTAGTTACGCTCCTCGCCCTGCATGTAAAGCAGGCAGCCCGCGTAATGGCCGCGACCCTTCACTTCGGCGATCTGCACCGGGTCAGGACCTTTATTGAAGCCGGTGTTGAATTGTGCATGGAAATAACCAACGCCTTCCGGCAATGGTGCAAGTTGGTAAAGAATGTTGCAAAAGACGTCAGTATCAATTTCAGCGTCGAGATTCTCGACTTCCACCCGGAAACTTTTACGAAACGGCATGGGCCATTTGCAGAAGAAACCGCCGCTGGAAGTTCCAAAATAAAGCGACGCAAAACTCGCAATTTCACACAAACCCGCGCCGAAGAAATCGCCCACAGGAGTCGCGACCGACGGTTGTTCCGCGCTGTCGAAATAAATCCGCAAGATGAGCGTCTTGAGGATGGACTGATTGATCGGGGCTTTGGGGTTCCAATGCTGCCAGAACCAACCGGGGAAGGTCATCCAGAACTGGGTGATGTAGCCTTCGCCTTTGACCTCACCGATGGTCACGCGTTTTCCGCGGCGGACCGGAAGGGTCTTGCTCTTTTGCTTGAGATTGAACGTGGTAAGCTGGCGAGTCATTTCGTCGCGCAATGCTGCCATGCGCAAGGCACTTTTAGTCTGAGATGAAACGCCGCTTCCGCCAGCAGGGCTGTTCGATTCCGCCGCCTCTGCAATGTCTGGCAACGCGGCTGTTGCGCCCAAGGCAGCTAACGAAGCGACAAAGCCGCGGCGATCCATGTTGGGACGAGGGTTGTCCGGACGCCTCTGTTCGGGTGAGTGATTCATGTCGTGTTGATTGGTGAACAATTCTTCTGCACAATTACTTCTCTCCTGGCAAGATATTTGTCGGCTTGTCATCCAATCCGTCGTGCCAGTGCAGCGGAGCGATGCACACCGGGCCTTCTGTCCAGCCGGCGTGGCTGATGTACCATTTGCCATCCACGTCGCGAACAATCTCGGAGGCGTGTGAATGAATCCTTGTCGTCTGCTGGTCGAATTCCCAATGAAATGGATCGTGTGAGAGATAAACATCGGTCCAATCGTTGTCGCAAACGAACAGGTAATAATTGTCTCCGCGCCGAACAACGAATGGCGATTCCGTCGGACCGCCGAAACTTCCTGCGCGCGGATGAATGAAAACAACTTTGCGATTGCTCCAATGCGTCAAATCCTTGCTCGTCACGCTCGCCACAATGTGATTTCCGCACTCGGGGGTGGTTGTTGCCGTGTAATACAACACCCATTGGTTGCCGACACGCATGACGAAGGGATCGCGCGCGTCAAAACCGTCCACGACCATCGGATTGTCGGGACTGCGCGTCCAACTCTTTAAGTCGTGCGAAGTAAGCAGGTGAATGCGATACCGGTGAGTGTCTTTGTCACCCACGCACACAAACATATAATACGTGCCGTTGTGATGGATGACGTACGGCGCCCAGAGCAGATACTCGTGATACTTTTCCCAGTTACGCGTCACCGCTGGTGGCTGGGCCTGCCATGGCGACTGCAAAAGTTTTTGGGCGGTGGCATGACACAATCGGTGTCCTGGGTCCTTGAAAAAATCCAGGGGCTTGGGATGCGTGATACCGAACAGATGCCAGGTCTTGTCCGGCCCTTGAACAAACGTGTGATCGTTCACGCACCATGGCTCTTTGGCAGCAAAAATGGGTTTGAATTCTCCCGCGTCCACCAGATCCTTCTGAACAGGTGCGGGCTTGCCGTGTTTCTGAGGTTCTTTTACGTCCAATTGAAGCTGTGAGTCTTTGCCGATCGTATCGTCGTCACGTGTGTCTCCCCGTCTGCGTTCTACGCGCAGCAGACGGTAAGTCCCCGCCGCGTCGGCTTGGATTGGAACGCTCCAAGTGGCCTGGTCTTTGAAGGTCGCGAACGCCCATTCATGTTTGCCGTCCGGGCGCTCAATCTCCACCCAGTGTTCAAAGCCGGGATAATCGAACTTCACCCCTTCGAGCTGAATGTTGAACGTGGGCGCCGGTTTCTCCGCGGCAACCATCGGCGAAGTCATCGCCAGCAAAACCAACAACAACGAATGTCGCCTGAGCAGTTTCATGACCAGTCGTAGCGTGCGTTCGTAGTCTCTCCGAGGCAACTGGCAACCGTCAATGGCTTGATTGGGGGGCGTGCTCGGGCGTGATTTCGGTTTGTCATTTGAATCGAGGAGAATCAATCCATGCTTAAAGCAAATCACATTGTCAAGAGTTTGATTTGTCTAAGCCTGGTAACGATTGTGTCAACCAATTCGCTTGCCGAAGTGCCGATTGCTCAAATTAGCGGCAAATGGTGGAGGTGGCCGGTAATCCCGACCTTGGTGAATACACGAGTGACAAGCAGAACCCGTGGACTTCACCATCTGGCAAGCGGCCGACGGCACCTGGCAGCTCTGGTCTTGCATCCGGAACACTGGTTGTGGTGGCCACACGCGATTGTTTTTTCGCTGGGAAGGCCGGGAACTAACCGACGCCAACTGGAGGCCGAAAGGCATTGCCATGATGGCAGACACGGCGTTAGGTGGCCGTGCGCCAGCGCCGTCTTCCGCGACGACGCCCAATGTCTGCGTTGGACCTTGCGCCAACGCCAAATCATTTTCCGGTTGCTGCTCGAAGATTTTGGGTGGATGATCGGAAGCAGGCCGAAGGATGATCACCGCCGAGTCGCCACGCTGTGGCGGGTGACCGTGGAAGCCTGGCTCCGCCGCCAGGGACTGATCTCCGTCCGGCAAAAACAAAACCAAAAAGTGTCAACCAATTTTCCGGGAAATTGGTCTCATAATTAACTTTGCCGCACAATCCTCATCTGGCCTCGGGAACAAACAGCGAAGGTCAATTTGCTTGCCTCGCTAATGAAATTAGGCAAATACTGCATTGGTTATGATGCTCATAGACGAACTTGAAAACCAAAGCGTTTACATCCTGCGCGAGGCCTTCAACAAGTTTGACAAACTGGTGATGCTCTGGAGTATCGGCAAAGACTCAACGGTGCTCTTGTGGCTCGCCCGCAAGGCCTTCTTTGGCCGCGTTCCGTTTCCTCTCCTCCATGTTGATACGACTTACAAAATCCCGAGCATGATCGAGTACCGCGACCGCCTGGTGCGCGAGTGGGAGTTGGAGCTGATCGTTGCCAAAAACGAGGAAGTGCTGAGAGAGGGTCGCACCTACCCGGCCGGCAAGGCCACCCGGGTCGAATGTTGCGGCCAGCTCAAGAAAGATGCGCTTGGGCTGGCCCTCGGGAAACACCACTTCACGGGTGTCATCGTTGGCGTCCGGCGGGATGAAGAGCCGACGCGCGCCAAAGAACGTTACTTCAGCCCGCGTGACAAACACATGGAATGGAACGTCGCCGACCAGCCGCCGGAGTTATGGGACCAATTCAAAACGGATTTTGAAAAAGGAACCCACGTCCGGATCCATCCGCTGCTTCACTGGACCGAGCTGAACGTTTGGGAATACATCGAACGCGAAAGCATTCCTGTAATCCCGCTTTATTTTGCGGACGGTAAGGGCCAGCGCTACCGCAGCATTGGCTGCGCGCCATGCACCTTTCCGGTCAAATCCAACGCTCGAACCGTGCGCGATATCGTCGAGGAGTTGCGCGCTTCCAGGATCCCCGAGCGCGCCGGCCGCGCGCAGGACCAGGAGAGCGAAGACGCATTTGAAAAACTGAGACGCGATGGTTACATGTGACCTGTGGTTGCATCCCTAACTGAGTTACATCGGTCAAATAAGTTAAATGAGTTCAACCAACGGAATGCCGAGTGACCCGGGCGAACAACTCAAAATCGTCATCGTCGGCCATGTTGACCACGGCAAATCCACATTTATCGGCCGGTTGCTTCATGACACCGGCTCCCTGCCGGAAGGCAAGCTTGAGCAGCTTCAACAGATCGCCAGGCGACGTGGTTCCCCATTCGAGTGGGCCAATCTCATGGATGCCCTCCAGGCCGAGCGCAATCAGAATGTCACCATCGACACCGCGCAGATCTGGTTTCGCACGCGGAAACGTCAATACGTGCTGATTGACACACCCGGTCACGAGGAGTTCTTAAAGAACATGATCACGGGAGCGGCCAGCGCCGACGCGGCGCTGCTCCTCATCGATGCGCACGAGGGCGTGCAGGAAAACTACCGCCGCCACTGCTACCTGCTCCACTTGCTGAACCTCCGCCAAATTGTTGTGTTGGTGAACAAAATGGACCTCGAAAACTATAGCGAATCGAGGTTCCAGGAGATTGAAACCCAATACCGCCTCTTTCTCCAGTCCGCCGGTATCGCCGTAAAGACTTTCATTCCAATCTCCGCCAGGTACGGTGACAACATCGCTTCATCCGGTCAGAACATGCCCTGGTGGAGGGGTCCGTCCATCCTTGAAGCCCTCGATAGCTTCACCTGCCCCGAGGAGCCCCGGGACAAATCGCTTCGATTTCCCGTCCAGGATGTCTACCGCTTCGACGAGCGCCGAATTCTGGCTGGCCGCGTTGAGTCCGGCACTCTCCGTGTCGGCGACCGCTTGTTATTCAGCCCGGCAAACAAAGTCAGCACCGTCAAAAGCATCGAGCGTTGGAACGCGCCGCCGCGAGACTGCGCCTCCGCAGGCGAGTCCATCGGCATTACCCTCACGGAACAGATTTTTGTTGAGCGAGGCGACATCGCCGCCCTGGAATCATCGCCGCCATACGAGCTGACTCTCTTCAAAGCGCGTGTGTTTTGGCTCGGCCGGCAACCCCTCGAACTGGGCAAAAAATACAAACTCAAACTCACCACGCAGGAGGTGGAATGTGAAATCGCATCCATTGAAAAGGTCATCAACGCCTCCACCCTGGCCGCAATGTCCAGGCCCGGGAATGAAATGCGGGTCATCCGCAACGAAGTGGGTGAAGTGGCGATCAGGACCAGGAGGCCGGTGGCTTTCGATGCGGTGAGTGAAATTGTCCCCACCGGCCGGTTCGTCCTCGTCGATGGCTGCGAAATCGCGGGTGGCGGCACCATTGTCACTGACAACTACCCTCACCGGACTGGCGATTCGTCTCACAAGAGTGAGAACATTTACTGGAATCGCGGCAAAGTCACACCTGACCAGCGTGCGCTCCGCAATGGCCATCCCGGTTGCGTCGTCTGGCTTACGGGCTTGAGCGGGTCGGGCAAATCCACTATCGCCATCGAATTGGAACGCCAGTTGTTCAACCTGGGCCGCCAGGCCTGCGTGCTCGATGGCGATAATATGCGCCACGGTCTTGGCTCCGATCTGGGTTTCTCCCACGAGGATCGCAAGGAAAACATCCGCCGCGCGGGCGAGGTAGCCAAACTTTTTGCCGATGCCGGCGTCATCTGCATCACCGCCTTCATCTCACCCTACCGCTCGGATCGCGAACTGGCCCGCGCCATCGCGCCGCAGGGAAAATTCCTTGAAGTCTATCTTAACGCGCCCTTGGAAATTTGCGAACAACGCGATACCAAAGGGCTCTACGCCAAAGCGCGTGCAGGCGAGATCAAAGAATTCACCGGCATTTCCGCCCCCTACGAACCCCCGCTCCAGCCCGAAATCGAGTTGCCAACCGGCCACCAAACCGTCGGCGAGTGTGTCGCTACCATCCTCGCGCAGTTGAATGCTCTGAGCGCCGGTCGAGCTTAACCCCGGATGAAAAACCCGGTCAAAGCAGCCAAGCGAGGCAGCCGCCGAGCAAAAATCCGCGCTCGGCAGTGACCAGTAATAGATTTAACCATGACCAAAAAACAGTTCAGGTAAAAACCACCCGGTTTTGCAGCGGCCTGTTAGGGCCTTTTTGAGGAGTCCAGAGTGGTTCAGAAGGCTGCGAAAGCGTGCGCAAGTCCGCGGAAGGCAAAGCTGAAGTTGCTCAAAGTGCATTTGCCCTATCACGAGAGCGATCACGTGCTGAACATCGCCTACAACGTGTTGGTGGGCGGAGAAGGGCTGGAAGACATTGAACTGCGGCGGCAGGATGAAAGTTTTCTGGACGGGCTGGGGGCGCAGCGCATCCCGGACCCGACCGACCACAGCGGGAGATTTTACGCGGCGCTTCGGCGTCGAGCAGATCACGCAGTTGCAGGAGTGCATCAACCGGGCGCGGCAGCGGGTGTGGAAGCAGCAGCCGGACGGATTTTTAGCCGAGGCGTTCATCGACGCGGACGGGACGATTGCCGGGACCTATGGGGAATGCAAAGGCGGGATGGCACTGTCTTACAAAGGGATTTGGGGTTATGCGCCGCTGGTGGGGAGCTTGGCCAACACCAAAGAGGTGTTGTATGTGGTGAACCGGTCGGGCAATGCGAGCAGCCACCAGGACAGCGTAAGCTGGATCAACCGAGCGGTGGCGTTGGTGAGGCCGGTGGCGGGCCGAATCACCTTGCGCGGGGACACCGATTTTACCCACACCGCGCAACTGGACGGGTGGGACCAAGAAGGGATCAACTTTATTCCGGGTATGGACGCTTCGCACCCGGCATAGGCTTCCGGGGAACACTCAGAGTTTGTAGCCAATCTGCCGCAGGAACTGCTTGCGCCATTCGATGTCGGCCTCGCCCTCAACGCCCTTGGGCGGGACACCGTCCACGACCCCCACAATGCCGCGGCCCTGGTTGGTTTCCGCAATAAGCACCTGGGCCGGATTGGCCGTCGCGCAGAAAATCCGGCAGACCTCCGGCACCATTTTGACCGCATTCAGCACGTTGGCTCAGACGCTTTCCAGCCGCCGACAAACTCTTCGAAGTGGAGGTAGGGCTGAATTCCAGATTCAAAGCGATAGAGCATTGCCCAGAAACTCTGTCGGCAGAACTGCTGACTTTGTTCCGGTCATAAATTGAGTATTATAATATTTGCTTTGAGTACTAATTTGCTTATTGTGACAGTTAAACTATTCGGACTGGTCACTAACACGCTCGTTTTGGCGGATGAGAGGGGAGTGGTGGTGCCACTTTTGCCCGTCCGTTCAGACAGAGAACTTGCACGGAGTCGATGACCGAAGAGTTTGCTTAAAATAGCGGACGGCGAGACCATCCAAAGAATCACCATGACAACAACTCAAGGGCAATCCAAAGGCGGTCGTGGGCGCTCCGGTTTTACCTTGATTGAGTTGCTGGTTGTGATCGCCGTTATCGCGATTCTAGCGGCATTACTTCTCCCTGCCCTGTCTATGGCAAAGGTCAAGGCCAATAGCATGGTCTGCATGAACAATAGCAAACAACTGGTACTTGCTTGGCATATGTATGCAGACGACAACAACGGCAAGTTTGTCATGAATGACTACGTCACGGAGTCCGCCAACGGCTTTACCTTTGGCATAATGGATTACAGCGGTGGCAACCCGGCAGGAGCCGATACGAACACCGCCTATCTGGTTAATGACAAATACTCGGCTATGGCGAGGTACACGGTCAAAGCCGGTATCTTCAAATGTCCGGCAGACATGAGCGGGCAGTTTGGATTGTCTGGTTTGCCCCGGGTGCGCAGTGTTTCCATGAACCAAGCCGTCGGTCCGGGCAATGATGGGACCGCTAACGGCCAAGGGCCACACCTGCCACAATCAAACGGTTGGCGGGTTTATATAAAGGAATCGAATGTAATCTTTAGTCCGTCGCCATCCGAGCTTTGGGTGACCACGGACGAACATCCGGATTCTATTAATGACAGCGGGTTCGCGGTCAGCATGGAAGTTGCGCAGTGGGTGGATTTGCCGGCACCCTACCACAATAACGCCACCACTTTTTCCTTTGCCGACGGCCACTCCGAGATCCACAAATGGCTGGGCCAGACTGGCATACCGCCGGTGCTCTATGGGCCAAACGGAACCGGGCCCACTATTCCCGGCGGCAATCCAAACGTGGTATGGCTACAACAAAGGACGTCTGGGAAGTAAATTTGGATGTCTCGCCGCGTCGAGCTGGAAGCTTGTGCCTGCCCGGCAAAAGCGACCCGGTCGAACCAGGTCGAGACTAAACGAAAGAATTACGATGCGGATTTTCCGGCAACCGGTTCCAGGCCTCCAACGCACCGAGAGGGGGCCTTTGATGACTAAGAACTCTGCGCCTTCCTCGATTCTCCAATGCGTATTGTTTGTTGTAGCGACAGCTTCCAGCGGCTCAGCGGCATACCCGGCCGAACCGATGGGCGCTTCGTCAGCCGCAATTTCGCGGGTCGAACAGATGCCAAATTATCCACAGCCTTTTGCCTTGCGAGATTGGCGGCAGGTGACGGTGAACTACCTGGACTTCGCCTTTGATTTCGAGAAACGGGGCCCGCACCTGCCGCTGGTGCGCTGGGAGGACAAAAGCAAGACTATGATCTGGATGCCCGCCTATGTCGGTAACAAGGATGGGCCGGAAGGCATCAACTATCTCGCCGCCATCGTAAGCGGGTCGCTCGTCGGCCTCGACATGCGGACCTATCGGGGCCACGATTGGGTGGCGATCGGGACGAACTTCTACAATCCCGCCGACGGCGTTTTTCTCGACTGGCCGAAAGGTCAGTCTGGTGGTTCCTTTTGGTATGATGTATTGCCAAATGTGCTTTTCTTTCAGTTGACTGAACTTTATCCGGGCGACCCGGCGCAGGAGCGGCGCAAGCAGAGCGTGGCGGAGCGTTGGTATCAGGCCTGTGTCGCCTTGGGCGGGAGCCAGCATCCGCCCCGGTTGCCAAATTTTGATCATACTGGATTTAATCTCCGCACGATGAAGCCGTTCGACAACGGCGAGTGCATCGAACCCGAGGGAGCGGCAGGCATCGCGTGGCTGGAATACATGGCCTGGGAGAACTCCAAAGACCCGCGTTTCCTGACGGCGGCGGATTGGACCATCCGTGCCCTCGAGCAGAAACCGATTGAAGCCAATCCGCTTTACGAGGTGCTGCTGCCCTACGCGGCTTTAACCGCAGTCCGCATGAACGCAGAACTCGGCCGCAGCTATGATGTGAGCAAATTGGTGAACTGGTGTTTCGATCCTGGACCCAGCCCGCAGGCTCGCCCCCACTGGGGTGTGATTACCGGCAACTGGAATAGCTTAGATGTTGATGGCCTCGTTGGTAGTGCCACAGATGGTGGAGGCTATGCATTTGCGATGGATACGTTTCAATATGCCGGAACCCTTGCGCCGTTGGCGCGTTATGACTCCCGATATGCCCATGATCTCGGCAAATGGATTTTGAATCTGGCGAACGCCGCGCGCCTTTTCTACGCGAATGCGCTCGATGCCGAACACCAATCCAGTTATGCTTGGGACTCAGCCTACGATCCCAAGTCGGTCATCGCCTACGAAGGGCTTCGCAAATGGAAGCGCGGCGATGCAAACACGGCCCGGGCCGACTACCGCACCGCGGCCGGAAAAATTTTGAAAGGCAGTTTCATTTCCACCCACTATTACCGGGAAGAGCCGCCGGAAGTCGAAGTATTGGAGGAAACCCTCGATGGCAACTGCGCCCGTCTGGAGCACACCTGGGAATTCGATCTGCCTGATTGTCCGGAGCGTTTCCTGGTCATCGCTGCTGAGCGCGTGGACCAAGGTCACCGGGACAATGCCTTTCGATTCTCCTACGCGACTAATGCGGAGGGTCCCTTTACGGAAGCCTTTAGCCTCAAGCGTGACGGTTCGCCTCAGGAGAAGGAACTCCCTGCGTTCCTGAGCGGGAAGCTTTATGTGAAGGTGCAGAGTACGGATCGTTCAAAAGGCCAGGTCGCTTGCGATCAACTGCGCGTGGACGCCATGGCTATTTCCTACCGCTCGGAGATCGGTCCATACGCCCAAGGCGACGTGATTGTGTCTTTCATTGATCTGGTCAAAAGCTACACCGTGCCCATCGTGCTGTACCGGCCGGCGTCAGTCGTGACGGATCTGGGTCTTTACGGGAGCGCGCATGTAGGCAACCTCGGCGGGATCCTCAAGCCCACGAACATTGAGAAGATCCTCCGCCTGGATCTCCTCAAAACGGATTACTTTCACGGCCCGGCCTATCCCACGTTTCTTTACTACAATCCCTACCCCACGTCCAAGCAAGTGGAACTCGACGTTGGTCCGGAACCTAAGGATGTTTACGACGCGGTCAGCAAAGATTTCGTGCTGCGCAAAACCTCCGGCAAGGCGCGAATCACCATTCCGCCTGACACCGCCAGAGTGGTGGTCCTGGCGCCGGCGGACGAGAAGCTAACCCACGACGGAACGCATACCCTTATTGGTGGCGTCATCGTGGACTACCGGAACTAGCGACCCCAGCCATGGCCGACATCGCAAAGCGCTTGGTAGAAAATCCAATTCTCAGGCCCTCCGAGATCCGGCCAAGCAGATTCGGCATGAAGGTGGAGTGCCTGCTAAACCCGGGCGCATTCCGTTTCCAGGGCAAGAGCTGGCTGCTGTTGCGCGTAGCGGAACGGCCCAAACAAAAGCCGGGGAAGACAACGTTGCCGATCTTCGCCGAGAACGGCGAACTGAAACTTCTGGAGTTCGATAATTCTGATCCGAAGCTTGACGTCTCCGATCCGCGCGTGCTGCGCTATGATGGAGTTGATTACCTGACCACGCTTTCGCACCTGCGGCTCGTCTCCAGCGAGGACGGGGTGCGCTTCAAGGAAGATCCCGGGCACGAGCCTTTGGTGGGCCGTGGCGAACTGGAGGCCTATGGCATTGAAGATTGTCGCGTGACACAACTGGGTTCCACCTACTACCTGACTTTCACCGAAGTATCCCCCCACGGCGTGGGCGTGGGCTTGCGCAGCACCAGCGATTGGAAGAGAATCACTTCGCATGGCATGATCTTCGCGCCGCACAACAAAGATTGCGCCATCTTTGACGAGCAAATTGGCGGCCGCTACTACGCCCTCCATCGTCCCAGCAGTCCGGCCATTGGCGGCCATTACCTGTGGCTGGCGGAATCGCCTGACCTGATTCATTGGGGCAACCATCGCTGCCTCGCGCACTCGCGTCCGGGCATGTGGGACAGTATTCGCATTGGCGCCGGTGCGGCGCCCATTCGCACGCCAGCAGGCTGGCTGGAAATCTATCATGGCGCTGACGAGAAGAATCGTTATTGTCTGGGCGCACTATTGCTCGATCTGGAAGAGCCGTGGAAAGTAATTGCCCGCTCAACAGAGCCGATCATGGAACCGCTTGCCGATTACGAACAAACAGGTTTCTTCGGCAATGTGGTGTTCACAAATGGACATCTGGTGGATGGGGATACGGTGACGATTTACTATGGGGCCTCGGACAGCGTCATCTGCGCTGCGAGGTTCTCCATAGTCGAAATTCTTTCGACCCTAAAGACCGGTGGGCAATGCTGAAAATCATGAAATCCGGCCGCTTCAAGAGTTGTTTGACTGATCGCGACAACTTGATCTTACAGGAAAGGAATAATGTATGAATAACAGGCGAATGAACTGTCTGCGAGAGATGGTGACTGCACTTATTCTGGTGACGTGCTCTGCCGTGTGGGCGGCGGATGACACTGGCGGGCTGACACTCAAGGTTCAGGGGGACGCTAAACAGGGCTATGGTGTGGTGATCCTGAATAACGGCAAACCGATCGCGAGGCACAACGGTGGCGGGGAGTTCTCGGCCATCTTTGCCAACGGTGACCGCAGCCTGACCCTGCGGCAGGACGACTGGCGGGCAGCATCGTGGACGGGCGACGAGCGGCAGGTTATTCTTCGCGGCCAGATACAGTCCAGAGACTTTGAGACCGTCATCGACGTTCAGGTGCAGTACGACGTGCTGAGTCCTCAAATCGTTCGCAAGAAAATCCGGCTCTATCAGCCGGATGCGTACCTCTTGTATTACCAGGTGAGCAATCGCCTCGTGCCAACCGAGCCTCCACAAAAGCTCTGGAGTTTCGACCAAGCGGACTGCCAAGGCGGGCCGCTGCGGGAGTACTTCCCGGCGGCGGGATTTCGGACGAAGGATGGGTGGACGGTGGGGTTGCTGACGGACGCGGGGTTTCGCAACGGCTGGTCGCGGATTATTCAGCGCATCAATCGCGTCGCCGGTCCGTCAATGGTGGCGACTCGCGAAACGCCAGACGTCAACCTCTACAAAGTGGCCACCCGCGAGGAGTGTTCCGCCGGGCAATACTATGTTCAACAGACGTTCGGCGAATTGCTCGTTAAGGGTGAGGAATCGCAGAGCGGCAAGTCGGTCGCTTTGCCTCCGACGGAGTCGTGGTGGGCTACTGGCGGCGATGTGGCGATCCAGAAGCCCGACGGACAGATGGTGATAACCGGCCAGCATCGGCGGATGAATTTCAGCGGCATGGTCATTCCAGTGGCCATAGAGCCGCTTCATACCTATCGCGTGAGTTTCGAGTATCGTTCGCCGCACGCTCTCGGCACGCGATTTTGGGATGTGAAGGATGACAAGTCAGCTTGCGGCGACCTGGGGCTTTTCGAGGACAATCTGGCGGCGTCGCCCGACAAGTGGCGGAAGTTCGAGGGTCAGGTGTACGTGCCTGACCTCAAGGGTAACGGCGGGGCGCTGGTGATTGGGCCGGGCTATAATCAGGACGATCAGCCGGTCAGAATCGAACTGCGGAACATCGTGGTCGAGCAGCGTCCGTCGCAACTTGAACCCTACCATCGCCTCGAAATGGGCCAGCCGCAGGAAAAGACTGTTTTCATCTTCGCGGACAACGGTGTGAAGGACACGCTTCGTGAGTACCGTTTGGCCAGCCAGTTGCACTTCGCTGACGCCTTGGACTTTAGAGGTGGTCCGACCGAGAAGATCGTCTGGGCCGACACGATGAGCCTCTGCTGGCAGGCTGAGCCGCATGTGGCCCGCGCGATGTGCGCCCCGAGCATTTTCTACTCGGCGGCCGGCGAGATGTACTTGCGTGACAGCTTCTATACGATGAGCGGGCTGCACAATCGCGAGCTCAACGAGGGGCTGTTCAACTCGTGGGGCGATAATCAGGGCAACGACGGCTCTATCGGCACGCTGATCCCGGCCAACGTGGGGCAGCGCGAGCGCAAGAGCAATGACTCCACGCCGCAGTGGCTGATGTGGGCGCTCAAGAACCGCCAGCGGTTCGGTACGCAACTGCCGATGGACAAAATTCGCAAGGCCGCCGAGTATTGCCTGAACACCTACGACAAAGATCGCGACGGCGTATGCTGGGCGGAATTCGTCATGGGGCAAGATGATGTGATTTCTTACCCCAAAGGCACGAAGGATATCTGCAACAACCAGGGCGTGTGGGCGGTCACGCTGCGGGCCATCAAGGAGCTTGCGATTCCGGGCATCAGCGAGACGATCAGCGAGGAGCACATCCGCAAGGCCGAGGACGCCTACCGCAGCTATTACGATCCGGCGCTCAAGCGCATGACTTCCGTCCGGGGCGAGACGAACGCAATTAGCTTCGATGCGATTTGGCCGGAGTTCCTCTCCCTGTGGCTGTTCAACCACAAAATCCTCAGCGATGAGATGATGTGCAATCAGCTCGACCGCATGCCGGTGATGCTGCCCAATGAGGCGGCACCGCATCCCGAAGAGGGCGGAACCGTTCGACCGATCTTGATGGGTTTGCAGGAGCAATCTCCAGGGTGGAAATACTTTACCGAAAAATTCCACCCGATGAGCAGCGATGACTTCGCTTCGTACTATAGCGACCATCGCAAAGACGGGATGTACTACAACGGCGGCAGTTGGATGCAGATCGAAATTTGCGGGTATGTCGCTGGAAAACTCCACGGCTGGAAGCGGGCTGACAAAGCCATCGCCAATCGCCTATGGGCCGAAATCAACACCGCTCCCGATTTCCCGACCAGCCAGGAATACCTGGCGACCTTTCCGGGGAACCCGGAATTTGGCGGCCATCGCGTATTTGCGTGGAATGCTTTCGTGCTTTCCGCGTTAGAACTGGCAGGCCTGCGAACGCCTGATATGGACCCCGATTACAAGAAATAACCGCCGGAACGATACAATCATGAAGCGCATGGAACAGAGGAGTTATCTCAAAGGCAGATTGGCGGCAACTACATCTGGCTCGCGCAGTCGCCCGACCTGTTGCACTGGGGCAGGCACGCCTGCCTCGCGCGGACGCGACCGGGCATGTGGGGACAGCGCCCGCGTCGGTGCTGGCGCAGCCCCGATTCGAACTCCGGCAGGCTGGCTGGAGATTTATCATGGCGCCGATTCCGAGCACCGATATTGCCTCGGTGCGCTGCTGCTGGACTTGCAGCAGCCGTGGAAAGTTCTAGCCCGCTCGCCCCAGCCGATCATGGAGCCGATTGCGGACTACGAACGCACCGGTTTCTTCGAGAACGTCGTGTTTACCAACGGCCACCTGGTACACGGTGACACCGTGACTCTTTACTACGGTGCCTCCGATAGCGTCATTTGCGGCGCGCGATTCTCGATTCAGGAAATTCTTCAAGTCCTCCACTGACCGTCTTATGAAAACTTTTCTCCGCGAATATCGGCACTTTCTCTCCTATCCGCGCAACATGCGGATTTTACTCATCACAAATCTGTTTTACGCGATGGTGTTGCCGGTGATTGACATCTTCGTGGCCTCTTACGTGATGCGCAATTCGCGGGATGTGAAGATGGTGGTCATCTATCAACTGGCGGTCTATACCGGGATCCCATTCACGTTCTTTATCAATGGTTTCCTGTTGCAGCACATCAAGATCAAACGGCTTTATTCCGCCGGCATGCTGCTGAGCGGAGCTTCGATGGCAGTGATGATGTCATTGGGCAAACTGAACATGACAGGCGTGGGAGTGGCCGGGTTGCTGATGGGCATGTCCTTCGGTTTGTTCTGGGCGAATCGCGATTTCCTTGCTCTTTCCACAACCAATGATGCGAACCGCAATTATTATTACGGCGTTGAGACCTTCTTTTACACAAACACGTACGTGATCGTCCCTGCCATCATCGGCTGGTTCATCGAAGGCACAGGGGTACGCGGCTGGTTCGGTGGGGACCGTAACATAGCCTATCAAATAGTGACCGCCGTCGTGTTCATCACAACCATTATCTCTTCAATCATCATCCACCTGGGTCAGTTTGAGAATCCGCCGAAGTCGGGTTTTGTCTATTTCCGGTTTCACTGGTTATGGAACCGCATGCAGTTGCTGGCCGTCTTGAAGGGCCTGGCCCAGGGTTACATCGTCACCGCTCCCGCCATGCTGATCATGCGGTTGGTTGGACAAGAGGGAGCGCTCGGCACCATCCAGGCGGCGGGTGGCATTCTTTCCGCCTTGCTCCTTTACCTCATCGGTCGCACGACCAAACCGGCCCATCGCATCATCATTTTCACCGTGGGCTTGACCCTTTTCGCGTTGGGTGGGCTGGCGAATGCGATTCTTTTTAACGCCACCGGGGTGATTCTTTTTATGGTGTGCCTGTTGCTCGCCCGTCCGCTGCACGACATCGCCTATTTTCCGATTCAGATGCAGGTCATCGACACCGTTTCCGCAATTGAAAACCGCAACAAGTTCGCATACATTTGCAACCAGGAGTTTGGTTTTTACCTTGGCCGCTTCACCGGCTGTGGCCTGTTCATCTTGCTGGCCAACAAGGTTTCCGACACCTTTGCCTTGAGATACGCATTGCTCATTATCGGCGTGGTGCAACTGCTTTCAGTATTCGTGGCCAAAACAATTCTCAAGGGCTGCACCGTCACCGTGCCGCCAACCACGCTGGATGGCGAAGTCGGGACCGGGGTTCGACGTTTGCCCGCCGTTCAGCCCGGGATTATTGCGACTGATGTCTAAATTCACTTTTGTTACACGCTGCTCAGGAGCATTGTGGGCTTGTACCAACCTGGCCACGTTGAGAGTAAGTGGTTTTGCAACATCCATCGCTCTCCGAAGCGCCGCAGCAAAAGATCGAAACGTTTCTCTCCAAACTCAGACGCGCCGCGTGCGCCGCCCGGTATGACCGGCGCTTGAGAAGATAGCGCCCTTTCTTTCTTCATATCGCCTGCGCCTTGATTACCTTACGCTTTCTGCTCGAATAACTTTAGAAATCACTTCCCGGCAGGATTAAAACCAACTCAGATCTGGCGTTCTTACCTGAGGTGGGCTATATTAAACGCATTCCACTCAACCAACGATCCAATTCGACCGCAGATGAGCGCGGATCAACACAGATGAGGACGCGGCAAAGGAAACGTTTCGGCACCGCCAACGAACTTGCCAGGCGGGGTGCGGAGCTGGGCGCCAACTGGCAGCAACTGGGACGTTCGCTCCACCCAGAGGCCATGGAATAGTCATGGCGAAGAAGTGCATCCCAAGCCAACAATGACTCTGGCCCCGCAACCGCAATTGGTTTGCGAGGATTCGGCCCTATCGGCGATCCGGCGCAGGCTGAAGACGCGCCCCCTGCTGGCATTCACCTTATGGCTAGCGGTGGGGTGGCTGCCGAATGGAGTTTCAGCTGAGGCTTCAACCAATGATACCTCTTCGACAATCGTCGTCATTCAAAATGTGCTGGTTGACGGACAGCCGCGTCAAATTTCTGGGCGAATGCTGTCATCCTCCAAATCGCCACCAGGAATCGCTCCGGGTGAGAACACAGGAACTGACAGGTTGCGTATTCCTTCATCGGCGGAACGCCTGGAATTTCGGTTTGGGCCTAATACGGCCTTGCCCACCTCCGCAGTGCGGTTGCGCTACCAACTGGAGGGATATGACAAGGAGTGGCGGGAAGCTGGCGGTGAGATGCGGCTGAATGTGCGGTTCCTGGACTCGGCTACCAACACCGTGAGCGCGCAGGATTTTCTGGTGAAGGGCGAAAGCATGGGGTGGAACGGCAGTGTATTCCGTTCACGATTTGACCGCCGCCGGGAGGAGGTGCAGGCACCAGATCGGGCGGTTAAGATGCAGCTTGAGTTGTTCTCAGGCGGATCAGAGCAGACTGTGGGAATAATGGTTATTGACGACCTCACCGTTTCGGTTGCGGCGGCAACGAACGGAAATCCAGAAACGTTGCTGTTCAGTTCACATTTGAGTGGAAATCATGACCTCGACCAACCGCTGGCCGTTCCGCGCGGCTGGATGCGGGACGGTTCCAAACCCACCACCGCCCTATTGCTCCGCTCTGATGATTACCCGTCCCTGCACTTCCTGGCAGTTAAGGACACTGATCCAACCACTTGGGGTGCCTGGCGCACCGATCCAAATTCATCCATTGCCGTTCACCCGCACGACTCGCTTATCCTGCAATGGAACGAGATGTACAGCATCGGTTGGGGTGGCCCGGGGGAGGCTGGTTATTCGTACCTGCCGCCCGGCCAATACCAGTTCCGCGTCCAGGCCGTAACCGAGACGGGCGAGTGGACGGGCGCGATGGTTTCGTTGCCGATCACCGTGGTGCCGCTGTTCTGGCAGACGCCATGGTTTCGGAGCAGTGTCCTTGTGCTCGTCGTTGGCGCGCTGGTGGCAACTGTGCGTTACGCGAGCTGGCGCAAAATGCGGTTGCGGATAAAACTCCTCGATCAACAGCGCGCCTTCGAGCTTGAACGCACGCGCATCGCCCGGGATATTCACGATGATCTGGGCGCCAACCTCACCCAAATAGCACTGCTCAGCGAGTTGGCACAGACTGACTTGGACCAACCGGCACAGGCCCGATCCCATCTGCGGCAAATCTTCACCACCGCCGATGCGGTGGCGCGTCAATTGAATGAAATCGTGTGGGCCATCACCCCCGCCAACGACAATCTTGAACAGTTCGTCAGCTACATGAGCAAGTATGTGCAGGATTATCTGAGGGTGGCTGGGATTCGTTGCCGGCTGGAAGTTCCTGAGTCACTGCCGGAATACCCCATGTCTTCCGCTGAGCGGCACGATCTGTTCCTGGCGGCAAAGGAAGCTTTGCACAATGTCGTCAAGCACGCCCATGCCGACCAAGTCTGGCTCCGCCTGAAAGTCCAGGAAGGCGCGCTGGTGCTCGTAATCGAAGACAATGGCAAGGGGTTCCGTGAACCCGTCGGCACAGTCAAGACCGGGCACGGTCTTGAGAACATGCGGAACCGTCTAAACCATGTCGGCGGGACGTTCGAGCAACAGAGCGAGGTTGGTTTGGGCACCAACGTGCGGCTGGTGCTGCCTTTGAAACAGCGGTGAAGGCCCAAGCATTGTCATTGCTATTATCCTTGTCGGCAGTACTGTTGACTTGTGCAGACACGTCCGAGCAACGAAGATTTGAATGATGTCACTTCCCAAGGATGATCCGATAACCGTCGCCATCGTGGAAGATGATTCTCAGGTGCGGCACAGCTTGGTGGGCATTTTGAAGCGAGGCTCGGGTGTGCTGTGTGTTGGTGCGTTCGGCGACGCCGAAGAAGCCTTGCGTGAATTGCCACGACTGCAACCGCAGGTCACCCTGATGGATATCAATCTGCCAGGCATTGACGGCGTTGAATGCGTTCAGAAGCTTAGCGGGTTGTTGCCACAAATGCAGATGGTGATGCTGACGGTCTATGATGATACCGACGCCATCTTTAATTCGCTGGCCGCCGGCGCCTCTGGCTACCTGCTCAAGCCGGTCAGCGCGGTCCAATTGCTCGCAGCCGTGAAGGACGTTTACGCAGGTGGCGCGCCGATGACGAGCAATATCGTGCGCAAAGTGGTGCAGACTTTCAAACAACCTGTCGCGACCGCGCATGAGACCGAGAATCTGTCCACGCGCGAACAGGAGGTGCTCGATTACCTGGCCAAAGGCTACCTGTATAAGGAAATCGCTGACCAGTTGAGCATCAGCTATGGCACCGTTCATACCTATATCGAGCGGGTTTTTAAAAAGCTCCACGTCCGCTCCCGAGCCCAAGCTGTAGCCAAGTATCTCGGCGCGTAATTCTCCCGCTTCAGACTCACCGGTCGGACGATGTCGGCAGAATAGCCGACTAGCCAAGATGCCTATTGCTCCTAAAATGCTCAAACAACCCGCTGCCACCCAATTCGCGGGTCCAACTAAAAAACGAAATAACGAATCGAAACTGACTATGAACTTCAAACTTGCACTGATCGGCGCGGTAACACTAACACTGTTGGTGGCCGGCAATCCGGCCCGCGGCCAGCCCCTTCCCAATAATTTCTGGCAAAACTCCTCGTTCGGGAGCGGCACCAACCTCAATGCACCCGACGGCAGCGGCACGCCAACCGGCTGGGTCCGCAACGGCAGCGATCCCACCATTGACCAGGTCACCCCCGTCAGTCTGCCAGACTCCTCTTATGCGATCATGGTGAATGACCAGGACACTGGAAACTACGGCGAATGGGATTCCTACATCAGTCTGGCAGGCTTGGTGAACGCCGGCGACACGATCAATGTACAGTATGACCAGATGTACAGCACCCAGGACGGCCAGATGCGTGTGACCGTGGGGTTTCTGGATGTCAACAACAACTTCATCACCGCGGACAATTTCCTGGTCTCAGGAGACAGTCCCGGCTGGAACGGTGACATCGCATCCTCCACGTTCACCCAAACAAATCAATCCGTGCTCGTGCCCATTGGCGCGGTGACACTCAACGTTGCAGTCGTCTCTGATGTGATCACTTCGGGTTACTTGGTGGTGGACGACTTGTACGTGGCGCGCGCCCCGACGCCGGATTTGTTGCCAGGCAACTTCTGGCCGAATCCGTCGTTCGAGCTTGGCTCCAACTTGGATCAGACCAACGGAGTCCCCACCGGCTGGAACAGCTATAACAGTGGCAGCTCAATCATAACTCAAGTCACGACCAATAATTACGTCAGTGCCAGCCACGCGCTCGCCGTGGTGGATGGCGATCCCACCGCTTACGGTTCATGGTATTCAGACCATGCCCCACTGACCAACACTGCGATTGCGGGTAGCATCTTGAACCTGCAGTGGTTTGAACTTTACAGCATTACCAACGGTGATTTTCGCGTGGTGTTCACGTTCTTTGATGGCGGTGGAAATAGCCTGGGGGGTGACCATAATTTTGTCGTCAACGGCAACAGCGCCGGCTGGCAGGGAGCCGTTGCGGGTTCAGGCTTCACCCAGGTCAACCAGCAACTAACGGTGCCAGCGGGCGCGGTGACAATCGGGGTTCAATTGGTTTCCGCCGGTAGTGGTGCGGAAACCGGCATCATGATGATTGACGACCTGTCCATCGCCCTCCAGCCGCCGCCGCCACCGCTCTTGCCGGGCAATTTCTGGCCGAATCCAGGCTTCGAGTTAGGGTCAAATCTGGATCAAACCAACGGAGTCCCCACCGGCTGGAACAGCTATAACAGTGGCAGCTCCATCATAACTCAAGTCTCGACCAATAATTACGTCAGTCCCACCCACTCGCTCGCCTTGGTGGATAACGACCCTCTCAGTTACGGTTCATGGTATTCAAACCATGCCCCACTGACCAACACTGCGATTGCGGGCAGCACCTTGGACCTACAGTGGTATGAACTCTACAGCATCACCAACGGTGATTTCCGCGTGGTGTTCACCTTCTTTGATGGCGGTGGAAATGGCTTGGGCGACAATAATTTTGTCGTCAACGGCAACAGCGCCGGCTGGCAGGGAACCGTTGCGGGTTCAGGCTTCACCCAGGTCAACCAGCAACTAACGGTGCCAGTAGGCGCGGTGACAATCGCGGTTCAATTGATTTCCGCCGGTAGCGGTGCGGAAACCGGCATCATGTTGATTGACAACCTGTCCGTGGCAGTCCACGTCGTGCAGCCCCTGCCCCCCACGGTGCTGGCCGGCAACTTCTTTCCCAACCCGACATTCGAGGTGGGAGTTCTGCTGGACAACCCCACGCTCGGAATTCCGGCGGGAGGCTGGAACCGCGGCGGCAGCAGCAGCCTGATAGACCAGATTACGACGAACAATTCGACCAGCCCCACCCATTCACTTGAATTGCTGGACAATGATACCGGCAATTACGGGGAATGGTATATGTTCTTCAATCTTTCCGGGTTGGTGTCGGACAATGACGCTGTGGACATTCAATGGTTTCAACTCTATAGCATCACCAACGGCCAGATGCGCTTGAGCTTCGCGTTTCTCGACACGAACAGTGTCACGCTCTTCAACATTGATAATAACACCTCGCCCAACGGCACAAATGCCGGCTGGCAAGGCAGCGTGGGCCCGCCGTCAACGTTCGATCAGGAATTTATACGCCTCGCGGTCCCTGTCGGCACGACGCAGCTCCGGGTCAATTTCGCCTCCGGCGGCGCCTCGTCGGTAACAGGCGTGATGCTGATCGACGACCTTTCCGTGCGATTGAGTGTGCCAAACTTCACAGCCGTGGCGCCTCAATCCGGCGGTTACAACCTGACGTGGAACAGCATGGCGAGCAAGAACTATACGGTCCAGTTTACCGGCTCGCTTTCGCCGACTCCGACCTGGACGCCTCTGGCCACTAACATCCCAGGAGGCTTCCCGACCACCTCCTATCTGGATACGGCCAGTCACGGCGGCCACCAGGGCTTCTATCGCATATTGCAGCAGTAGCGAACAAACATGCTAGTATCTCAGGAAAAAGAACATACTTCAAATGGAAAGTAACGCAGGGCTGCCCGGCATTTATTCTGCCGGGTAGCCTTGTTTGTTGGACTGTGTTAGATTATTTCCTGAAAGAAAAGCAATCTTTATGATGTTGCCGATCGGCTGTCGAAAGCCAATCCTCCACTCTCTGGGGGGATTGCGTGGGCGCTCTGAACGTATGGCTCCCAGGATAATCGTTCTGTTAACGGTCATCCTGTTTCTAATTGACGCGCAGCGTCTTTCAGCCGGTCTGCTGCCGGGAAACATCTGGCCCAACCCCACGTTGGAATCGGACGTGAACGTTGCTGGCGTGCCGGACTTCTGGAACCTGGGCGGCTCGGACACCACGATTGATGTGTGGAGCAGCGCGCTCTCGGTCAGCCCGACACATTCTTTGGAACTCAACGACATCAGCACGACTGCGTATGGCGAATGGTATTCTAACCTGCTGAACATCAATGGTGGCACCAACTACCAACTCCGCTACAACCTTTTCTACATCGTCACGAATGTGGGACCGATGCGCGTTACGGTGAACTTTTATAATTCCGCCAACAGCCTTTTCTCTTCGCTTAGCTATACCTTCGCCGGAATGCATGATTTCTGGGAGGAAATCACACAGCAGTTCACAGCTCCCGCCGCTGCAGTGAAACTGGGTATTACCTTCACTTCCGGCGGTGGTTCGGACGTCACCGGCCAGGCATGGCTCGATGATATTTCCCTGGCCGCGGTGACTCTCACCAACTCGCTCGTGCCGTATATTGAGAACTTTCCGCCGCTGCCAAACCCCCTGGTGATCCGCAACTGGAAGCAAACCGCCATCGATTACCACCAACTGGCTTTCAATTCCTCCGTCACCGGTCAGTTTTTGCCGCTGCTTTACCAATACACCGCGAACACCGCGGCCGGTTATTCCGGACCGGCTTTCAGTCTGCCCAGTTATGTGGGCAACCCTTCCGGCAGCGGCGAAGCCCTCAGCGTGCTCGGCGCGACGCTCGGCGGCACGCTGGCGGGATTGAACATGGCCTCGTTCAATGGCATCGACTGCGTTCAACAGTGCGAGGTTTTCTATTCGGTCGTCAATGGGTACGGCTTGGTCTTGAACAACGTCAATTCACAGGGTTCTGGGTCAGCCTGGTACGACATTTTTCCCAGCGCTCTTTTTTATCACATCGGCTCCCGCTATCCGGGCAACCCCACCTACCAGGCCGAAATGCGCGCCATCGCGGACAGTTGGCTCGCGGCACTGCCGGTGTTGAGCAACAATTGGGACCATACCGACTTCGACTTCCAATCCATGACCACGGTAACCGGGTCGTGGATTGAACCGGACATGGCGGTGGGCATCGCGTGGCTTGAATACATGGCCTATGTTCAATTTCAGAACGACGCGTATCTCGCCGCGGCCGACACCTGCATGACCCAGATGAACACGAACACCACGGATCCGTTTTATGAAGTGCTGGAATTCTTCGGCCCTCTGCTTGCTTCCCGCATGGATGCGGAGTTGGGCCGCAACTACTCCACCAGCAAACACCTCAACTGGATTTTCAACGCCAGTTCCGATGCGCGACCCGGTTGGGGCTGTGAGAGTGGACATTGGGGCAACTACGACGCGTATGGTCTCATTGGAAGCACCACCGACACCAGTGGCTACGCCTTTTCAATGGACACTTACACAGCCGCCGGCATCATCGCCCCTGTCGCCCGCTATCAGCCGCAGTATGCGCGATTACTGGGGCGCTGGCTCCTGCACGTTGCCGCCAACGCAAACCTGTTCTATCCCGGAACGCTGGCCACTAACATGCAGTCAAGTTCAGCCTGGGTTCAGCAAACCGGCGTGACCAATATTTCCTATGAAGGGGTCCGCAATTTAGGGACGACCACGCCATATTCCACTGGGGATGCCGTTGCTCCCGTCCAAGACTTGAATCCCTACGGCGCTTGGGGGAGCGGTTGGATGGCGGCGTTGTTTCAAACCTCGAGTGTGCCGGGCATATTGCAAATCAACTGTCTGGCCACGGAAGCCTTTCCGCCGCCCTGCTATCCGACTTCCCTGCTCTACAACCCGTATGCCGTCGCGGAACAAGTGACCATCAATCTCGGAACCAATGCCAGTCACGTATATGATGCGGTCGCCGGCGTTTTCGTCGCCACCAACGTGACGGGAACTGTCAGCGTCACCATCCCGCCGGACGCCGCAGTGGTTCTGGCGCAATGTCCGGCCACCGGCGTCATCAGCCAAGCCGGCCAGAGACTGCTCGTCTCTGGAATCGTGATTGACTATTGGAACGCCACCAACGACACAGACGGCGATGGCCTGCCCAACTGGTGGGAAAGCCTATACTATGGAAACCCCACCAACGCGCTGCCCCAAACGATTGCAGCCAATGGATTCAGCAACCTCCAATGCTACTGGCTCGGCCTGAATCCGAGCGATCCAAACTCCACTTTCAAAGTGCAGGCCGCCAGCCAGCCCGGCACCGGCTACCCGCAGATTTCTTGGAATTCGGTCGGCGGAAAGACCTATGCCGTGGAGTACGCCAACAGCCTCGCTTCACCCATCGCTTTCACCCAGGCACTGTCCGTGACCGAGACTAACGTGCCTGCAGGTGTCGAGAGCAAACTAACGTTTGTGGACACTTTCACCCTCACTGGCGGCCCGCCGGGCCTGAATGGACGTTACTATCGAGTCCGCTGGATCGGACCATAAGCCTGCTGAAATGGACCTCCTGAAGTAGCACCCAGTTCATTAGCTTGGCAGCGTGGTTTGTGCGGCAGATTGGATTGCTTTATGCGGTGGAAAAGAAACTGCGCGAGCAGAAGGCTGGCCCGGCACTGCGGCAATCTTGCTTGCGGGCTGCGCTCTGCTGGTGAGCGCGTGTAGCACCGCCACACAAAGTAACCAGATTGGTAATCGCCTTGATTTCCCATAGCAGGTCACTGTCATCATTTGGGCGCTGCCTGCGACACTTTGCTGGCTGCGATGGCGGGGTTTTGGACGATTCCAACAACTACGGCCTTTCCGCAAAGAAAGGCCGTAGTCACCGGAACACAAATATAATGCTAGCGTTGCCAACTCAGCCAGAGTCTGACCTGTTGACTGATGATATTTCCTATTTTGCCGCAATCGTCCGTGAAGATGTCAAACCGACCGGACCGTCATCCCTGCAGGTAAATTTAATTACAACCGAGATTCTTGATGCCGCGCGAAAGTCTATTGAACTTGGGAAGCAAATTGATCTCCCTAAAAATCCATCTTGGTAAGAAAGCGCTTAATAATACTAGGTTAAGTGTCAAGTGGTATTATCAAAGCGCGTTTTACACCACGGGCACTGTCCTGCCAGATGAATGAGCCGAACTTGCAACCGCGCTCGTGTCTGGGGCAGTGTTACCAGCGTCGCACCAGAAGTTTTTTTGCCTGGGCCTGCTCGGTGCGCAAAAAGGCAAAGGCCATGCTCACCAAGGTTACGTGATGGTGCCATCCCAACCAATGCCGTCCTTCATAGTGATCCAGACCCAGTTCTTCTTTGAGTTCCTGGTAATCCAACGCCACCCGCCAGCGTGCGTGTGCCGTCTTGACTAAACGTCGCAAACCCAATGATTGATTTCCTAATTGGGCCAGCCAATAGTCCGACGGAGCCGCCGCTCCTTCCGGCCATTCAATCCACAGCCATTCCATGACTCTCTGGTGGTGTTCCTGCCGGCTCCAGCCATGGGCCGCCCAGACTTTGACCTGGGCAAATCGGGAACACATCGGACCTTTGGTCCCTTGTCGCCCAGTAACCTTCTGCCAAGCCTGCTTCGGCAAAGTGCTGGCGACATCGGCTAAACTTTTGGCCTCAGGCAAATCCTTCCAGGCGGCATATCGCCGGGGCCGCCCCGTCGGTTTGCTGGCAGCCACTGGCACTTGGGCCGGGTCGCTCGTCCAGACCTTTGTGCCCGGTTCGACGGCCACAGCGTACTGCAACCCCCGCTCGCGCAAGCCGGCGCGGAAATCAAAATCGTTGCCATAAGCCGAATCGGCCACTACCGGCAGGCGGGGCACCTCCCACACCAGCGCCTGATCCACCAAATCCAGTGCCAGTTGGTTCTTGCTCCGATAACCGAGGCTCTCGGGAATCTTGCCCTCCGCTCGTTTGGCCGGTGTAGCCACCAAGATTCTGGCAGGTAGAGCCGCCACGCTAACGGACAACTCGCCTCACACGTGCTCCAATGCAGACCCACCGCCACCTGACAGTTGGCGATCTTGCCCAAAGTCCCGCAGTACTGTCGCGCCACTCCCACCGAAGCCGTTCCTGCCTTGGGGAAAGAGGTTTCGCCAATCATCCACACTTCAGGTTCAGCCAGCAAATCAATTACCTTCTCGGCCAGTTGCTGCTGGATCTGCTCCACCGCCCACGGACTTTGACCGACAAATTGCCGCAAAGCTTGAACGTCGGCCCCGTCAATCCGGCCAGCCAGAGGCTCGATGGACTTGCGCCCGCCCTCCATCAGCAGGCCCCGCAAATAAACTTTGGCCCAGCGACGCGGTCACATCAGCTAAAAATCGGTCCAGTCTTTGATCCAATGCGGCAACTTGTTTGGCCGTCACACCCCGACCCTAGCCAAGACAGAAAATCATGTCAATATACTTAACCTAGCCTTATTAAGGCGGCGGTATTCCTGTTGCCAACCTGTTGCACCATCTCTGCCGTAATGAGATCGGTAGATGATGTAGCGGTCGGGCATGGACAGAATCTCGAGAAAAACCTCATAAGTCCCGCCAAACGCCCCTCTGATGAAATCGGGATTGGGTCTAACCAAGCCACGCGTTGCGAGCAAGATGCACTGGATACCGCGAAGGTAGCGCCATTTCCAGCCGGGCGCAACGTGATGACGGTTCACGTCGTCCAGCCCCTTCGCGTCAATAACCGGCTCCTTGTGGGGGCGTGCTTGAATGTGAAATCTCAAGTAGAATTCTTCCAGAGTTGCCCCAAGGGTGGAGCCTCCGTCAAGAAAGCACACCTGCGCCCAAATCATCCTGCGGACAATTTGCAATTGGCGTCCCCGTAATTATAAACCGCCTTTTCGCAAGCGGCCCTATTGCGTGGATCGCCTCTGTAGCTTTGCTGTTAGGATTTTTAATCCGCTGTGATTCGTCCAGTACTACTGCCATAGGCCGAGCTTTGAGAAACCCGGCCCCGTCCATGAACCCAGTTGATGGTGTGGACAATTTCATGTTGCATATGCAACACAAAGTTGTCCGAGGTTCAGAAGCGCCATGCGCGGATTATAGACACGGCGCGTCAGGAGCCTTACCCCGGACCGGCTGAAGCCGGGACACCGAACAGGCTGCGCAGCCCTGCCTTTCGTGTGATCCGTCCACACCATTGGCTTGAATTCGCGGCCGGCCCGCGCCATGCTGTCCGAAATCTATGAAACCCAATGATTTTTCCGATGCGCGGGTGCTCGTCACCG
>Ga0187881_10000741_pt1 | contig 37800 bp, 27 predicted proteins | sample June2016WEW_19_1_2_FD_133017 | JGI IMG/M metagenome (GOLD analysis project Ga0187881, IMG submission 133017) | Peatland microbial communities from SPRUCE experiment site at the Marcell Experimental Forest, Minnesota, USA - June2016WEW_19_100 | ecosystem: Environmental > Terrestrial > Soil >... | reverse complement strand
TAGTACACAGTGGTGCTAGCTCCCCGCTAGCCAGGGTAGGCATTTGAATCCATCGCGGAGTTTAGGCGGAGCGTGGCGAATGGGCTCACAGCAGGTTCTCGCCGGGAGTGCGAACGGCCAAGTGGGGCCTGTTCGCGAACCGCCCATTCTGCCAGTCGCTCAAGAATTCATGATGAAAATCAAGAAAGAGAGGCTCACCTAAAAAGATGTTAAAAATGAAGATCGACCCGACTATGTGTGTGAAAACAAAGGCTAGGGTGACACAATGTCAGGCTATCGAGCAGACTTATTGGCCGAAAATGCACAGGTTGTGCGGTAATTCCGGGCGAAATCAGCATGTTATCGAGAGAAAAGGAGCTTATCGCGCCGTTCTCAGCCGAGTGGCTGCGGTTATTTCCCCAGGCCGATGCGGCACTCGTGCTGCTCGCGGGTCAGGCGTTCCTGCTCCAAGTAGGCGCGGGTGCGGCGCGTCAACTCCTCGAAGTCCACTTTGTGCGCGTCGAATTCCGGGCCGTCCATGCAGGCGAACTTCACCTTATCCCCCACGGTGACTCGGCAGCCGCCGCACATGCCAGTGCCATCCACCATGATGGGATTCAGGCTGGCCAGGGTGTGGACGCCCCACTCGCGCGTGAGCTCCGCCGCGGCGCGCATCATGGGAATGGGACCAATCACGTGCGCGGCGCCCAGCGGGGAGGACTGCGTGGCCTTCCAAGCGCGCATCAGGTCAACGACCGTGCCGTGCAGGCCCGCTGACCCATCGTCGGTCGCCCACTGGACTTCGTCGGCCACGGCCTGGAGCTCCGCGTCCAGAATGATTTGGGCTTTTGAACGTGCTCCGCACAAGGCCGTGACCCGATTACCGGCGCGGCGGAAAGCGCGCGCCACAGGCAGCAACTCCGCCACGCCCACGCCCCCGGCCACACACAACACGTGTCCGACGTTCTCAATGGAGGCCGCCTGCCCCAGGGGGCCGAGCACATCTTCCAGAACCTCGCCGGGTTCGAGCGCCACCGTGACGCGGCTGGTCTTTCCCACGGCCTGGACGACGAGAATGATGCTCCCCTTCCCGGCGTCGCCGTCCACGATGGTCAGGGGGATGCGCTCGCTGTCCGCACGGGGACGAACGATCACGAATTGGCGAAGCGCGGAGCATCCACTCGCTGGATGTCTTCGACGTATTTGGGCTTTGCCTTCTTTCCATAGGAGCGTAAGAATTCGTCAAGAACCAGTTTCTTGACCCCGTAGCTGTCACCAGAGAATTTCTCTTTGATGATTTCCAGCCACTCGTCAATTGCCCCGCTGAGGTTCGTCCTCTGGGCGGGCATCCTGTTCTCGTTTCCGAGCACGGTACCGCCAGCCGCGATGTACGCGAGCCCGGTGCGCTTTTCTCCAGCGCTCTTATTGCGCCGGACGGGTTGTTGCCGACGTTCTCCCACATCTTGTGACCGCTGCTCCGATAGCTGAGGTAGTAATCAGCCTCGACCTGGATTTCCTCGGTCCCGTTAGGTCTCAACAGGACGTGGGGCTTAAGGTTATTGTTCGCCCCGAAAACGGCACGGCAGTAGCGCCGCCCGATTCCGGGGAGGTCTGCGTATAAGTAAAGCTGAACCGAACGATTGGCCATGAGGTCTCCTTCCCCGGATAAATACTGAGTTCCGGGGAGTTTTTGAGGAGACCCCTGAAAAAATGGTAGGAAAGTGGTAGGACGGCTTCCTTGATATTAAAAAAACCGCATTTTTACTGGCATTTCTTGAACTCTGGTGCCGAAGAGAGGACTCGAACCTCCACTCCCTGACGGGAACTACACCCTGAATGTAGCGCGTCTGCCAATTCCGCCACTTCGGCACGTGCAACTTGCGCTTGACTCGAGCAACGGGGCGCTTTCCGAATCCAGGGTCGCGCCAGCCGCGAGTTTTCATCTTGCCATTCAGCCGGAAACATGTCAAGCAGGGCCAACTTGCCGAGTCGCAGCACCCACCGGGACGGCGACGGAGGGGAGCGAGGTTGCGCCGACTTGTGGGGAGAGGTTCGGGCACCCTCCGCAGCAGATTCCGCAGTGGTTTTCTGCCCGCCCCTCGTAGCGCTTACAGCGAAATGACTTTGTCTGCCAACCACTGGGCCGCGATGATGTCTCCCATGCCGCCCACAATTCCGACGCGGACTTTCTCGAGCAGGCCAAAGTAGTCAAGGCACGTCTTGCAGACAATCAGACGAACCCCCCGCGCCTCCAGCGACTGCAAGACGTCCAGCACCGGCGACCCCTCGACAACCATCTTGACGCCGGAAGTGTAGAAGCAGATCGCGCCCGGCAAGGCGCCGTTCTCTTGTAACAGGAGCAAGTACTTTCGCAGCAAGGTGTGTTGCAGCGCTGGATCGGCTGCACCCATGCCGTCGTGTATCACCTGGATCAGTACCGACTTGCTGCCTTCACGGTCGGTCAAGTAAGCACCTCCTCAGTGGTGCGAAGTCATTTCGAATTAGCGGCAAGCATCGGCACGATGGCAGCAGTTATAGAGCCGGCTTGGCGACCTGGAGTTGCCCCTACAAGGTTCTCAGCAATCTGGTAGAAACCTCATTGAGCCAGCCCGTTAATGGTAGCGGACTTGAATCTTGGCGTGGAGGGGAATCAAGGTGTAGTCAAACTCTTCCAGCGCCTCATCCTTCTCGGTGATGACCAGGAGGTATTTCCCGATCTTGGCGACGAGGCCGGCGGAGGTAATCTTGGAGCCCACGAAAGTCGTGCCCAAGTGCATGGCTTCGAAATCTGGCAGCTTACCCCGCGTGGTGCTGTGCGCGTCTTCCCAATCCACCTCGCCGGGGCGGAATCGAATCCCGCGAATCGTGACACCCTTTGCCCTGCCCATGACCGCTCCATCCATCAATTGTGACGCTGCTCTGAACGGCAGAACGCCCCCGCCTAATCCTACAAGGCTACCGGCCATTATCACTGGTTGCAAGCCTTATCTTCAATGATTACCTTTCGTGATGGATTGGCGATGCCAAGTGGGCGGGCGATGAGGTTGCAAAACAGCGACAATAGGTCACCATTCGGGACAGGTCACCTTAGCGAAGACAAAAGGGCGCGGTCGTTAGGGGCAGGCGGAAGGAAGCGGCCGTAGACCTCCGCTCTGAGGTCTGCGGCGTTTCCTAAAGAAGAACGGCGGACCCCAAGAACGGGGGCCCGCGCTACCCCTCGGCGGAATCCGTCGCCCCGGCGGCGGGGCTCAGTCACCCGATCTCCCGACGGCCCGGCCACTCGATCACCCGATTCTACCTGCGCCCGTGACACACTTCCCCGTGTCGGATATCGGCGGAGCGAGATGGGAGGATGAGCCGGTTTACTGAGTCCGAAGATCGTCAATCTCCCGATCTCCCCAAGCTTCGAACGGAACCCTCATGGTAAAGACTTGGGCGGGACAGGAGACTGGCCTTCCCGGCCGCTTCTCCGTTAGTACTTCCAGAAGCGCCAGGGCTTGGCCTATTCATGGCGCGACTTCCACTTTCAACGCCGTGCCTTGGTCAGGGACTCTGATCCACACCACGCCCGCGTCGTCATCGTAGGCCCATCCCGCGGTGGCTTCCTCGAGGGCTTTCACCGATACTTGTCCGGCAAGTTCCCCTCCCGCCATGGTGACCTGCCGGGGTTGGACTTTCTGGCCGTGGATCTTGATGACCAGCGACCGCTTGGGCGGCGTGAAGGAGCCTTCGCGCGCGGAAATCTCCACGCTCGTACCGTGGGCCTCCTGCGCAGCGGTCAAGCGCCGCCGCAAGGAGACCCCGCGTTGGTAATCGAAGCTGATTCCGTCATCCTCGTAGTAGGGGCGAGAGGAGGTCCCATCCGGATAGACATCGAACGTTAACGGGTCGATGGGAGCTTGATCCGTGTACTGCATATCCTGCTGGCTGGGAACGATGGCGCCGCCGCGGACGAACAGTGGGATGCGCTCCATCGGAGCTGCCACCTCGATCTCCGCGGGTCCGGCATAGCGGTGGTCGGTCCAGTAATCATACCAGACACCGCGCGGCAGGTAGACCCCTCGGCTCGTGTCGTCGTCCTTGGTGATCGGAGCCACCAACAGGTCATTTCCGAAGAAGTACTCGTCGTTCCGATCAACCGCCGACTCATCGTCGGGGTACTCGAGAAGCAGGGGCCGCATGATGGGGACTCCCGTTTCGGCGGCCTCCCAGAAAGCGTTGTAAATATAAGGAAGCAGGTGGTAGCGCAGTTTGATGGAATTGCGGTTGATTTCTTCCAGGCGGTTCCCGAACGCCCAGGGTTCAAGATTACCGGGGCCGCCGGAATGCGTCCAGCAGAACGGTGTGAGGACCCCGGACTGCAACCAGCGGGCGTAAAGTTCGGGGCTGGGGATGGGCCAAATCCCCCCGATATCGGCGCCGGAAAACTGGAAGCCGGAAAGCCCCATGCTATTGAGCATCGGCAGGCTGAGGCGCAGATGGTCCCAGGTGCCCCAGTTGTCACCACTCCACTCCGCCGCGTAGCGTTGCCCCCCGGCGTAAGTGGCGCGGGTGATGATCAGTGGCCGCTCATTGGGATGCACGCGCAACATGCCCTCGCGCGTAGCCATGGTCTCCAGCATTCCGTACACATTGTGGATTTCGGCGTGGGACCGGGGCCCGTGATCGGTCGCATGCATGATATCCAGGTCAAGTGTCTTGGGCAGTCCCTGATCGACGAGGATCGTGGGCTCGTTCATATCGGTGAGAATGCCGGAGATTCCCTGCTCCAACTGTTCCTTGTAAAGTGAGGCCCACCAGTTGCGCACCTTCTCCGAGGCGTAGTCAGGAAACGCACTGGTGCCGGGCCAACCTCTTCCTGTGAAGATCGTCCCGTCCGGCTTTTTCAAGAAATAACCATTCGCGACTCCCTGTTGGTAGATCCAGAAATTGGGATCGACTTTTACGTAGGGGTCGACGATGGCGATGAAGTGGAATCCTTGCTGGCGCAGATCCGTCATCATGCTTCGGGGATCGGGGAAACGGGACTTATCCCAAGTGAAAACCCGGAACCCGTCCATGTAGTCGATATCCAGGAAGATGGCGTCGCAGGGGATCCCCCGATGGCGGAAGTTTTCCGCGATGAAGCGGACGGTGCTCTGCGGATAATAGCTGTAACGGCTCTGGATATATCCGATCGACCAGCGGGGCGGCAGCGGAGACCGGCCCACCAACTCCGTGAAGCGGGAAACGACTCCCTTTGGAGTGGGGCCGGCGAAGAAGTAATAGTTCATCTCCCCGCCCTCGGTGCCGAAAGAGTAGAGGTCACGATCCTGGGCGCCCATGTCGAAAGAAGAGCGGTAGGTGTTATCGAAGAAGAGGCCGTAGGCGCGCCCCTGGCGCAGACCAATGAAGAAGGGGACGGATTGGTAAAGAGGTTCCGAGGAAGCATCAAAGCCCGCCGGGTCCTGGTTCCACATCACGTAGGAGCGCCCGCGTTTGTCGAGAGGCGTGCTCTTCTCACCCAGGCCATAGTAGTGTTCGTCCTCCGGCATCCACTTCCAGCAGCGGACGCGCGGGCCATCCCAGCTCATCCCCCGGGTGTCCGCGTCCTTGGCGATCAGCTTCCCATTCCGATCATAGAAAGCCAGGCGGAAGGGTGATAGGTGCGCGCGCACTTCGAGCTCCGGCGTGCGGATGATGCGCGTTTCCTTGTCTCCAGCGAATTCGACCGGGACCTTCGGCCAATCCGTCTTGACGACGGCATAGGAGTAGTCAGCCGCCGGCGTGGTTCCGGGAACCATCCGTACACGGATCAAATCGGGAGCCAGAACCGTCACGATCACCGTGGCCTGACGGCTGCTGAAGGTCATCTGGTTGGTCTTGGGCTCCGAGGCCGTCAGGCTGCCCACACTCTGCCAATCGGCGAAACTGGCAAGTGCGCAGAGAAGTAAAAGGCACAATGACTGGAATGCGCGGAAGAGAATCGTACTCATATCCACCCCCTCGGTCGCGATAGCTTAACAAAGAAGATGTCCTAAGACACCCCCGCGGCAGAATCGACGGGAGAGTGTTGGGTGGGCCAAGAAGACCCAGTCGGTCGAGTCGGCGACCGGACAAGCGCCCGCCTCGGGTTCGTGCGCTGGGATTACTGTCGAGAGCAGCCCAACCGGCCAATTAACTCAGGTTGGGAATGAAAGAGGAGCCTTCCACCGAGCAGGGCAAGTCAGCCCTTCCGGACGGGAGGCCGACTTTTCAATGCTTCAGATTCCAGCCTTCTACTGCGACGACGGGCGCGGATCCACGGAGATCCTCTGCGTTGTATATCGCGCTGACCTCGCGGCTCTCGCCTGGTAACAGAGACAGGTAGTTATCCTGCCACAACACCGGGAGCACCTCATCGTCCTTCGCCTCCCCCATGCGGCTCACACGAGGGTTGGGTACCCTTTGGACCTTCAGCCGGACGGCAAAGGCTAATGTCTGGCTCGGGTTGTGAAGGTTGACCGTTGTAGTGCCCTCCGGGCCGTTGCGACTTGACCGGGCTGTCACCTCAAGATCGACCTGCGGAAGCGTGTTCAAGGCTGTGAAGTCGGCGAATGTTTTCGTCGGCACCCACGTGGAAATCGCGTATTGGCCGGTCGGGTCTTTATCCGCTCTCTCCCAATCAATCGTCTCCGGCTTCGTGGAGAGCCAATAGAAGTTTCGGCTGGTCAGCTTGCCTCGCGATTCAAGCGCCAAGCTGAGAAAGTACGTGGGACTCAGGCCGGTGATTTCCGGCAAGGTAAACACGCGGGTGCTGCTGTCGGCGCCGGCGTCAAGCGTTGCCTCTTTTGAAAACTTCTCGGTCATGTCGAGGTTGAAAACCTGGGCGGTGACCTTCAGGTCCGGAAAGGATTGGTAATAGGAATTCACGACCACAATCGAGTGGTCATCATACGAATACTGGACGTGCAGCGGCTCGCAGGCTTTTTTGACGCCGAAGTAGGATCCCCCGGGCCGCAGGTACCAGTCATACAGGTGCCAAATCATGCTGGGCCAGGCATTGTTCAGCATCCACTGGATGATGCCGGTGGAGGTGTATTTGTTGCGACCATAGGCTTCCATCATGGCGCGATGGGCCTCGTAGGCTTGCACCTGGGCTTTGCGGGCGAACTCTTCGACGGAGCCGGAGGGGCCGTAGCGCTTGTCGAGCGCCTCGGTGAATACCGAAAGGGTGTCGGACATGCCTCCGGCGTGGTATTCCCATACCGAGTCGATGGGCCAGAGATGGTCTTCCGGCAGCATACGGCGGAGGCTCTCGATGGGCGGTATGGCGGGACCGGGACTGGTCTCAGTGTTAAAGCCGTGCGCGCCGCCCCTTTGGGTGTCGAGGTACCAGAAAGATGGCGCCACGTATTCGTACGGTCCCGTCATCTTGACGCCGCTCGCGCCCACGGTGGTCGCCTTGCCCGCCGCCGAGGACACGGTAGGATTCGGCCAATCGCACTCCGCGAGCATCCCCAGGTACATCTTTTCGATTTTCGGGGGAGGCGGGAAATCACTGCCGTCCAACCAGGTGAAGACGGAGGGATGGCGCTCCAGACGACGAATCTGGTCACGCAGCGAATCGGCGGCAACGGACTCATTTTCGGCATCCCAATCGCTCCATTCTTCCCAATGGTCGCAGCAGCACCAACCGGGCATCACGAGAATACCCATTTCATCCGCGAGTCCCAGGAAGTGGTCATCCTCGAGCTTCCCTTCCAGCCGCACGGCGTTCAGGTGGAGGTCCCGGACGTACCTCAATTCAGCCTCCTGCCGTTCGGGCGACGAGCGCATCAGCAGATCAAAGCTGTAGCCCGCGCCCCGAATCAGGATGTTCTTGCCGTTGATTCGGAATAACCGATGCCCCTTGGCGTCTACCTCCGAGGTTACCTGGCGGATTCCGAACCGATGGTGGCTGAAATCGGAAACCTGGCCGTTAACCTCGAACTGCAAATCGAGCGGATAGAGGTTCTGCGGTCCCACTTCCAGCGGCCACCACAGCCGCGGGTTCGCCAGGTTTAGTTGCGGGAACTTGTCCGGCGTGAAGCGAACGACTCGCATCTCGTTGGCTCCGAGCCGCACTGGCTGCGAGAAGGCGATATCCTCAATCTTCCCGCTCAGCACACCCTCGATAGGACGGGTCGCGGCATTTTTCAGCTCGGCGCGTACGGTGAGTTGAGCCTGGTTCGTGGAAGGCAGATTGAGTTTTGTGAGCACGACAGGAAAGCGCAGCGCCACCGGGCCCGTGGCCGTGATGCGGACGTCCCGCCAGATGCCCATCTCCTTGTCGGGCGGCATGGGGGCCCAATCCACCAGGGTTATGGCCAGGTCGTCTGGCTGAGGCGGAAAGACTTCTACGGCCAACGAATTGATCTCACCCGGCCGGGACGCCGCCGTCACGTCAAACTCGAACAGCCGCCAGGTGCCGGCCATTTTCTCAGACGACGCGATTTGGCGGCCGTTCAGCCAGACGTTCGCCCGGTAATTGATCCCATCGAAACCCAGCCACAGCGTCTTGCCACCAAATTCGGCCGGCAGCTTGACCTCAGTGCGGTACCACCAGGAGTGTCGGAACGGGCTACCCGGTGGCATCAGGAGGTTCGAGAAGTCGCTGAAAATCGGGTAGGTCGTTCCAGCAATGGATCGCAGGTTCATCCCCACATAGGGGTTTGGGTAGATACGGTCCTTCACCAAGGCACTCAGCACCGTGGAAGGAAGCGTGGCAGGATACCAATGGCGCGTCTGGTATCCAGGAGTCGATATCGTTGCGCCGGATTCCAGCACCTCGAGCGACGACTGGATGGCCCAACCCTGGCGAAGGAACATCTGATCAGAGCTTGACGAATTCAACCGATCCGCCGCCACGCTGGCGGAGGCAACTGAATTAAGGATGATGAAGAGAAACGCGACGTCTCGAAAACGAGTCATGGGTCATTTCTCCTTGGCGCGTCTGCTCATTGTGCCTGCATTCATCGGCGCTGCCTGCAAGCCCGCGATAGCCAAGGCGCGATCACCTCCACGCAGAGCCTATGTTTGCGGACTATATGCTTAAAAACGCCCTAATCCAAGCAGGGAATGACGATCCACGGTTGATCGAGAAGCCAGCGCAGACCCTCAACGAGGTGAATGCCCACCCAGTCTTTGTAGATCCAAACACCGAGTCGTTCAACGTTCATCTGCACTGGAGCATGTCGGCAAAGGATTGGGTCGCGGCCGCTCCCTGTTCTGGCGATCGAGGCCGGCAGCGAGCACATGGCAAATAACGCCGGGCGGTCGGAGGGACATCGGACGGCGCAAAAGCCCTAATTGCCAATCGTCGACCGAAGGAGCGCTGCTCACGACCAACCACTGACGCCCTGCAACGCTTGCCTTTTTCGGGCACGTCGAGTAGCATGGCGCGAATCTCGGATCAGCGTATGTCACATCACGGCGCCAACGCGGAAGCAGCCCTCGTGGTGGGTTTTGGTGCGGGGCTCGTCATGTTCATTAAGGGCTTTCGCGTTTATCGTGAATACCGCGTGCTGCTCGATACTCCCGAAATGCCGATTCGCAGCATTGCCATGGGCCTGGTGGAAATCCACGGGAAGGCCGAGACCGAGCAGACGGTTTCGAGCCCCGTGACGAAAACTCCCTGCTGCTTCTACAAGGTCGATATCGAGCGTTGGGTTCGCGACAAGAATGGCGGACATTGGTCGCACGCTGCGACCGATGCTGACGGGGTGAAGTTTCATCTCGAGGACGGGTCGGGGAGAGTGCTGGTGGACGCGCAGGGCGCCGAATACGACCTGCTCCAAAGCGGGAAAGCTGAAACGGGGCGTGGTATGGGAGTATCCCTGAGCCGGACGCTGTGGGGCAAGGGCGATCCGGCGCTGGCCACCGGGCCGATGGCCTCTGACGCCGACCTCTTGGCCTATGCGCGCTCGGCCGTAGGGAGGCGGCGTGGCGGCTTCTCTCTCGATTCCGGAAATATCTTGCCCAGCCTTTCGGGCGCCCTGAACCTGGGAGGAAGTTCTGCGGACCGTTTCCGGCTGAGTGAGTATCTGATTCTCCCCGATCATTGGTATGACATCACCGGAACCTGCGTGGAGAATTCCGCGCCCCAGGACGAACACGACCGCAACTTGATCAGGAAGGGGACGAACGAACCGACTTTCCTGATCTCCTGGCGAAGCGAGAAGGAAATCGAAAGGACTTTGCGCAATCGCGCCGCCCTGCATATTTTCGGCGGCGCGGCTCTTTCGGTAGCTTGCCTGGGAATCCTGCTGGCCAAATTGGGATGGCTCTGACGCTTAAGAGGCTGTCTCGAAACTCGGTGTCGCCCGCTGTAGCGCCGCTCTATGAGCGGCGAAGTTGTTGAGAATTCGGAGCCGCCGGTCATAGACCGGCGCTACAACTGAGGATTTGAGACAGCCTCCTTAAGGAGAAAAACCATGGGTCTGACAATTATAGTGGCACTGGTGATCATCCTGGCCGTGGTGGGGGTATTCGTCTACCTCACCACGATTTACAACAGCCTGGTGCGCTTGAAGAACGATATCGACAAGGCCTGGGCAAATATCGACGTCCTGCTTAAGCAGCGGCACGACGAACTGCCCAAATTGATTGAAACCTGCAAGGGCTACATGCAGTATGAGCAGAAGACCTTCCAGCTCGTCACTGAAGCCCGCACGGCGTTCATGAAAGCCAGTTCCGTGGGCGAGAAGGCTCAGGCTGATAACCTGATTTCCGGCGCGCTCAAGAGTCTGTTTGCCGTGGCCGAGAACTACCCCGAGCTGAAAGCCAATAACAACTTTATGCAATTGCAGAAACGCATCTCCGAATTGGAGGAAAAGATCGCAGACCGGCGCGAATTCTTCAACGACGACGTGAATACGTACAACATTCGCATTCAGCAACTCCCCGATGTGTTCATCGCGGGCCTGATGCACTTGCAGCACCGCGACCTGTTCAAGGTTACGGAAGAAGACCGCCAGGATGTAGAAGTGAAAATGACCTAAGCCCGTACGGGCGAAACGGCGAACCCGGGGTTTGCCCCTTCAGGATTTCGCTCGAAAGGAGCCGGATATGATACTTGCAGGCGTCATCATCGCGCTGGTGGTGGTTTTGCTGCTCATCGTCGGCGGAATAGTTGCGTACTTCGTGGGCATTTACAATAACCTGGTCACTCTCAAGAATGACATCGACCGTTCCTTCTCGAACATCGACGTGCTGCTCAAGCAACGGCATGACGAACTACCCAAACTGATCGACACCTGCAAGGGCTACATGCAGTACGAGCAGAAGACGCTGCTGGCGGTGACGGAAGCCCGCACCGCTTATATGCGCGCCACCACGCCCGCCGAAAAGACTCAGGCCGACAACATGGTCAGCGGCGCGCTCAAAACCCTGTTTGCGGTGGCGGAGAAGTATCCGGACCTGAAGGCCGATACGAATTTCATGCAACTGCAGGGCCGCATCACCGAACTCGAGGAGAAGATCGCCGGGCAGCGCAACCGCTTTAACGAAGACGTTAACGTTTTCAACATCCGTATTGCCCAGATTCCTGCCAATTTTGTGGCCGGCTTCATGGGACTCCAGCCCCACCCACTTTTCCAGGTCGCCGAAACTGATCGCGAAGATGTGAAGGTCAGCTTCACGTAGGGGGTTCGAGGAGAACTGGTTGGCGTGTTCTTCCTGCGCAGCCAGCCCCGGCGAACCCGGGAGGGGCTGCTTCCTGCCGCTGTGGTCTTCGGGCGATCCCGGCGGGCGGAAGCGCCGCCACCTGTGGCAAGGTGAATCCGCCGCCCCGCCGACCGATTCCCCCCCCAAACGATTCTCTCTCCGCCTGCGGTGGAAAGCTGGGTGAGCACCACAAAAAAAGGCCCGCATGGGGGAGCGGGCCTGGGGAAAGGAGGAAACCTAAAACGGGTTCAGTCCTTATCTCTTCTTTTTCTTTGCCTTTTTCGCTGCCATATGTATTCTCTCCTCCTTTTGCTGGAGTCGTGTGGCCTGCGCCATGGGCCACCTTTTGTGGTCAGGCGCACTTGCACCACAACATATAGTAGGCTTCGTTAATGTTGTCAAGCAAAATCTTCAGGTGTGTTGTTGGCGCAGGAAATGTTCAGTTGAACAAACGGGGAGCAAAACCAAGATCGAACCTGCCGAAAGAGAGCACCGGGTCAGGGGCAATACTGTTCACATAAGGGGTTCCGGGAAATTACTTCTCAATTTGCTCCTGGGTGACCCCCTCACCCGGCGCTTCGCTCCACCCTCTCCCCCAAGGGGGCGAGGGCAGTAAAATCAACGCCCCCCCTCGCTCCCTTGGGGGAGTGGGTCAGTTTGGTGTTGTAGTGGCTATCTTACATCGCCACGTGGCGGCGTAAAGCCGCCTGTGCATCAAGCTTCTCCACTACTCGCCCGCGAAGGCATTTGCCCTGGCCTCGGACTTTGCGATACCCTTCAGGACGGGCGGAGTTTGACCGATGCAGAAAATGCGGGCGGCATTCCTCGGGCTCCTTTTGGCTTTCGGGATTTTGTCCTCGCAGCTCAGGGGCGCTCAGAAACTGGACCAAGCGATCGGGCAAGGCCTCTCCACGATCGAGAAGCAGCAGTGGCTCATCACGGGTCAAGTCAGGAGCCTGGCGGGCGGGCCCATAAGCAATCCACGGATTCACATTCGCTACGCAGCGGAGGGCATCGCGGAGAACACTCTCAACGCTGACGTGCAAGGCAGGTTCAACCTGACCCTGGAGCTGGACAGCCAGGCGTACCGAACCCTCAGCGTGACGGTCTCGGCCGAAAAGGAAGGTTTCCTCCCCTCACGCGAGACCGTGAACTTCACCAAGAAAGGTGAAACCTTTCCGATCGATTTGGTGATGCGCCCTGGTCAGGAAGATGGCGCGGCACTTTCTCAGAACCAACTCCTTTCCGCCCTGGCACCCCGGTACCAAGCGGCCAGTCCGCCGGAGCTGAAGGCCGAAGGCACGCGCCAGGATTTTGCGCGCGGGGTGGGGCTGTTGTTTGAACAACACGATTACGTCAAGGCTGTGCCTTTGCTTTCTGCCGTCGCCAAGAAGTCAGCGCGCTGCGTGGAATGCCGAACGGTCTTGGGACTGGCCGAGCTCCAAGCCGGCAGCATCGCCAGCGCCCAGCAGGAGTTCGCCGAAGCTGCCCTTGCGAAGCTCAGCGGCGCGGAAGAATCGCGAAAGGTGAATGCTCTGATTGTGTTGGGTGTTCTGGCGGGATGGTCCGCCGAATATCCCAAAGCCGCGGGTTTGCTGATGCAGGCGGTAAGGCTCGCCCCGCAGGACGCGGTGGCGCTCGAGGAATTGGGCCGGACGCTTGTGAACCAGAAGAACTGGGAAGCTGCGGACGATTATCTCCAGCAGGCCGAAAAGGCCGGAGCCTCGCCGGAGGCGCGCCTGCTGCGGTCCCGCGCCGTGCTTGAGGAAGGTGACGCACAAGAGGCTGAGGCGGAAATGCGCGCCTATCTGGCCGGTCGCAACATCAGGACTTTGCCGCCTCCCACGCGGGCCCTCTACACGCAAGTCCAATCCCAGCTCAGCCTGCGGGCTTACAAGCGGGAGAACTCCCTGGTGAACGAATCCCTTCCTGCGCTCCTCAAGCAGCAGCCCGGCCTTGCGGGCCTGGAACCCGCGGCGGACGAGAGCCCCCTGAACGCCATCCTGCAAAAGACGGGGGCGAATGTGGAGGCTTTCTTCAAGAACTTCCAGAACGCAACCTCCCGCGAGCGGATTGAAGAAGAGCAGATCGGCAAGGGTGGCAAAGTGAAGCGCTCGCTCGAGCAGCAATTCCAGTACCTGCTGATCACCACGCCCTATCAGGGCGGGCTGAGCCTGGATGAGTTCCGGACGAATCCCAAGGGCGCCCAGACCGGCCCCGCCGGCCTGAGCGACGGTTTTATGCTGACGGTGGGGTTTGCCTCCGCCTCCCTGGTTTTTCACCCGGCGTACCAGGGCGGGGCAAAGTATCGCTACCTGGGCCGTGCCCGTGTGGAAGGTACGGATTGTGATGTGGTGGCCTTTGCCCAGGACCCGGCGAAGGCCAAGATGTTCGGGCGCTTCAGCACCCACTCCGCCACGGCGCTGGTCTTGCACCAGGGAATCGCCTGGATCGATCCCCGCGACGCGCGTATCGTCCGCTTGCGCACGGACTTGCTGGAGCCTCTGCCCAAGGTGCGCCTGCAGCGCGAAACCACGGAGATCCTTTATTCCCAAGTCAGCTTCAAGGACATACCCGCGCCGGTTTCACTGCCGGCCCAGGTAACCGTCACCGTGGAGTGGAAAGGCAAGACGTTCCGAAACCTGCATCAGTACACGGATTTCAGGCTCTTCAACACCACCGCGCAGGAAAAACGCCAAGCCCGGCAGCCCCCTTCCGAGCCCAGCCCGAAGCCGAATTGAGTGCGCGCCGGCGGTGGGCTCGCCGAGTCTTGTGGGTGGTCGGGAAGCCAGGGCGCAGTGAAATCGCGCCTGCGTGTGGCTGGCCAAGCGCATCACTTGGGCGCGGGGTGGCTTTCTTCCACCATGGGAACGAAACGCACGGGCAGCAGGTTCTCGCGCTCGATTCCTTTCGCAGTGCGGCGAAGGCGGAGCAAATCCTGCGCAAAGCCACCGACCGGAACCAGCATGCGGCCTCCCACCCGGAGTTGCTCGACCAGCGCCGCGGGTACGTCAGGCGGCGCTGCGGTCACGATGATGGCGTCAAAGGGCGCCGCTTCTGGCCAGCCGCGGTAGCCATTGCCGATCCGGACGTGCACGTTGGAGTAGCCCATTTGCTCGAGGCGCGCCTGGGCCTCATGGCCCAGCCGCTCGACTATCTCCATCGAGTAGACCTCACGCGCCAGCAGCGACAGCACCGCTGCCTGGTAACCTGAACCTGTGCCAATTTCGAGGACCCGATCCTGCGGCTTCAACTCCAGGGCCTCCGTCATGAAGGCCACCACGTACGGCTGCGAGATGGTCTGGCCCAGGCCGATCGGCAGAGGGGTGTCCTCGTAAGCATAGGGTTGCATCTCCGGTGGCACGAAGCGGTGACGCGGGATTCTCCTCAGAGCTTCGAGCACCCGCGGGTCTCGAATTCCGCGCGCCATGATTTGGTCTTGGATCATCCCTTCCCGCGCGGCGCGAGTCTGCTGCGATTCTGCGGAGTCTCGGGGGGAAGGCGCGTGGCCGGATCCAGTCCCGTTAACCGGAGGGGGAGCGAAACTGCCAGGAAAAAGGAGTACGAACAGGAGTAGCGGCCCGAGCTGTTGTGGGAGCTTGCTGCGGCGCGGAGCCATGGCGTCCTCTACCGGCATGTTACCACCGGCCTGGCCGGAGAGAGCGGTGTTTGACAAGGAACCGGACCGTCAGCCGCAGGATTTTCCGCTTCGGAATTCTTGTAATCGCGGTCAAAAGCGTAGAGAATACCTGCGTTCCTGAAGGAGGAATTCATGCCTGGTGATTCCGAGAAGCTCCACTCATCCTCGCTCCCGAAAGAAACCACCGCTGCCGCCCTGACCGGCCTCAGCGGGGTCACTTTCCTTACCGAGCCCGAAAAGGTTTTCGGCGCCAACGATCGCGTGCGCGTGGCCATCTGTGGCTTGCGCGGACAGGGTTTCTATCACGTCGAAGAGTACGCGCAGATCTCCAATGTGGAGGTTGCCGCCTTCTGCGATCCCGATGAGAACATCCTGAGCGGCCGTCTGGCTGACATCGCCCTAATGGGTCTGCCGCGACCCCAGACTTACACGGATGTCCGCAAGCTGCTGGAAGACAAGTCGATCGATTGCGTGTCGATTGCCACGCCCAATCACTGGCACTCGCTGATCGGCATCTGGGCCTGCCAAGCCGGCAAAGACGTCTACGTCGAAAAGCCCTGTTCCCACAATTGGTGGGACAGCCACCAACTGGTGCGCGCCGCCCGGAAATACAACCGCCTGGTGCAGCATGGCGTCAACATGCGTTCCAGCGACTGTATCGGCGAGGCTGTCGAGAAGCTGCGGGAGGGCGTGATTGGCGACGTCTACATGGCGCGGGGCATGTGCTACAACTGGCGCGATACCATCGGCCACACTCCGGTCGAGGCGGTTCCGGCGGGCGTGAACTACGACCTCTGGACCGGCCCGGCGCCCCTGAAGCCCTTCACCCGAAACCGCTTCCACTACAACTGGCACTGGCTGTGGGACTTTGGCAACGGCGACATAGGTAACCAGGGGATTCATGAACTCGATGTGGCGCGCTGGGGCCTCGGGGTGGGTTTCCCCCATCGGGCCTCCGCCCTGGGCGGCCACTTTATGTTCGACGATGACCAGGAAACCCCTAACACGCTCAATTGCGTGTGGGAGTTCGACCTGCCCGACGGCAAGCGCAAGCTCCTGGAGTTTGAAGTCCGCCACTGGATCACCAATCATGAGGCTGAAATCCGCACGCCCGGGTTCGGCCTGGAAATCCCCGGGTTCCTCGGTCGCCCCCGGCCCGGGCGCCCGGAGCGATTGTTTACGCGGGGGACGGTCGGCGATATCTTTTACGGATCCAAGGGTTACATGGCCACGACGGACGCGGGGCCCCTACAGACCTACCGGACCCGCCTGGGTGAAGAACAGGAGTTTGGCCCTACCGCGACCCATGGGAGCGGCAACTGCTGGGCCAATTTCATCGACTGTGTCAGGAGCCGGAAAAAGGAGAATCTCCAGTCGCCGATTGAAGAAGGCCATATCACGGCCACGCTCGTTCACTTGGCGAACGCCTCCTACCGTTTGGGCCGCATGCTGAAGTTCGACCCTGCCACCGAGCAAGTGGTGGGCGACGAAGAGGCCAGCCGCCTGCTGCGTGGCGCCTATCGCGAGCCGTTCGTGGTTCCTGAGGATGTGTAGCCGGACTCGCATGAACCGTCCGACCTCGTAGGGGCACGGCGCGCCGTGCCCCACCCCGCCGCTTGGCGATGTGAAATCGCCGCGACGACCCCCTTAGCCGACGGCACATGGCCGCATCAAAATGAGTCACCACCCTGGTACCCCGTGCACTTGACTATCCCCTCCCCGAGGAATACTCTCAAATATGGGCGGTCCATCCAAACCTCAGGGGCGAAGGCCGAAAGGGTGGCCGCGGTCACGCCTATGAGAAATACGCTTCTCCAGCCGCAGCGGGGTCACCGGGAGGTGCGCGATGCTTTCTGTTCGCCTGGTTCAGATGATCGAGGATCACGCGGAAGAGTTGACGCGGGGACTCATCAGGACCCTTCAGGGTAATTCACGAACTCCCCATTACCATAACTTGACATACGAAGAATTGCACTATCGAACCTATTCCGTTTATCGGAATCTCGGCCATTGGCTCAGCCACAAGAGTGAGGAACCGATTGAAGCCAATTACAGCGACCTGGCGAAGCGGCGCTTCGCGGAAGGTGTTCCCCTCAACGAAGTGGTGTTTGCACTGATATCCACCAAGAACCATTTGCACGATTACGTTCGCTCTGTGGGCCTCATGGATTCCGCCGTGGAGTTGCATCAGGAGCGGGAACTGCAACGCCTGGTCGGAAGCTTCTTCGACAAGGCAATCTACTATACGGTCAGGGTGTACGAGCACGAGGCGGGCTTTCCCTACGCGAAGGCCGCTACGGCCTCGGTAGGCTCGCGCGTTCGATAGCTGTCATCCGTTGGCGCGCCAGGACCCTCGGATATTAGGAAGTTCCGAACACGTTGGCCATCACGATACCAGGCGCTGGGAAGGACCCGACGCGCCGACCCTCCGGCCCGCCGCACACTTGTCCCTAGCCAAACGAACTGCTGCGGTCTATGCTTAGGCCTTCGTCCAAAGCCCCAGGAGCAAGGGACCATGCCGGCCAAAATACTGTTCATGAATGGCGACATCACTGAGGTGGCCGTTGACGCCATTGTCAACCCCGCGAATACGGACCTCACGATGGAGGCGGGGGTGGCAGCCGCTATTCGACAGAAGGGCGGAGAGCGCATCCAGGAGGAGTGCGAGCGCCTGGCGCCGATTCGCCTGGGCGCGACGGCGGTTACGATGGGTGGAAAGCTGAAAGCCCATTACGTGATCCATGCGGCGAGCCTGCGTCCGGGCGAATCGGCCAGCGCGGATTCAATCCGGCTGGCCACGCACGCCAGCCTGATGCGGGCGGAGGAGAAAGGCCTTCGCAGCATCGCTTTCCCCGCCCTGGGGACGGGCGTGGCGGGCTTCGCGCTGGAAGAGTGCGCGCCGATTATGCTGCGGGCCGTGCTCGACCACATCAAGGTGCGCACGAGCCTGGAGAAGATCCGTTTTGTGCTGTTCGACGACGCGGCGCTAAAGGTGTTTGAAGAAACCTACCAGAAACTGACCGGGCGCCCGGCAGCGAAGACCCCGTGAAAGAAGTTAGAAGTCAGGAGTCAGAATGGCCGCGCCGCTTACTCGACGCCTATGCGAAAGCGATTCTGACTTCTATCTTCCGAGTTCTCCTTGAGCGACACACCTCTGAAAAGACAGCTTCTGGAAACCTTGCGGCGCACGGGAGCGATAACGTTTGAGCGCTACATGGCGTTGTGTCTCTATCACCCTGAATTTGGCTACTACACCCAGGGACGCGAGCGCACCGGAGTCGCAGGCGATTACTTCACCAGCTCCGATTTGCACCCCGTATTTGCGCGCCTGCTGGCCCGCCAGGCCGCCGAGATGTGGGAAGGCATGGGACGCCCCCGGCCCTTCACCTGGGTTGAGATGGGTGCGGGACGCGGAATCTTCGCGGGTGACTTTCTCAGTTGGACGAAGGGGGCGCTGCCCGATTTTGCCGCCGCCCTCGATTACGTGGCGATGGAGCCGGGTCCGCTCGAGCGCCAGCGCATTCAAGTGAGGCTGGCTGATTTGGGACTTGAGCGCGAGGTTCGGCTGCTTGCTAATATCGAAGAACTTGCGCCCACGGTGGGGTGCTTATTCTCAAACGAACTCATGGATGCGTTCCCGGCCAGCGTGGTCACCCGCACGGGTGGACACCTTAAGGAAATCTACGTCGTCGCTGACGGCGACGAGCTGCGCGAAAAACCCGGCCCCATCAGTCACGCGGCCATTGCTGCATACGTGGCTCGGTACGCAAACCGGCTGGAGGAAGGCCAGCGCATCGAGGTGAACCGGCAGGCGCCGGAGTGGATTCGCGCCCTCGCCGCCAAGCTGACGCGAGGTTTTGTGATCAGCATCGATTACGGGGACACTGCAAACCGTCTTTATACACCGGACCGCCCCCGCGGAACGCTGCTGGCTTACCGGGGCCACACCGCCTCGGAAGATTTCTTCGGCACGCCGGGAATGAACGATTTGACCACGCACGTGAATTTCAGCGCGCTGGTCGACGCAGGAAGAGCCGCAGGGCTGGAGGTGACGGGGTTCACGACGCAGGAAAGGTTCCTGCTGGCGCTCGGCGAGGCCAATGAGTTCGCGGACGTCTATGACCCGGGGCAGGGGGAAGTTGAGCAGCTCCAGGCCCGGCTGAAGCTGAAGCGGTTGATCTCCCCCACCGGCATGGGAAACGTCTTCAAGGTGCTGATTCAGCACCGCGGCCTTTCCAGACCGCAGCTTACGGGATTGAAGCACGCCGGCGACGCGGCAATCTGAGGCCGGCGGACGCCGTCTCAGTGCGGCTGCGGTTGCTCCGCCGTGTAAGGTTTCTGGACATGCCGGTTGGCCTCGTCGAGCGCTCCCTGCGTATTGTCGTTGGTCTGCAGCGCGCGCTGATACTCGTTGAGGGCGCGATCGCGCTGGCCGGAGGCGTCGAAGATCTTGCCCAGTTCCAGGTGCGCCCAGACCTCGATCCACTTGGGGTCCAAATCACCATCCAGGGCGCGCCGGAATTCCTCCATCGCCGCGTTGTAGTTGCGCAACTTGAAATGTACCTCACCCAGGCGGTAGTGGGCCAAGGAGCTGTTCTTATTGAGGTCCAGCACGGCCTGATACTGCTTGATGGCTTCCAGATACGCCTGCTGCTGGACGAGTTGGTCGGCTCGCGCCAGTTCGACCTGATACTTCGTCTTGTCGTCGTACTTCAGGAGGCGGCTGGCGGGGTCGACCAGCACCCGCAAGGGCTTGGTGCGCGTATTGATGGTGAAGTCGGCCGTCGTCCCAACCATTTCCACGCGCTCATTGACGGGTTTGGAACCCTGGCACATGACCCGAATCTCGACCGGCATGCGGAAGATGTCCAGGTCCTGTTGAACCTTGCCTACGACCTGGTAGCCCTTGGGAAGCTTGTAGACTGCCCAGGTCCGCTTAAACTGCGGTACCCCGGTTGAGCTGACCCATTGCGCGAAGAAGTATGTCAGCTCCTGCTTGGAGACACCCTCCGCGAGGCGCTGAAACTGGTCCGTGGAGATGGACTTCCACGCGTACTGCTGCGCCATCGTCCGCAGGGTCTTGCGAAAGGCTTCGTCCCCCATGACCCAGCGGAGCATGTGAAACACCATGGAGCCTTTTTCGAAGACGATGGAATCGTACTCGGGCGTGAACTCGTGCAATTGTCCGGCCTGCGCGATGGGCGCCACATCTTCGTGCGTCAGCGCGCCAACCTCTGTCTCACGCATCAGATCTTCAAAGGCTGCGTCCCCCGCTGTCTGCTGCACGTACAGGGCGGCCGCGTAGGTGGCCAGACCTTCGTCGAGAAGGGCATCGTTAGGAGAAGCAGGACTTACCAGGCATCGCCACCACAAGTGTGAAATCTCATGCGCCAGCAGCCGATAATTGACCGGGCTCGTGAACGCGCGTGAGGCAAGTGCCACCACGCCGGGTGAGGTGTAGCCCCCCACCGTGCCGTCGTCGATTTCAACAATCGCCAGGTGACCGCTGGGCAGCGGGCCGAACTCATCGCTGTAAAAGGCCAGAATCCTGGCCGCCGTGTCACCGTAGCTGGCGGCAAGATTTTCGTGGCCGGGCTTGAGGAAAAGCGCCATATCCGCTCCTACCGCCGTAGCCGGCTGCACCAGATAGCCGCCCGCAATCACGGTCGCAGGGAAGGAGGCTTGGTCGAAAACGTAGGTGTAAGTCACCTTTCCCGCTTGGCGTGCGGGAGCGGAGGCTTTCCCGGAAGCGATCACCGTCTCTTCCGACGGGACGGTGATGTTCACGGTGGCGGCGAAACGATTCACACCATAGGCGCTGACCGGGAACCACCGGCCCGGGTACAGGAGGTAAGAGCCCTCCGTACCCACGTAAGCCAGCTTCAGACCCTCCACCGGGCTGCCGTCGGCGGACGCGAGCGACCCGCCGTAATTCACCTTGATTGAAGCCAGCTTGCCTTCCGGTAAGGGGTTCAGCAGTGAAAGGGTTAGTGCCTGGCCGTCCTGTTTGAAAGTGACCTCTTGGCCCTTGGTATCCAGAACCTTGTCCACGCGGAGGTTGCTATGAAGTTCAAACGCGAGCGTGGTGAGATCAGCCTGGGGGAGAAGGTCCACGCGCACCTTGGCGCTCAGGACATGGGTGGAAGGAAACAGCTCGGCATCGATGATGTAGTTGGTGACTTCGAATCGTGGCGCAATTCCTTGCGCCTGGCCCGGCATCGCAGCCATGGCAAGAACCAAGCCCAGGAGGCCTGCCCGGAGCAACCCCGGGCGACGATAGCAGACAAGCCCCCAAAACGTTGACGGCCTCACCGATCTGATTCGAGTCATGCTCGGCTCCCCTGGCGGAATCAACTGGTGGTGTGCTCCGCGCGGGCGTTGCCGCGCCCGGCTGGCGATGCCTGCCGCATCTGGGTTCTTCTCACGCCGCCTGGTCCGCAACTCGTATCGTTGCCACTGGTGCGCGACCGGCGCCTGATATCTCCAAATAGTTCCGACGTTACGGCTGCCCCATTGGTTTCGCCCTCGCGGCCGCTGGGAGGTGCAACAATTTGATTGGATTATTCGGCAATCGTAGACGTTGCATCTCGCGAGGATCAAATCGGGCGGGCAGTCGATGCCTCAGCTCGCTTTCCGGGTTGCCCCGGAAGGCGGCAGGACGCCCACCACGGCGTCGGCGGCTCGCTCGATGGCCCCTCCCGGCCCCAGCCGCGGCCGTAAGGCCCGAAACGCCTGGATCATTTCCGCTCGGGCTTCCGGATGTTCCAGCAGGTATTCTACCCGCGCCGCGACATTCCCGGCATTGAAATCGTCTTGCATCAGCTCGGGGACAATTTCTTTCTTCGCCAGAATATTCACTATGCTATAGAAGGGCACGTCCACCAGGAGCTTCCCCACCAGCCAGGTAAACGGCGAGACACGGTACACAACCACCATGGGGCGCTCACGCAGGGCTGCTTCCAGCGTCGCCGTCCCGCTGGCCACTACCGCCACTTCGGAGTGCTGCAACGCGTCGTAAGTGGCGTGCACGGCAGGACGGACGGTAGCGCGACCCACGTAACACTCCAATAGGGTCGTTTCGATCCAGCCCAGGTCGATGCTCGGCGCTACGGCCACGACGAATTGCAGCTTGTGATTGAGCGACAGGCGCGTGGCGGCGTCCAGCATCACGGGCAGGTGGGCGCTCACCTCCTGCTTGCGGCTGCCCGGCAACAGCGCGACCGTCGGCACGGACGCGTCCAGGCCCACTTCTGCAAAGAACTGCTGGCGCGTGAGGTGGGGCCGCACGACGTCCACCAGCGGATGCCCGACGAACTCCACCGGCACACCTGCTTTTCGATAGATCTCTTCCTCAAAATCGAAGATGACGAGCATCTTCGCGATCCGGGCTTTCAGAGTCTGGACGCGCCGCTTGCGCCACGCCCAGACTTGCGGGCTCACAAAATAGACCACCGGGATGTTGCGCTTCTTGAGCTGGCGCGCCAGGCGCAGGTTGAAATCCGGAAAATCAATCAGGATGGCCAGTTGCGGTTTACGCTGGTCCACTTCGTCCAGCAGCCGATGAAAGGCGCGATAGACGCGCGGAATTCCGGAGATGACTTCGGTGATGCCGGCCAGGGAAATCTGATGCGCGTCCACGACGGTGTCGGCTCCGGCCTGGCGCAGCGCATCGCCGCCACACCCGAAAACTTCCCAGCCGGGCAGGCGCGCCTGGAGCGCTCGCGCCAAGCCAGCGCCATAGATATCGCCGGAGCGCTCTCCCGCCACGATCATGATGGACGGTTTGGCCATGTTTGGTAGGGGAGCGCTCTGCGCTCCCGCAGTTTGGGGAGGGGAGGGTTCTGCCCCTCCACGGTTACGTCGCCCGCGCTCGCCGGATTTGCTTCGGCGGCAAGAGGCAGGCGGATGTATTTCCGTCCAGCCCCAATACTGCTCACTCAATGGGTTTCAGGATATTAATTCTCAATTCGTTCCTGGGCAACCCCCTCACCCCCGGCGCTCGGGGCCCCCCGCCCGCCCCGGCTGGAGAAAGCGCCGGTTGCGGTCCACCCTCTCCCCCAGGGGGCGAGGGTTGTAAGCTTAATTCACCACCCCCCTCGCCCCCTTGGGGGAGAGGGGCCGGGGGTGAGGGGGTTCTGGGGTCAAACAGGGAACTGGCTCCTTGGGCAATTCCTGGTCCTTGTACTGAAGCTCGTATAGCTTGAAGTAAATCCCCCGCTTCTGGAGCAATTCCTGGTGCGTGCCCACCTCGCGCACGTGCCCCTTGTGCATTACGACGATCTTGCTGGCGTTCTGAATGGTCGAGAGCCGGTGCGCGATAACCAGCGAGGTGCGGTTCTCGATGAGGCGCCGCAACCCTTCGCGCAGCAGGTGTTCGGTCTCGGGGTCCACGCTGGAGGTGGCCTCGTCCAGAATCAGAATCCGGGGATTGTGCGCGAGGGCCCGCGCAAAGGAGAGCAGTTGCTTCTGACCCACGGAGAGCGTAGCGCCGCGCTCCTTAACGGGCTCATCAAATCCCGCCGGCTGACTCTCAATGAATTCCAGCAGCTCCACCTGCCGCGCCGCCGCGTGCACCTGCGCATCGGTGATCCACTCGCTCCCCAGCCGAATGTTGCTCATTATGGTTCCCGAGAACAGGAAGGGGTCTTGCAGCACAATGCCGAAATTCTTGCGCAGGTCGCGCAGGCGAAGCTCGCGGATGTCGATGCCGTCGAAGGCGACGCGGCCATCCTGCACGTCGTAGAAGCGCAGCAGCAGGTTGGTGAGGGTGGTTTTGCCGGCTCCCGTGTGGCCCACCACGGCGACCGTCTCACCCGGCTCGACGGTGAAACTGACGTTTTCCAGAACCTTGTGCCCATCCCGGTAGGCGAAGCCGGCCTGCTGGAATTCCACCTGCCCGCGCGGATGCGGGAGCGGCCGGGGCTCGGCAGGATCCGCGATGGTCACCGGCGTATCCACCAGCTTGAAGATGCGCTCCGAACTCGCCATCGCCGCTTGCAGCAGGTTGTACTTGTCGCTCAGGTCCTGAATGGGCCGGAAAAAGCGCTGCGAGTACTGGATAAACGCAATAGCGGTGCCCACACTGAGGACGCCGCGAAGCGCCATCCCCCCGCCCCGATAAAGGATGATCCCGACGGCAATCACTCCGGCCAGTTCCACGGCGGGATAGAAAAGGCCGTAAGCCAGGATGGAATCCTTATAGGCCTCCATGTGGGCCCGATTGATTTCTTCAAATTCCTCGAAGCTGCGCTCCTCGCGGTTGAAGAGCTGCATGACCGGCATGCCGGTAATGTGCTCCTGCAAATAGGCGTTGATGCGCGCGATCGCCAGGCGAATACGCCGGTAGGATTCCCGCACGGCGCGCCGGAACGCCCCGGTAATGAACACGATCACCGGCAGCACCGAGAACGTCAGCAAAGCGAGTTCCCAGTTCAGCTTCAGCATCACCGCCATGATGCTGAGCAGCGTGAAGAAGTCACCGAAGATGGCCACTACGCCGGAGGCGAAGAGGTCGTTCAGCACGTCCACATCCGTGGTCACGCGGGTCACCAGGCGGCCCACCGGGTTGCGATCGAAAAAGCTCATCTGGAGCCGCTGCAGGTGGGAGAAGATCTGCTGGCGCAGGTCGTACATCACCTTCTGGCCCACTATTTGCATAGCGAACGACTGCGAGAATTCCAGGAGGAAACTGAGCGCAACCGTCGGCAGGAAGAGCAGGAAGGCGATCTGCGCGATGCCCGCCACCGGATCGCGACTTAGGAAATTCGCCAGGATGGGCGGGAGGCGCTGGCCGGCGGTGGGATCCAGGTAACGGTCCACTTCCACCTTCAACAAATACCCCGGCACGGCCTGCAAAATTCCGTACAACAGAATGGCGACGAGCGCAAACGAGGTCATGCGCCAGTACGGACGGAGGTACTCAAGCAATCGCCGCATCAGCCGCGAGTCATACGCTTTGCCGAGGATTTCTTCTTCGTGGAAGTTTTCAGCCATGGAAACCAGCCGAAGCTCAAGAATCGAAGGTGGAAGGTCGCATCCTTAACTTCCCACTTTTGATTCTCAACCTGCCACTTGGAACATCACGCTTCCTTCTCCAGCTCCTCCTCGATCAACTGCTTGTTATAGAGTTCCGTGTAACAGCCGTTCAGCGCCAGCAATTCCGCATGTGTGCCACGCTCCACAATCCCCCCGTCGTGCAACACCACAATCTCGTCGGCGTTCTGAATGGTGGAGACGCGGTGCGAAATCAGGATCGTTGTGCGTCCCGCCATCACGCCCGTGAGCTGGCGCAGAATGGTTTCCTCCGTGTAGGTGTCCACACTGGAGAGTGCGTCGTCCAGAATGAGGATACGAGGATCGCGGATGACGGCGCGCGAAATGGCGGTCCGCTGCTTCTGCCCGCCGGAAAGCGTCAGCCCGCGCTCGCCCACCATGGTTTCGAACTTTTTCGGGAAGCTGCGAATTTCCGGAAGGATATTGGAAATCTCCGCCGCGCGCTCCACCCGCGCGTCGGTCGCGTCCGGGGTGCCCAGCTTGATGTTCTCGCGAACCGTCTGGCTGAATAGGAACGTCTCCTGCGGCACAAAACCGATGTGCTCGCGCAGGGTGCGGAGAGGAATCTCGCGGATGGGGACACCGTCGATCAGCAGCGCTCCCGGCGATGCATCGTACAGGCGGGGAATCAAGCCTACCAGGGTCGATTTCCCGGAGCCCGTCGCGCCCACCACCGCCACGGTCCTGCCCGCGGGAATGTGCAAATTGATATTCTTCAGAATCGGCTGACCGTTGTAACTGAAGCTCAGGTTGCGGAACTCGATCTCGCCCCGCAGCGCCGTCACGGGATGGGTGGGCACCGCGCGATCGTCGATATCCGGCTGTGCCTCGAAGATCGTCATCAACCGCCCCTGCGAAGCGAGGCCCCGCTGCACGAGGTTGGTCACCCATCCCAGCGCGATGATGGGCCAGATCAGGTACGCCAGGTAAACGTTGAAGGCCGCAAAAGTGCCGACCGTGATCCGGCCTTGGAGCACGTGCCGCCCGCCCACCACCAACACCAGCATGAGCGCCAGGGAGAACGTCAAGGCGATGACCGGCCACAGGAAACTGGTAATCCAGATCAGGCCCCGGTTCTTCGCGACGAAGTCCCGGTTCATGACGTCGAAGGTGGCCATCTCCGCGTCCTCCTGGCAGAAGGCGCGGACCACCCGCACGCCTGAGATGTTCTCGCGCACCCGTTCGGTGAGCTCCGAATAGAGCGCCTGGATCTTTTCGAAGCGCTCGTGAATTTGCGATCCGAAGAACTTGACCATAGCCGAAACGAACGGCAGCGGCGCCAGCACCATGAGCGTCAAGCGCCAGTCGAGATGCAGCATCAAGCTGATGGTGGCGATGCCCACCACCACGGTGTTCGCCGAATACATGATGCCCGGCCCTATCATGTTGCGCACGGCATTCAGGTCGTTGGTGAGCTTCGACATCAGATCGCCGGTGCGGTGCTCGGTGTAATAGCGCGCCGACAGGCGCAGCAGGTGGCGGAACAGGTCATTGCGCAGATCGTATTCCGCATCGCGGGAGATACCGATCAGAATCCAGCGCATCCAGAACTGGAAGACGGCCTTGACGGCCGCTACCGCCGTGAGCAGGCCGACCACCAGCAGCAGGCGCCGCAGTGCCACGCCGCGCATCAGGTCGTCAATGCCGGCCTTGATGATCAGGGGGACCAGTACGCCGACCGTTTGCGAGATGAGCAGGCACACGAATCCCGTCACAAAGCGCCCCTTGTAACGGGCAAGGTACGGCCGGATTGGACGGAAGCGTACAAACATCCGGAACCTCAAAACGCAAACCCCTTGGTCTTGCCCCAAGACTCAGGAGGGCTGGAATATTGGATTATATCGGAAGGCCGAAGATACCGGAACCCAGTTTGCACGGATCGTAGGGCCGATCTTCAGGCCGGCAGTCGCTCCAGGGTCAAGGGAAAGACCCCTCACCCCCGGCGCTCGGGGCCCCCTGCCTCCTACGTCGGCCCACCCTCTCCCTTGGGGAGAGGGTGGGCCGCGACCGGCGCTTTCACCAGCCGGCGCGGGCCGGGTGAGGGGTCATGAATAGTCACCAACTTAACCTGATGCTTCGCGTCGGCAGTAGTATCTCCATGAAAGCAACTAAGGATGAGACAGCCCCGGCGGAATCCGTGCGCCTTTTCTTAATTGGGGAAGAACGACAGGACAGAGTTACATTTCACGGCGGCCTTCGAGGGCCTTGACCATGGTGACTTCGTCCGCGTACTCCAACTCCGAGCCCACGGGAATTCCCATGGCGATGCGGCTCACCTTCACACCGAGCGGCTTGATGAGTTTGGAAATATAGACGGCGGTAGCTTCACCCTCCACGGTGGGGCTGGTGGCGATGATGAGCTCTTTCACTTTGCCGCCCTTCAGCCGCTCGAGGAGGTTCTTCAGCTTGAGTTGGTCGGGCCCCATGCCCTGCAGCGGGGAGAGGGCTCCGTGCAGCACGTGGTACTGGCCGCGGAACTCGCGTGTCTTTTCCACGCTGATGACGTTGTAAGGCGTCTCTACCACGCAGATCACTTCCCCGTCGCGGCGCGGGTCCGCGCAGTATTCGCAGGGATCGAGTTCCGTCAGGTTATTGCACACGCTGCACAAACGGATCTTATCCTTGGCGTCGAGGATGGCTGCGGCCAGGCGCTCCGCGTCTTCGCGCGACGAGCGTTCCAGGTGGAAGGCGATGCGCTGCGCGGATTTCTGCCCGATACCGGGAAGACGTTTCAGCTCATCGATCAGGCGAGCCAGCGGCTCAGCGTAATCTTTCATGGGTTTCGCAGTTCGGAGATGGAATCTCGATACGAAAGACTAAAGAAACAACCCCCACAAGGGGCGATGCTCGACTTTCGATATCCTGGTCAGGTCAAGCCAGGGATGTTCAGCCCGCCGGCCAAGTTCCCCATCTGGCTGGCCATTTGCTCGTCCACTTTTCGCGAGGCCTCATTGACGGCCGCCAGGATCAAATCCTGCAACATCTCCTGATCCTGGGAAGCGAGAATCTCCGGGTCGATCCGCACCTCGCGCAGTTGCTTCTGGCCATTCATTTTGACGGAGACCATGCCTCCGCCCGCCGAGGCTTCCACGGACAGTTCATCCAGTTGCTTCTGCAATTGCTCCTGGAATTGCTGGACTTGCTTCAGGATCTGTTGCATTTGTTGCAGGTTTTTCATTGCTCACTCCCGCTTCAGGTCCTTTACGTCCACCACGGTGCCGTCGAACTTCTTACGAAAAGCGTCCACTCCCGGATCGCGCTCGGCGCGCGCGCGCGCGTTGGGGCGTTCAGCTCGAACCGCTACTCCCTGCTCTTCCAGTCTAACACAAATCTTTACGGGTTGGCCCAGCACCTGGGCGCAGACCGTTCGCAATGTCTCCTGCTGTTCACGGCTCTTGAGCAGGTCAGCGAAGAACGAATCCTTTGGGGCGAAGAGAAACTCCACCTCGCCCTCTGCGCAGCGCCAGCCGGACAGGTGTTCCAGGCAACTGCCCAGGAAATTGGATTGGCTGTACACGCTTGTCTTGATGGCTGCAAAGCGGCCATCTTCACTGGCGGGCGGGGCCGGGGAAGTGTTTTCCGCGGGCGAAGCGGGCGTTTCCGCTGCCGGCGGAGGCGCCTGAACCGAGGCCTCTGCGGGTGGCCTGTCGAAACTCCCGGTGCGGAGCTTGGGCGCTGTCTCTGGCGTGGAGCGCGCGGGCGTGGCCGTCGCCGCCCGCGGGCTGTTCAAGCTCTTTCCCGGCAGGCTGGAGCTGCTGAGCCCGCCGAGCAGCGATTCAATCGAGGTCAGCCGCCGTGCGTGCACCAGTTTCATCAGCGCCAGTTCCAGATGGAAGCGCGGCACGAGCGAGTAGCGCATCTCACTTTCCGCGCGCAACAGGATATTGAAGAAGCGCGAGAGATCTTCCTCACTGAAAAGCCCGGCGAGTTCCCCGAGTTGCCGGCGCTGGTCGTCGGGAACCTGCAGCAGCGGACTTTCTGCGCCGCAACTGCGCGCAATCATCAGGTCGCGCCCGAAGCGCGTGAGTTCGCCACAGAAATGCGCGAGTTCGTAACCTTCGGTAGCCAGTTGCCCCACCCGCTCGAGCACGCCGCGTGCGTCCGCCGCGTCGATGGCTCTCACGATGCCGGCCAGCAATTCCGTGGGCGCCGCGCCCAGCACCTGGCGCACGCGCTTCTCATCCAGGCGCTCGCCGCAGGCGGCGATTACCTGGTCGAGCAGGGAGAGACCGTCGCGCATGCTGCCCTCTGCCGCCTGGGCGAGCGTCGAGAGAGCCCCTTCTTCAGCAGCAATTTTCTCCTCTTCCGCCACGCGGCGGAGCCGATCGTAGATCTCCGCGTAGTCCAGCAGGCGAAAGGCAAAGTGCTGGCAGCGTGATTGAATCGTGGGGGGCAGCTTGTGCCCCTCCGTCGTGGCCAAAATGAATAGCGAGCGCGGCGGCGGCTCTTCCAGCGTCTTGAGCAGGGCGTTGAAGGCCTCCGTGGTGAGCATGTGCGCTTCGTCGATGATGAAGATCTTGTAACGGTCGCGCGACGGCAGGTAGCGCACGGACTCCCGCAGCTCACGAATCTCGTCGATGCCGCGGTTCGACGCGGCGTCGATTTCCTGCACGTCCACGGAGTTCCCCGCGGCAATTTCCACGCACGAGGGGCAGACGCCGTCCGGCGCGACCGTGGGTCCGGTGGAGCAATTGAGCGCCTTGGCAAGGATACGTGCGGTGGTCGTCTTGCCCACACCGCGTGCGCCCGAGAAGATGTATCCGTGCGCAACGCGGTCCGTCTGGATGGCGTTCTTGAGGGTATCCGTTACCAGGTGTTGGCCCACCACGTCGTCAAAAGTCTGGGGGCGATATTTGCGGGCGATGACTTGGTAGGACATGGGAAGGGAAATCAGGGTATTCGATTTTCGGATCTTAGCTCTGGGATCAAGACGTCTTCAATTTGCTGTCCGCCGCCTTGGGCTCTTGCCATCACTGTTCTGAGGGCGTTGATTCTACTTCCCTGACGACCGAACTCTGAAAGTTGGTTTCTGGCGACGGACCACTGATCGTGGGCAGTGTCTTGATCGAAAATCTAAGATCCAAAACCCAAAACAGATTGGGCCAGACTTCGGGTTGATCTGCGGCACACGGAGAGGCTCGTTACCGTTGCTTCCTTCCGGACCTGGCGGGGTTCGCGAACATCCGTCGCACAGAGCCCGAAGTCTGACATGTTTTTCGAACCCACCTCTCAACTGCGTTCTGCGAGTTCATTATGATGGTAGCACGCGGGCTAGCTCTCCGTCGACCCCTAGGAAAGAAATGCTGACTGAACCTGCGGCATCTGGGCTTTAGGGCTTGGGTCCGGAGGAACTCTCCCAGGTCAAGGTGAGCTGGTTGTTGCCGACCCCCACTTTGAGCGTGGGGACGAAGCCGCCGGGCAGCAGCATGGGAATGACCTTGCTCAGGTCCGTTGCGCCATCCTTGGTCACCACATGGACTGAGACCTCGGGCGCACCGGCGGGCACGGTGATGGTGCGCGAGAACGTCCCTTCATAAGCCCCTTTGATTCCCAGAAAGCCCCCCTTCTTTTTCCCCTTGAAAGCGCCTTGAAAGAGCGCCTGACCTCCGGCAGAGAAAGTGTAGGTAGCTTCCTTGAGGTCGTAATTGCAGTGAACCTGAACGACCCGGGGGACATTTGCGAGCTTGGCGGCATTGGCCTTGGCAATTTCTTCGGGGCTGGGCGTCGGAGTTGCCGGCTGAGGCGGTGGCGCCGCGATGGGCTCCGGCTCGGGGGGAGCGGGAGTTGGCTCGGGTGCTTTCGGCTGGGGCTTGGCCATTTGCCTGGGCTTTTGCGCCACGGTTTTCTTTGCAGTTTGCGGAGGAGGGGGCACGGGTTCCGTCGGCTGCAATTCGCGGGGGACCGGAGGTGGCGAGAGTAAGACCATCCGCGGTGGCGGCACGGGTGCACTCATGACCTGGTGATACTTCCAATAACCCCATGCGGCAGCGGCGAGCAGCACGACCACCAGGGAGCCCAATGCGATGGCAACGGCGTTTGACTTGGCTTGGGGCTCAGCCGCAAGTGCAGCTTCAACTTCTTGGACCGGCTCGGGCAAGGTGGGTTCATCCGGCAGCGCTGCCAGGGGCTCCGTGGGTGGCGCTGGAGGAACAGGAGAGATGATTTGCGTCGCCAGTGGCACGTTGGGTTGAGGCGGCTCGACGGCCACGGTCGGCGAGGGTGGCGCCGGGGGAGCTGCCGATATGGTTTGGGTAGGCCGCGCCTGGGGTGATGGCCCCGAACGTATGGGCATGATTATGCGAATCGTCTCATCATCGGCCGGAGGCGCAGCCGGAGCCCTTGGAGCAGCAGATGGCGCGGGGACGGCAGCACCCTGCGGCTCAGCGAGTTGCGGCGGCTGCGCCGGCAGGTGTGGCGCCTGGGGGGGGGGAAAGACCGGTTGTGCGGACGGCGTATGGGACCATGACTTCGAAAGGATCGGCAGGGTCAATTCGAGCGTGCCATCATCGATGGGAGGCAAAACCGGAGTCCGTGGCGCAGGGGCAGGCGCGGGAACGGTGGCCGCCCAGGGCACGGCGGGCCGAGGCGGTTGCGCCGGCAGGGGTGGCGCCGGGGCGGGTGGAGACACTGGTGGTGCCGGCGGCACTTGGGACCATGACTCCGAAAGGATCGGCAGGGTCAATTCGAGCGTGCCATCATCGATCGGAGGCACAGTAACCGGCTGCGAGTTCGGCGCGCGCCGCTGCTGAAGGTTGTCGAGGTCATTCAGCAACTCACGGGCCGAGGAGTATCGTTTGTCGCGGTCCTTCGCCAGACATTTCAGGACAAGGGCATCGTGCGCTGGTGTCAGTCGGGGGTTGAGGCTACTCGGCGCGACGGGATCTTCGTAAACGATCTTGAACATCACCGACGCCGTGTCTCCCACGAAGGGCTTCTGTCCCGTCAGCATGAGGTACAAGATGATGCCCAGGGAGAACAAGTCGGCGCGAGCGTCAATCTCGCCGCCCTTCACCTGCTCGGGCGACATGTAGGAAGGCGTCCCCATCAAGCCGACGGTCCGCATCACGCCTTCGCGTGCCAGGACCTTGGCGATGCCGAAGTCCGTGATCTTGACTTGCCCGTCCTCGGTCACCAGGATGTTCGCCGGTTTCAAGTCGCGGTGGACCACCTGATGCCGATGCGCATAATCCAACCCCTCTGCAACCTGACGGAGGAGATCAAAGGTTTGCTCCCCAGTCATCGCGTGGCCCGAAAGGAGAATGCTTTCCAGCGTCCTCCCGGGGACCAATTCCATCACGATGCAACAGGTCTTGGTGGGTGCGTCCTCGAAAGCGTCGTGGATGGTAACAATCGAGGGATGCGCCAGGCGGCCCGCGGCGCGCACCTCGCGCATGAACATTTCCTGCGGGCTGTGTGTCCCCTCCTCGGAGGTTGAGGCGATGGAGAGAACCTTCAAGGCGACTTGACGGCCGATGGTCGGATCCTCAGCCTTGTACACGACCCCCATGGCACCGCGGCCCAGCTCGCCAATGATGTCGTATCGCCCGACTCTCTTCATGGTGTTTCGTGAGGATGAAACAGCAACCTTATCACGGCTGTGGGGGCACCCCCGCGCCTAACTCTCCCCCGCAGGTGGGAGGCCTTCTCCACATGGTGTGAGCAAGCAGGCATTCGCGCTGGATCCGGGCAACCTCCAGACTAGACGCTGGGACATGGTCCCGCTGCAACGCCAACATATCACAACTTCAATCGCACGTGTAGTGCCGAGCTGTCGCCCAGCCGTTTGCCCTCCTGAAAGCAATGCTGTTCACTTAAGCTTTGTCGAGGAGACTGTTCCCTGATCGACCCTGGAACCCCCTCACCCCCGGCCCCTCGGTCGCCGTGGCGACCGAGAGGAGCCTTGATTTGATCTTCCTGCCCTCGCCCCCCTGGGGGAGTTGATTGGAATGAACTGCCCTCTCCCCCTTGGGGGAGAGGGTGGACCGCAACCGGCGTTTTCTCCAGCCGGGGCGGGCGGGGGGGCCCCGAGCGCCGGGGGTGAGGGGGTCACCCAGAAACGAATTGAGAAGCAATTTCCTCAAACCCCCTCTGTGCACAGGATTGCGACCAGGACCTACTCCTCCAAAACATACTCAAGCAACAGATACGACAACACCACAAACACCACGCTGAATCCCGCCGCCAGTTCAATCCAGCCCGCATAGTCGCCGAGATAATTCGCGCGCCGCTTAGTCAACCAGAAAGACGCCGCCGGAATTGACCCTGGTCAAATAGCGCCAGCCGCGGGGTCGGCGTCACACCCTGCACTGGCGCGCGGCGCTGCTTCGCCGCCGAGGGGGAAGCATGGTAATCTGCTCCGCGTCATCTTGCCTGATCTTTCGATGCTGTAATCAGGAGCGGCCCCCCAGACGCCGCACTCCGGCCGCACAAGGAGCAAGCTATGCACGCGAAACTCTGGTCTGACATGTTTGTGTTGGGAATCCCGGTCCTGGAGAAGATTCTGCGGCCGCTGATCGTTTATGGATTTCTGATTGTCGCGCTTCGGCTGGCCGGCAAACGCGAGCTCGCGCAACTGAATCCTTTCGACCTGGTGGTGCTGTTGACACTGTCGAATACCGTCCAGAATGCCATCATCGGTGACGACAACACGGTCACGGGCGGGCTGCTCGGGGCCGCCACGCTGTTGGTCGTGAATTACGTGGTCGTGCGCGGTCTTTACGGGCGCCACAAACTCGAGCGCCTCATGGAAGGCGATGAAGACGTGCTGATCGAGAAGGGCAGAGTCCTCAAACGGCATTTGAAGAAGGAGCTCATCACCCTGCCAGAGCTCGAGGCCGCCGCGCACCGGCAGGGTTTTGCGTCGCTCGCGGACGTCGAGCGCGCCGTGCTGGAGCCGGGTGGAACCCTGTCTTTCATCGCCCGGCAACCGGCTCCGGAAGAGACACGCCACCGCGAGATCCTCGATCGACTGGAACGCCTCGCGCAGGAATTGGGGCAACTGCGCGCCAAACCTTCGGCTTCGGAGCTGTAGCGCCGGCCTCTGGGCTGGCGCCCTGCCGGGCGGCTGGCGGCCACGAGGTTCGCCGTCAGAGGGGCCGGCGAATCGGCAGCAACTCCCGATGGGAAGGCAGCGGTTCGACCCGCGCCGGGGGTGTGCGGAATTCCTCGCGCGCGGACAGCCGGTTTCGAGTATATTTCTACGCATGCTGAGCGGACCACCTGTCGCGGTAATTACCGGAGCCTCGCGCGGCATCGGGCGCGGCATCGCCGTCGAACTGGCGCGCCTTGGCTACGGCGTGGCGATCAATTACGTCAAGCGGCGCGAAGCCGCCGAGGAGTGCGCGGCGCTCTGCCGAAAAGCCGCGCCGCCGGATGCCCCGGCCCGCTTTGAGCCGATTCAGGCCGATATTTCCCGCGGTGATGACCGCGCTCGCTTGCTCGAGTTTGTTTCCGACCGCTTCGGCTGGATTGACTTACTGGTCAACAACGCGGGAGTGGCGCCCGAGGTCCGCGCGGACCTGCTGCAGGCCAGCGAAGAGAGCTTCGACCGCGTCCTCGCGACCAACCTCAAGGGACCCTATTTCCTCACGCAGGCGGTGGCGAATCTCTGGGTTGAAGAGCTTGCGCAGCTTTCGCCCGGGCGCCCCCGGCCCAAGATCGTGACCATCACCTCGGTTTCCGCCTATGCCGCGAGCCCGGACCGGGGCGATTACTGCCTGGCCAAAGCCGCACTCAGCATGATGACCAAACTCTTCGCGCTGCGGCTGGCCGAGTACGGAATCCAGGTCTTCGAAATCCGCCCGGGCGTCATCGCAACCGATATGACCGCAGCGGTGAAGGAGCAGTACGAGCGGCGGATTTCCGAGGGGCTCACGCCCATCCGGCGCTGGGGCACACCGGAAGACGTGGGCCGCGCCGTAGCCGCTATCGCTTCCGACCGCTTTCCGTTTTCCACGGGTGAGGTCATCAACGTGGACGGCGGATTTCATCTCGATCGCCTCTGACTATGATCCAATTGGATGCAGCACCGACACTCGAAAGCCTTCGGCCGCGGCTCGAACACCTGTTCGAACTCTCCGCGGCGAAGATCCATGCGCTCGCGCAAGCCTGGGAGCCATCCCAAGGCGCCCCCGTCATTACGGTCGAGGGCCGCTACACCTCGCGCGCCTGGACGGAGTGGACGCAAGGGTTCCAGTTTGGCTCCGCCCTGCTGCAATTCGACGCCACGGGCGAGCCTTGGTTCCTTGCTTACGGCCGCAAAAACACGCTGCAGGTCATGCCGCCGCACCTTACGCATTTCGGGGTGCACGACCACGGGTTTAACAACGTGAGCACTTACGGAAACCTGTGGCGCCTGGTCCGGGAAGGCAAGAGCTCCGCCGGTGAGTTCGAAAGGGAGTGCTGCGAGCTGGCACTGAAAGTGAGCGGGGCCGTGCAGGCGGCACGCTGGTCTTTCCTGCGCGATGGTCGCGGCTACATTTACTCTTTCAACGGCCCGCATTCTCTCTTCGCGGACACCCTGCGCTCGCTGCGTTCCCTTGCCCTGGCCCACCGCCTGGGGCACGTGCTGTGGGGTGAATCGGACCAGCGCATTCCACTGCTCGAGCGGCTGATTCATCACGCCTCCGTCACCGCGGAGTACGCGGTCTTCTATGGAGAGGCGCGCGACCACTACGATGTGCGCGGCCGCGTGGCGCACGAGTCGATTTTCAACGTGAACGACGGCCTCTACCGCTGCCCGGGCACCCAACAGGGCTATTCCCCCTTCACGACCTGGACACGGGGCCTCGCCTGGATCATGCTGGGCTTCGCCGAGCAACTGGAATTCCTCGCCACGGTTTCCGACAACGAACTTGCACCCGTGGGTGGGCGAAGCGAGATCGAAGGTTGGATGCTGCGCGCGGCGGAAGCCACCGCGGATTACTATCTCGAGCAGTCACCCTCGGACGGCATTCCCTACTGGGACACGGCCGCGCCCAACCTCGCAAAGCTCGGTGAGTACCTCAACCGCCCGAGCGATCCTCACAATGAGTACGAGCCGGTTGACAGTTCCGCCGCAGCCGTGGCGGCCCAGGCGCTCTGGCGGCTCGGCGCCTATTTGCTCGCGCGGTCCCCGGAAGAAAGCGGGCGCTACCGCCGAGCGGCGCTGGTTGTGGCCGCCGCGCTCTGCGACCGGCCCTACCTGTCGGAAGACCCCTCGCACCAAGGGTTGATCCTTCACTCCCTCTATCATCGTCCTCAGGGTTGGGACTATGTTCCTCCTGGGCACAAGATCCCCTGCGGCGAGTCTTCCCAATGGGGTGACTACCACGCGCGCGAATTGGCGCTGCTGCTTCTGCGGCAGCTTCGCGGGGAACCCTACCTGACCTTCTTTTAGTTTCCAGCCCGCCTGCCTGCACGTTGGGTGAGTGAATCGTTGCATGGGTGTGCTCGTGTCCTGCCCCACTCCAGGGTTGACCGTAAGCCGGATTTCTCACCACGGGTTTGGAAGGGCGGGGCTGGCCATCGGGAGATCGGGTGATTGAGCGATTTGTGATTTGCGATTTTTGCAGTCAGCAAATTGATTCATCTTCGCACCTGACACTACCGATAGCCGATGTGGGGTAGTGTGTCACGCTGGGGTTTGGCCGTCGGCGCTCCCTGCCTTTCCGCCTTCGGCCTTTGCCTGCTTCTCGTCACGGGGCACTCGTCTCATGTCGCTGCTTTTGCGATCGGATCATCCGGTGATGGGCAATCGCATCTTCGGTTCATCGGCCCATGGGGTGATTGCACAGCCCTCTCCGAGGGGAGAGGGTGGCGAGCGTAGCGAGGAGGGGGCCCCGAGCGCCGGGGGTGAGGGGGCGTGCTGTTCGCCACGGACCACTCAGTTTTCCTCATCCCTCGAGTCGAACCCACCGATATCCGATACGGGGAAGTGTGTCACAGCCGGGGGGGGGTCGGTAAGAATCTGGTCAATTGTTCATCGCGGTCGAAGGTTCCAGGACCAAAAGAATGGACTTTTTGTTCCTGCTATTATCTCCAACCTTTTCATCAACATAATGGCATACCAGCACGCAAGTTATGTATTTTCTGTAAGATATTGGCCTGGCGGGGATTTGAGGCGTTTCCTCGCGATTCCTGGCCCATAAATTCAACTATCTATCGTATTTTCATCAACATAATGGCATTCCAGATAAGCTGTGTGTTTTCACAAACATAATGGCCTAATGAGAATTTGTATATTTTCTCCCTTTGTTTTCAACAATATCTTGGGAGCATCCTTCATTTTTAACATCTTTTTGCATGCGGGCTTCCTGTTTGATTTTCATCAATAATCTGGTGGTCCTCCACACCTGCCGCAAGCTCGACTCTTCCCCCCGAGTCATCAGCGCCGCGCGCGGCTGGACCCCTGCCAGAATTTCGTCCCGATCGAAGCGTGCGTGGGGATCGTCAGACTCTTCCTCGGGCCGGAAGATGCGCCTCTG
>Ga0187881_10000729_pt1 | contig 38162 bp, 36 predicted proteins | sample June2016WEW_19_1_2_FD_133017 | JGI IMG/M metagenome (GOLD analysis project Ga0187881, IMG submission 133017) | Peatland microbial communities from SPRUCE experiment site at the Marcell Experimental Forest, Minnesota, USA - June2016WEW_19_100 | ecosystem: Environmental > Terrestrial > Soil >... | reverse complement strand
CCTGGCTCGCGACTACGAAAGACTCGCCTCAACCCTCGGAGCTTTTCACTTCCTCGCCTTCGCCTGCCTCATGATCGCTAACCTCTTCAGGCTGTTCGCTTGAAGTTAATAACAGGCTCTAGCAGCGATCATCAATCGTCCTGCGTCCGAACTTGACCACATAAGATTTTCCGCACCGGTGAATCAGCCTCGATGGGCTCGCTTGCTCGGACATAGCCTCGTTCCGACCGACTTGAACATCGTGAGTCCTGGACTATGCCCACGGTGCGTTGCCGACAAAGGATTCATTGAGGCTCATTGGCACCTAACACTCATGGTTGGCTGTCCTGTCCACGAGTGCAGGCCGGCGCTGTTCTGCCCCAGGTGCGGAAAGCGACTGAGCCTATTCAGACCTGGTCTTCTGGAATGCAGTTGTGGCGGGAATCTTATAAAGTGCAAGCTGCCTTCACTTCCAAAAGCAGATGCGTCCCTTCTCGATATCATTCGGCGAAAGGTTCTCGGGCTACCGGCAAATGATGAGAATCCTCTGTCTCTCCCCCGGGACCAACTCATGGCGATGAACCTGCGCTCGATGCTGCTAGTTGTCCGGACACTCGGGAAGCACCGCCTGATCGCCGGCGGAAGCACGAGCCTCAAGGATGAGCGGCAGCTCCTCTCGGCTTCCGCACGCGTGTTGGTGGACTGGCCAAAGAACTTCATCGCCCTGCTACTGGATATTGGGAAGAAACTCCAGCCGAGTGTAAACGGAGGAGTTCGCAAGCAATTTGAGCCGATTTACGGCTCTTTATTCAAGAATCGCGCCATCAACCCAAGCCAGCAAACAGACTTTCTCAGAGTGGCGTTTCTGGAGTTTGCGGAGAATCATTGGGATCGTGGCTATGTGGACCCTAAGCTTCTAAAACAAGTGCGAGGGAAGGTCAGAAGCCGTTTCATTACGCAATCAGAGTTCGCTGCCCAAGTTGGTATTCACAATTTAACTGCTTCCCGGCTACTCAAGGACCAAAAGATACCGTCAAGGCGGGTTCAATGCGGCAGGTCAGAGCGAATTCTTGTGGATTTCAGCTGCAACACAATCCCGCGCTCTTGCCCTGGAAAGATCTACAGGGAGAGGGATGCCGCAAAGCTCATTGGGATTTCTTTCGGAGTCCTGCGGGCTCTCAAGGAGAGTGGCATCTTCGAGTTCAACCATCTCTTGCCGACCAAGGGGGGATATCATGAGCTGGATATCGATGCGTTCACGAAGACGTTGTTGGCGCTGGCGCCGCCGGAGGGGCCAGACAGGGGCAACAATAGTGAGTACATTACCGTAAAGACCGTCATGGGTGGGCATCATGATTCGCCGGAGACAAAGGTGGATGTGGTGCGAGCGCTGCTAGCCGGGAGTCTTGCAATCGTCGGCAATACCGACGGAACGGTTGCTGGCTTTCTCATGGATCGAGCCGAATACCATCGCTTTGTCATCGCTGCTCGTAGCCGCGCTGCCGGGGATACGATGCCTGCCTACATTGCTGAGAAACATCTACTTTGCGATGCAAGTGCTGTTCCCGGCTTGCTGCAGATGGGCCTGCTAGAAGGTCATAGAGCACCGACAGGCCTGAAGATTACGAACGGATCCGTGGAAGCTTTCAAGACGAAATATGTCTCTTTAGCTTCGATAGCGAATAGCATTGGCACCACCAGTAGCAGGGCCTTAATGCGTCTCTGCGAGGGGAGTGGGATCAAATTGCTATTGGTACCAAGAACTGGCCGAGGCGGCCAACAACCATTTATCCAGGTTTCGGACCGCCCGAAGCTGTTGGAAGCCAGGCTGAGCTAAATCAAGCTCCCGGGAGCACGACGTTCGGCGAAATGCTTGCGCGGCTATGAGGAAGGCGAATTCACCAAGCACGACTTTTCTCCGCCGGCCGAACGCGATGTGTGCAGCCGGTGTAACATTCCGCGCAGGCAAGAATCACGCGAGCAGAGGGATTCAGACGATGATTTCCGCCATGCAGCTCTACGATTTCGTCCACTGTCCGCACAGAGTATGCATGGACGCATTCGGTGACGCAACCGAACGAGATGAAACTTCGCCTTTTGTAGAGCTCCTCTGGGAACAAGGCCTCGTACACGAAAACGCAATTGCTGAGAGACTCCCGATTACCGCAAACATGAAATTGATCGGTTTGGCTGATCACGAACGAGAAACTCTCCGAGCGATGGCTCGTCGTGAGCCCCTGATATATGGCGGGCGCCTGACAGCGGGTGATCTGGTCGGAGAACCTGATCTCCTGGAATGGACCGGTATTGGGTACATGCCGGGCGACATCAAGTCCGGCTCTGGCTTTGAGGGAGACGAAAGTGAAGGTAGGCTCAAGAAGCACTATGCATTCCAGCTCGCGCACTATGTCTTCATTCTCGAACAACTAGGTCTTGCAGCTCCAGAGCGTTCCCCTTATATCGTTGACCGTCAGGGCAGGCGTGTCGCGTACCCTCTCATGGAACCGCAAGGAATCCGCAACATAGCAACTTGGTGGGACAGCTATCTTGAGGCCCTATCTGAGATTCGGGCGATCCTTGCGCTGGCAAAGAAGTCCCGGCCGGCCCTGAGCGCAGCGTGTGGCTTGTGCCACTGGCAGTCATCATGCAGAGAAGTGCTTGAAGAAGCGGGTGACCTAACGCTGATTGCAGAATTCGGGCGGGCTAAGCGAGATAAAATTAGCGGCGTCATCCCGACCATTCAGGCTTTCGCCGATAGCAATCCTGATACCTTCGCGCAAGGAAAGAAGACCGTCTTTCCAGGAATTAGGCAGGACACCTTGTTGAAGTTCCACTCCCGAGCCCAATTGCTGAGCACGCCGGGCGCGGCCGCCTACCTTAAGGAGAGGGTCGATTTCCCAATCAACCAGAAGGAAGTCTTTTTTGACATTGAGGCTGATCCGATGCGCGGTGTCGTGTACTTGCACGGATTCGTAGAGCGTGAGTATGCGCGCTCGGACACGGCAACGTTCATGCCCCATTTTGCAGCCGGACTTGAACCCATCCACGAGGAGGCAGCATTCCAGGGAGCATGGGAGTATCTGACTGCGCGAGTCCAAGACTCAACAATTTACTACTATTCAAAATATGAGAGGACAGAGTATAAGAAGCTGGCTGAGAAGTACCCAGCAGTGTGCTCGGTAGGCGATGTTGAAGCCCTCTTTGCTAACCCCGTGATGATCGATCTTTACTTTGATGTCATCAAAAGAGCTACGGAGTGGCCAGTCTACAGCCAATCCATTAAAGCCATAGCAAAATACCTCGGCTTCCTATGGCGGGATCCGACTCCCTCGGGAGCAGCATCCATCGAGTGGTATAACCGTTGGATCGAGACCGGCGACCCTGCAATCAAGCAACGCATCCTCGACTACAACGAGGATGACTGCCTGGCAACGGGCGTTGTCCTGGACGGAATTAGGGCCTTGGCGGTAAAGACCTGAGCGCAGGGAGAACCGTCATTCCTTCCGGGGTGCAATGATCTTACCCATGGAAGGCAGTCTGCAGCCTGAGAAGTGTAAATTCGCAGGCGATTGCATCCCTGCATGGAAGGGCAGGCCACTGATTAGCCGATCAACGGCAAACGATGGAGATGCGGTTTGGCGCCGGAATTTCAGTTGATCCGCGGCCGCATATGGTCAGATAGCAGCACCTGCGCCGGTCCACCCAGAGCCTGCTTGGCATACATCACCCAGTGCCATCGGTGTATAGTGCGCACCAGCTGCGCGAACTGCCTGTGTTACTGGAAGCAAGCGGCGGGGCTGCTGCAGTCCCTCCCGATAGATACGTCTCAGTTCAGCCGTGAACTTGCCGCGGAAGACCTTGCGCAGAATCGGAATGGGCAGCAGAAAGAGATGCTGTGTACCGATCCAGCGCTGGTGGTCGGGGGCCAGTCCGCCGCCGGGGATGACGCAGTGCATTTTGGGATGGAGCAGCAGGTTCTGGCCCCAGGTGTGGAAGATGGAGAGCAAGCCGATCTCGTCGCTGAAGTGCTTGGGGTTGGCCGCCACTTCGAGCAATGTCTGCGCGGGGGCCGAGAACAGCAGGTCGTAGAACCTGTCCTGGCTGGTTAGCGCCAGCGGATTCAACACGTGGGGAACGGTGAAGATGACGTGGAAGCAGCTAATCGGGAGCAACTTCTGTTGCCTCGCCTCCAGCCAACGTTCGCGAGCCTACGCCTGGCACTTAGGGCAGTGGCGGTTGCGGCAGGAGTTATAGGAGATGCCGGCTTCATGACCGCAGGGTAGGTACACGTCGAGGTGTCCGCCGAGTGCTGCGGTGCGGCAGCGCGAGACGGCACGGAACGCCTTCAGCTGCCCCTATAGAGTGAAGGCGCTTCGGCCAGGGACCCGTGGGAGCGGATTCCATTTCTTACTGGCACAAAATTCGTCGGGCACTCCAACTCCTTAGACATGTCGAGAGGTGAACTCAGTACGCCCACAATGTTATCGACCCGACGAGGCGCCCCGGATTTCTGACATTCACTAGCACCACCATTCGGAACCTCCGTCGTTATCGCCTGTCAGGCTGTTCAGCGAATTGCGGATTAAGCCAGGAGCGCAATCTGAGAGCACAGAATACATCCATTCTGGAAGCCCAGCGGGCGTCCACAATGAGAACTTACCAGACTCCGAGTCACGCATAAGCAGGGCGATTGGAACGCAGCCCATGTTAACGATGTTGCTCATTGCCGATTTTCCATCGAGTATGTTGCCATCCAAAGCGATAGTGAAATAAAAAGACAATGGAATGTATTGTTGCGGATTGGTTGCACTCATGCCGGCCTCAACGTCGCAAACCTTCGCCGTTAAATATCCGACTCTTTCCATACGTTTCGTCATTGGTAGCTCCTATTTCTACTTTTGAATTGCTTCGGTACATTTCCTCTGTACCTCGCTCCTCTCTAATACTAGGTTTCTTCCGATTTGAAACGAGGTGTAGTAGCCGAATGCGTGAAACGCACGCGATGAGTCGTCCGGCTTTGCTGGCCATAGCCATTTCCTGGCAGGATATGGGCGCGCAAGCGAGCATAAGGGTGTCTAGAAGCCCCACATTCAATTGTGCTTAGAAGAGGCGCCGATGAAGAAAAATCTCAACCCGGAGGCTGGGACAGATTCGTTGCAATAGCTGCGTGAGAAGTCACGACCTTCCACCTCCGACGGACCTGGATTGCGGATATACCATACTCCAGGAGTGCCGTACACTACTTCGAGACGTCCAGCCTCTGCCCGCGCGCCGTTGGACGTGGAAACTCGATTTCCATCGGGCAGCCTTCCTCTAACCATTGCTGCCCCTTGGTCAACTGGATCCAGGATGAAGGGTCGGGCCGCCGAAACCGAGCGTCACACAGTCAATATCCTGGGTTCACCTACCTTATCTGAGAATCGAATTGCCATACAGGCATGGCAGCAGCCGGCCGTTTTGGATGGGCGGGTGGTCGTGAGCGGGCCCACCAGACCTGGCTCGAGGAACTGGTAGCTCTTCGACAGAGGGGCAGGCCTTTCATATCATTGGCTGCTCGTCGACCATGTCTACCCAGGGATTCAGGCGCCTTCCGTTGTAGGTGCCGGCGCCACGCGATTCCCGGCACGTGCAAGCCGGGCTCTTCCATTAAGGTGTCGCACCCGGTAGGTGGTCAACATCGGCGCCTGGGTGCGTCGGCTCTCAGCAGTCCGCCTTCAAAAATTCCAATTCAAATTCCCAAAAACTCAGTATTAAGAGTATGTGGACCGCCGGCACCCAAGCCACAGCGGGCGAGGAGGCTCCCCATTCGGTTTTTCACGCCCACTGACCCACCGTACTTGGTGAGTCGGTGGTGAACGCCAAATGGAAATCAACGCAAATTATGGAAAGGCTTTGTATGAAACAAAAACAGAATCAATCGCGGGTTGCAGGACCGCACCCCGATGATTTCAAACTTCGTAAATTAGCAGTCAAGTTTGGTAATGCCTGCATGCGGCTCGCGACGCCGGACCGCCGGAAGGTAATGCGGCTCGCGGCGCCGGACCGCCGGAGGGTAATGCGGCTCCTTGAGCAATTCACCTTCGGGAAGACCAGCACAGCTTCATATCGGGACCTTTGGTCCAAGGATGACATTAAGTGCTGCTATCTGCAGCTGCAGCCTATCTCGCAAACGGTGGCTAATGACTTTCGTCGTTGCGCTTCCGAGCTTCGGAAAGCAGCGCACAACTACCGTTTAGCATTGAGGTCCCGCATCGCCGAACTGGTTCGCCGCGCGCGGATTGAGGAACTTTAGGCTGACGTTAATGGACATTCCGGGGCGGCCGGCAACAAGAAATGGAGAGTGTGCAAAGTTGTGGGCTGGGGTAATCTCTGGAGATGAAATGGACAATCAAACTGGTATTTGAGGCGGTCCCAGGCAGTCCCGTCGAACACGAGCTGGGGATCATCGAGCGGGCGGAGGAAATCTCTCCGGCCACCGTGGGATTGACTATAGCAGAAGGCAAAGCGCTGCTTGCGAGCCTGCAGGAGCAAGTTGTGACCGCGCAGGTTCAACAACATGTGGCAACCATCAAGTATTGCCCGCGATGTGGCAACGCGTTTCGCGCGAAGGTCATTACCTGTCCACTCTGTGTTCTGTATACGGCACTGTTGGCATGCGAATCCGGCGCCTGAGAGCATGCCCTTGCTCCGGATCGCAGGCGCACAGCTTCTCAACACTGTTTACGAACAAGAACCCTATCACGCCCGAGTTGCGGTATCTCACGGCCAAGATGGCTGCTCTGTTGCCGTTTCGAAAGGCCGCTGATTTCCTCGGCGAATTTTTGCCTTTGTCAGCGCAGGCAACTGCCAGCACCGTCCGCAACCGGACGATGAAGGTGGGTAGACGGCTTCAGAGATCGGCGGAAATCCTCGCTGCTGCTACGTCGAACGAGCCCTGCAAAGAATTGGTGGTCGGCTTCGATGGTGGATACGTCAGAAATCGACACCGACGGCCGGAACAAAACTTCGAGGTCGTTGCCGGCAAAGCGTTGGATCGCGATGGGCAGGCTACACGCTTTGTCTTTGTGCGTAGCGGAGGTTCTGAGGTCGTGAGCGCGGTAGGTCTTGCGCTCCGGCATTGCGGAGTCAACGAAGCCACTTCGGTCACAGTTCTTACCGATGGCGATGCCGGTTTGCGGGCTATTCATCAGCAGGTTGCGCCACATGCTGACCATATATTGGATTGGTTCCACATCTCGATGAGATTCAAAAACCTCGAGCAGCTCGCGAAGGGCATAAACGCTATTGCTGATGGTGGGGTTCGCGGCCATGCGCTGGCTGAGATCGACCACGCGAAGTGGCGTCTTTGGAATGGCCTCACCGAGCGAGGAATCGTGGGTTTGATACATCTTGGGCAATGCGCGCAGGCGCCGTGTTTCGAGCACATCCCCTCCCTGAAAAAACTCGCGCACACGCTGTTAGAGACGATCCGCTATCTGGAACTGAACGCAGACTCCATGCCCGATTACGGTAAGCGGTACCGTGCCGGCCAACGGATCTCAACTGGGTTTGTCGAGTCGGCGGTCAATGAAATCATCGCGAAACGGATGGTCAAGAAACAGCAGATGAGATGGAACCGGTATACCGTCCAGAGGTTTTTAGACGTTCGCATTCATGTGCTCAATGGGACTTTGGAAGACGCATTCCGTCATTGGCACAAAGGCTTCCGGCCTGTCTCTGACCAAACCCATCAGGTCATGTCAGCATGACCTGCCCACAACTTTGCACACTCTCCCGATGATCTCTATTACCTGAGCTATTTCTGGTCCATTACCAAGATGATGGGATTCGGTGACTTTGACACGGGCAATGACGACGCCAGGGCTCGGCGGGAAAGCGCAATGCGCAGGTTCTTGCGTAAGGAGGGCGTCTACGACCGCTACATGCGCGTCTACCATCCGAAGGCGGATAACGCGCCGACGCCTCACTCCATCCTTCAATTCACTAACGGGACTCGCACTAAGGGGGTTGTAATACTCCGACACACCTGGATGGGCCCGGAGGAAATGAGTAGCCTCATTTTCCCGCAGATGGTTGTTTACCCAAAGGCCCTGGTCCCGGAGACGCAGTACACGGTATCGTTCCGTTACATTAAAGATACGCACACCGCGAGCGGCGCGGAATTGATGAAGTCCGGCATCCGCTTCGCCCCTACCGACCCGAACGAAATGATCCTGCTGAACCTGGAGCGAGCTCCGGGGCGGGGAACCAACCACACACCGCCTACGACACCGGGCAAGGCGGTGATGAAGACCGAAACTTGGAACGGACGCAGCGGCGTTGCGGTGCGCTGGGAGCCGAGCCAGGACGAGGATGGGCTGGTGTCGCACTACAAAGTGCTGCGCGACGGCAAACTGGTTGACTACGTCGGGATCGGCACGTTCTACTTCGATCCGGGTGCGAGCCTGAACCAACGCTACGAGATTGTGGCGGTGGATGGCGACGGCAACCGTTCGCCGGCTGCGGCGGTGGAGTTGTAGCGACCTTGCCCTTAAGACTGACAGGAGGGTAAATCCTCCGCCAGGAATTCAAAATGGAAACTCCGGCTTAAGCTTCCGAGTACGCCACACTTCTTGCCCCGTGTGTTCTGTGCTGCAATGAAGGACACGGGGACACCGGTCAGTTGATGTGAGCCCCAGAGTAGGGCTGTGTGAGGCCGCTGAATTGTATTTTGGGGTTTCAGCCGCTGGTTACGGCTTCCATCTTGCCTTTGCGGCGATGGAAATCCGTCTACAACCTATAGATGTAACACTCGACACTTAGACTGCCTGGCCGTTGTGCTCTATTCACATGAATCGAGCGCGGCAATAGGTGAAGTCTCTCCGGCAGCGTGGGTGGAGGTGGATGTGCCCACAATCGATTTCGATGCGGGGGTGACACATTGCGCGGTTCTGGCCGCTTTCACACAAGGGCAGTGGGGTGGGTGTCGCGTGGCATCCCAACAAACCTCCTGGGGTGACACAGCCTATTCAATCGAGAACCCGGTCAGACCGCGCGAGTGGTTCCTCGTTCCTCTTTTTGTTGTGAACGAAGTGGTCGAGCGCATAAAGGACGGGACAATCACCCAATACGTTTATGACCCGACGGCGGCGTGCCTGGTGAAGGCGGCATCCTGAAGCACGACGGCCAAGTCATGTGGCAGTAACAGCGGACGAAGTCCAGTTTGCTGGAACTCAGAACTGATGATTTGCCGAATTCTGCACTGACACGCGAATCGACCTCGACAGACTTTCACAACGAGCCGCTCTCTCGCTTCCGATCAGGTTGATGACCTGATCAAGATGATTGGGTAGTATTCTCAACCTAACCAATTTTCGGCTCAACATCTCTCACGACTCGAAATCGCCTGTACGGACAAGGATCGATTTGTCAGCTTCCAGTCTTCCGGAAAGATATTTACGGCGCGTGATCTCCTCAATTTCGCGCCGGTGCGCCCGGAACACTTCCAGCTTGTTTTTGTTGTCGCCATGAAAGTGATCGTCCAGGGCCTCCCTGCTGATTGCACACCGCACACGCGTTGCCCCGTCTTTTCCCCAGAAGTCGACCGCATCCCGGCTTGAATTGTATCGCTCCTCCGGCGCAGGGAACTGCAATTCATGCCGGTGCGGTTCGTCCGTCGCCCTCTGGACGCTCTGTGCGATAAAGCGTGCGAACGGCTTTATATTCGTGTCGATGCTGGCAGAATCCAGCGCGTGCAGGTAGCTGTCGCGTTCCTCGACGCGGATGACCGTCCACGGATAGCCGCCCGAGGCCAGCATCACATTCATCAGGAAACGGGCCATCCGTCCATTGCCGTCCGGATACGGATGGATATAGCCAATGAGCCAGTGGCCGAGGACCGCGCGCACTGAAGGTTCGGGCTCGGCTTCAAGGAGATCGAAAAGCGCAGGTATGGCGTCGCGGACAGCTTCCCAACGCGGCGGAACGTAGCGCGATGTTCGCAGATAGACGGGCATGTTCCTGTAGCCGGCCAGCGCCCCGGCCTCTAGCAGGCCAGCTGTCACGCAGGGCTGGAAGAGTTCCCGATACCACTCCCTGTGCGCGCTGCGCGCAAGGTCGCCTGCATCAGCGCCACCGATCACCTTCGCGACAACACCTTTGACGGCTTGGAAAGCCTGCCAGTAGCCGCGCGCCGCGAGTGTGTCGCGGTTCTTGCGGTCTGCTGCGTCATGATCCGGGTCCCAATCGCTCTGGCGCACCTTTTCGATCAAATCCGGCGTAACGGTATAGCCTTCGATTGACAACGAGTGATAGGCATCGCTCCTGTAGATATCGTCTACGGATCGAAGAGAGGCCTCCCTGTTCTTCGGCAGGCCGGGTGCTTGCGGAAACACGGCAGTCACATCTTCGCGCATCAACGCCCACAGCATCTGGATGCGTCCCACAATAGGGGCTCCGGCAGGCTGCGTCGCGCCAATCTTCTTTCCCGTTTCAAAGGGGTCATTTTCCCGCACGTCGTAACCGACGCTGTTCATCGTGCCGACGATTTCATCCGCCATTCCGGGACGCCCTATCCGGCGCAAAGCCCCGGCAAGATAGCCGGCCTTAGCCGAGTGTCCGCCGTTGAGGAGCAGCCGCAGGAGGTCTGAGACATCCGCGAGGCTTCCCAGCACCACCTGCGATTCGACCGGATTTCGCGCGAAGAACGATTCCGCCACGGCGACGAGGGAGACCGCTGGCGCATAGAGCCGCAACCCGTCTCTCGTAACGAGATTTTCCGATGGCGGCGCCTCGGATTCCTTCAGGTCGTAAATCGACGTCCCGAAGAGAAGCTTCATTGTGTGGTTGGTTCCTTTCGGACTGCATACCACGACCTGATCGGGGATGACCGTCCTTTCGCCGTGAAGCCACAGCGACTGCTCCGCCGAGAGGTGCCAGTCATCCCCGAAACGCTCCAGACAGTAACGGGCGCAGAACTCCCAGAACGACGCATACCATGGCGTGCTGTCGCCAGCACGCGCCGAGGGGCTCGCGGAGATCAGCCATCCCTTCATCACTTCTTGCAGGAAACCGTTCTCCACCAGGCGTTCCCGGTGAACGCGGCTCAGATCGTCGGAGCGGAATACACGCCCGCCTCCTTGCTGAAGGGTCTTCAGCACATCGAGGGATTCAGCCAGTTTTTCATTCGGTGTCGCCATGGATGCTCCAGTGTTGCTCGGGTGAATACAAGCCTGAAGTGCCGTGCAAGTACAAGCATATCATGCAGTGTAATAACAAGCAAATAGCGCTGCGCAACTGCAAGCGTATTATGCTTTATTCAGATAAAGCTATATAATAACAATGACTTATGTAACTGAAATTTTGCCTGGCCCCTGTGTTCAACAAGATCGCTGAGCGCTTTAGCGACAGCCTCGAAAAACCTGAATAAACTTCGGAGCCACTTGAAAGCAATTCTGGACGGGGTGGGGACTGAATAATGACCCCCTTGATGGGTAAGTCTTGGGTTCGAGCCGTGAATTGTACCGGATCGCAAATATTTTTTAGTCCGCATACCCTCTGAAATATCTTGCATATGCGCGAAGTACGTGCGATTTACGACGTACCACATGCTTTACATAACGTACTACGTTGCGCTATATTCGATTTGTGACTCAAGAGACCTTATTGGATGCACCGTTGATTCACAAGTTCTGCTCCTCCCTCCAGGCAGCCGAACAGGAAGCACTGCGCGAAGCTGCGGACACCGGCGGTATCGTCCTTCGGATCAAGTCGCTCAGAATAGAGCCTAACAACCTCGTGGTCGCCGGAGTGATCCCCAAAACCGCCCTTGTTTTCGAGTCTTCCTCCGTGGTTCAGGCGCATTTGCAGCCCAGATCGATGGGCACCATGCGCCTCACATGGAACAGTCTGCTCCATCCCGGCCCTGACAATGCGATCGGCTTTCTCGTACTGCAAACGCCCGTGGACGCAGCGGACCAGGTTTCGGAGTCCGAGGATGGCGGGAACTTCTGGGTGGCGCTTTCCATTCGGCGATCCCTGCACACATTGGAACCGGGTTCCATCGGCGCTATCTGTTGCGCCCGCTGCAACCGGCCCATACCGCAACAGCGCTTGCTGGCGGTCCCCAACACCAGAGTTTGCACAAACTGTCAGCAGAAAAAGGAGAAAAAATGATTGAAGCAACAAGTGATCTCGTCACTTTGAAGAGGTTTCCGACCCTTGAGGAAGCTAACCGGGCCGCCGGCTTGGAAGCCGGAAATACCGGCGCCCTCTCCATTCCGGTCGTTGCGTTTCGGCAAGGCAAACGGACCGTCACCACAGGTGCGTTGCCTATGAGCTGGGTGCGAAACCGCCTTGAGTCCCGTTCCGCGAAGTCCGCCAAGAAAGGCGGCTCGATGCGCGACGCGGAGGCGGCTTGGAACCGTCCAGAGCTTCCGGAGCACTCCCAGTCAATCGCAAGGTACATCCTTGAGAATTATGAGAAGGCCTATATTATCCCGCCCATCTCGTTGAATATCCAGCACCGCGTGCACCTCTACATTCCCGACTATCCCTCGGATTTCATTCCAGGGTATCTGGTGATCCCCGGCTCGGCGACGCTCGCCATCACCGACGGACAGCACCGGAGGACCGGAATTGTGCAAGCGATGGATCAGATGGACGAGGCAACCTCGGCTAAGTTCGCCAGCGACGCCGTCGCCATCATGATCACCTGCGAAACTGATCTCAACCAGATCCACCAGGACTTCGCCGATTGCAGCAAGACCAAGCCGCTGCCGCCGAGCCTGCTTGCGGTCTATGACCGCCGGAATCCGGCGAACAGGCTGGTCAGCGATCTAGAGCGCATGTGCCCGCTGTTCAAAGGCCGGATTGACCCCACCAGCAAGACGCTGAGCAAGAAATCGACCTTCCTGTTTCTGGCGAACCAGCTCCGTCAGCTCGTAAAGGAGCTGCTTGCTGGTAGCTATGCTATGGCCGATCTTGATTTCGAAAAGCGGGCTGTTGAGCTTCTCGGCCATGAGGAACAGTACAACGCGGCTGTCCAGAAGTTCGTGGAGTACATCAATTACCTGACCGGCCTCACCAAGGACACGCCCGCCGGCGAAGACGGCGCTAGCTACAGTTGGAACGCCAACCCCTCGATACCGGCGATCCCCGTGTGGCGTGAAATTGCCAAGCTCCCGGTGGGCACCCTCGAAATCAGCCAGGTTCCCGTGAAACGCGAAGAAGGCTGGATTTGCCTGTCGGCCACCGGCCTGAACATCATTGGCCGGATCGGACACAAACTCTTTACGAATGCCGAACTGGCGACGAAGTGGAAGGACTACGCTCAAAAATTGGGGGACCCGCAAGCAGTCGATTGGAAGCGTGACGCCGCAATATGGCAGGGCAACATTATTCAGGGCACCAAGCTGCTCACCCAACAGGCGCCGGTAAAACACGCCTACGACGAGGTTCTTAAGGCCATCGGCCTAACCAGCGCCTTGCCGCTTCCGCTCCAGCAAAACAACGCTTCATAACAACCAACCAAGGAGGAATGTATGGCTCGCAAAGTTTTCTTCAGTTTTCACTATGAACGCGACATTTGGCGCACAAATGTCGTCAGAAACAGCGGCGTTGTCGAGGGCTCTGCCGCTGCCGGATTTTATGATGCTTCCCTATGGGAAGAGGCAAAGAAAAAGGGTGACGCTGATGTCAAGAAGCTGATCGATAAAGGGCTCATCGGGACAAGTGTAACGGTCGTTCTCATTGGCGCAGAGACATCCTCGCGGAAATTTGTCGATTACGAAATAGAACAAAGCATCGCGCGCGGCAATGGACTGCTGGGAATCAACATCAGCTACATAAAGGATAAGGATGGGAAAACCGACGTCCAGGGGTCAGCCCCGACACGGCTGACTAAAGTCGGCGCACCTTGCTATTACTGGGACCGCAGCAAGTTTGGCGATTGGGTGGAGGAAGCATTCAAGAAGGCTCACCCGAATGGCTAGGGTTGCGCTGCTGCCCTAGCAAAATTTCGAGACTGGAGAAGGAATATGAGTTCCGAAGCGATTGCCGTCTCAACTTTCATACGCGAATATACCCGCGAACTGCACAACAAGAACGCGGCAGTCTTCGCTGGCGCAGGATTGTCGGTGGATTCGGGTTATGTTGACTGGCCTGATCTCCTCAAGGAACTCATTCAAGATCTCAGGCTCGATCCCGAGAGAGAACATGACTTAGTTACGCTGGCGCAATATCACTGCAATCAGGCGGGCGGCAGCAAGACGAAGCTCACGCAAACCATATTTAATCACTTCGCGCCAACCAGGACGCCGACAAAGAATCATCAGATTCTGGCCCGCCTGCCCATCTATACCTACTGGACGACGAACTACGACAAATTGATCGAGAAGGCTCTCGAAGAGGCCAAGAAAGTTCCGGACGTGAAATACGCGCTGAAGCAGCTCTCTGTCACGCGGCCGGATCGTGACGTGGTTGTTTACAAGATGCACGGCGATATTGATAACCCGGCAGACGCCATCATCAGTAAGGATGATTACGAAGCGTATCCGCTAAAGATGGGCGCTTTTGTATCGGCGTTGCGCGGCGATCTCGTCGAAAAAACATTTCTATTTCTGGGCTTCAGTTTCACCGATCCCAATATCGACTACATCCTGAGCAGGGTCCGGGTTCAATACGAACAACACGCGCGCCATCACTACTGCATCCAGAGGAAGGTCTCGAAAAAGAATGGCGAATCCGATGAAGAATTCAAGTACCGAGAACTGAAGCAGGATTATTTCATCCGGGATCTGAAGCGGTTCAGCATCTATACCGTTCTCGTTGATGATTATGCGCAAATCACCGATCTCCTCGCCAGTGTTGCGGCGAACTACAAGCGCCGCTCCATATTCATTTCCGGCGCCGCTGAAGAATACGGCACTTGGTCACGTACCGATGCGGAAGGCTTCGTGCACCAGCTCAGCCACCAGATTGCCTCTAGGAAGAACCGAATCATTACAGGATTTGGCGTAGGCGTTGGCAGTGCTGTTATCAATGGCGCACTCTCCTACCTCAGTGACGCAGGGAAGACCATTTCCGACGAGGAAATTGTGATACGCCCGTTCCCGCAAGTGGCAACCGGGGCGGCGAGCCTTGCCGATCAATGGACGGCGTACAGAAAAGCGATGATTGACTATGCCGGCATCGCCCTCTTTCTCTTTGGCAACAAGCGCGACCCCAAGGGAAACGTGGTCATGTCTAACGGTATGAAACAGGAGTTTGACCTTTGTGTAAGCGCCGGTGTTCATCCCCTACCTGTAGGGGCGATCGGATTTATGGCGGCGGAGTTGTGGGCAGACGTGAATAAGCGCATCGACAGCTTTTATCCGAACGCCACGACTGCATTCCGCCAGGATTTTCAGCAGCTCGGCGACGCATCCAAGTCTCCGGATGAACTCATGTCTATCATCCAAAGACTGATCGATCAGCTGCAGAAGGCATGAGCATGGCAAAACGCGTTTATTTTGCGTTTCATTATCAGGATGTGATCGACTTCCGCGCCAATGTTGTGCGCAAACATAACTTCACCGGCGGCGTGACATCCGCTGGCTACTACGACCATTCGATCTGGGAAGAGGCCAAGAGGACGAGTCCGTTGGCTCTGAAGCGGCTCATCCATGCAGAATTAAAAATACTTCCGTAACCGTTGTACTCATCGGAAGCGATACTTGGGCACGACGCTGGGTGCGTTACGAAATCATGAAGAGCATAGAACGTGGCAATCGCGCGCTAGGTATTCACATCAACAGCATCAAAGGAAGGGATGAGAAGACCAAGCCTCTCAGACCAAATCCCTTTGATAACCTTGGCCTGGAAATCAGCGCTGACGGCACCAGAGCAAAGCCTACGGAATGGAAACAAGGAAAATGGGTCTACTATTCTGATCTCGATCCATTTTCGGTTCCTCTACAGCCAGAAGGCAATCGAGGAAAACACCTGGCGCTCTCACACTGGATACCAGTCAACGACTGGGTTGCTCACCGTGGTTTCGACAACTTTAGTTCTTGGATAGGGTAATGTTCTCTTTCGCCATCTTTCCATCCGGCGCCAAGATGCCCAAGAGACAGGTGCGTGCCGTTGTGCCGGTATCCAGACCCGCGTAAGCTCAAGAGGCGCAATGTGCGGTGAATGCGAAACCATGCCCATTACCGCGACCGGGAGAAACTATGATCAACAACATCCAACTCCTCAGGAATATCGGGCTGTTTGATTCCGTCAACACCGCTGCGAATATCCCTCTCACACGTCTTACGCTCATGTTCGCCGAAAATGGCAGAGGCAAGACGACCCTCGCTGCGATTTTTCGTTCGCTAGCAACTGGCGACCCGATCCCGATCGCAGAACGGCGTCGGCTTGCTGCACAGCATCCCCCGCATGTTGTTCTGGAATGTGACGGAGGCCCTCCGCCGGCGATGTTCCAGAATAACGCTTGGAACCGTACGCTCTCGAACCTGGCCGTGTTTGACGACGTGTTCGTTGACCAGAACGTCTACTCAGGCTTGGCTGTTGAGGTGGGACACCGGCAGAACCTGCATGAGCTGATCCTGGGTGCTCAAGCAGTTGCGCTGAACCAGCAACTCCAGCAGCACGTTCGTCGGATCGAAGAACACAATGTCACGCTTAGGGAAAGAGCTGCGGCGATACCAGCAGCAGAAAGAGATGGGCTTTCGGTAGATGATTTCTGCGCGCTGCCGGCGCGTCCTGATATCGACGCTGCCATTGAAGCCACGGAGCGCAACCTGGCCGCAGCCCGCGAGCGAGAACCCGTTCGGAATACCGCGCTCTTCGAGACCCTAAGCTTGCCGGCCTTCGACACTGCGGCCGTCGATCAGATCCTTGGGGAAGACTTGCCGGCCCTCGATGCTGCTGCCGCAGCACAGGTACAAGTTCACCTGGCTGGATTGGGGCCGGGCGGTGAGACATGGGTAGGCGAGGGGATGCGGCGCGTACCGCAACCAGCTGCAGGAACGACGGTGAATTGCCCATTCTGCGCCCAGGATCTCGCCGGATCACCTGTAATTAACCACTACCGCGCATACTTCAGCACGGCCTACGCCGACCTGAAGCGCAGGGTTTCGGCTGCTCTTGCGGAGATTAATCGCACGCATGGAAATGATGTGCCGGCTGCATTTGAACGAGCGGTTAGGGTCGCTGTAGAGCGGCGGCAGTTTTGGTCGCGGTTTTGCGATGTGCCAGAGATCGCTGTTGACACGGCGGCGATTGTGCGCGATTGGCGATCTGCACGCGAAGCTGTCGCGGCAGCGCTGACTGGAAAACAGGCTGCGCCGCTGGAGCGCATGATGCTGGCGCAAGGGGCACGCGATGCCGTTGCGGCATTTGAAGCGCGACGCCAGACGATCGCGCAGCTTAGTACTGCTCTTCAGCAAGCAAATGCAGCAATCCTGGTGATCAAGGAGCAGGCGGCAGCGGGCAACCCGGCGGCGATCGCCGCCGATCTCTCGCGGCTTAAGGCCGTTAAAGCGCGGCACTCGGCTGGGATCGCGGCGCTTTGCAATGACTATCTGACTGAGCGAGCCGCCAAGACCGCAACCGAGCAGCAGCGGGACCAAGCCCGTGCCGCCCTCGACCAACACAGAACGGCCGTGTTCCCTGGCTACCAAACCGCGGTGAATCTGTACCTGCAACGATTCAACACAGGATTCCGGCTGGACAGCGTGACTTATGCGCAGACAAGGGGAGGGCCGACTTGTACTTACAATGTGGTCATTAACAACACGGCTGTTGCCGTCGGGGCCGCACCACAGCCAGGAGAGCCTTCATTCCGCAACACCCTGAGCTCGGGTGATCGCAATTCGCTCGCCCTCGCATTCTTCTTCGCGTCTCTTGATCAGGACCCTGCGCTGGGTAACAAGATTGTAGTCGTCGATGACCCGATATCGAGCCTTGACGACCATCGCTCCCTGACAACGGTGCAGGAGGTACGACGCCTTGCAGAGCGGGCAGGTCAAGTGATTGTGCTCTCGCACAACAAACCGTTTCTTTGCCGTATCTGGGAGGGGAGCGATCCTACGATCCGCGCTGCCCTCCAGGTGGCGCGCGATGGAACGGGATCGACCTTGCGTTTGTGGAATGTCGACCAAGACTGCATCACCGAACATGATCGGCGTCATGCGATGTTGCGCGAGTACCTTGTCGCGGGCACACCCAACAATCGAGAAGTTGCCAAGGCGATACGCCCTGTGCTGGAAGCGTTTCTCCGCGTGGCATGTCCGGAGCATTTCCCTCCAGGCACTCTCCTCGGTCCGTTCCGTAACCTCTGCTCCCAGAGAGTCGGCACACCGCAGGAGATTCTCGATGCACAGGCCACCCAGGAGCTACGTGACCTTGTCGAGTACGCGAATAGATTTCATCACGACACAAACGCAGCTTGGGAAACCGAGGCGATTAACGATGGAGAACTGGCGGGGTTCGTGGGACGAGCACTGAGCTTCGTTAAACCGTAGTACCGGACAGGAAAAGCCATCAAAAGCAGGCGGGCTTCGGGAACGGCAGGAAAATCGAAAAGCCAATCAATGTTTTTGTGCTTCGGGGCTCAGTTTGCTTAGCTCTGAGGAATAACCTTATGCAATGAAGGGTCTGAGCCGAGCAATTCGCAAAGGCGAAGATAATGTTTCGAGCCTTTATTCTGAAAATAAACATGTTCTTTGTCCAGACCACCAGGAAAGTCGTCTTTGAACACGTACAGGTCAATCGTGTATTTTTCTGCCTTGATGCGGCCATCTGAAACACTCTTATATATCGGCTCCACGGCTCCTCCCTCAGCATAAAAGTTACCCGTGAGAGTGGAAATCAAATCCGTAAACGTACAGCCCCTGTCAGAGCTTGTGAAGACCAGCACGTTCGGGTATTTGCGGCTTGGATTCACTGATTGGAACTGCTTAGCCGATTGGTGAATGTGGCTACTCAGGCGATTAAAAGCGGGGTCGTGCCGCAAGCCCCCGACAATGGTCATTGGAGGAGCCGCGTTCAACTGATCATCCAGCCACGTGTCTTCCTGTACATGCTTGGCCTCACCGTAAAAAACGAACTCTGGGCCTTTGAAAACACGGAAATCCGGAGTTTTCCCCTGGCGCATCTCTTGGTCAGTGAAACGCTCACACCGAAGGTCATATTTGGCGAAGAAGTTGAAAGCGATCTGTTCGCCAATATTCAACCTACTCCGCTCCATTCGTTGTCGAGAGAATCTCGTGTCGGGCTCATATCCGAGTCTTCCTCGCCCCATGTTTCACGGCCATGTGGTAAGCATAGAACAGAAAACGCATCGTCGAATCGATAATGCAGAACCTCAAAAACATCGGGTCTTTTTCGTACGAAGCGATCAGGTCCGCTTCATCATAAGTTTTGATCGCGCTAAGGTACTTGATGAGTTGGGACTTGTCGTTTCGCTGCTTGACCAGCTCGATCAGGCTCACATCTGCAAACTTGATGTTGTGCGCATAGGCGTTCCTCACCTTGCGGATCGTTTCGATACATGCAAGCTCTTCTGGAGGCAAACAGGCAGCGTCCAACAATTTGAGGAGCGAGGTTCTCCCTGCCATCGGCAGGGAGTCAACGAACTCGTCTAGGGTTTCGTTTTGTATAACCCTGTTTAATATCTTGAATCTCAAACCGTGCCGGAGGATCTGTTTCGCTGCGCTTTCGAGTAGTGCATCGACCTTCAAAATGAAAGCCCAATCGCTATCAGTTTTCAGGATCTCGCCGATCAGGTCTTTGTGAAGCCCCACGCCTTCGCAGAACTTCTGAGCTTCCTCTAGCAATAGGCCAAAACGATCAAACTCCTCAGTCTCTGGAGCCTTTTTGGCACGAGATCGCGGAGTCTTCGCTTTTCTCTTTGCGGGAGTATTGGTCGCGTTGAGTCTGCGGTTTGCCATAGACATCCACTCAGATCGAAATCCTCTTGATAGTATTACGCGTCACGCGCCGTCTGCGATCATAAACCTGCGTGGCCCAGATCGCAACAATTAAGGCTCAGTTCACCTACGATCAACTCGATCCGGTCATAATTAAACAAGCCGGCCGCACGCTTCGTAATATCACGGAGGATGCGATTGGCAGCCTTGTCGCTGGCATCGTCGTCTTCGTCGTCTTCGTCCTCTGTTTCTGTACACTCATCTATCCTCGGAGCTATCAGTTACTTCTCTCCTGACAGCGTTTGCATACACCCTTCGGGCATCCTTGCCCCCTGCCATTCACGGTCGCTTCTCGCGTCAACAGGAAGCCTCGGTTCCCCCTGAAGGTCGCCCCCAATTTTCCTGTGTGACGCCGCGCCCGCTTCTGGCTTATCGGAGGCATCGCCCGAGAGGGTAATGCAAACCAAGGAGAAGACCATGACTGACATCACGAATATCCCGCTCAACAAGCTGACGGCCTGGGAAGGCAACGTCCGCAAGACGCAGAACAAAGCCGGCATCGACGAGCTGGCCGCGAGCATCAAGGCTCACGGCTTGCAGCAGAATCTTGTCGTCAAGAAAGACGGCAAGAAATTCGCCGTCATCGCCGGAGGGCGGCGGCTGAAGGCGTTGCAACGGCTTGCCAAAGCCGGTGACATCGAGCCCGCCTACGAGGTCCCTTGCCGCATAACGGAAGCTGCCGACGCTGCGGAGATCAGCCTGGCCGAGAACGTCGTGCGGGAGGAGATGCATCCCGCAGACCAGTTCGAGGCTTTCCGTGACCTTGCGGACAAGGGCATGCCCGCCACCGACATCGCTGCGCGTTTCGGAAAAAGCGACAGCCACGTTCTCAAAATCCTGAAGCTCGCCCGCGTCAGCCCCGAAATCCTCAAGGCTTACCGTGCCGCCAATCTCACGCTTGAGGACGTGATGGCGTTTACAGTGACCGACGATCACGAAGCGCAGGAGAGCGTCTTCGCCGCCATCGCTCCATGGCACGGAGCACAGGATATCCGCGCTGCCCTCACAGAGAACGACATCGCCGCAACCGACAAGCGCGTGAAATTCGTCACGCTCAAGGCCTACGAAAAAGCCGGGGGCACGACCAAGCGTGACCTGTTCAGCGAGGATGACAGCGGCGTGTATATCGAAGACCCGAACCTGCTCGATACGCTCGTGACCGAACGACTCGAGAAAAAAGCGAGTCCCGTCTGCGCCGAAGGCTGGAAATGGGTTCAGGTCACCCCGGACTTTGCATACCAGCAAAGCGCTGAATACCGGCGCATCCATGCCGAGCCTGTTCCTCTGACCGCGTCTGAGCAAAAGAAGCTCGACAAGCTGCAAGAGGAATACGCGCAAATCAATGACGAATGGAACGATTGCGATGAGGAACTGGAATCGCGCCCACGACTCGACGAACTCGAAAAGCTCATTGCTGAAATCGAGGACCGCAACGGCGTCTGGACATCTGAGCAGCTCGCCATGGCCGGAGCCGTTGTCTTCATTGACCATCAGGGCAAGACGAAGATCGAGCGCGGCCTTGTGCGGCCCGAGGACATGCCGAAAGCCGGAAAAGCGAAAAACGCGAATTCTTCCGATATCTCCGATAACGAAGGCGAGGCGGAATAGTCCGCCGGTCTCTCTGCCTCACTCGTCGAGAGCCTGACCGCCCACAAGTCTGCGGCTCTTGCGGCAAGCCTGCTGGATGCGCCGGACAAAGGCCTTGCCTCCGTCGTTTACGCTCTGGTGCTCGATGTGTTTCGCCATCGCCACGACACCGCCCTGAAGTTTTCGGCGACGGTGCAATCGTTGCAGCGCGTGGAAGGTTCGACCGCTTTCCAGCGCCTCGAAACAACCCGCGAGAATTGGGGCCAGCGTATCCCCGGCACGCCCGCCGACATCTGGCAGTGGTGCCTTGAGCAGGATCAGGCCGTCCTCCTTGATCTCCTGACCTTCTGCGCCGCCTGCACGCTCAACGCCGTGCAGATGAAAACCGACCGTCCGGATACCCCGAGACTGATGCACGCAAGCCAACTCGCCGCTGTACTCCATCTCGACATGACCTCATGGTTCACGCCGACCGCCGAAAACTACTTCAATCGCGTCAGCAAGGTTCAAATACTTGAAGCCTTGCAGGAGGCAAGACAACAGCCCCCGGCACCTGCCTGGGCGAATCTCAAGAAGGCCGAACTCGCCACGCTTGCCGCGCGCGAGACCGCCGCAACCGGTTGGCTGCCTTTGCCGCTCCGGCAAGCACCGTAAGCAGCTATGTCGGAATGAGCCATCATTCCGATCCGGGCAAGCTGCTCCTCGAAATCCGCCAAAAACTTACTGAATGTGTGTCCGAACAGCGGTATCAAGCCGCCGGTGAACCAGGGATATCGTAGTCAGAATATCGAGCGCGTCCTGCTCAGTGACGTTCCAGTGAATCTTCGGAACGTGCGCCGTGGTATTCCGAAACGCTCCGAACAAACCCTTAATGAGGTTCATCAACCCTGAATGCTCGTTGCGCTCGCTTTCGGTTGTCAAAGTATTGAAGGCAAGTCGGGGGCATCCGGCCTTCCCGATGCCAAGGGCTTCATCAACCAGTTGAGAACCGTCGGAGCCAAGCCCCGTTTTCTGGCGCAATTTTTCAGCGACGCTCTTGGTCGCCTCGAATACTGCATGGAAGTAATTGTCGACGACAAGTTCAGCGCGGCAGAATTTCAGTACGTCGGCATGCACCTTCCTCTCGACAAGCGCTTTCCGGAGGGCGCTTGCCATGGCCTCTGCTTCCGTCAATGTGTGCGCGGTTGAAACCTCGCGGAGTTTGCCGTCTTCACCCAGGGTCAGCCCGCTGAAGGCCAGGACGCTGTTCAGCCTTCCTCGTTCTGATTCAAAGTAATCCCGGCTGCCGACGTGGCGTACCGGATTCATGACATGAGTGATGAAGCCCAGGATGTTGTTTGCACACCTGTCTGAGTTTTGTTTCTCAAGAAGCGCAGCATAAAGTCGGTGGCGCTTCGTCATCTGCGGGATCGGATCAGGGAAGCCGCATTCGCGCAAGAATCGCCCAATCTCTGACCCGGTCAGTCCTGTGTCGGTAGCGCCCAGGATGTCCGAGAGCGCCTGTAAATTCGCTTCATCGAATTTCGGTATGGCAGCCATCGAATTCTCAATCCTCTCGCGGAACCATTTTGTCAGCCCCGCACAAGCTCCGCTCTCAGTCTTTCCGCTAGAGCACGTTCGCGCTGATGCTGATCGCCGGCCAGCACCCGTTCTTCGTCTGTCAGGTCCGCCAGAAATCCGAACCCTCTGGCGCAATCGGCGGTTATTCTGTCATGGTCAATGACAAGAGCCCGGTTGAGGAGCTGGCGGAGATCATCCCAATCGAAGTCTCTGCCGTCCTGGAACTTCTGCACCAGCCGCGCCGGATCGAATGTATCGTGCGCCTGCCAGAGTTTCAGCACGACGAGGCGGCGGATGAGTGGCTGGTCGAGCGGTTTAGTGGCGAACATGCCGAGGTCGTAGATGTCGCGCGCCTTGTTCCTCTGATAACAGGCGCGTATTTTCTCAGCAACAATTTCGGTTAGCGCGAGGCAGATGATATCTGCGGGCGCGAAAGGCAATGATTTGAAATAACTCTGCTCGATCTGGGGCCTCCGTTCCGTCGGCAGCGTCGGGGTTTCGCGTCGGCTGATTTGGAGCTTAACCTCGCTTACCCCGCTCGGGTTCCAGTCGTGAGAATAGGTTGGATTGACACCCCAGGACAGACCGTCCTGGGTTTCGTAGTAGCTGCCGTCTAGAATGGCAAACTGAATTCCATGGAAGGGCTGGTCGAAGGCCTGCATCATATCGAGGATGATGTCCTCGTGATCGTGCTCTGCGATTCCAGTGAAATCCAGATCGGTAGAAAATCGTCCTTGACTTCCAACGAACATTTTCCGCAGGCAGGTTCCACCTTTGAAGGCCAGCTTGTCCAGAATGCCGCGCTCGGATAGAAGCTGAAGCAGGAATGTCAGCACCACTTCCTTCTCCGCGATCATGATGTCGCGAAGCCCGGATTCGGCGGAGTAACGCTGCACTTGTGGCTGAGTGAGCATTCTTAACCGTCCTTCCTGAGGGCTTTACGCCTGCCAAGCCCGGCACTGCCGTGCAACTCTTCCCGTGTCACATTGACGAACAGACGCCACGTCTCGTCATAGCCGATGGCCCCCTGCACCACGCTCTCGCGCGCAGGATCGGGTCCGAGCCATGTTTTCCGGCTGTGTGCGGCCAGGCGGTTCAAGCGGTTGCGCATCTCGGGCGGAACATCGGCTTTGACATGATCGCCGAGCCAGCCAAATCGCCGCGCGAGGGCGCCTGAATCGATCCGTTCGAGATAATCTGCCACCTTGTTCCAGTCAAATCGACGGCTGGCGGTCGCAAGGATGGTGGCGGCTTCGCCCACGCCGCCAGCCAACGCCGGGCGGTCGATACAGTCGATGGCGGTTTTTTCGCGGTCGGAGATCATGACCTTGTATCCGAGCACATCGACCGGCTCGAAACCGAAAAATTTGCTGTCTGCCTGATTGACGATCCGGACTTGCGACTGTCCGACTTCGCGTCCGCGCAGCCGCGTCAGCGTCACAACGAAGATCACGTTTCGGTGCTGCGTCGTCAGCCCGTAATGGGCGGCGGCTGTGCTGAAGCCAATGTAGTAGGGATTGGCGATGCAGCTGGCGAGCGCCAGAAGATTGCTGTCGCCTAGAGCGTCCGGCCCCTGTTCGGCAGGGACGAGTAGATACTTCCCCCAGCTCGCTCGTTCGAGCCAGCCTTTGTGGCGCAGCGATTCAATGACATGGTCGGCCGCCTTAGGGGTTACGGCGAGCAGTTCGACGATTTCCGCTCGCGTCGTCTCCCGCTGGCCGCGCTCGCTGAGGGCAAGTACGACCCGGCTTTCCTGAGGCGATAGAGATCTGGTTGTGAAAACCATGTCATTCTCCGTAACATAACCCCCAAAAAACGGGGGTTTTGATGAATATAATAGCAATGCTTAATCGCTTTGTAAACTAAATTATGTAATAAAACCCCCTTTATAAGGGGGTTTTGTTACATATTATTGAAAACGCAAACCTTATTCCGTTGTCCTACCATTCGCCCATCGTATCGAACAGATCCTCGCTTTTAGCTAATGGACAGGTGATAAGCCATGCATTTTGGCTTCGACATTGCTGGGATCGCGGTGACCAACCGCCTGCCACACACATCCATAGTTCAGTTCTTCCAGCGCTAAAATTGAGCATGGCAACTCTACGTCTCACCCACGACCAGCGTGAACTGGAGATATTGACCGACCTGGAGAGTCACTTCCATGAATTCGCGGGATATCCTCTTTCGTGGTCCAAGGTCCCGGACGGACAAGACCCGCCGGACTTTGTTGCCTGCGCACCCCAGGGGGCTATCGGCCTGGAACTGATCGAATGGCTTGACGGCAAGCAAATGGGGCCAGCAAAGGGCCGAGAGTCGCAGCGGGAAGGCATTCGCCGCGTATTGAGCGAGAACTGGAAGACGGGATACCAGCCGGAGAATTTTGGCCTCGCCGTTGTGATGCCCGAGTGGAATCTCAGAATTGCTCGCTCCGACGAACTTCAACTGCGACAGGAATTCCTTCGCTGTGCCGAGAGTGTGGACAGAACGTGGCTCACCAATCCGGATCGGCCTGGTGGCGTGCATTACCAAGCCGATCTTGACCCCTATCCGATGATGAAGACGTATCTTCATGGAATCCGCTACATCGGCGGTGCGCGCCACGGGTTTTGCTGGATTGACGTGGAAGAGGATGGAGGCGCGTATGACCCTGCGGCTGCTGTCCTGACGTTGGAACAAGCGCTCGACAGGAAGCTGGCGCTCTACTCCACGCCCGAGAAACAGGCGCACTTGCGTGCATATGGTCTGGCTGAACTCTCATTGCTTGTACATGGCGGCATCAACGCCTACCGCTACAACACGCCGGGCCGACCACTCTCGCTGGAGCAGATTGCAGAGCGGGGATCGGCCTATTATGCGGCGCATCCGCAACGGCACATTTTCAATCGCGTTTGGTTTTTCGATTCTCTCAACTCTGCCGACGACTTGAACGCCTTGCTTGGCTATCCTCCAGGCTATGGCAGGGTCAGATGGCTTGCACAACTCTGGCCGAAATTCAATGTTGACCCGCGTTCATCGGTGGGCTAGCACAGCCAACGTGGTGGCGGTTTCTCTCATGCCTCCGTTCGCAAGGAGTGGGACAACCGACACGGCACCATCAAAGCCATGCGAACAACTTTTTCTGCTCTCGTGCGGCGGTACACTATAGGCAGGAGGCTGATACGTTCAGCGAGTTCATGACCGATACGCTGGTTCTCCAAAAGCCAGACGGGCGAGCGTTTCAAGGTATAAGAGCCTGCGTCTCGTCGAAGGGGATTCTAATACCGGACGTTCGCCTGCCCATCGAGGTAGGAGACAAGCTCACGCGTAATCTTCCAAATGGGCTCACCGACACGTTCATCGTTGATGATCCGGGATTTCGCGAGACGTTCAGCGACATCGCAGCTCACTTTCAAGTCAAAGTTCATAAAGCAAGACCGGAGAAGGCCATATCTCCCGTCCAAAGCAATGCGTTACGACTCCTTAGAGCCATCTATGAACAGACTCACGACCAGACTCACCCCGTCGATGACGTTACAAAACTTAAGATCGGACTAACCGATGAAGAGTCAAGAGCCGCTTGGCGTTACCTGCGCGACAAGGGCCTAATTCAAACCTTCAATCTCGAATATGCCGCCCGCATCAACGGTAGGGGTGTTGACGCCATCGAAAATGCTCAGAATCATCCGAACCAGCCAACATCGGGGTTTCCGTTGGTGACCTACAACAACGTCTACAACACGATTAACGTAGGACACATGGTCAGTTCGTCAGTTCAACAAGCTGGCGCCCATGCAGATCAGAATCAGACCATCGCCTATAGCTCCCAGGAGGATCGTTCCAACCTTGAGCGCCTTATCGTCGAATTAACCAACCATCTCAACGAGTTGAACATTGACGCGTACCAGAAGCAAAAGGCAGAGGCCCAGATCGCAACAATTAAGGCTCAGCTCACCGACGATGAACCCGATCCAGTCATAATTAAACAAGCCGGTCGCACGCTTCGTAATATCACGGAGGGTGCGATTGGCAGCCTTGTCGCCACTGCGGTTCAGCCTGCTGTCTGGCACTGGATATCGCAGGCGATGGCTATGCTCTTTCCCAAGTGAAGCCCATGCTCGGCGTTATGCGCGGCTTGCCATCCGAAAGCGTTGATTTCATACTGACCAATCCGCCCTATTTCGTGAACTATCGCGACCGCTCCGGTCGCAGAACTTCAATTTCCCGCACTATTCTCGCCACAAATTTGCCACAAGCCCAAACGGACCGAAGGAGAGAATGGCGGATTTCTGCGGGTTTCAAAGGATAGCCTTTTGTGGCGAAAATGAGCCTCAACTGGCATTTTCCTTCCGTAGTAATCTTCTAAGTCTTTGATTTAATTGTGGAGCGGGTGACGGGATTTGAACCCGCGACATTCAGCTTGGGAATTCCGGCCTTTCTGAAGCCTTCCAGGACTGGCAAACCGTGTCCGAGGGTACACGCGGCACGAAGGGGCTTTATCACGTCAACATCGACCCGGCCGAAGAGTATGTCATGTCACTTGAGCAGTGGCAGCGTACCGTCGAGGTCCTGGAAAAGGAACTGGGTTTCGAGGGCCAGCCCCGCGCCGTCGTCCTGCACCAGAAACAGGGCCGCCAGCACCTTCACGTCGTCTGGGCGCGGACCGACATCGACACGATGACGCTTCGCTCCGACAGCATGAATTATCCCGCCCATGAACGCGCCAGCAAGGCCCTCGAACTTGAATTCGGCCAGGAGCCGGTGCCCGGCAAGCACGCGAAACGGGACCGGGAAAAGCAGCCCGAATTCCCCAACGCAGCAGTCAATCATGCCGAATGGCAGCAGGCCGAACGAACCGGCATCGACCCCGCCGAACGCAAAGACCAGATTACCGCCCTCAAACAGGCCTCCGACAGCCCGCAAGCCTTCATGAGCGCCCTTGAAGAGCAGGGCTACATTCTTGCCAGGGGCGACCGCCGGGATTTCGTCCTTGTCGATGAAGCAGGGGAGGTCTACAGCCTACGCCGCCAGCTTCACGGCATGAAGGCCGCCGACCTGCGTGAGTACATGAAGGGCCTTGACCCTGAAATACTCCCGTCTGCCGAACAGGCAGCACAGCTCCAGCAGAAAATTCAGGACGCGAAAAAGCAAGCGCCAGAGAAGCAGCCCGAACCTGCTCCGCCCGAACCTGTTCAACCAGAACCGGCACAACCCGCCGAACAAACGAAGGGCCTCTCACCGGAGGAAATTCAGGCCATTCAAAAGGCCGTCGCCGACCGCCAGGCCCGCGAGGCGGCAGAGATGCGCCAGCGTCAGGAGAACGAATACGACCACACCCGCGACATCTTCGACAGCGAAATCGCGGAAAAGCTTGCCGATCGCGACGCCATGCAGCAGGCCGAGCGCGCCCGCTTCGCGCGGGAGAACGCACCGGCCACCGGTGTCGACCAGCTCCTCGACACGTTCCAGCGCTGGTGGGACCCGAAGGCTGCGGCACAGCGCGACACCGAGCGCGAGCGCCGCCAGCAGGAGATGGAGAACCGACAGACGAAAGAGCGCGCGGACTACGCCGCGCGACTAAAACAAACAAGGGACATCGACCTTGAAAACCTCGCCGAGCGGTACGCGCAGCAACTGCGCGACCACGCGCTCCGAACGAAGGACGACCTCGACCGCTACATCCGTGAGCAGGAAACCGCCCGCAGGCTCCTCGCTGAAATGCGAGAACGCGAAAAACAGCAAGAGCAGGAACGAACCATGGACGGCCCCGAGTGGCCGCCACCACTCACACGATAAGCGGCTCTCGCTTCCTGCGACCAGAGCTGAGCCGCTTCATTAACCAGGTTGCACAGGCTGGCCCGGAGATCTCCCGCTTCGTGAAGACCACCGCTGCGCCCCTGCCGCCGATGCCGGGCGTCTTCTCGTCGCGGTTTCTGACGCAACCGACAACCCCACCTGTTGAAGCCGTCTCCACATCGCGCACGCCTGACCAGTCTCGCTTCCTGCCACCGAAAATGCTGAGCCGCTTCATTCATCAGGTTGCACAGGCACGCCCGAGGACTATCTCCCGTTTCCTGAAGAAGATGGCTGCGCTCATGCCGCCGATGCCGGATATCCTCTCGTCGCGGTTTTTCTCAAAACCGCGAACGCCTCGCCCGCACCTCCGTCCCCACTGGCCGAGCGGAAAGCCCAGAGGCCCCGACCTCTGACGCCGATCATCGTGATATCGACTGCCGCATCCCCTGGTAACGGGTCTTGACAGTCCCCCACGCTCGTGCAGAATCCGGCGATGGCCAGACCACCACCCGTCATTCCTCCCGAACGTATTGCCAGCCGCATCTTTCTGATCCGCGGCGAAAAAGTCATGCTCGACAGCGACCTGGCCGAGCTTTACGGTGTTATGACGGGAAACCTTAACAAGTCTGTAAAACGCAACCAGTTACGTTTTCCAGAAGACTTCATGTTCCAACTCACGCCCAAAGAAGCAGAATCTTTGCTATTCCAAATTGGAACACCAAAACAACGCCGCCGTGGGGGGCGTCAAACGCCACCATATGCCTTCACCGAACAAGGCGTCGCCATGCTCTCCAGCGTGCTTCGCAGCGAGCGTGCCGTTCAGGTCAACGTCGCCATCATGCGTACGTTTGTAAGAATTCGACAGATTCTCGCTTCCAACCGCGATCTCGCGCGCAAGGTGCAGGAGCATGACCGCCAAATCGCGACTCTGTTTGATACCGTCGAGCAACTTCTGACGCCACCCTCACCGGCGAAGAAACACTCCATCGGCTACATCAAGTCCCGCGAGGACTGACTCCGGAGTGCTTCGCTCACTTCCACCGTCTTCCTTCATCCCTCAGACTCTTTATGGCCTTTTCCCAGAGCCGTGCTCCCCGTCAAGGGTCTGGCGATGAACTCCGGCTGCGCCTTCGCCCTATGACTGGTCCGCTCAGTCTCTTAACCCTGGCCTCCATTCCGAGTGATTTTCAGAAAGAAAAACTTTCAACGGCTCTCAACGCAGCTTTGAGACGCTACCCTAAAAACTTACTGGCGACAATGGCGCGGGCGCTTTCGTCACTCCAGAGAAGACGTCCCGGCTTGCCGCGCTCGATTGTGCGCTTCTTGCGACGGATATTCTCGCCCTTCCGCAGAAGGGTACTGACATCATCGAGTTCACGATTGGCAAGCACTCGGCCACCGCAGGTAGCGCCTGACGGTCGGCTGGCATTCGTGTCTGGTGCGAGATCTCTTGAATCTGTCCGCGTTCAGGCCCGCGCAGTTGCCGAAATCTACACCCTGGAGCGCCTTTTGAGAGCCAGGATGGCAATTCGGCGGTCCTGGGTCGCGCGCAGCGCGGCAAGACTGTATTTCAGCTTGCTGACGACGCAAGCGACCAGGGGCGGCTCAAACGCGACCATCGCGTTCCAGGAGATCGCCATGCCGCTGGCGCAGCTTTTGGGGTGATCGTGAGCAAGACGTCCGAACCCGGGATCGCGAAACGGGCTGACCTTCGCCTGAGGCAGGTCTTTCACGGCATCGGCTGCTCCTCAACAAGGTCCACGCAGTGAATCAGACGCCTTCCTTTGCGGCGCCGGCGCCACGCAATTCTCTGGTCCGTGCAAGCCACGCTCTTCAATTTAGGTGTTGCACCCGGCTGATGGTCGACCTCGGCACCCGGGCGCATCGGCTCTGCACGTTGCATCCGCCGGCACGTCCGTGCCAGGACAAAGTGCCACCAGGATGCAAAATGGGCCCGCTTCCCCAGTCACCCTATCGCCGTCACTGCCATAATCCCGCTCGAAAAAAGTTTTCTGTCCCAAGAATCTTGACTATGGACCCCTCTATACAGAGACGGAATTTCGCCAGGGTACCGGTCGGCTTTCCGTTCACGAATTCAACCATGTGAGGCCAAAATGCCCGATGTTCCCGAAAACAATCTCCTGCTGACCGCCGAAGGATACGTGAGACAGCCTGCTGAGCTCGATGACGGCGGATGTTTTGAACCATTCATCCCCCAAGTCTCGATATCCCCCGCACCCGAGCCAGCTCCGAAACCCAAGCCACCATCGCTGATGCCCTTGATTGACGAAATCCCCCGCAAAAATGGCTGCGTCCCGACTCCGACTGACACTCCAGCGGAGGCGAAGTTTCCGGCTCCCACGGGAGCCGAAGGCACAGGTGACACTGAAATCGCAAAGCCAAGCGAGACTCTCCCCGCTTCGGTGGAGGCGCCGCTCCCGCCACCTCGGTTCGCCACGGCCATTGAGCTCTTCACTTGGATAAAGCAGACCCTCTTAGTGCAGGCGCATCTGCCCGAGGATACGGCCGAGCTGGTTGCCATCTGGACGTTATCGACTTGGTTTCAGGACGCCCTAAACGTTCTCCCGTGCTTGGTACTCACGGGCTCCGCCCATGACGCAAGAAGCCTTCTTCATGTCCTCAGCGACTTCTGCCACGAGGCAAAACTGCTGGCCGGATTCGGGCGGAGCCACCTTGAAGCACTTCGCTGCTGTCGGACTAACTTGATTTCTGAACCGAACCTCGACAGGCGGACGGCCGACTTATTGAGCAATCTAACAGACAGGGGCTTCTTGGTCGTGCAGGGCTCTTATATTTCCTGTTACTCAAAGTCGACGGCCATCTACGCCGGTGAGAATCCGGAAACCCACAGAATCCTGAACTCCATTCACATCCACATGGTTCCCACAAACGCACAACCAGCCGTCATTCCCCCGTGGCTGCATAAGTTGATGAAGCGCGTCCCCGTTCACCTAGAACAATATCGGAACAAGAATCTCTGTTCTGTACGCCGCTGGACGTGGGCTCCCTCCGGCTTGTCTTCCGAGACAGCGACCCTTGCGACGGTACTCGGACGCTGCATCGTGGACGCTCCCGAGCTCCGGCGGAAGCTAGTCGTCCTCCTGAAGAGCCAAGACCAGCAGCGGCATACTGAAATGTCGAATACCTCCGAGGCCATCGTCGTAGAAGCAATCCTAGCGTTCATTCGTGACGGGCGGGAACAAGCCTATGCTCGGGAAATTGCGGCCAAGGCCAATCGTCTGCTCGAAGCGCGCGGCGAAACGGCGCGGCTGAGTCCCGAGCGGGTAGGGCACGTCAACAAGAAGCTCGGCCTGCGCACTCGCCGGTTATCGCAAACCGGCAATGGCCTGACCTTCGATAAGGTCACCCGAGTTCGAATTGAGGAGCTCGCCGCGGTGTACATGATGGAGGATACGCCGGCGGAGACCGAGAACCTCCATGGCTCACAAACTACAGAAAGTAAATAGGTTGAGGAGGTTATGGAGGTTATGGAGGTTATGGAGGTTTTTTGAAGCTAATTTTCGCGCGCGGGTCGAAGCCGATAAACCAATTTGGGAACGACTTCGTTCCTATGGGTTATCGACTTCAGCCTCAAGCGTGAACCACAACTTTCACCTTATGGGGTGTCAACTTTCACCTTATGCGGTCAAACTTTCACCTTATGGGTGCACCCACAGCTGTTCTTTATAGAGCCCGCTGCTCTCTAGCTGCACCCGCTGGTCGAGCCGCAGCTCATGCAGCGGTAGCAACTGCCGTTGCGGACCATGATGGCGCCGCAGGTGGAGCAACTGGGTGCGTCGCCCATCTCGTACATCTCGCGCATGGCGTCGGAGGCGTGGTAGATGCCGCGATCTCTCAGGTTAGGCACAGAGCTGGCAGCCATTGGATCGTATTCAGGCTGTGTGCCGTAATCGGCGAAACTGGCCTCGGGAGCGCTGCCGACCGTAGTGACCGGATTGCTTGATTGAGCGCTGACCTGATTCAGCCGCCGGGCGACCTCCTCGACCAACCGGACCAGTTGGCTCTGCGAGAACGAGTCTTCCTCGGGATCGGTCTCTGGAAGCAGGCTGGGCGAGGCGGGCAACTGCGGCGCCTGCGCGCCCAGGCCGGCAAACAGCGTCAACTGCGTGCCGGAGAGGAAGCGCAGATTGAGCCAGCGGAAGATGTAGTCCATCAGGCTCTTGGCGTAGCCGATCTGCTCGTTGCCGGTCCAGCCGGAGGGCTCAAAACGGGTGTGGGCAAACTTCTCGCAAAGCACCTTGAGCGGCACGCCGTGCTGCAAGGCGAGCGAGATGGAGGTGGCAAAGGCGTCCATCAGGCCGGAGACGGTGGAGCCCTCCTTGGCCATCTTGATGAAGATTTCGCCCGGCTCGCGGGTGGGGTAGAGGCCCACGGTGATGTAGCCCTCGTGGCCGGCGATGGAGAACTTGTGAGTGATGGAGGCGCGCTCCTCGGGCAGCCGATGGCGCACGGCGCGGGGCGGTCCATTCTGGTCCTGCGCCGCATCCTTCACCGGCTCCTGCGCGCTCTCCAGCGCTGCCGAGGGCGAGAGCACCGGCACGGCGGCGGCCTGGGCGATCTCCTCCAACGCACGCTGGAAGGACGCGGCGGCGGCGATCACATCCCTGGCGCTGACCTCCAGCTTTTCGCCGGGCCTGGCCTGGATTTGGGCTTCCAGAACCTTCACATCGATCTCGGCGGCCGGCTGACTGGCGGCCAGATGGGCCAATATGCGGCTGCCAACAGCGTCCAGAGCCGACGGCTCCTTTTTTGGGTCGATGCTGGTATTCAGCGGCTGGGTGCCCTTGGAGCCGTCGCGGTAGATGGCCACGGCCTTGATGCCCTGGCGCCAGCTCTCGGCGTAGGCCTCGGCCACTTCTTCCACGCTGGCCTCATGGGGCAGGTTGACGGTCTTGGAGATGGCGCCGGAGAGGAACGGCTGCGCCGCCGCCATCATCTTGATGTGCCCCATGTAATGGATGGAGCGGGTGCCCTTGGCCGGTTTGAAGCTGCAATCGAAGACCGGCAGATGCTCCGGCAGGATGCCCGGCGCGCCTTCGATGGTGCCCGTGGCGTCAATGTAGCTGACGATGGCGTTGACCTCGTCGTCGGAGTAGCCCAGCTTGAAGAGCGCGGCCGGCACGGTGTTGTTGACGATCTTGATCATGCCGCCGCCGACCAGTTTCTTGTACTTCACCAGGGCCAGGTCGGGCTCGACGCCGGTGGTGTCGCAGTCCATCATGAAGCCGATGGTGCCGGTGGGAGCCAGGACCGTGGTTTGGGAGTTGCGGTAGCCGTAGCGCTCGCCATAGAGCAGCGCCATATCCCAGCACTCGCGGCTGGAGTCGATGAGAGCATCAAGCTGCGGCACGCTGAAGGGATCGCCGGCGCTTGATTTGCCGATATTGTTGACCTCGGCCCGGTGCATCCTCACAACATCAAGGAACGGCTCGCGGTTGACGTAAAACCCTGGGCAGGCGCCGCCCTGGCGCTCCACCGAAGCGGTGAGCGGAGTGGCCGAGGCCAGGGTGGGGCAGTTGGCCGCAATGATGGCCGACTGCAGATAGGCCTGGCCGCACATGACGGCGGTGAGGACGGCGGCAAAATCGCGGCCGGCCGCCGAGTCGTAGGGCAGGCCGAAGGCCATCAGCAGCGCGCCCAGGTTGGCATAGCCCAGGCCCAGCGGACGGTAGTCGTGGGAGTTGCGGGCGATGGATTCGGTGGGGTAGCCGGAGTTGTCCACCAGAATCTCCATGGCCGTGATGACCACCGAGATGGAATGACGGTAGGCGAGAATATCGAAGACGCCCGCCGGGGTTACGTACTTCATCAGGTTGAAACTGGCCAGATTGCAGGCCGAGTTGTCGAGAAACATGTACTCCGAGCAGGGATTCGACGCATTGATGCGCGCCGTGTTCTTGCTGGTGTGCCAGCGATTGACGGTGGTGTCGAACTGCATGCCGGGATCGCCGCACAGCCAGGTGGCCTTGGCAATCTTTTGCATGATCTCCCGCGCCTTGTAGGTCGCCACCGGCTTATGGCCTCTCACCGTATAGGTGGTGAACTCGCCGTCGCTCTCATAGGCGCGCATGAACTCGTCGCTCACGCGCACGGAGTTGTTGGCGTTTTGGAAGAAGATGGACGAGAAGGCCTCGGAATCAGGGCCCGAACCGTCGTAGCCGGCCTTGATCAGCGTGTAGGCCTTGGCCTCCTCTTTGGCCTTGCAATCGATGAAATCCATGATGTCGGGGTGATCCACGTTGAGGATCGCCATCTTGGCCGCGCGGCGCGTCTTGCCGCCGGACTTGATGACCCCGGCGAAGGCGTCGAAGCCGCGCATGAAGCTGAGTGGACCGCTGGCGGTGCCGCCGCCCGACACAGCTTCCTTGCTGGAACGCAATGAACTGAAATTGGTGCCCGTACCGGAACCGAATTTGAACAGCAGGGCTTCAGTCCTGGCCAGGTCCATGATGCCTCCTATGGAATCGTCAACGGAGTTGATGAAGCAGGCCGAGCACTGCGGATTGCGGTAGCCGGTGGCCGCGTAGGTCACGCCGCCGGTGGACGGGTTCCAGTGCCAGTTCTGCCCCGCCGCATCCGGCTCCAGGCGGTCGCAGCCCACGTTGAACCATACCGGCGAGTTGAAGGCCGCCTTTTGCGCCAGCAGCATGTGCGCCAGCTCGTCGTGGAAGACGGCCGCATCCTCGGGGGTGGCAAAGTAGCCGCCGGCCAGGCCCCAGTCGCGGATGGTCTCCACCACGCGAGCCACCAGTTGCCGCACGCTGGTCTCCCGCTCCGGCGAGCCCAACTGCCCATGCAGGTACTTCGAGGCCACAATATTGGTGGCCGTCATCGACCAGTCGACCGGCACTTCCACGTCCTTCTGCTCGAAGATGGTGTTGCCCTTGGTGTCCGTAATGGACGCCGTGCGCTTTTCCCACTGGAAATCGTCGTAGGGGGAGACACCCTCGGTGGAGAAACGGCGGGAAAAGATCAGCCCGTTTTGGGTGTAGGAGGGCTGCTGGGTGATGGCAGAAGTCTGTAGATGGGTCTCGTTCATGGAATCTCCTCAACTTAAGAAAATTTGGTGAACACCGCCCTGCCTCCAGACGCAATGCAGCCTGGAGGTTGGCGGGCAAGAATCTTTGACAAAGAACGGGAAATGGGGGCGAAGTTGCCGCGAATTCTCTTCTCTGGGCGGTTGCCGGCGGCTTTTCACGCCGGTTTCATTACAATCCGATTACAGCCGCAGATGAAAAAATACCGCTGTCTGTGGTACATGTCAACAAGAAACCACAATATCTTGTATTCAGCGGACATTCAGGGCATCTGGTTGTTAAACATTGGCAATTTCCTGTGGAAAGCTCAAAACAGCCTTGCGCGGCGCGGAGTTGGGGCTCCAACTTTGCCCCAAATTCTGTGCAACCTGAGGTCTGGGCCTCGTATTGGCACGTATCCAAGCCTAGTCCTCGCCGGGGCAGAGAACAAGGCGCAGAAACAGTGCAGTTTGACGGCGCTTTTGTGCGAATTGTGGAGATTCGGGACGGATTCCGCGCCTCAATAGAGTCGAAGAGCCGCTCACTGCTCGAAATACGACTTGGCCGGTAACATTTGCTGATGCAGGACACGCGCGATCAGCACCTCACCTGGCTGGGAAACGTAGAACACGACATGCTTACCATGCTCAAATCGGCGTAGTCCGGGACGAATGAAATCGCATCTTCGACCGAGGGATGGGTTATCGGCTAGGAGCTGAAAGCATTCCCGGAGACCTTGAGAGTACCGCCTTGTTTGGGCTGCTCCCCAGGTCTTCATGGTATAGCGAACAATGGACTTCAGGTCCGATTCAGCGAGACTTGCTACGCTGTATGCCGACACTCTTCCTCCCCTGCCGCCAGTTCTTCAATGTAGGCATCAAGTCGATCGAAAACGCCGGGTTCGGCAATCCCACTGGCGAGACCCTCATCAATGGCAGCGCGGAGCGCGGCCAGCTTCTGCTCGTACTCTCGCTCTTCCTTTTCCAGAAGGCGCAAGGCTGTGCGCATCACTTCGCTGGCATTCGCGTAATGCCCGGCCTTTACCGTGGAAGTTACAAACTGGTCCAGTTTCTTGGGCAGGTTGACATTGCGAGTCGGCATGGAGCACCTCGATTGCAGTATAGGAGAATTGGCCAACTTTGCCAAACGCAGAACGGATGAAAACTCTCGAAGCGCAAACCGGCTGATAGGCTGGATTTGTGTCCGACGCCACTCTATCTCCGCTGGACTGGAAGCCTGTGCCGCAGCCCGGCCGCGTGATCCTGCGCGGCCGGCACGTCACCCTGGAGCCGCTCGACGCCGGGCGCCACGCCGCCGCCCTCTGGCAGGCCGTCAGGGGCCACGATGAGCTGTGGACCTGGCTGCCCGACGGCCCCTACGCCGCCGAGTCCGATCTGCGCCGGGCTATCGAGGAGAAGCAGGCGGCCGCGGGGGCGGTTTTTCTGGCCCTTGTGCCTGCGGCTACCGGTTCGGCAGCAGGCTACGCAAGCTACATGCGCATGGAGCCGGCACAGGGGGTGGTCGAGGTGGGCAACATTCTGCTGGCGCCGCACTTGCAGCGCACCACGGCGGCCACCGAAGCCATGTTCCTGATGGCCGCGCACGTCTTCGACCGGCTGGGCTATCGCCGCTACGAGTGGAAGTGCAACGCTCTGAATCTGGCCTCGCGCCGCGCCGCCCTGCGCCTGGGATTCACCTTCGAAGGCATCTTCCGGCAGCACATGGTGGTCAAAGGCGAGAACAGGGACACAGCCTGGTTTTCGATGCTGGACCACGAGTGGCCCGTCCGCAAACGAGCCTTCGAAGCCTGGCTGGACCCCGCCAATTTCGATAAAGAGGGACAGCAGCGGCAGAGACTGACGGAGATTGCCGCCGCACATAGCTGACTCTTCTGAGCCACTCTCCAGTCCCAAATGCCAAACGGGCAGCGGGCTTTCCGAGTAGGGTATGTCTACCTCTTTATTCCTTGAAGGGTACGTCTACTTCCGCATAACTGCCGGGTTGTGCCGCATGGACGGCTGCAACGATGTTTTCCGCAACCAGCTTCACCATGGGCCATTGTGAATGCTCAAGCACCACAAGCGCAATTTTGCGAACCTTCAAGTTTTGCTGATACCGGATATTCTTGTCCGTCGTCACCATGACCTCGAAACCGGCTTGTTCGGCCGCGTCGATCAACTCGCCGTTTGCGAGTTCCTCCCAGCCGCGCGCCCGGGCTTCCTCCACGGAATGGCCGGTAAGGAAACGG
>Ga0187881_10000681_pt1 | contig 39575 bp, 36 predicted proteins | sample June2016WEW_19_1_2_FD_133017 | JGI IMG/M metagenome (GOLD analysis project Ga0187881, IMG submission 133017) | Peatland microbial communities from SPRUCE experiment site at the Marcell Experimental Forest, Minnesota, USA - June2016WEW_19_100 | ecosystem: Environmental > Terrestrial > Soil >... | reverse complement strand
GTCAGCCTGCCAACTGGCAAACTGTAGCCAGACGCATTCAGTCGCAGTTCGTCAGATAACCGAATTCAAATCAGGAAGATACCAGGAGAAAAACGCACCCAGCCAAGAGGAAGATCCGTCGGAATCGGCTTCATTGCCTCGCCGCGACCGGCGCACGGGACCGCACCTCGTTCCACTCCCGCGCCGCTCCAGCTTCCTGGCACCTCACGCAATACCGCGCCCAAGAGACCGCGTGCAGCCGCTTCGGCGGGATGGGCTCTTCGCAGGAAAGGCAGATGCCATAGTCGCCCGAATCCAGCCGGTCGAGGGCTTCTTCGATCAGCCGGAGCTGCGCGTAATCCAGAGTGTTCAGATGAAGCGACACGGATTCGTCGCTCAGGAACTGCGCCTGGTCGTCTTCGGCGACTCGGCCTATCCGCGCCAGCGTGTCGAACTTGACGCCCAAACCCGACAGTACCTCCGCGCGTTTTTCCAGTAGCATCTCCCGGTAAGCTCGGTTGCTACCCCGAACCGGCGCGCTCCTTCTCATCTTCATCGGCCCTTCTTCCCGCATCCGATGTTCGGACGCCGGATACCTTATTGGTTCAAGAAAGGTAGCAGAATTCTCGATTGAAAACAATATTTATTTTCGATAGTAGGTGGGGCAGGCGGTTCCGCCTGCCAACCGCTTTGCCAACCGGGCTACCTGGCGCTAAACGGGAAGTGCGGGGAGATCTCCGCCAGCATCTGCCGCTCGGCCGGCGTGAACTTGCTCTTGAACTCTTCACTCGCCATGCGGTCGCTTCGCTCGCTTTCCGACATGCGGTGTAATTTCACCAGTTCCGGGCGCAGCGCGGCAATACGATCGTCGGGAAGATGGTTAAAAAGCTGGATCTGCCTGGTCAGAGTCGCCTGTTTCTCGGGCGGCAGGTTCGCGTACATATTGAGGATTCCGAGCTGCCGGCTCCTTTCCGCGGGCGGAAGCTTGTCGAAATTCTCCAGGGCCTGACGCAACCGCACCTGTTGCTGGGGCGGCAGTCTCTCCAGCAGTTGTTCGCGCCGTTCGGGCGGCATCGCCATCATCCGCAGAACCGGGTTCCCGGGATTTAGAATCCGCCCGCCTCCGGCCTTGGGAATAGCAGACGCCGCGCGCGGCGGAGGCGCCGGGGCCGGCTTCGATCTCGGCCCCTTTTGCCCCAACAGGCTGGAAGCCACCGCTAGCCACAAAACTGTACCGACTTGGGGAGCGCGGCTCATCCGTCACATCTTCGGATCGGCGGCATCGCCCCGCACGCGGTAGCTGAACTCTCCCAGCATGTGCATGGCGTCCAGAGCAGGCTCCACCTGGTCGGGCTCGAAAGCTTCCACTTGCGCGGATCGCGGCTGTGCCGCCGGCGGAGCGCTGGCAGGATGCTGCAACAGCACGCCCGCCATGACTACCAGGCACGCCGCCGCCGCGATGGACAGCCCCTGGCGAACCAAAGCAGGACGCAAAGGCCGCATCAGCAACTGCCACCAGGAGACTTCCCGATCGATCCGCCGGTAGAGCCGCCGGTCGAAATCCAGCGTCACGGGCGCAGCTTCCCAGGCGTCCAGCGCTTCCCAAATCGCTCGCTGGCCGCTCGAGAACTCGCGGCAGGCCGGGCAGATTTCCATGTGTCGCTCCAGAATCGCGGTGCTTTCGGCGTCCAGTTCTCGGGTACAGTACGCCAGCAGCAACTCCGCGTTCTCCCGGGTCTCAATTGGGCACTTCATACCAACCTCTTCTTCCCTATGCCATATGGGCCAAATGGGCGCGCAACGTCTCATACGCCCGAAACAACAAAGACTTCACCGCAGACTCCGAGCATCTCAGCACCCTGGCGATCTGCGAATATTCCATTTCTTCATACTTGTGCATCAGCACCGCCGCCCGCTGCTTCTCCGGCAGCGCCGCCACGGCCTGGCGGACTTCCTCCAGCCTGACCTGGTACACCATCCTCTGCTCCACCGATGGCCGGCTGTCCGATATCTGCCGCGCCGGCATCTCGGCGGGATCCTTATCCAACCGTTCCTGCGACCGCTCGTTCTTCCCGTCCCGAAGCGAATTCAATGCCAGATGCGTCGCGATCCGAAACAGCCATGTAGTGAACTTGGCCGTCGGCTCGTACGAGCTCCGCGAACGGTACACGCGCAGAAAAACTTCCTGCGCCAATTCCTCGGCCACGGCGTGATTCTGCACCATTCTGTAGAGGAAGTGAACAACCGGCGTGCGGTGCTTCTCCAACAGGAGTCCGAAGCTCGCACCATCTCCCTCTTTGACGCGGAGCATTAGCTCAGCGTCATAGTCCAGAGCCGCTGTGGCTCCTCCCATATCGGTCTTAACCCGTTCTGGCATCCCAGGTTGCGTCCCCAAGGGAATAATTCGACTTACCCTATTCCCCCTTCAACGAGCGGTCCATCAGCCGCTGGATCGCCTCGCGCGGAGATTTCCCAAACTGCAGCATCTGGAACATCTGCTCGCAGATGGGCATCTCCACCGAATGCCCCTTGGCGAGGTCTGCTACGGCATTTGCAGTTTTTATGCCCTCGGCAACCATCCTCATGGAGCTGACAATCTCTTCCAACTTCCGGCCGTGGGCTAATTCGACTCCAACCATGCGGTTCCGGCTGAGATCGCCCGAGCAGGTCAATACCAAATCACCGAGTCCCGCAAGGCCGGCCAGCGTCTGTGCCGTGCCTCCCATGGCCACCGCCAGCCTTGTGATTTCCGCCAGGCCGCGCGTGATCAGCGCTGCCAGAGCGTTATGGCCAAGCCCCAGACCGTGCAACACGCCGGCGCCGATGGCGACTACGTTCTTGACTGAACCTCCAATTTCTACACCGATAGTATCAGAATTGGCATACAGCCGGAAAGTGGGGCCCGAGAAGGCCGTTTGGACACATTCCGAGAGGGCGCTCTCGGTGGAAGCCACCACCAGGGCTGTAGGCTCAAACCGTGCAACCTCAACGGCAAAGGTAGGACCGGAGATTACCGCCACTCGGGCTGGCAGAACCTCTTGGATAACCTCCGACATTCGTAAAAGTGTTCCGTTCTCCAACCCCTTGGTGGCGCTCACGAATACCATGGATTCATTCAGAAAAGGGAGCATCTGCTGGTACAGACCGCGCACCAGGTGAGACGGTATGGCGCTCAGGACGATCTCCGCACCGTTCAGCGCCTCTGGGAGTTGGTTGACGACTTCCACGTAACTGGGCAGCCGGCAACCCGGCAGGTAGACATCGTTTTCGCGAGTCGCGCTCATGCGCGCGGCGAGGTCGGCTTCGTACACCCACAGGCGCACGCGCGGGAACCGGGGCGCCAGGATGATCGCCAGGGCCGTACCCCAGCTTCCACCCCCGATAATGGCAAGGTTCTTCACCTGGCCCCCGGCCCCCGGCCCCCGGCCCCCGGCCCCTGCATTCATGGCTTGCGCGCCCCGAAACCAAAGACGTGCTCTCTGCCCGAGCGCAACCTTTGGATATTGCTACTATGTTTGTAGATAATAAATGCACCGGCGATGACTGCGGCCATGATGGGCGGCAGCGGCGGATGCACAATCAGCCACACTGCGAGCGGCAAGGTGGCCGCCATTATGATCGAACCCAAGGAAATGTAGCGCGTCCAGGCCACTACCACCACAAACACCACCAGCACCGCAGCAAGTGCTACAGGTGTAAGACATAGAAATGAGCCCACGAAGCTGGCCACGGCCTTTCCGCCCTTGAACTTCAGAAACACGGGGTAGGCGTGCCCCGCCATAACAGCCAGCGCGGCGGCGCTCATCCACAGCCAGTCATGGGCGGTGAGGCGGCCTGCCATCCACACCGCGAGGTAGCCTTTGGCGATGTCGAGCAGGAGCGTCGCCATGCCTGCGGCGCGTCCGGTAGTGCGCAGCACGTTGGTGGCACCGATATTGCCACTCCCCGCCGAGCGCACGTCGGCGCCGGTCTTCCATTTGACGAGAACATATCCGAACGGAATCGCGCCGAGGAGATACGCGGCGAGCAGAACCAGGATGGGGATCATCGCTTTGCGAGCGGAAACTCCGCAAGTTTAGTGTACACGGAACCGGACGGCCTCAAGGTGCTCTGGTAAAGAAAGAAGCTGGCCGCGTGGAACTCACCAAAATCGAGCGAGGGCAGCCCCGCAACGCCTTCGCGCAGCGGTTGCAGGTTCAGCTTTTCCTTAATGCGCGCCAGCGTCAGGTGCGGGGAAAAGGCGCGTATCTCACGGGCGATTCCCAGGGCCGCCGTGGCGCTGTCCGTATGGTTCGCCAGCGCCTCGAGGCCGGGCGCGTCGATGCCGCACCAGAAGACGCGCGGTGCGTGCGGATTGGGGAAAAACCCGACCTTGCGGATGTGCACGGCGATCGGCGGCTGGGATGCCAGCGCCGCCAGCGCGGCTTTCAGCTCGCCGAGCCGCTCCTCCGGCCATTCGCCGATGAATTTCGTGGTGATATGAAGATTCGCGGGATGGCTCCAGTGAATCCGCGCGGTGGGACGCAGCCGTTCCAAAAGCTGCTCCAGGTTGTGGACCACCTCGGCCGGCAGGTCCAGGCCAGTGAATAATCGCATGTGCCCCCTTCCCATTTTACCGGCGGATGCGGGAAGATGTTACCCGATGCGGTTCGGCCCCATCCTCCAGCGCGGTTTCTACGAGCGGCCCACCATCGAGGTGGCGCGCGCTCTTCTCGGCAAGGTGCTGGTGCATGGAGAGGCCGCGGGAATCATCGTCGAGACCGAGGCGTACCTGGGCGGCGACGATCTCGCCTCGCACTCCGCGCGTGGCGTCACCAACCGCACGCGCGTCATTTTCGGCCCGCCGGGCCACGCTTACGTGTACCTCATTTACGGGATGTACGAGTGCCTCAACATCGTGGCCGAGCCGGCGGGCCAACCCGGCTGCGTGCTGGTGCGGGCTTTGCAGCCGGTGGCCGGAATCGAGATCATGCGCGCGCGGCGGTCGGCCGCTCGCGGGATTGAAGACCTGGCCTCCGGTCCCGGCAAACTGACGCTCGCTTTGGGGATCACGCGCGCGCACAACGGCGCCGACCTGACGCGCGGCCCGCTGGTGGTCCGCGAGCCCGCCGTCGAGCGGGCCTTTGAGATCGCGGTGACCCCCCGCATAGGCATCAGCCAGTGCGCCGGCCTGCCGCTGCGGTTCGTCATCCGCGCGTAGCGCCGGCGGCAAAACCGCGCCCCCTGCGCCCGGCGCTACAGCTAACATGGAGGTTCATGTTCGATTGGAAGCAGGACCCTCATCGGCGCTACAACCCGCTCACCGGCGAATGGGTGCTGGTGTCTCCGCAGCGCACCGCCCGGCCCTGGCAGGGGCAGGTGGAGACCGGCGGCGCGGCCGCCGAGCCGGAGTACGATCCGGAGTGCTATCTCTGTCCCGGCAATGCCCGTGCGGGCGGCGCGCGCAATCCCAACTACACCTCGACGTTTGTCTTCGATAACGATTTCGCGGCGCTCAAGGCATCAACGCCGGTGGACCGTTTCGACGAGAGCGGATTGCTCATCGCCGAATCCGAACCCGGCATCTGCCAGGTAGTCTGCTTCCTGCCGCGACACAACCTCACCATCGCCGGTATGGACCCGGCCGCCCTGCGGAAAGTGGTGGACGTCTGGGCGGAGCAGTATGCCGAGCTCGGGTCGAACGCCGTCATTAACTACGTGCAGATCTTCGAGAACCGCGGCGCCATGATGGGCGCGAGCAATCCCCACCCGCACTGCCAAATCTGGTCGAGCCGCTCCTTGCCGAATGAAGTTTCCAAGGAGCAGGCGTCGCAACAGGCCTGGCGTGAGGAGCGCGGCGGATGCCTTCTCTGCGAGTACCTGAAACTCGAGCGGGCCGCGCGCCACCGCGTGGTGGAAGAGAACGACAGCTTCCTGGCGGTGGTTCCGTTCTGGGCCGTCTGGCCGTTCGAGACGGCCGTCATTTCCAAACGGCACCTGCCGTCGATCGACCGGCTTTCGGACGCGGAGCGTGAAGGCTTGGCGGACATCCTGAAGCGCACCACGGCGCGCTACGACCGCCTGTTCCACGTCTCGTTCCCGTACTCGATGGGGATCCACCAGCGGCCCACCGATGGCCTCGAGCACGAGGAATGGCACTTGCACCTGCATTTCTATCCGCCGCTGTTGCGCTCGGCTACGGTGCGCAAGTTTCTGGTCGGTTATGAAATGCTGGCCACCCCGCAGCGCGACATCACACCGGAGGCGGCGGCGGAGCGGCTGCGGGGGGTCTGAGGTAGCTTCGGACCGCGTTCGTGAACTGCCCGATGGAAGCCAGATCGTCGCGGAATTGAAAGATCTCTTCCACCACGTGGAAGCCCAGGCGGCGGTAGCTTTCGAACTGGGACTCATCGAACCATTGGTCGCTGGTGGGCTGGTGCGGAAACGCGGGGTTCTCGGCCGCGTAAGTTAGCACATCCCGAGGCTCATTGCCGGTGAGCGAGGCCTTGATGTAGATCAGGGTCCCATCTTTCACGGCGTGACCGTCCACCGCGCTGTATACGATCCGGCCCACGGCGCAATGCTTCGATGCCGCGGTGATCTCCTTGGTGATAGACAGACCGTCGGGGAAACCAATGGGGATGCCCAGGTCGATGCGAATCTTGCGCGTGGCATTGCCCAGATCGTCGAAGTGGAAGGAAGGGTCCTGGGATCCATCCACGACGATTATGGTGGCGCATCGCCGCAGAACCATCTCGTAGAGGCCCAGGTTTTCAAAATGACCGCCGTCGGAGAGGTTCACCCAGGCGTTCTTGTCGTTCGTCAGCCCGAACGCCTCGTCGATGAAGGGCCTGACGGAATACGTCGGACCGGGCTTGGTCCAGTACCCTCTGCCGGGCGCGCCCGGGTTGGGCCGCCAGGCGCCCAGGCGCGCATTGAATAGCATCATGATCATGCTCAGGACCGGAGAGGAAGCGTAGCCCATGTTGGGGTTGGCCGCCGCGCCGGAAATCGCGATGGCGCCGCCGAGCGAGATTCTGTCGGCGTACAGCCGCGATTCCTGGTACCCCAGCCGGCCACTTCCCGTGCGGTATTTCGTGGCGGTGAAGGATTCCGCTTTGCGCTGCTGCCACGCCAGGTTATCGCCCTTCACCAGGTTCAACGTGGCGTTCACCACGTGCAGCGGCCTGGAAGGCAAATCCGCCATGCGCAGGTTGTCGTTGGGATCGAAGCCGGTGAACGGATGCGGTTTCCGCCGGGTGTTGGACGCTCCCAGAAACGCCCGGATCAGCCGCACGCGGTACATGGCGTGAAGCGAGAACTTGTTGGCATCGATGAACCTGGAAAGAACCACCGCGGGGATGGCCAGTAGCGCCGCCAGCAACAGTTCCATCAGCACGGGATTAGGCTCCGGGACGGCGGCGAAGGGACTCCAGGGCGGCGGAACCTGCCTCCACAGCGTGAGCTGTTGGATGGCCCTCTCATTAAAGGTAGCGACCAGCCCGACCAGGAGTAGCAGGAACACCGGCATGATGAGCTGGGGGGCGAAGCGCGACACGAGTTGGGAGATTGAGGCCGGGAGCTTAGTTTCCTTCTCCTCCTTGCCTTGAGCGGTCGCGCTGACGCCCGAACTCAATCCCAGCCTGCTGGCAATGAAACCGGCGGCGGCCGTGGCCAGGGATTGCCACCCGATCGACGGAAGCTTGTCCACCAGTACCGGCGTCATCAGGACCACGCCACTGAGGGCGAAATAGCAAACCAGTGAGATGAAGAGCCATGCCAGGGAGCGCGCCCACCATTCGCGATCTTCGTCTTCCGTCATGGTGCTGGTCAAGGCTACGAGCAGGCCCTGAGCCATCGCGAAAATGCCCAGGAGCGCCGGCAACGAGAGCCACATGTACAGCCGCTCGTCATACAGGTTTTCGGTGGCGGGATCGGTGAACAGCCAGGTCATCCAGAAGGCGAGCAGGCCGCCCACGGCCCCGGTCACAACCGAAAATATCAGGCCTTTCCACAGCCACTCCCGATGGAATGGGCGGCGTTTCAACAATGCGATCAGCAACCCGGCAACCACGCCCACGGCCATGACGCCGATGCCATATACGACGCAACTGGCCGGCCCGGGCTCCGATTGGAGGTAGCCCATCCAAGCCCAGTACAGCGAGAAACCGATTGCGGAGAGTAACAGGGGGGCCAATCCGAAGAGAAGGAATCGAGCCTGCGGCCAGCGCGCGCCGCCCGCGCTCGGAAGATCGACGACCATGTAGGCTATACCGGCCACCAGCAGAGCAGCCGACGGGTAAAGAATGCGGCCGAATGGAAACTCCGGGTACTCCCCGACGAGGGCGAACAGAATCCGCGGTGTCACCAGAACCGCCGCCAGTAGGGGCAGCAGCACCAGCCAGTTCAAAACGATATTGCGGACCACCGTGGCGACCAGCGTCCAGGTATCGGCCGAAAAGGCCCCCAGTTGCGGGTTCAAGTAGTTCGAGAACTTGCGCAGGTGCCGCAGCGGGGCCGGCTCCGGCTCCCACCCCGCGTCCGGCGCTGCCGCGAGTTCCCGGACGACTCCGGCGCACCCGTCCGGGTGGCGCGACACCCATGCGGAGAACCAGCCGCCCAGATATCCTCCGCCGGAAACCGTGGAAAGGTAGCCGACATCGGCCAGGAGCCGCGGCGGTGTGGCGGGATCTTTCGGAGACCAGGAATGCGCCGCCAGTCCCTGCAGCACGCCCAGCCCGAAGGTAGCGCTGCGGATGCCGCCGCCGGAGAAGCACAGGGCCGTCCGTTTCCCCGCGTGCAGGCGCGCCATCAAAATCTTCCGGAAGGCCAACTCGGCCGCGTAGTAATCCGCTTGGGCCGGGCTGTCCTCGGGTTTCCCCGCATCCTGCCAAAGCTTTCGCTTTTCCCGATACTCCTTTAGGGCACCGGCGTACTGGCTATCGCCGCAGTTCTCGGGATCTCGCGGCGGATCCGCGCCGCGCCAGTATTCTTCGCCCAGCACCCCCCACACCGACAGGGGGTCCTGCTGGTCGGGGGACACCCATCGCAGGAATCGGCTCAAGAGTTTGGAACTCGCGCTGGCCCGCATAATCGCGCCTCCGGGTGATTCGGATGAACTATACAGCGAATAGTCGGGGAGCGCAAGCCCAGGACGGAGGTTTACCAGATGACGCGGGAATAGTGCCGGCGGATTCGCGCGTCTTTGGTGACCAGCGGGGCCTCCGCCGCTTTGGCATTCGCCACGATTAAACGGTCGAACGGATCCCGGCACCAGTTCTCTTTGAGCGCGTACTCCACCACCGTCCGGAAGGGCAAATCGCAAACACGAAGACCGAGGTTGGTGGCCAGCGTGTCCACAACTGTCAATGCGGACGTGCGCAGCCGGCCGATTTCGTGGAGCAGTTCCAACTCCAGGACAGTGGCCGGCGAAACCACGAGGCCGCAATCTTCAATGGCTTGACGAGCGGCTGCCCCGAGTTGGCCCCAGTCGCCCTGAATCACCCAAAGGAGGACGTGGGTATCCAGGTAAACCATCATTTGAGTTCAGTCCACTCCTTGGACCAATCCATGCCGATGATGTCTTCGACGTCGCCCACAAAAATGTTCTTCCTCGTCTTCAGCCGGTCGAGCTTGGAGACGGGCTTGTCGGGCACGATCTTCAAGAGCTTGCCCTTGCGGACGACCTCAACCGGGACGCCGGTTGCGATGGCCTCGTCCAGAATCCGGTAGACATTCTCGCGCAGTTTCGAAGCCGTGACGCGCATCTTGATTCTCCAGGTTTCATCGTACCACACGTACGATTTGACATACTCGCACGTACGATCCGCCGGCCGGGCCGGGCATGCGCACTCCCGCGCAAGGGGTTAGAATGGCATCGCAAATGGCAATCTATAACCGGCGACAACTATTCCAGGCGGCGGTGGCAGGCGCCGCTCTTCGGGCGGCCGCGCAGACCGTGCCACGGGGCAAGATGCGGCTCGGTGTCATCCTGAGCATCTCCCCGGACCCCGAAGCGGCCATCCGGCGCGTGCACGACCTGGGGTTTCCAACCTGCCAGGTGAGCGTGCGCGAGACGGACGACGCCACGGCCGCGAAGTTGCGCGGCGCGCTCGACAAGTACCACGTGGAGGCCACTTCGGCCGTATCCACCGGCCCGGGTCCGGAGGTCTACGACTTCTACCAGGGGCCGCTGACCATAGGTCTCGTGCCGCGCCAGTACCGCCAGGCGCGCATCGCGCGCATGAAAGAGGTTTCGGATTTCGCCGGAAAGGCCGGGATTCCCGCGGTTCAGGGCCATTGCGGTTTCATCCCCGAAAACCCCAACGACCCGCTGTACACCGAGGCGGTTGAGGCGATCCGCGCCGTGGCGGAGTACTGCCAGAAGAATGGGCAGAACTTTCGCTGCGAAACCGGGCAAGAGACCCCTATCACGCTGGTCCGGGCCATTCGAGACGTTGGGCTGGACAACACCGGCGTGAACTTCGACGCGGGCAACCTGATTCTGTACGGCAAGGCGAACCCCGTGGACGCGGTGGAAGTGTTCGGGCCGTACATCCAGGGAGTGCACGCCAAGGACGGGTTGTACCCCACCGATCCCAAAAAGCTCGGCCGCGAGGTCCCCATCGGCGAGGGCATGGTGAACTTCCCTGCGTTAATCGGGAAGCTGAAAAAGATTGGCTACCAGAATCCGCTCACCATCGAGCGCGAGATTGCGGGTGAGAAGCAGACGGCGGACATTCTCGCCGCCAAGGCGTATCTGGAAAAGTTGATCGGCCCTTAGCAGGGCGGCAGGGCGCCTCCGGCGCAGCAGCCCTGCGTCATAGGTCGACTGAACGGTCAAGCGTGTTGAAAGGAGAGCGAGTCAATGAACGATAAAAACACGGATCGGCGCACATTCCTCCAGGCGGCGGGAATTGCCAGCGCGTTTACCATCTTGAAGCCCCGCGTGTTGCGCGGCAGCGCGGCAAATTCGGCGGTGCGCGTGGGCTTGCTCGGTTGCGGCCGGCGCGGCGGCACGGATGCCACTAACATCGCGCAGAATACGGATGCGCGCGTGGTCGCGCTGGGAGACATGTTCCAGGATCAGATCGACAAGGCCAAACAGCGCTTCGACAAGCTCGCCGAATCCAAAGGCTACGCCGGGGTGTCGCAGACCTTTGTGGGACCGAAGGCGTTCGACGAGATCGTCGAGTCGAAGGAGATAGACGCGGTGGTCATCGCCACCCCGGCGTACTTCCATCCGGAACACCTGGCGGCGGCGGTGGCCGCGGGCAAGCACGTCTATCTCGAGAAACCCGTGGCCGTGGACGTGGCTGGGGCGAAGCGCGTCCTCGAAACCGGCAAGAAGGCGGAGGGGCGGCTCAGCCTCGATGTTGGTTTTCAGATCCGCATGGCGCCGCCCTTCGTCGAGCTGGTGAAGCGCATCCACGACGGCGCGCTGGGTGAGATCGCGGCCGCCGAAGCGCACTATTACGCCTCGCAGCCGGAACAGCGCAACTGGCCAAACGCCTCCGGGAACGCGCTGCGGCTGCGCAACTGGATCGAGGACCGCGTGCTCTCCGGCGACATCATTGTCGAGCAGAACATCCACGCTCTCGACATTTGCAACTGGGTGCTCAAAGGCCATCCGCTGAAGGCCATCGGAAGGGGAGGACGGAAAGGCCGCGGCGGCGCGCCGGGTGACGATTGCTTTTCGCACTTCGACGTGGTGTTCCAGTACCCCAACGATGTGCACGTGAGCTTCAGCTCGACGCAGTTCGGAAAGGGGCCGTTCGAAGTCAGCGAGCGTTTCTTCGGCACTCGCGGAGCCTCGCAATCGCCCTACAGCGGCCTGTTGGGCATGGTGGGCGACCAGCCCTGGACCTGGGCGGGAAGCGAGAAAGCGCAGGATGCCGCGTTCTCGGCCAGCGGGTCGTTCTCGGACAATCTCGCCCAGGCCGATTCGGAAAAGCAGAAGGCGTTTATCGGCAGCATCACCGGCGGCCAGTTCCATAACCAGGCGGCCACTGGGGTGGAGTCGGCGCTGACGGCCATGCTCGGCCGGCAAGCCGCCTACACCGGCCGTGAGGTGACCTGGGAGGGCCTGCTGCGCTCCAACCAGCACTGGGAGTCCGGCATCGCCCTCCGCAAGCTGGCATAGCAAAAGAGGCACGCCTTGCGATTCTCGAGCATGATTACGGCCGTGGATGCTCACGCCTGCGGTGAGCCGGGCCGCGTGATTACGGGCGGCGTCCTGGATGTCCCGGGCAAGACCATGTTCGAAAAGAAGATCTACCTGGAGACGCAGGCCGACCATTTGCGGCGCCGCATGTTGCGCGAGCCGCGCGGCTACCCCGCCTCCAACTGCAACCTGATCCTGCCGCCTACGCATCCCGAAGCTGACGCGGGCTTCGTGATCATGGAGCAGGTCGAGTACCCGCCCATGTCGGGCACCAACACCATCTGCGTGGTCACCGTGCTGATCGAGACGGGGATGGTCCCGGTTTCCGAGCCGGTCACCCGGCTCAAGCTGGACACGCCTGCGGGACTCATCGCCGTGGAAGCCGAAGTGACGCGCGGCAAGGTGAAGAAGGTCACCTTCCAAAACGTTCCGGCGTTCGCCACCCACCTCGACACCCCGCTCGAGGTCCGCGGCTTGGGCACGGTCACCGTCGACGTCGCTTATGGCGGCATGTTCTATGTCATCGCCGAAGCGGCCCCGCTGGGCTTCCGGCTCACACCGGACGAAGGCCGCGACATCGTGCGCGTGGCGGAAATGATCAAAGCGGCGGCGCGCGAGCAATTGAGGGTGGCGCACCCCGAGAATCCCGGCATCGCCGGAGTGACCATCGCGCAGATCTCAGGCCCGCCATCGCGGCCCGAGGCCCACGCCAGGAATGCCGTGGTGGTCTCGACCGGCACGCTCGACTGGTCCCGCCCCCAATCCTGGACCGGGTGCCTCGATCGGTCTCCTTGCGGCACCGGCACGTGCGCCAAGATGGCCACGCTGCACGCCAAAGGCAAGTTGGCGCTCCACCAGGATTTCGTGCATGAAGGAATCCTGGGCACAACCTTCACCGGCCGTCTGATCGAAGAAACGTGCGTCGGGCCGTACGCTGCCGTCGTGCCGACGCTCTCCGGGCAGGCCTGGATCACCGGCTTCGCTCAATATGTGGTCGACCCCGACGATCCGTTCCCCGACGGCTTCACCGTCGGAGACATCTGGGGGCTCGAGGAATAACCGTCACCAGCTCAGGCGCACCAGCGAGACTGCGTGGCGCGGCAGCGGGAACCGGATCTCCACCTTCCCGTCCTTCGCCTCCAGCCACCGCGGCGAGTCGAGCAGTTGCAACTCGCCCGCCGCTTCCAGCCGCGCATATTGTTCGGGCGATGGCTGCGCCGGCGACCCCATCCGCTTCCAGGCCGTATAGGCGTTGCTGTGCTCGTCGTCGATCCGGTAATGCTCCATGAGCACCCGCGCAGCCGTCTTCGGAATGCCGGCGAGCGCCAGGTGAACCGGCGCCGGCTCGGCCGGCAAATCGTCGTCGTGGTAATTCCAGACGAGCGCCGCTATTTCGCGGTCGGAGCGCGCGGCCAGGCCGTCGATGTCCGCGGCGCCGTGCACGCCCGATTCGAGAATCGCGTCCAGCCCGGCGGCGCCGCTGCTCTCCACGTTGACGCGGTCGCCGCGCATCAGGCCGGCCATCCGAAAAACGTTCAGAATCGGCTTGTCGATTCCGTTGGTTGCCAGCGTGCGAAAGCCCTCGAAGTAGGGCTGATCCTCGAACTCGAAGGCCCACGTGAGCATCCCCGCAAGGTTGGACTTGTACCGGTCCGCCAGCTTGAAGATGTTGCCCATCGCCGCCGCCGTGTAGCTCGGGTACATAGTGCCGTTGCGGTACACATTTTGCGGATACAGGCGCGCCGAGCAAGCCGCGCAGCCCTCCGGGTCGCACTCGCTGAGCACGATGGGAAGCGCGCGGAACTCCGGAAACCCGTTCACCAACTCGAGTCCCCGCGCGACGTCCACCAGGTTCTTGTCGAGGCCCATCCGGGCGTGGCCCTCGACCACGCGCGCCTGCCCCTTGGCGTGAAAGCTGATGAAATCGAGCGGAGCGCCGCGCTTGCCCGTCACGGCATTCGCGCCGCGCGCGCAGTGTTCCAGGAACTGCTTGAGAAACGTGGCGCCCCTGGCGCCGCCGGGACCGGTAGTGCCCGGGCCGCCCACGCGCGCGGCCGGCAGGGCACGCTTGATGGCATCGGCGGTGTAATCGTACAGCTTGTCGTATTCCTCCGGCGTGCCGCGCCAATACGAAATGTCGGGCTCGTTCCACAGCTCCCACGACCATTGCTCGACCTCCGCCTTCCCATATCGCTCCACCGAATGCGCGACCCACCGCCGCACCAACTCCGCCCACTTCGCATAGTCCTTGGGCGGATAGGACCAGCCCTTGCCGTCGTCGGGCTTGGGGTACTGCCGCGTGTATGGCTGAGGATTCGTGGAAAGCGCCTCGGGCATGAATCCGATCTCGACGAACGGCCTGGCGTTCACCTGGATGTAGGTGTCGAAGATGCGGTCGAGGATAGTCCAGTCGTAGACCGGCTTGCCGGCGGCATCCTCGGTGTAGGCGTTGGTAGAGCCCCACTTCAAAGCCGGCGTGCCATCGCCGGTCACCAGGAGATGATGCGCGCGGATCTGGACGGGCACGGGACTCAGCGCGGCCAGCTCGCCGATCAACTTCTTGCCGTTCGTGGAGTAAGTGTAGTTAGGCTCGTCGTAGCCGAAGTAGGAGAAGATCGGGCGGAACAGGCCCTGCTTCACCTCGCCATCCACACGGATCTCGACGGCCTGCTGCGCGCGTGCCAGCGACAGCGCCACCGGTAAGAAAGCAATCGCCCGCAAAATACGCATGATTCCTGTGATAGCACAGCAGGGTTGCCGTTCGGACAACCCATCGTGAGCGGCGCCGTAAGCCGGTCACCGGCCACCCGCTCCGATGGCCGCACAACCCGCGACAACTGGAACGCCACCACCATTCCGCGCCGGGTTGCGTCCGTTGATCCCCTCGCGGCGGTTGTCGTAGCGATAAGTGAGGTTCAATCTCAGGCCCAACAGCGCCGGGAGCCATCCGCACGTGAACAGGGCGCGCACGAAGCGTCCCAGTACGCGGTCGAGCCGGTAGAATTGCGCGTAGAGCCAGTCGGCGCCCTCCTGGAGTTGCGCGGCGGTCATTCCCGACGGCCGAAACACGACGTGCCGGAAGTCATAACGGCTCCAGTCGTAATCCGTCACGCGGCCCGCGCGCTCCATGTCGGCGAACAGCGGCGTGCCGGGGAGCGGCGTGAGGATGTTGAGCTGGAGCGCATCGATTCGCGCCTGCCGCAAGAACCGCAAGGCACGCTCGAAGACGCTCACGTCGTCCTTGTCAAGCCCGACGATCATGCCCGCCACCACGCCAATGCCTTGCCGGCGGATCTCGCGCAATCGTGCGTGGTAGTGACGGCTGTCGTTGAACTCTTTGCCCATGGCCGCGAGGTTCTCCTGGCTTACGGTCTCGATGCCGATGAACAATCCGCGGCAGCCCGCCGCGCGCGCCAACCGCAAGAGCTCGGGATCATCCGCAATCTCGATGGAACATTGGGCCACCCAGCGTTTCCGGAGTGGGATCATCGAGCGGAACAGGTCCCTGGCGTACTCGCGGCAAGTCATGATGTTGTCGTCCACGAAGATGAAGTCGCGCGGGATGGCCCGCAGTTCCGCCAGCACCCCGGCCAGCGGACGGCGCCGATGCGTTTGTTGGTGGAATGCCGTCACGGAGCAGTACCGGCAGGCATGCTGGCAACCACGCCCGGTCTGAACGGCGTTGATGGTGACGTAGAACTCCGCGGTGCGCGTCAGCAGATCGCGGCGAGGGACTGGAATGCCGCTCTCGCAGACATCCGCGCGGCGGGCGCGGTAGATCTTGCGCAACCGGCCTGCTTCTATGTCCCGCAACACCTCTTCCCAGGCGCCTTCGGCGTCTCCGAGGACGATCGCATCGAAGTGTTCCGCCGCCTCCTCCGGGCAAAGCGTTGGGTGAAATCCGCCGCCGACGACAGTCTTGCCGCGCGCCCTGAATTGGCGGGCGATCTCGTAGGCCCGCGGCGCCAACGCGGTCATGAAAGTGACGCCAACCACGTCGACGTCGGCGTCGAAATCAAGCGGCTCGACGTTCTCATCCGTGATCCGAACCGAATGTTCGGGTGGCGTCAGCGCGGCCACGGTCGTCAGCGGCAGCACGCTGAATCGAAGCATGGAGCGCTTCGGCACCGCGGGGCGGTCCCTCGTTATGCGCACCCGCTCACCGGCGGGGAGAACCAGGAGAATCGTCATGGCCGGACCTGCCGCTTTCTCAGCTTCAGCCCCAACGGCTGTTGCGACAGAAACAGCGCCCCCTCCAAACCCACCCCCCTCATCGTGAGCGGCGCCGTAAACCCATCACCGGCGACCCGCTCCGATGGCCGCACAACCCGCGACAACTTGCCCATTCTCAAGTAATCGGTGCGCCAATGCATGAGTTTCCCAAACCAGCTTCGGTTGTAGATCATGCGCCCGTTCGTCAGGGTCGCGTCCCCAATCCTGCCCGACACCGATGCATCGGGATTGATGGTGAAAACCGCGTCCATACTCCCCAGCTTTGCCTCCCAGGTCCCCACCATATCCCGCGGCGGATGGAAAGCCGGCGTCATCAGCGGTGGCATGCCGAACGCCTCGTTGGCGCAAAGCAGTATGAAAACCCCCACCGCCAGCCCCACCACAATCAGGACTTTCCTTGGCACCTCCCAGCCCACCCCCGCGGATCTGAGCCTCCACCAACACACCAGGTGCAACAACCCGATCGCCGCCGGCACCAGGAGCAGCCCAATCCCCCGCGTGCCGATCAGGGGCATCAGACCGACCGCAGCCAGCACGACCGCGCCCCCCAACCCCTCCCACTTCCAGGCGAGAAGCAACCCCGCCACGACGGCGCTCAGGGCCAGGACCGAAAGACTCTCCCGCCAGGGCAGCCGGAAGATGTTCGGGAATCCTTCTCCGACGAAGAATGCCAGGAAGAACAGGGCCATCAGCGTGCCCGCAATCCGCGCCGTCCAGCGGGCAATCACCGCTGCCGGCCTCGCGGCGCTCATTGCAATCCCCGCACAATCGTGCGTGTCCGCTCGTCGGCTTTCAGCCAGTCGAGCAACATATCCGTGACGTCTACCGTCTCGACCGAGCTATCGGCATACGGCAAGTCCGCCACAATCATCGCCACCCGCGCCTTCTTGGCAATCTCCGGCAAGCCCGGCGCCAACGCCTCGAGGATGTTGGTGATCGGCGCCTCGCCCGCCAGTTGCTGGTGCGCCGTCTCCTGGTGAGCATTCCCCCACGCATCCAGTTCCTGGACCTTCTTGGTATCGTTCGCCGCCTTCGCCACCGCCATCTCCGCCATTTTCGCCTTCAGGCTTTCAGCCCACAACGGGGACCGGTAGAAGGCCACCACGATGGACGCCTTGTGAAACGTGCCCACCCGGACCGTCTGCGCGGGGGCCTGCGCGACCGCCAGCGCCGCGATCAGCCCGATCGCCGCCAGGTCTGGAACTTTCATGGAAGAACACTCCTTTCAACACCAGCATCGGCCCAGCGCGGTGCGAAAAGAGCTTCGATATCCCTTCGGAATCCCTGCGCGAACTCTTCGCGAACGCTTCTCAACGATCAGACCGGGGGAAGCGCCCGTGGATGGCCAGATGCGCTCCCACTTGCGTGGCCACCTTCCGTGCGACCTCGGTTTGGATCTGTCCCAGGTCTGCCGCCGGATAATCGTAAACCTCAGCCCAGATCAGCTTGCCCGTATGCACATCCACCAGACGTGCCGTGATTGCGATCCGCTCGCCAACCTTCTGGACGGTCCCTTCCACCAGGACTTCCAGCCCCAGCAGGCGCCCCATCAGTCCCGTCGAGATTCCCAGCCATGTGTAGCGCCGTACCGTGCTCGGCGAGATCACCTGGACCCGATCCAGCTTCGACAGGTCCGCCACCAGCAGATCGCTGAGGCCCCGCGAGAAGGCGGACCGATCTAACTCGAAAGTCAGCGACTCAAACGGGACCACCGCCAAGCTGGCGATCCCCGGCCCTTGCGGCAGGTATCTCGACGGCGTGTAGAACTGCCAGTAGACGATTCCGCCCAGCGCCACGATGCAGGCCGCCAACACCAGCCACTGTTTCCCTGGCCAGCGTTTCCCTGGCCCCTGGCCCCGACCCGCACCAGCGGCGGGTACCCCGCCCGACCCCTCCGCAACAAACCGGTATCCGCGCCGCGGGATGGTCTCGATGTACTGGCCCGATTCGTCGTCGAGCGCCTTGCGCAGCAGCGAAATGTTGCGCGCCAGCCCGACTTCCTCGACGGTGGTGTCCGGCCACACCAACTTCATGAGTTCAGCCTTTTCCACCACCCGCCCGCGCTGTTCCAGCAGCACGTGCAACGTGTCGATTGCCTTGGGCACCAGCGGAACCACTTCGTCCTGCCGGAACAGCAGCCGCTGTTCCGCGTCGTAGTGGAACGGCCCGAAGGCGTACACCCGGGAATCCGCCATTGAGAGTGGTAGGGACGGGCAGACTCGAACTGCCGACCTGTCGCTTAGGAGGCGACCGCTCTATCCAGGCTGAGCTACGTCCCCACTGAGTTCATTGTAGCGGCAGCAGGGGCCGGGGGCCAAGGGCGGGGGCAGCCAGGAGTTGACGGAACGAAGCCAATTTCGAGTTAACTTCAATTGAATCAACAGACCCGAACAGAGCGAGCGAGGTGTGGAGGGAATGAGGACGGGTCGGGGTCGGAGTGCGGATGCGGTCGGACTGCGGCGGCGACCGGAAATTGCGAAACGAAGCCAATTCGTGGTTAACTGCCCTGTAATCAGGGGCTGCGGACCCGCTGCGAGGAGGAACAAAGCCAATCCGTTTGCCGGCGGTTGAAGCAGGGCCGGGTTGCGGAGGGGATCGGCGGCGGCGGAACAAAGCCAATCGGAGTACTCGCCAGAGGCCGGGACCGCGGGGTGCTCGGAAACGGGAGTGGGTCCGTTTGGTAATTTACGTTGTTCCAGGAAGTCGCCGTCGTACAGGGAGCGGCCTCGGTTGGCCCGCGAGGAAAGGATTTGTCTGAGTGAACTCATGCCGCCCATTCACAGGATACAACGGGGGTGTTTGGATGGATGTGATAACTCGTTTGGTTTCAATGAAGTATTGTTGTGAATGAGATTGGGGGTGAGGCGGAGCGCACAGCGCGAAGCCGTTGCGAATGATGTCTAACCGATCTCAGATTGGAGCGGCGTCACCACCCAGGTGGCGCCATCCCGGAGCTTGCCACCAACCCCGCCGCTCTTCTTCCGGCCGTAGACGACGCCGTGCGCCGGTTCCTCGGGCTGCGGGTCGCGAGCAACCGCTTGGTTCAGCGAGCGGGCGTGTGCGGCAGTGATCGCAGCCAGGCCATGGCCCGCGTAGTTGCGGATAGCGTCTGCCGGTGGGCGTCCGTCTCGTACCATGACGGACTCCAGATTGACCGATAGTTCTTCGTGTTTGAAAGCAGCCGAGGATATGGCCGGGGTTCCGTCTTCGTCCCAATCAATCCATGAGCGCGGGATGCGGCGGAGCAGCCGTTCGTCTCCCGGAATGCTTGGATCGTCTTCAAAGACGCGGCCTGGCATTCGATCCCCGCGAGCGGTTATGCAAGATTGCCGATGATAGTCCTGAGCAGACCGCTGCTCTCAGGCAGCACGTGCTCAGACTCGTCTCCGCTCACGCGGTTTCGATAGTAGAAGAAAGGTTGTTCGTTCCGATCAAACACAATTTCAAGATCGACACCCTGCCGGCGCCACTCAAGTTGAATGCCGCCGCTCGATAAAGGCACGACACGCGGAGCCGCGGTTGTTGGTCCAAGGAGGCCGTTGATGAGGTTCATCGCGTCATGTACAATCCTTGGATCAATCGCACCCGCACCGTAGCTATCCCAATTGGGCGGGAGTGTCAGCAGATCGACAAAGCCTTGCATAAGGGGGTCAAACCACGCAGGAAGCGGCTGGCCGTGATCCCGCCATTCGATGGTGTACGCCTGGCCGCGAGAGTAGTACTTGCGTGTCCGCAGCATCGGGACCGGCTGCTGGAACGCGCTGACCAGAAGACGGTCCACCCTGGAAAAACCATCCAGGTAGACAGCAGACGCGCTGGTCGACAGGATCCCGCGCTCCTGAACTGTGAGTTCAGCGGTTCCCAGAGCCGGCATCGTTCTTGATCCTCCAAATGTTGTGCATTGAATTGGTGGTCAACGCCTTGAACGTTGTCACGATCCACTCCCGACCGATGTCAAAGAAATCAACCCCGGCGCCAACCTGCCCCCTGGCGGTCAGGTGCAAGACATACATCGGACGATTATCGGAGGTCCTGACTGCGGGCTGTACGTCGACGTGCAGGCGACCGATGGGCTTTCCGTCCTTCCCGGGAATGACGAACCGGGCGTGCAGGCGCAGGTCCTCCGCTGGCACGGGAGGGACGAGGTCCGGGGACCGCCAAAATGTAAAGATCTTCTCCAGGTCGCCATAGTGCTCCCATCCCTGGCCGGCAAGGATATGATTCACATACGTCACTTCACATTGATTGACGTGCGGGGTGCCGAGTTGGTTCTTCTCCAGGAAAGCCAGAAAAATGGTGTAGTCCCGATCGAAGTTCGGGCGGATGGTCTCGTCGTAGTGGGGATAGCGGGCCCCTTCCCCTTCCTTGCGCCAGTTCTTGATGAATCGGTCGTTCTGAACCTGGATCATCTCGCTCCCCTGATCGTTGGTGAACCAGATCCGAGGGGCAGGAAAGTTCTCCAACGCCTGGAATTTGAGGCCGACCCGAGCGACTGGACTTTCCGGGAACTGCTCGACCACCGGATCCAGCGGTGGGCGATCCTCGGACTTAGGGAAGGTTGTGCGGTACTCCTCCCAGAGGAGTCCAAGGTGCGCGGTCTGGACTGATGACAACGGCTCAAACTGGACAGACAAAACCGTCTCGACAACCGGCGGGTTGTCGAAGTCGGGCAGATGTTTTGGACGGGGCGGCACCGTGGTCTGCCTTTTCAAAACATATTCCACAAAATGTGTTTTATAGTTGACGACGATTGTATATCGGCCGAAAGCCCGGCGTCAACAGTTCTCCTCTTTCGGGTCGGGGCATGTCGCCCTTCTCCTAGAATAACGGATTCGCGGCCCCCGGGTCCGCAGGTTGGGAGGCCTTGGAGCTACAATCGGACTTCCGGGCGCGCAGGCCAGGCCGCCCGAGGCGGATCTGCACTCCACCTTGCCCATGCCCAGAACCGCAAAAGTGAAGAAGTCCGAACCGAAGACGCAATCGAACGGGAACGGCATCGCCGCGCTTACCGCGCAACTGTGGCAGGCAGCGGTCAACCTGCGGGGATCCATCGAGCCCGCGGACTACAAGCGCTACGTGCTGCCAATCATCTTTCTGCGCTTCCTTTCGCTCCGCTACGAGCGCCGCCGCGCCGAACTGGAGCGTCTCATTACCGACCCCGCGAGCGAGTACTACACCCGCAATCGGCGCGACGCCGCGGAGATCCTCGCCGATGCCGACGAATACCGGCGCGCCGGCGCTTTCATCGTTCCCGAAAACGCGCGCTGGTCTAAGATCCTCGAACAGGCCCAGGCCGACGACATCAAGGTCCGGCTCGACGACATACTCGACGAACTGGAACGCACCTACCCCGACAAACTCCGCGGCCTACTCCCCCGCATCTACGCGGGCTCGAACCTGGACCGCGAAAACGTCACCGCGCTGATCAACTTATTCTCCAAGGATATCTTCGAGCAGGACCACGGCGGCGAAGACCTGATCGGACGCGTCTATGAGTACTTCATCGGCGAGTTCGCCTCATCGGAAGGCAAGCGCGGCGGCGAGTACTTCACGCCGCTGTCCATCGTCCGCACGCTGGTGGCGATGCTGGAGCCGGAGCGCGGCGTGGTTCTCGACCCCTGCTGCGGCTCTGGCGGCATGTTCGTGCAGGCCGACGAGTTCACCCGCCACAACCGCGAACTCAGTTTCATCGGACAGGAGAGCAAGGACTTCACCTACCGCCTGTGCCGCATGAACCTGTTCATTCACGGCCTCGACGGCAAGATTGAACTCGGCAATTCGTATTTCAACGACCTGCTGGCCAAGGTCAAGGCGGACTACCTGCTGGCCAATCCGCCGTTCAACGATGGCAGCAAGGGCGAGAACGGCTGGGGCGCGGAGCGGGTGCCGGCCAAGGACCCGCGCGTGCAATTGGGCGAGCGGCGGGTGACGCTTTCGCCGCGCAACGCCAACACGATGTGGATTCTGCACTTCCTCTATCACCTGAAGAGCACCGGGACGGCCGGGTTCGTGATGGCGACCGGGGAACTTTCGAACGGGGAGACGGCGCGGCGCGAAGTGCGCGAGACACTGGTGGACGCGGACTACGTGGACTGCATTGTGCAGCTCTCCGGGCAATTGTTCGCCAATACGCAGATCCCGTGCGCGCTCTGGTTCCTCGCGAAGAACCGCGGCGGGACAGGCGGCTTCCGGCGGCGCAAGGGCGAGATTCTGTTTCTGGACGGGCGCAAGCTGGGGTCGCTGATTCCCGGCTCGCGCAAGCAGAAGGAGCTGACGGGCGAGGAAGTGGAGCGGATGGCCGCGGTATACCGGACGTTCAGGCGGACGGGGATACCGGAGGCGGTGCCCGGCTTCTGCCGTGTGGCGACGGTGGAGGAGGTGCGGACGCACGGCTACGCGCTGACGCCCGGTCGTTACGTGGGGTCGCCGGAGAGTGACGAGGATGAGGAGCCGTTCGAGGAGAAGATGCCGCGTCTGGTGGCGGAACTGGAAAGGCAGTTTGCGGAGGCGAGGAAGCTGGAAGTGGCGATTCGCCGCAACCTGGGGAATCTGATCCATGCCGATTGATTCCGGTTCGCCGAGATGGCAACTCAAGAAACTTACGGAACTTGGCGAACTCAACCGAGGGCGATCCCGTCACCGCCCCCGCCACGCGCCGCATCTTTATGGCGGACCCTACCCCTTCATTCAGACCGGAGACGTAAAAGCGTCTGGCGGGCGGATAAGCTCTTATCAGCAAACTTACAGTGAGGCTGGCCTTGCTCAGAGCCGTTTGTGGCCAGCCGGGACTCTGTGCATCACTATCGCGGCCAACATCGCGGAGACCGGCATCCTCGACTTTCCAGCGTGTTTCCCAGACAGCATCGTGGGGTTTGTGGCCGATTCCAGCGTCTGTAATGTAAGATTCGTAGAATACCTTTTTAGAGGCATCCGCAACCAGATCCAGTTCGAGGCAAGCGAAGGTGGAACGGTGCAGGACAACATCAATGTCGCCACACTGGATCGCTTGAGGATTCCCATCCCAGAGAAGCGGGTTCAGGACGCCTTGGCTGAGGCGCTTGGCGCGCTCGATGACAAGATCGAACTCAACAGGCGCATGAACCAGACGCTGGAATCCATGGCACGCACCATCTTCCGATCCTGGTTCGTGGACTTCGACCCCGTCGTCGCCAAGGCGGAAGGCCGCCAGCCGTTTGGCATGTCGGCTGAGGTAGCGACGCTGTTCCCGGACCGGTTTGTGGAGTCGGCGATCGGCCCGGTTCCGCAAGGCTGGCCAGTTCGATCAATAGACGAGATTCTGGAACTGAATCCGATTCGCAGTCTCCGGAAGGGTGACACGGCGCCTTACCTCGAGATGGCAAATTTGCCGAAGACGCAGGCCCGTGTGGCCGATTGGGAGTTCCGCGCGTTTTCATCCGGCATGAAGTTCCGCAACGGGGATGTTCTCCTGGCCCGAATAACTCCGTGCCTGGAGCATGGGAAAACTGCGTACGTCGACTTTCTCGATGATGACCAGGTCGCGTGGGGTTCAACCGAGTACATTGTGCTTCGGTCCAGAGCGCCCATCCCACCCGAGTACGCGTATTTCCTGGCACGATCAGAGGACTTCCGCGCCCACGCGATCACCAACATGACCGGATCGTCCGGTCGTCAGCGCGTGCCGGCGTCAAGTTTGGCTGGTTTTCCGATCGTGTACCCGCCTGCGGCGATTGCTCAGAAGTTTGGTCTATTGGCTACATCGGCTTTTGCGCAGATGAAGAGCAACGACGAGCAATCCCGCACCCTCGCCGCCCTGCGCGACACCCTTCTGCCCAAACTGATGTCCGGCGAACTGCGGGTGCGCGACGCCGAGAAACTGGTGGGTGCCCATGTCTGACCGGCGGGGGACCGAGTCCGAATTCGAACTCACCACCATCGCCCGCTTGGAGCAGCTCGGCTACAAGTACAGCCCCGGAATCGAACTCGACCGGCCGCCCGACGAGGTGGTCCTCAGACGGCGCCTGCGCAACTTCCTCGCCCGTCAATATCGCGACCTGCCGGACGCTGCAATCGAACTGGCCGTCATCCACTTCATTCGTCCGGAAGGCGTCGATACGCTACGCCGCAATATGGCCTTCCACGAACGGCTGGTGCGGGGCTACGAACTGCGGCTCGAACTCAGCCCCGGACACGTCACCCACCGGCTGGTCTACGCCATCGATTGGGAACACCCGGAAAAGAACGAATTCCTGGTGGCGAACCAGTTTCCGATCCATGGGCGCAATGACCGCCGTCCCGACCTCGTTCTCTTCGTCAATGGCCTGCCGCTGGCCGTCTTCGAATTGAAGAATCCGTACTCCGAAGAACCCACCGTACAGGGCGCGTGGAATCAGATCCAGCACTACCGCAACGATATCCCGCAACTGTTCGACTACAACGCCATTGTTGTGATCTCGGATGGCGTCTCCACGCTGCACGGGATGTGGACGGCGGACGAAGAGTGGTACGCGCCCTGGAAATCCATCGACGGCGTGACGGTGGAGCCCGCCACCACCGCGTCCATGAAAGCGCTGCTGGAGGGCCTGTTTGCGCCCAAGCGGCTGCTCTCCTACGTCCGCGACTTCATTGTCTTTCAGGTGGTGAACGACCGCATCGCGAAGAAGGGCGCGAAGTATCACCAGTTCTTCGCGGTGCGGCTGGCGGCGCGCAAGACCATCGCCGCCATGACCGGGGGGCGCGAGCGCCGGCTGGGCGTGATCTGGCACACCACCGGGTCCGGCAAGTCGCTCTCGATGATTTTCCTCGTGGGAATTCTGCGGCGGCGGCCGGAACTGGGCAATCCGACCTTCGTAATCGAAGTGGACCGCAACGATCTGGACGACCAGTTGCACGACGAATTCGCGGCGGCACGGCCGCTGGTGGGTCCGGTGGAGCAGGCGGAAAGCGTCGAGGACCTGCGCCGGCTACTGCAGACGCAAGGCGGAGAAGTGGTTTTCACCACGATTGAAAAGTTCCGCCTGAAGGAAGAAGAACTGGCGCACCCGGTGCTGTCGCTGCGCGACAACATCGTCATCATTGCCGATGAGGCCCACCGGTCGCAGTACGGCTTTCTGAAGGGCTACGCGCGCTACCTTGCCGAGGCATTGCCGAACGCGCGGCGGCTCGGCTTTACGGGGACGCCGATCAGCTTCTCGGGAGCGGATACGGAAGAAGTCTTCGGCAACGTCATCCACACTTATACGATCGGGCAGGCGCAGGAAGATCACGCGACGGTGCCGATCTTCTACGCGCCGAGGCAAATCAGACTGCACCTGGGGAATCGGGAGGTGGATGCGGCGCTGGCGGAGATTGCGGCGCAATTCCAGCCGGGCGAGGTGGAAAGGCGGAAGTCGCGGTGGGCGGCGCTGGCTGCGGCCGCGGGAGCGAAGGACCGCGTCGAGGAACTGGCGGCGGACCTATTGGCGCATTTCCTGGACCGCACTTCCACGCTGCGCGGCAAAGCGATGGCGGTGTGCATGACGCGCGAGAATTGCGTGCGGCTGTACGATGAGCTCACGGCGCTTCCGGGATGTCCCGAAATCAAGGTGGTGATGACCGGGAATCTTGCGGAAGACCCGCCGGCGTGGAGCGAGGCGGGCCACTTCACGACTAAGGCGCAGCGCGAAACCATCAAAGAGCGGCTGCGCGATATGGACGACCCACTGCGCATCGTGATTGTCTGCGACATGTGGCTGACGGGCACCGATATACCGTGCCTGCACACGCTGTATGTGGACAAGCCGATGCGCGGGCACAACATGATACAGGCGATCTCGCGCGTCAATCGCGTCTTCCATGACAAGCCGCATGGGCTGATTGTGGATTACATCGGAATCGGCGATGAGTTGCGCGATGCGACGGCGAAGTACGCCAAGGCCGGCGACCAGGCCGAACCAGCGCCGGACATTTCGGCAACCGCGCGGCCGTTGTTCCACGACTGCCGGGCGGAAGTCCGCGAGCTGCTGCCGGGGGGGCGCGACTATGGGGCTTGGCGAGGTCTGCCCGCGATTGAACTGGAAGATTTGTACGCGCTGGTGTACGGGAGCCTGGCGGATGATGACGGGCGGCGCAACCGGTTTCTGCAGGCCGAGATGCGGCTATCCTCGGTGTTCCTGCTGGTGAAGCACCTGGAAGATTGCCGGGAGTTCGCGGATGAAATTATCTTCTACCAGCGGGTGCGGAAGCAGATCGGCAAGGCGGCGCCGGGGAATCGGAAGGTGCGCCAGTTGGAGGAGGCGGTTCGCGACCTGGTGGACGATAGTGTGGAATCCGCCGGCGTGGTGGATATCTTCAAAGTGGCGGGGCTGAAGAAGGCCGACATCTCGATTCTGGACGACCGTTTCCTGCAAACGTTCAAGGACCGTCCGTACGAGAATCTGCGGCTGAAGCTGCTGGAGCAGTTACTGCAGGACGAACTGAGGCAGCGGGAAAAGAACAACCTTGCCAAGTACCGCTCGTTCCGCGAAATGCTGGAAGCGACGTTGCAGAGGTATCACAACCGGCTGATTGACGCGGCGGCCGTGATCCGGGTGATGCTGAAGATCCGCGAAGAGGAGTTGCGGGAGCAGCAGCGGGCGAGCGAGTTGAACCTGGCGCCGGAAGAACTGGCCTTCTATGATGCGGTGGCGGACAACCTGGCAACGATTTATGACCAGCAGTTTCTCACGGGCCTGATTCATGACGTGGTGCAGGCGGTGAAACGGAACCTCAAGGTGGATTGGACCGAACCGCACCGGGATGCGGTGCGGGCGGAAGTGCGCGCGGCAGTGCGGCGTGTGTTGCGGGCGCGGCAGGTGCGGCGCGAGCACTTCGATTTCCTCATAGAGCGGATCATGGAGCAGGCGGCGGCGCTATACGCCGATTGGCCGTTGGCGGCGTGAGGCAGGGCGGTGACCGCTTTATCCCGGCCGTTCCAGCCCCTTCCGCCCGATGTCCGTCCGGTAGTGCATCCCCTCAAACTCCACCCGCCGGACCGCCTCATACGCCCCGTCGATCGCGCCGGCCAAACCCTGCCCCGCTGCCGTCACGCCGAGCACGCGCCCGCCCGCGGTCTCGAGGCCGGCCGCGCCCATCCGTGTTCCCGCGTGAAATACCGTTGCGCCGGTCGCTTCCGCCGCGTCGATCCCGTGAATCGCTTTGCCGGTCTCATACGCGCCCGGGTACCCGCCCGACGCCAGCACCACGCACACACTCGGGCCGCTGCGCCACTCGAGTTTCACGCCCGCCAACTCGCCGCTGGCCGCCGCCATCAGCGCCGGAACAAAATCGGACGCCATCCGGTGCATCAGCGGCTGCGTCTCCGGGTCGCCCAGCCGCACGTTGAACTCCAGCACCTTTGGTCCTGCCGCCGTCATCATCAAGCCCGCATAAAGAAAACCCGTGAAGCGCATCGCTTCCACCGTCGGATAGATGACGCCATCCAGAATCTCTCTCGTCTGCGCCCCGGTGAGAATCGCGCCGTCGCAGTACGCTCCCATCCCGCCGGTGTTCGGACCTGTGTCGCCATCGAAGACAGCTTTGTGATCCTCGGTGGGCGCCAGCGGCACCACGTCCCGCCCGTCGCACAGCGCGATGAAGCTCACCTCTTCGCCGCGTAGAAACTCTTCGATTACCAGCCGGCCTTTGAGCGTGCCGAGCGCCGTTTCGGCCTCCTTGCGGTCGTGCGCGACGATGACGCCCTTGCCCGCCGCCAACCCGTCGGCTTTCAGCACCACCGGAAAACCGAAACGGTCGAGCGCCTGGCGCGCATCGGTCTCGTTTTCGACAGTCACGAATTCCGCCGTGGGCATCTTACTTTGCATCAAAAAGTTCTTTGCAAAAACCTTACTGCCTTCGAGCTGCGCCGCTTTCCGGTCCGGTCCCACGATCTCCGCCCTTGCGCCCGGAACGCATCCACCACCCCCGCCACCAGGGGCGCTTCCGGTCCTACCACCGTCAGGTCCGCGCCGATGGCTTCCGCAATCTCCAGATAGGAGGCGCCCGCTGCAACCGGGACACACGTCCCGACCTTCGCAATCCCCGGATTCCCCGGCGCCGCGAATACCGATACCCCCGGCGACTGCGCCAGTTTCCACGCCAGCGCATGCTCGCGCCCGCCGCTTCCCAGGATCAGGATTCTCATTTCGCTACAATCATATCAATGCACGAGAGGTACGACGTTGTGGTCGTCGGCGGTGGTCACGCCGGGTGCGAAGCCGCCCGCGCCGCGGCGCGCATGGGTCTCCGCACCGCCATGGTCACGATGAATCTCGACCTGGTCGCGCAGATGTCGTGCAACCCCGCCATCGGAGGCATCGCCAAGGGGCACCTGGTGCGCGAGATCGACGCCCTCGGCGGCGTCATGGGTGAGCTCGCCGACGCCGTCGGCATCCAGTTCCGCCTTCTCAACACCAGCCGCGGCCCGGCCGTCTGGTCCCCCCGCGCGCAGATGGACAAGAAGATGTACCGCGTCCGCATGCGCGAAGTCCTCGAGCGGGAGCCCAACCTTCGGGTCAAGCAGGCCGAAGTGGCGGCGCTCATCATTCAGAGCCGCCGTGTCGCCGGCGTTCAGTTGCGTGACGGCCGGGCCATCGAGGCCGGCGCCGTGATCGTCACCACCGGAACTTTTCTGAACGGCTTGGCCCACGTCGGCGAGATGCAGTACGCGTGCGGTCGAAATGGGGAAGCGCCCTCGCAGTTGCTGGGCGATCAACTGCGCACCCTCGGTCTCAACTGGACCCGGCTCAAGACTGGAACCCCGCCGCGTCTCGATGGCCGCACCATCGACTGGAGCCAGTTCGAGCCGCAGCCCGGCGATGCCGAGCCGACGCCATTCTCGTTCCTCACCGGGAAGATCGATCGCCTGCAGATCCAATGCCACATCGGCTATACCACGGAGGAAACGCGGCGGATCCTGCGAGAGGCCATCCCGCGTTCTCCACTTTACAGCGGCCAGATCGCAGGCATCGGCCCACGCTATTGCCCTTCCATCGAGGACAAGATCGTCAAGTTTCCGGACAAGCCGCGTCACCAGATCTTTCTCGAACCCGAAGGTCTCGACACCAACGAGGTATACGTCAACGGCATGTCCACCAGCATGCCCATCGATGTGCAGACCGCCGTGGTGGCTTCCATCCGGGGTCTCGAGCGCGCTGAGATGATCCGTCCCGGCTACGCCATAGAATACGATGCGATCGATCCGCGGGAACTGGATCGCACGCTGGAGGTCAAATCCATCGCCGGACTCTATCTCGCCGGCCAGATCAACGGCACCTCGGGCTATGAAGAGGCCGGCTGCCAGGGCTTGGTTGCGGGCATGAATGTGGCGTGCCGTCTGAGCGGGAAAGATGCCGTCGTCATCGGCCGCACCGAAGGCTATACCGGAATTCTCATCGACGATCTCATCACCAAGGGCGCCGACGAGCCGTATCGCATGTTCACTTCGCGCGCCGAGTTCCGGCTGCACCTGCGCATCGACAATGCGGATGCCAGGCTGACACCGCTGGGCCGCCGTGCGGGCCTGGTCACTGATCGGCGGTGGGAGGTCTTCACGCGCAAACAGCGGCAAAAGGAGCGCTTGACGAAGGTTTTGGAAGAGCACCGTCACGGCCAGTGGCTGAAGCGCCCCGACGCCTCCATAGCGGAGATCTCCGGCTGGATCCGTGAAACGTTGGGTGAGGAGCCCGCCCTCGGCCTCCTGAACACGGTCGAGACCGAAGCCAAGTACAGCGGGTACATCTCGCAGCAAGAGCGGCAGATGGAGCGCATGAAGCATGCCGAGCGGCGGCGCATTCCGCCGGAATTCGGCTTTGCCGGCATTCCCGGTCTGTCGCGCGAGATCCGAGATAAGCTGGAGCGGGTGCGGCCGGCGACACTGGGCCAAGCCGCGCGCATCCCAGGCGTCACCCCGGCGGCCATTGCCGTTCTGGACGTTTATCTGAGCGTCGACCATGTTTGCTGATCTGCTCAGGCAGCGCCTCGCCGGAGTCGTGGAGTTATCACCCGGGCAGGTGGCAGCGCTTGAGACACACTACCAACTGCTGCTCCGGTGGAATCGTACCCTGAACCTGACATCCATCAAGAGGATGGAAGAGGCAGTGGAGCGGCACTACTGCGAATCGCTCTTTCTGGGAACTCATTTGCCTCAGGGCTGTCTGCGAATTGCCGACATCGGGTCCGGGGCCGGTTTCCCCGGCTTCCCCGCGGCGGTGCTCCGCCCCGATTGCTCTGTCACTCTGGTCGAATCCCACCAGCGGAAGGCCGTTTTTCTGCGCGAAGCCAGCCGCAACTTGCCGAATGTTCGCGTGCTTGCCAAGCGGGCTGAAGACGTGAACGAGCAATTCGACTGGGTGATTTCCCGAGCAGTCAGCTACGCGGATTTGGCTTTGTTCCTAAAGAACCTCGCGCCAAATGTCGATCTATTGACTGGAGGCGAAGCGCCTCCCGACGGAATTGGCTTTGTTTGGCGGCCCCCGATCCCGGTGCGCTGGAGCAGACAGCGCTTCCTGCGGACCGGCCACCAGGAGCAGATCGGGTCCTAGGAGCAGGATTGGTTTGTTTCACGTGAAACGAGGTCGGGGAAAGAGGCTGTTTCACGTGAAACAGCAGCGCAGTGGGGCGGGCAATCTTGCCTGCAGCCGCCTTTCAGGCGGCTCTTTCGAGGCGCGTGAGAGTCTTTCACTTCCCGCAGGCGCCGGCTGAAAGCCGGCTGCAGGCAGGATTGGCTGCCCCACAGCCAAGTGCGTACTTGCTCTCCTGGTTAGCCACACACCACCAGTTCACGTGAAGGGGCAGTTCATGGTAGTATGGCCGCTTGAGCAGAGTTCTCGCCATCGCCAACCAGAAGGGCGGGGTCGGTAAGACCACAACCGCCATTAACCTGGCGGCTTCGTTGGCCGCTAATGACTTTCGAGTTTTGGTCATAGACTCCGATCCGCAAGGCAATGCCACCACCGGCTTGGGTGTCGCCAAGGATCCGGATCGGCCAAGCCTGTATCAGGTTCTCCTGGAAGGCGTGCCCGCAAGGGATGCGATCCAGGCGACCGAACTCGAAGGGTTGCACCTGATTTGTGCCGATAAGAACCTGGTTGGCGCGAACCTCGAATTGGTAGGAATCCCCAATCGCGAATTCCGCCTGCGTGAGCGCATCGCGGACATCCGGGAGGACTACCGCTTCGTCCTGATCGATTGCCCTCCAGCCTTGGATCTGCTCACGCTCAACGCGCTCATTGCGGCCGACTCTGTCCTGGTGCCCATTCAATGTGAGTTCTTCGCCCTGGAGGGAGTCTCGGAGCTCATGGACACCATCGACCGCGTACGTGATTCGTTCCAACATCCACTCCAGGTGGAAGGCATCCTTCTCACCCTGTATGACGACCGCACCAATCTCACCCGTCAAGTGGCGGCGGATCTGAGAGAGTTTTTTGGCGACCAGGTGTTCCGGACCATCATCCCGCGTAGCATCCGGCTGGCCGAGGCGCCCAGCTTTGGTAAGCCGATTCTAGGCTATGACCCGCGGTCACGGGGCGCGGAGAGCTATATCAAACTGGCCAAAGAGATTCTGGACCATGAACAAAACAGACAACCCGCGCAAGGCGCTTGGTAGAGGGCTCAGCGCGTTGCTGCCGACTCGTCCGGCGGCGGGGCCGGGGCGCCCTCTGGGACCTATGCCCGACGCGACCTCTCAAACAGTTCCTATTGATTCCATTGATCCGAATCCGCTCCAGCCCCGGCGCGTGTTCAACAGCGAACGGCTTTCGGAACTGGCCCAGTCCATCCGCACCAATGGCATCATTCAGCCGCTGGTGGTTCGCAAGGTGGGAGACCGCTACCAGTTGGTCGTCGGCGAGCGCCGGTGGCGTGCGGCGAAACTGGCCCGGGTTGAGCAGGTTCCAGTTGTGGTTCGGGACATCCCCGATGACCGCCTGCTGGAAATCACCCTGGTTGAGAACATCCAGCGTGAGGACCTCAATCCTATCGAAGCTGCCCACGCCTTCGCGCGCCTGGGCACTGAGCTGCTGCTGAGTCCGGAGCAGATCGGGCTTCGAACCGGCAAAGACCGCACCACCATCACCAACCTCCTCCGTTTGCTCCAGCTTCCGGCCGACCTCCAGCAACTGGTTGCCGAGCGCCGCCTTTCCGCCGGGCACGCACGGTGTCTGCTGGGGTTGCCTTCTGTCGATTTGCAGCGCGAAGTCGCCGAGAAGTCCGTGGCGCAAGGCTGGTCGGTGCGGCAGATGGAGCGCACCACGCAGCGGATGATGGAGGGCCGCAAACCCAAGCGTGTGGACGAGGTTGGTACCGACCCCAACGTCAAGGCGGCCATTCAGGAGATGGAACGCGTGCTGGGAACCAAGGTGCGGATCGTCGAGAAGGCCAACCGGAAGGGCCGCATCGAAATCGACTATTACTCGACCGAAGACCTGGACCGTATTTATGCAGCCATTGTAGGCGAAGAGTAAACTACTTCAGAATCAGCAGGATATCGGCCAGCCCTCTGCGTATTTCGGGTAACGGATCTTCGGTGAAGAGCTCCTGTTGTACCCGTTCGGCCGCGCGCGGCTTGGGAGCGCGCGCCGCGGCCTGCAGCGACTGCCGCGCGCCTTCGATCGTGAACCGTTTCTCGTACAGCAGGTGCTTGATGCGCAGCAGCAACTCCACGTCTTTGCGCCGGTAAAGCCGGTGGCCCGTGCCGGATTTCTTGGGTGACAGCGCCGGGAACTCGGTTTCCCAGTAGCGTAAGACGTACGGCTCCACTCCCAGGAGCACGCTCACCTCGCCGATCTTGAAGTACAGCTTATCCGGGATCTCCGGAGATCCGGACTGCAACGCGACATCCGTCATTGGCCATCCGACATCCTAACTCACTCGGTGGTGATTGTCACGACGTGCTGGCCGCGCGGCAGAAAAATCGTATTCGGTCCGGCTCGCTGGAGTGGTTCCTCGGCGCCGTCAATTTGGGTGCGGCGCGGCGGGCGGTCCAGGATGGCGATGGCGCGGGCGGCCGTTTGATAGGAGAATTCGATGGTCGTAGCGTTCACGGCGCGCGCGGCTCTTAAGTCGGCGTTCAGGCGGAGCAGACGTGCCCCGCGTGGCCGATCGGTGGGTTCGACGCTGTGCGGTCCGGCGGGGAGCCAGACGGTGTCCTCGTCGGCGGCGGGCCACAATTGGCCATCGACCATGGCGGGGCCTTTCCAGGGAAGGCCGACGCCGGAGGCCGAATCCACTATGGTCTTCGGACCCATCTTCTCGATGCGGGTGACGGTCGCGGAGGCTGAAGGCAGCAGTTCCAAGTCCGGCGGCAGCAAAGAGTTCTCGAAATACAGCGCCACCCGCTGGAAACTGCCGGCGGCATGGTGCAGAAGCTGGAAAAGTTCTGTCCCGGTTTGCTGCTTAGTGGGGTAAACATTCTGGTAGCGATCGACGATGTTTATGTCGATACCCAGTTTGTCGCGATGCGGGGTCAGCGCGCGATAGCGCTCGGCGATGCTCTCATAGCGCTGCGGGCCGAGGTGCCACACTGTGGCGGGGTCCTCGATGAGGAAGGTGAACGTGTGGGTGTCGAGCAACGGTAGCACGCGGGCGGCGTCTGTGCCGATGGCTTCGCGCATGCCCGTGTCGAGGCGGTCGTCGACGTGCGTCAGCACCAGGTCGAGATGCGGCTTCTGCTGTCGCGCGGCTTCCAACTCGGCGATCCACTCTTCCTGCATGCGTCGCGCCAGCTCGCCGCGGAAATCGAGAAACGCCGTTCGCGAAGCCTCGTCTTTGCGCGCGCCGAAGATCTCGATTGGATCGAAGCCGCTCTGCTTTCGGAACAGGGCGCGGGCATCGTCGTTCATCGGCGTGAACCGCGAGGCGTTTCCCGTGCCCTCGAGCGACTCGAAGTACAACTCGGCAAGGTTGACGCCGTCCCAATCGAACCGCGAGATCAACTGTTTCACGCCGGCTGAGACGGCGCGGAAACAGTCGCGGTTGGTCAGGTTCATGAGCTTGCGCCAGTCGAGCTGAGCGTCCTGAAGCATCGCGGTCTTCTCGCGCCACTCGGGATGGTCGTCCCAGAACTTCTCGCTCACGTGCGGCAGCTCGAACCACGCGTAAGTCAGGATGCCTTCGCGGTGACAGGCTTCGATCAGCTTTGCGAGATACCCATCGCGCCCGGCGTCAGGCTCGTAGAAGTGCCACGCCGCCACGTGCAAGGCGGCGATTCCGGCTTTGCGCCAGCGCGCCGCGAAGTAGGGCAAGTCCACGCGCGAGCGGTAGGACGAATCGAAAAAGGCCCACAACCGCGACGAGCGGAACGGCGGGTCCATTCCGAGATCGCAGAGCGCCTCGAGCAGGTACGGAAAGCGCTCGTACCCTTTTTCGCCCGGGGGGACCGCCACCCACAGTAGAGCCCCGGCGCCGCGGCGCATCCCCGCGGTCATGGGCGCGCCGGTCCAGCGTTCACTCGCGAACACCTGCGCACCCGCCGGCAGTTCAAAGACCGGCAGTTCCAAGCCATTCTCCCAGACGATGGAAAGCTTGGGACGGTGGACGTCGGTCAGGCTGTTGACCCGCACGTTCTGCTTGCCACGGCGGAAGCCGAACATGTCGGCCAGCGAGGATTCGCCTTCCAGAATCAGGATGGCGCCCTTTTCCACGCGGCCGTTCCATTCCACGGACGCGGGTGCGCCGGTGCGAGCCACAAAAATGCGCGCGAGGCCAGCGGGCTGCCGCTGGAGGCCGACGGAAGAAAGGATTTCCGGCCACGCGCCGGCATCGTCGGAGAGGACGCTGAAGTACGGAAGATCGGCGGCATGCGCGGGGCCCAGGGGGCACCCCGCCAGGACAAGCGCCAGGCTAATGAGTGAACGCATACCAGAACCCCGCGCGAAGATCGTTGAAATTCGGCCGCCGCGGATTGCCCGTGTCGATCAGGTAGGCGCCTCGCAGCAGGTTAAACGTCACGTACGTCGATTGCGGCAGCAAAGAACTTGCAATTCGGAGTCCCGGCCCCGTTTCACCGAAATTGGCCCAGTATTGGCGCTGGCTGTCGAAGGTCAGGTTGGCGTTCCAGGAAAGCTGGCTGCGCAGCGTCTTGGGGCCAAAGGCGTATCCGAAACGGGTTTGATCGTAGGCCAGGAAATCGTTGCCGAAACGGCTGACAAAGACGGCATCCAGCATAGTGTCGGCGAACCATCCGGACGATTCGCCGCGCAAGGTATGCCCTATGCCGCGCGCCAGGGAGATGCCGCCGCGGTAGTCGGGCAGCATGTGGCCGCTGATGTAGCCGATGGCCGAGCCGGCCTCGGCCCATCCCGTGATTCCGTGCCAGGGCGCCGTGGCCGCGCCCACCGCGAGGATGAACGAGCTCTCCGAAAGGTACTGCGGCGACGCGACCCCAATGGTGAGGCGCGTGTCGCCCACGAACCGGACGCTCACATACGGCTGGATCGGAAAACTCGTCCGGATTCCAGTCTTGATCTGCGCGTAGGAGAAAAAGTCGTGCCAGCGGGTGGAAAAGATCGGGTAAAGCCAGGCCGAGATGCGAAACCGCTCGGTGACCGCGCGAAGGTTGCGCCAGGCGCGCCCGGCTTCGGCGGCGACTTGCGGGTCGGGGCTCTTGCGCGCCAGATCGAACCAGCGGAATGCCAGCAAATCCTGGTGGAGAATGTTGTAGGTCCAACCGAGTTTCAGCATGACCTCAAAATCGCCGGGGTCGCCTGCGTGGGCGATTTGAAGGTACTTCAGCGCGTCCTTCATATAGCCCGCTTTGATGCTGCGCTCGGCCATCACCTTGGCGTCGATGGATGCGGGAGGCGCATCGCCGCGCGCGTTGAGCACTTGGGGAACCCGCAGCACGGCGCGCACCCGGTTGGCGAGGTCCTCGTCCTTCCCCGCCAGCACGCGCTCGAACAGGGGCGCAGCGGCAATATGCTCACCGCGGGCGTAGAGCAGGAAACCGAGTTGCGTGGCGGCGAGCAGATCGTCCGGGGCGGTCTCGGTGAGCACGCGGAATTCCTGCTCGGCCTCGGGCTGGAGATCCATGCGCAGCAGCAGGTACGCCAACTCGCGGCGCAGTTCGACGTTGGAGGGGTCCAATTGCAGCGCGCGCCGGAACTCGCGAACGTAGGGGTAGCGGCGCGGCAGCAACTCCCGAGCCATCTCGGCGGCGCGCGGCTCACCGCCCCGCGAGGCGGCCAGCAGCGCGGCCGTGGCGTCATCGCCGCGGTCGAGCGCCTTCCAGACGCGGCCCAGGTCCACCAGCACGGAACGCCGGTCGGGCAGCAGGCGCCAGGCCTTTTCGTAGTGCTCGGCGGCGAGGGCCAGATCGTCGCGCTGTTCGGCGAGAGTGGCCAGCTCGAAATGCGCGCTGAAGTCGGCGGCGCCCATTTCGATGGCCTTCTTCCAGCGCCCGATGCCCGCGGCCAGCGGCGCGTCGATATTGCGGAAGGCCTGCTCGGCGGCAGCATCACCTGTCTTGCGGATGCGGTCGAAGATGCGCCGCGCCTGCTGCTGCTCCTTGGTTTCGTAGCACAGAAAGGCGTACTCCATGGCAACCTGGGTATCGTTAGGGTCGATCTCGATGGCTTCGCCGAACTGGTCGCGGGCCAGCTCGTTCTCGCCGATCTTCAAGTAGGTGTAGGCCAGGTCTTTGTGGATGGAGGCGCGGCGCGGGGCAGCTTCGATTCCCTCGAGGAAACTCGCGATTGCGGTGTCGTAGTCGCGCGCGCGCAACGCTTCGTAAGCGCGGGTGAGAGGCTCGTAGGCAGGGTCCGGCGCCTGGGCGAACGCCAACCCGCAAATCGCAAGAAACACTACGCCGCGCATTTCGCTGTCAGGGAGATAGTGGGGCGGAGCGGGAGATTCTCACAAGATTTTCTGATGCCGTGGCGCAGCCAGCACCCCATTGACGTGGTGCGTGATAGGAATTATGATTCCGGCTGTAGAGACTTTTCCAAGTTTGAAAACTCTGAAAGAGGTTCGGCCATGTCGGCAACCGCAACGCCTGAGCAGAACGCATACGAAGTCGCACTCGAGAACTTCGACCTGGCGGCAAACGCGCTGGAGCTCGAAGAAAACGTGCGAGCCATGATCAAATATCCGGAACGCATACTTTGTGTGAGCGTGCCGGTCCGGCTGGATAATGGACACATCTTCCGGTTCGAGGGATACCGCGTGCAGCACAGCACCACGCGCGGTCCAGCCAAGGGCGGAATCCGGTTCCACCCCAACGTCACCGTGGACGAAGTGAAGGCGCTGGCCACGTGGATGACGTGGAAATGCGCGGTAGTGAATATTCCGTTCGGTGGCGGCAAGGGCGGCGTCACCTGCAACCCCAAGGAGATGTCCATTGGCGAGATCGAGCGGCTGACCCGCCGCTATGCCAGCGCCATCCTGCCGCTGATCGGACCGGAACAGGACATCCCGGCGCCGGATGTCTATACCACGCCGCAAATCATGGCGTGGATCATGGACACCTACAGCATGACCAAGGGCTATCCGGTTCCGGGCGTGGTGACGGGCAAGCCGATCAGCCTGGGCGGATCGCTGGGCCGCAACGAAGCCACCGGCCGCGGCGTGTACTACACCGTGCTCAGCAGCAGCGAGGAACTCGGTATTCCGATTAAGGGTGCGCGCGTGGTGGTGCAGGGATTCGGCAACGCCGGGTCGATCGCCGCGCATCTGTTGGACAGCGCGCAGGCCGTGGTCGTCGGCGCGAGCGATTCGCGGATCGCCATTTACAACCGGCACGGGTTGGACATCCCCAAGCTGATCATGCACAAGGAGCGTACGGGCAGTTTGAAAGGCTTCCCCGCCGCGGAGGAAATCACGCCCGAGGAACTGCTGAGCCTGGAGTGCGAAATCCTCATCCCGGCGGCGCTCGAGAACACCATCACCGAGGCGAACGCGCACACCATCCGCACGCGCATCGTGGCGGAAGCGGCCAACGGGCCCGTGACGCCGGAGGCCGACCGCATTCTGGACCAGAAGGGCGTGTTCCTGATTCCCGACATTCTGTGCAACGCGGGTGGCGTGACCGTGTCGTACTTCGAGTGGGTGCAGGACGAGCAGCACCTGTTCTGGGACGCGCAGGATGTCTACAACCGGCTGGAACGTGTGATGAAGACCTCGTTCATCGAGGTGTTCAAGATTCACACCGATCGCAAGCTGAACATGCGGCTCGCGGCCAACATGCTGGGGGTCGGACGGGTAGCGGAAGCGGTCAAACTTCGCGGCCTGTATCCGTGATGTGAGTCGGGTCTCACCGGCGGCCCAGACCCGCATCGGGCGTGCCGCCGCCGGCGCTACGTGTGTTCAAATAGAAGATTACGAAAATGGCGTTTCGAGGCGTGGACTATTTCTGCGTCGATTCCCTGTTCAGCAAAGAGGAGTTGCTGGTGCGGCAGACGGAGTAGGGACCGTGGACCGATCATGATTCTTTACGCACTGACAATCGTGGTGAGCGCCTTCCTGTTGTTTCAGGTTCAGCCGGTCATCGCCAAGATCATTTTGCCGTGGTTCGGCGGCTCGGCTGCCGTGTGGACCGTGTGCCTGCTGTTTTTTCAGATGGCGCTGCTGCTGGGGTACCTCTATGCGCATGCGCTGGTGCGCTATCTCAGGCCGCGAACGCAAATGCTGGTTCACGCTGGGCTGCTGCTGCTGAGCGCGCTGGCGCTTCCGGTGTACCCCAGCACTGCGTGGAAACCGCTGGGCGGGGAAGATCCCACGCTGCGGATTCTGGGATTGCTGGCGGTGACGGTGGGGCTTCCGTATTTCCTGCTGTCCACCACCGGGCCCCTGCTGCAGGCGTGGTACGCCCGGCGGTTCCAGGGCGCCATGCCCTACCGGTTGTACGCGCTTTCGAATGCCGGCTCGATGTTCGCGCTGCTGAGCTACCCGGTGCTGTTCGAGCCGGTGTTCACGACGCACCAGCAGGCCTGGATGTGGTCGGCGGCGTATGGCGTGTTTGTGGTGCTGTGCGGGGTGACGGCCATAGGCTCGGGGCCGGGGGCCAGGGGCCAGGGGCCGGGGGCCAGCGGCGCCTCGCCGGGTGCGCACGCAGTGCCGCCATCGGCGAAGAAGTATTTGATCTGGCTGTTGCTGCCGGCGGTAGCCTCGTTGCTGCTGCTGGCAATCACCAATCATCTTTCGCAAAACGTGGCGGCCATTCCGTTCCTGTGGGTGCTGCCGCTGAGCATCTATCTGCTGACGTTCATCCTGTGCTTTGAAGGCAGCGGCTGGT